>Ga0070734_10002639_pt1 | contig 20939 bp, 15 predicted proteins | sample Coa_R1_8_FD_66444 | JGI IMG/M metagenome (GOLD analysis project Ga0070734, IMG submission 66444) | Surface soil microbial communities from Centralia Pennsylvania, which are recovering from an underground coalmine fire - Coalmine... | ecosystem: Environmental > Terrestrial > Soil > Unclassified ...
TCGATGCGGACGATGTTGTGCACCGTGCCGGAGGCGTCACCCTCGTCCGCGACATAGAGATAGCCATTCATGAAAACGAGGACGTTGGGGCCGTTGATGAACCCGCCTTTGGCCACCAGCCGCTGGGCGCCGCTGTTCGGATCAACCGCGAGGATGGCACCGGTCCCGAAAGCTTGGAGATCCGTGACATACAGCTGTTGGTTGGGGGCTTCGGCCGTGTACGTGGGCACGGTGAAGAGGTTGCCGGTCGAGACGGCGGCTTGGGACCCCGTGCCGGGAGCCACTCCGACGATGCCGTCCGGAAATCCGGATTGGCTTCCGCTGGCAAAGCCCTGAGAAGGAAAGGTGGCGACGAGAATGGTCCCATCCGCCAGCGCTGGGACCAGCCGGTCTTCCAATCGTTCGAGTAGCAGACGCCGTGGGGACCGATGCACAACTCTTGGAGTCACACGCCGTACGTGGCGCAAGGCAGAAAACCTCATCGTGGGGATCTCCCGTTCTTAGGACCCGATCACAACGATAGCGGCCAGTCTGGTGGAGGATGTCCCTATCAGCAATCCTTCACCGGCTCTATCCGTTCCATACCCACCGCTCGAAAAACAAGGGGATCGATGGGCGTGGAGATGCATGCATTTTCGTCGTCTGCGTTAAAAGACAGCGGGCGCGGTAGGGATGGACCGGGCGCCGGCCCGCGGTTGGAGTCACTCGGAAGCTAGAACTTCACGAGTTTCATCACTCTACGTAGCGACTGCCAAAATCTTTATCAGTCCGTTTCGACCCAAAGGCGCAGGAGGAATGTATTCGGGCCGATCCCATTCTCCTCAAGGTGGCCCTACCTTCGCGAGCCTCCCTGTACCTTATCCTGGCGTTCTCCCTGGATCGCGTGGGCGCGAAGTGCCTTACCCTGGGCAACCTCACTCTGGAAAACTATACTGGGCAAATTCAGTGCCAAGCGAAAAAATCACGACGCCCAATCGGACCGCGCCGGCGCGAAGTGGCCCCATGCCAAGCTTCGTCTACGCTCCATCGCCAGTTTTTAGCCGCCCTTATGCAATACTACGCTGCACAACGATTTAAGGCCCCGATCGCTCTGGGAAAAGATGGAGCCGAGCATGGCCCAAGGGTCGCGGAACGTCGGTTCGCTTGCTGACGATCTGCCCCGGCAGAGGCCGACCAGAAATCGGGTTCACTGGGAAATAGCATCCAATTTAGGACTCTACCTCAAGCCGGTGTAGCAGAATCGCGCACGCGGGTTGCAGGATGCAACAGTATTGTGCTGACTCCCTCTACGGCACGACAACCAGCGAGAGGTGGCGCGGTGGTGTTTCCGTGTGTGCAATGCACATTTGCTCCACCGCGCCATCCCCCTTCATAGCCAGCCACGTCCGGCCAGCCAGCGCTCGGCGTCCAGGGCCGCCATGCAGCCGGTTCCCGCAGCCGTTATGGCCTGGCGATAATAGCTGTCGGCGACATCACCCGCGGCAAAGACTCCTTCGACGCTAGTGTAGGTCCGCTGCGGCTTGGTCCAGCGTACATACCCGGCTTCGTCCAGCTCGACCTGTCCCTTCAAAAAGTCGGTATTCGGCGTATGCCCAATCGCCAGGAAAACGCCGCGGCAAGCAATCTCTTCCGTCTGCTTGTCCACCGTACTCCCCAGCCGGACACCGGTCACCCCGTCGGTGTCGTTGCCCAGGACTTCCAAAAGCACCCGGTTCCATTTCGGCGTGATCTTGGGATTGGTGAGGGCTCGCTGTTGCATGATCTTGCTGGCGCGGAGCTGGTCGCGTCGGTGGACCAGGTGAACCATGCTCGCGAACTTGCTCAGGTAGGTGCTCTCTTCCACGGCCGAGTCGCCCCCGCCAATCACGACCAGCGCCTGGTTGCGAAAGCGCGGCAGGGCGCCGTCGCACACCGCGCAGGCCGAGACCCCATTGTTTTTGAAGCGGTCTTCCGACGGCAAGCCAAGATAATTGGCCCGCGCCCCCGTGGCAATGATCACCGCCAGGGTTTCAGTTACCTGCCCTTCGAGAGAGAACAATTGGAACGGATGCCGCTGTAAATCGACACGCACAATGTCATCCGTGACAATCCGCGTACCGAAATTGATCGCCTGCTGGCGCATTAACTCCATCATCTCGGGACCGTTAATTCCCTTGCTGGGCTGAGGCTTGTTACTCTGCACCCAGTATGGTTGCCGCTCCTGCGGCAACGCCGTGCGGAGATAGGCGCGGGAATCGCCCTCGGGCAGACCCGGATAATTCTCTACCTCCGTGGTCAGCGCCAGCTGCCCCAGTGGCAAGGTCCCCTTGACCTGGTTCTCGGCAGTGATGGCTCCTTCCAAGACAAGCGGCTGCAAGTTGGCGCGGGCAGCGTAGATCGCCGCCGTCCAGCCAGCCGGCCCTGAACCAATGATGACGACTTTCTCTGGCATCGGAACTTCACTCCTTCTCACAGACAAGAGCTGGCGGGTGGCAAATTCGTGGCGGGAGAAGAAGCCCCCGCATTGTCTTGGTCGCTATTGCTTTCCGCTCCCGCCACGCGCCACCCGCCACCTTCTACCCACCATCCTCCCGCATACACGATGACTGCCCCCGCTGCAAACTCCAGCAGCATTTGCGTGAATTGCTGCTCATGGGCCCAAACGACGCTCCAACCGACCACAATTATCAGGAACGTGGCCAAGGTCATGGCCAGGCGTCCCCACAATCGGCTTTGCCGTGCCAGCACCACCGCGGCCGTACCGAAGACCGCGAAGGCACGCAACGGAATCAACCCGGCATAGCCGAAGGGCCAGGCTTCCTGGCTCACCTGTTCGATCTCCCGCGCCCGCAGCAGACCAAGCAGCACCAAGCCGATCCCTTCACTGGCCACGAGCGCCCAAACGACCGCTGCGCTCTCGCGCCAGGAGCGTCCACGATACCAGAACACCAAGAGCAGCAGCAGAGTAAGGACGACCACCGCCGAAAATCGGCCGGGAATGCTTCCTATGTGGGCCAAGGCGTCCAGGGCGGGCGTAGTGTGCATCTGCACCCAGTCGGCAATCCTGTGATCGACTGCCGGTGCGCGGTCGCCACGGGCCAGCCGTACCAGCACGGCAATGCAGAGGACTTCGAGCACCGCCGCCAGGATGCCGTGCCAGACCTGAGTATGAGCCATCCGATTCAAGAGCGCGGGCGAGAGCTTCCGCACATGCCGCAGCAGATAGGGCAAGCCGACAATGACGATCACGCAAGCCACAATGATCAGGCCGCCTCGCCCCAGCCATTTGTGCAGCAGTTCCCAACTGTGCCCGAAGAAATAGCCCAAGAGGCTCATGGCCGTCGCCCAGGCCAGGGCGCCGGCCGCGTTGGCCAGGAGAAAATGAGACCAGGCCATCCCCGCAGTGCCGGCCGCCAGGGCTCCGACGACACGCAATCCGGTGATGAAGCGGGCGAAGAAAACGGTCCAGATGCCGTACCGTTCGAAATAGCCCTCCGCCAGGTGAAGGGTTTTCGGAGTCAAGAAGAGGAAGCCTCGGCCCTGTTGAAGCCGGGGACGTGCCCAGCGATGTCCCAACCAGAAACCGAGGTTATCGCCCACAATGGCCGCGATCAAGGTGATCAGGATTACCCAAAGGATGTCGAAATGGGACCCTCCGGCCGGGCTGGCCAAAAAGCCCGACACCAGCACGGCCGTTTCACCCGGTACCGGAAGCCCCGCATTTTCCAGCAACACGCCGATAAACAGCGCAATGTAGCCGTACTGATCGGCAAGCGTTTCAAACGTTTCCATGAGACCGCCTCTCGGACGCGAACCAGCCGCGGCTGCGGCTCCTCGTTAATTTACGGCTTGGGCAAGCAGTTTGAAGCAGGGTCAGCACAGCGACTCGGTCTTGACGCGCTGGCCACAACACGAGAGGCTTGAAGAACGGGAGGCACGTGGCGGGTGGCGGGTGGCGGGGAAAACAATGGGCTCTGCCTCCCGCCGCCTGGTTTCTGGGGTGAATTATGTTGCGGTTGACCGATTTACGTGAGATCCTTCGCTACGTCCCTCGTTTTCGGGACAAGGTGTTCGTGATTGCCATGGATGGAGCCATTGTGGAGGACGAGAATTTTGGCAACCTCCTGCTCGATATTGCCCTGTTACGCAGCCTGCGCATTGCGGTGGCCTTGGTGCACGGGGCCGGCCATCAAATTCGGCGGCTAGCGCAACAGACCGATCGCGTTCCCTCCAACATCGACGGCACGGGAGTGACCGATGCGGTCACGCTTCAGCTGGCTCTCAGCGCGGCCAATCGGGTGACGCATGAGATCCTCGAAGGATTGTCGGCCAATGATTTGCGCGGCGCTTCCAGCAATGCCATCGTCGCCCATCCTGCCGGGATTCTCCAGGGCATCGATCACCAGTTCACCGGCCGGGTCGAGCGGGTCGACACCGGTCTGCTCCAGGCGTTGCTGGAAAACGACATCGTTCCGGTCATTCCTCCGCTTGGCTGCGATGGCGAAGGGCACACCTACCGTCTGAATTCGGATGCCGTGGCCGTTGAGGTGGCACGGGCCCTGCACGCGGTCAAGCTCATCTACTTGACGACCGGCGGCAGCGTTCATCGTGGCGGCGAACTGCTGCGCCAGCTCACGATTGAGGAGGCCGAGGGGATCCTCAAGAAACAACGGGAGGAAGTGAATCCGGCCGCGGTGTCGAAATTGGAGCAAGCGGTGCGGGCCGCCCGCAACGGCGTGCCGCGTGTCCACATCATCGACGGCCGGGTCGAGGAAGGACTCCTGGCCGAGGTCTTTTCCAACGAAGGAATCGGCACCCTCGTCCACGCCAACGAATACCAGGCGGTCCGCCGGGCTCAAAAACGAGACATCCGCAAGATCTACGCGTTGATCCAGTCCGGGATCGAGAACGATGAGCTGCTACCGCGCACGCGGGCCGACATCGAAAACCAGGTGAACGATTTTTACGTTTTCGAGGTGGATCGAAACCCGGTGGCGTGTGTGGCGGTGCATTTCTATACGGACGAACACAAAGCGGAAATGGCGTGTGTCTGTGTCGATCCGACATATGAGAATCAGGGGATTGGCGCCAAGCTCATGCAGTACGTCGAAACCCAGGCCCGTGCCGCCGGCGCCCGCGAGTTGTTCTGTCTTTCCACGCAGGCGGTCAACTATTTTGTACAAAAAGGGGGCTTTCGGCTGGGCACGCCAGTCGAACTCCCACCCGCCCGCCGGCACCGCTACGAACAGAGCGGACGGCACTCGCAGGTGCTGGTCAAAACGCTGTGAATCAGTCATTTCATCCTGGCCCACGACAAGCCCGCCCCAGCGACGCACCAATCTCCTTTCGGCCTTCCTCCACGCTCCGGCTCATGCTGTCGGTTAAGCGGCGGTTTGCAGAACCGCGCGGTTGTGTGCCCCACGCGGTTCTGCAAACCGCCGCGAACCGAATACGGGCACCTTCAGCCGGACCGTATATCAGAAAACCCCCCTCGGTCTTCTTTGCAAGAAATAACTGGATCAAAAAGCTGCGCCCTGACCAATATAGATAGAGAAACGATAGCCACGACGATAGGAGTCTTTTACATGACGGCCTGTCAACTTTCCGGGGTCATGCAGCATGTTCGTAGCATCCTGCTTCAGCAGCAGGTCAAAGGGATGACCGATGGCCGGTTGCTGGAGCTCTTCCTGAATCATGGAGATGAGGCGGCCTTTGAGGCCCTGGTGCGGAGGCACGGCCCGATGGTACTTGCTGTCTGCCGCCGGGTACTGCACAACATTCATGATTCGGAAGATGCATTTCAGGCAACGTTCCTCGTTCTCGCTCGCAAGGCTGCATCGATCCGGCCCAGGGAAATGGTGGGCAATTGGCTCTACGGTGTGGCTTACCGTACCGCACTGGGGGCGAAGCGGGCCATCCGCAAGCGCCGGGCAAAGGAACAGCGAGCAAGCGAAATGCCCAGGAGAGAAACGGCAAACAACATCGGGGCAGAACTCCGACCTTTGCTGGATCAGGAGCTGGAACGGCTGCCGGACAAGTACCGGGCAGTCCTGGTCTTGTGTGATCTGGAGGGAAAAACCCGCAAAGAAGTGGCTCACCAGCTCCGCCTGCCCGAGGGAACCGTTTCCAGTCGGTTAGCGAGAGCCCGGGAGAGGTTGGCAAAGCGACTCACTCGCCAGGGCTTGGCGCTATCGAGTGGATCCTTGGCCGTGGTCCTTTCGGGCGATGCGGCATCCGCCTGTGTGCCGGCCTCGCTCGTAGCTGCCACGATCAAGGCGGCCAGCCTGTTCGCAACGGGGAATGCGGCGACTACGAGTGCCATTTCGGCCAAAGTGATCGCCTTGACCGAGGCGATGATGAAAACCCTGCTGCTGGGCAAACTCAAGATCATCTCGGCAGTCCTACTCCTGCTCGGGATTGTGGCAACGACGGCGGGACTCGCAGGCTTCCAGGTGCTCCCTGCACAGCCCCAAAGTGCGAAACCGCCACACCCGGAGAAGCTGCAGGACGACCGTTCCGGCGTAGGGAAGGCGGATCGTGAACTGCTCCAGCAAATCGACCGCAAGATTGCCAAGGAGCCGGACTACAAGTCAAAGCCCAAATACTGTCTGCTTGTCTTCGGGCCAGAGGCGAAGACGCGTGTTTGGCTGGTGCAGGACGGGGACACGTTATACGTCGATCGCAACGGGAACGGCGACCTGACCGAGGCCGGCGAAAAAGTCACCGCCGAGAAGGGCGATGGGACCGATGAAGGTGAATACGTATTTTTGCTTGGCGATATCCGGAACGGCCCGCTGGTGCACAAGGCATTCGCCCAGGTTAGGAAACTGGACTTCCTGGCCAGCCAGGACAAGCGCGTGAAGACCATGCTGGCCAAGAACTCCAAGGCGATAGGGTACACCCTATTGGTCGAAATGGAGATGCCTGGATGGAAGGGCACAGGTCTCGGAGGGCGGGTCCGGCAGACTGCAGCGTTCCTGGACGTCAACGGAGTCCTCCAGTTCGCCGATAGGCCGCAGGATGCGCCTATCATCCACTTCGGTGGACCGTGGCAACTAACGCTATTCACCCCGCCCGAGCTTACGATCGGCCGTGGGAGGGATATGGTTCTAGGCGTCGGCACGCCCGGTCTGGGAGCAGGCACCACAGCATTCATCGATTACGGCGGTGTCGTCCCCGAGAGGGCTTATCCGATGGTCGAAGTCACCTATCCGCCGAAAAAGCCGGGCGAACCTCCGGTCGTGGAACGATACGAGCTGAAACGGCGGTGCTGAGGGAACAACCTCGATGGCCCGGTTCGGGTCCCGGAGACGGCTGGTGTCGGGATGGCCCAAGTCACCATTGCCTTCAATGCCTGGCAAGCAGGTAACGTCGCCCCATCACGCCACGAAGTCCCTATCGTTGCACCCAAGTCAATCATCAAACTCGAGCCGGTATCGAGTCGGTTGAAGGGAGAGCTAATCCACCCGAACCGGACAGGTACGCTTTGGGACATCGACTTTTCGCCGGACGGTAAGCGTCTCGTTGCCAGTGACTATCCCGGCGGAGTTGTCGTGGTGTGGGACGTCGCGACCGGCAAGGAACTGACGACCATCGAGGCGGGATACGGCTACCGCTCCGGTGGGGTGTGCGTAGTCTCTCCCGACTGGCAGACCCTATTCATCCCACGCGGAAAACGCAAAGCGGTGGCCGTGGAACAGGGCGGCAAGCGGCAGCGGCGCTGGGAGATGGACGGCGACGTGCGCGCTTTCGATTTGGCTACGGGGCAACTGCGAAGAACATACAAGCACGAGCCGCCGCGCAACATCCTCCGTATGCGGCTTTCCCCGGATGGGAGTCGCTTCCTTACGTTTGAGGAACTGCCTGGAACGTCTGAACTTGGTCCTCGACAAGCCGTGAGCTTGTGGGATGTTCAGACCGACCAGTACCGTTCGCTGCCGGCTAACCCGCAAGCGGTAAGCTTTTCCCCAGACGGCCGGACCCTCGCGTTCGCCGCCGCGGACGAAAACGACTCGATCTATGCACTGAAGCTGCTCGAGCTGGCCACCGGCCAAGAAAAACTCTCGATCCCGATCAAGGACAAATACCGTTCCTCGCCGTACGGCGCAGGAGCAGTGCGTTTTTCCCCAGATGGACGGACCCTGGGCTTAGCCACCATCGATCAAGACGGCTATACCCATGCCCTGAAGCTATTCGCCCTGGCCACCGGCCGAGAAAAACTCTCGATCCCGATCAAGGACAAGAATGTCTGGTGTGCTTTCCCGACCTTTTCATCGGAAGGCCGAGTTCTGGTCGGGGATTACCAGGTAATTGAGCGCTCCACGAGACCGAGAAAGTCGCGAACCTGGCTCAAATGGTGGGATGCAGAGACGGGTGCGGAGCTCGGGTCGTTTGCCCCCGAGGACCAGAACAACGGCTTCTTTTCCTCTTTCTCTCCAGACGGCCATACGCTTGCCTCCCTTGACTGGAGAGGAGAGAAGACGAAGTTGTACCTCTTCCATGGCCAAGACCACCAGCCGGCCAAGACACTCGTCTTAGCACTGAAGGAAAAGGGAGAACAAACGATTCCACCCGGCCTGCTCTTTAGCCCCGACGGCAAGTGGCTGGTGGTTTACACCCAGTCCTTACCGGACACGCCCAATGATGAGGACCTGGATGTGCAGGACGTGCAGCAGCCACGGATCCACCTAATTGACGTACCGGCCGGAGAGGTTCGGGAAACCCTCGTCGCGCCGCAGGGTTTTGGCCGATCCCTACGCTTCAGCCCCGACGGCAAGACGTTGGCTACGTGCGGGTACGGTCGCGTTCTCCTGTGGGATTTGGCGCGGTTGCCGGGTGCGGCCGGTCCTGCACGTTAACCGACTTTTCGATAGGGCCTTGCCGCCGGTTGGCTGTCCGTCGCACCGCCGAGCGACCGGTAGACCCGCAACGTATCCGCCGCACAGCGATCCCACGTGTACGGTCGGGCAATCGCGGTCGCGCCGCTGCGCAACGATTGCCACCAATCGTCATCTTCAACCATGCGCAGCATGGCGGCGCGCCAGCCATCCTGGTCCTGGGGATCAATGAGATGGGCTCGGCTGCCGACGGTCTCCACCAGGGCCCCGGCCGTCGAAGCCAGGACTGCTCCGCCGCAAGCCATCATCTCCAGCGGTGGCAGACCAAACCCCTCGTACAGCGAGGGATAGACGAGCGCCCGTGCGCCATTGTAAATCGCCGCCAGGTGCTTCTCCGCCACGTAGCCACGGTGCAGAACACCGCAATCCCGCGCCTCTCGATGCAGATACTCGGCGACGGCCAACGTGTTCCAGCCCCAGTTGCCGACCAACAAGAGCGGCCACTGAGCGCGTAAGCGTTTCGGCAGGGCACAATAGGCCCGCAGCAGGAGCAAGATATTTTTGCGTGGCTCAATCGTGCCCAGGTAGAGGAGATAGCGGGGCGGCAAGCCCAGGTCTCGCAATACCTGTGCCGTCTGGTCCGCGGGGAGCGGCCCAAGTCCGGGTCGGATGCCCATGTACGTGCGCGTGATCCGTTCAGGCGGAATGCCCAGGTCGCGAATCATCTCCTGGCGGCCAAACTCCGAGATGGCCAAGAAGTGCACACAACGCGCCAGACCACGGTGAAAATGAGCCTCGAAATAGGCGGCACGGTCCGCGGGATGCCATTCCGGGTGCAGGAGCACGGACAGGTCATGCAGCGTGGCAATCGTCGGGCGCTCAGACGGCAAGGGAATGAAATTCGGCTCGTGGTAAAGATCGTAGGCGCGCAGAGCACACACCAGCCGAAAATGCTGTGCCATCAGGCTACGGCCGAATTGCCGTAACGTGCCGAGGATTTTGCTCCGCAAGGAACGGGACCGCGGCGGCGAAGGTCCGGGACGAGATTGATCGGTCGGAACGCCTTCCAGGTAAGGACGTGCCCGGCCACAGAAGTCGCGGGCCGATCGGATCCATCCTTCGGGGAATCCGTCGATGCGATCCTGGCCGGCTTGCTCGCGCAGACAGCGGAGGAGCTGAACGGTGTAATGCCCGATGCCGGTCTTTAGCCCCAACGCTGCCAGCTGATTGACAACGACGCGCATGGCGTTGTTACTTCCCAACCATGGAACAAGCCCACACGCCTGATGCGCCGACGAAGGGTGCCGCGGTCCTCCGTGCGCGCTTCAGGCCAGTAGGTGGCATGGTCATCGAGAACGACTAAGGCAAGGTGCAAAGCAAGAACTCCAGCTCCGGCTCCGGCCGGCACCAGGTTCGCGCCATCGCCGCAGGCAGCACCCATACTTGGCCCCGTTGCGCCTCTTCCGTTTCGCCGGGGATGTCCCAGTGCCCCACTCCTTCCAGGATGATCCAGACCTGCAAACTGGCTTCCCCGCCACAGGCAAACGGCGCCGTTTCGCGCACATGTTCCAGGTGAAAAAACGGACATTGCACCAAGCGCTCGTGCAGCGGACCTCGGGGACTTCCTTCCGCGACGGCCGCGGCCAGCGGATTGGTTCGAATCGGTTCGACCGGTCCGCGCTCCCAGTCGATGCACGCCAAGGCTTCCTCGATGTGCAATGGCCGTGATTTGCCCTGGGCGTCCCGGCGATTCCAATCGAACAGACGGAAGGTCGCATCGCTGGTCTGCTGCACTTCAGCCATCAGCACCCCGCCGCCAACCGCGTGGACAGTTCCGGCCGGCAAGAAGATGCAGTCCCCGGCTCGCGGCTCAAAATGGTGGAGACATTTCGCCACGGTCCCCGCCCGAAGAGCGGCCCGAAGCCTCGGTTTGTCGATCCCCGGGAGTAATCCGGCGTATATCCGGCTCCCGGCGTCCGCGGCCAACACGAACCATGCTTCCGTTTTCCCTTCCTCGCCGGGCCAGAGGCGCTCGACAATTTCCTCATCGGGATGCACCTGGACCGAAAGCCAATCGTGGGCATCGAGAAACTTGACAAGCCAGGGAAAGACGCCATGCTCGGCCGCGGCATCGCCCAAGAGGTCTTTGCGCTGCTGCTCCATCAGCAGATGCAGGTTGTGGCCCGCCAAGGGCCCGGCGGTGACCACGCTCCGGTGCAGCGGATGATCGCTGATCTCCCACGATTCGCCATAAGCCTCGCGGGTCGGCAGCGGCTTGCCCAGCACCTCGCCCAGGCGGCGACCCCCCCAGACCATCGGGCGCAAAAACGGTTCGAAGCGGAATGGAGCGTCCATCGATGTTGGATTCTTGATTTTTGATTTTTGACTGGAAACGCTTTGCGCCACCATCACTCTGTCCTTTCTATTCTATCTGATCAAAAATCAAAAATATTCTTACGCGGCCTGGCTTTGGCCGGCATGGACGGAGTTGGTATACGCATCGATAATTTCCGCCGTGGGTCCCACCTGGCGCACGCGGCCATGATCCATCCACACGGCACGATCGCAGAGCTGGGTCAAGTTGACGAGATCGTGACTGACCAGGACGATCAGCTTGGCCTTGGCAATCATTTCCCGCATCCGCTGCCGTGCCTTTTCTTGAAAGGCCATGTCACCGACACTCAGCACTTCGTCCACGAGCAGGATTTCCGGCTCGATGGCGGTGGCGATCGAAAACGCCAGGCGGACCAGCATGCCCGCGGAATAATAGCGAACCGGCATGTCCAGGAAATTGCCGAGTTCCGTGAAGTCGGCAATCGGCTGCATCTTGGCACGGATCGTCTGCGGTGTCTCGCCCTGGAGATAGCCCCGGTAGGCCATATTTTCCCAGCCGGTTGCGTCCAGCTCGAAACCCAAGGCAATGTCGAAGAGCGAGCTAATTCGTCCCTCGACAATGCGCCGGCCGTGGCTGGGGGGATAGATGCCGGCCAGCACCTTCAGGAGCGTGCTCTTGCCGGCCCCGTTGTGGCCGACAATGCCGATGCGCTCCCCTTCGTGAAATTGCAAGCACACTTCTTGCAGAGCCTGAACCTCGATCATTGGATTCACCGACCGGCGAAACATCTGCCGGACCAGGAACTCTTTGAGCGTAATGCGGCCGCGCTGCCGCACCCGAAACGTCAGGCTAACCTTGTCCAATTCGATCCGTGCCATATCGATTCGTCCCCAGTTCAATCATGAGCTTGCCGGTGGGATGACTGCGATCCAGGCTGACGATGGTTTACAGGTGGAAAATGAGCCGCTGTTGCAGACGCGCCAACGTCCATCCCGCCGTCAACGCTGTCACGACAACCGTTGCGATGGCGACCGCATAGGTATGGGCTGTCGGGATTTGCCCAGCGAGGATCGGTTGGCGGACGAGCTCCAGCAGAGAGACCAGAGGATTGAGGTGGACGAGCCAGCCCAGGTTTCTCCTTTGCAGCATCTCGACTTCGTAGATGATCGGGGTTGCATAGAACAGCATCTGGAAGCCGACCTCCGTCAGATGCTGCGTATCCTGGAAGTAAACGTTGGCGACCCCAGCAAGGACGGCCAAGGACCACGCAAAAATAAACAGCAAGAAGATGGTCGGCACCAGGCTCACCAATGCCGAGACATTCGCAAAGCCATTGAAATACCAGGACAGCATCAGTACGACCAACAAGGCCAACAGGAAATGAACGGTTCCTCCCAGGGCGGTGCGCAGCGGATAAATGGCGAGCGGTGCCGGGTACTGCCGGATATACGATTCCCCGATGAAGTAGCAGTGACAGCCATGTGACACCACGGTCAAGATGTAGTTCCAGGTTGCCAGACCGGCCAATACGAATGGTGCGTAAACACGGATCTCTTGGTTGAACAGCTTGCAGAACACGGCCGTGAGGATGATCGTCATGCAAATGGGGTGGAGCAGCGACCAACCCATGCCGAGGACGGACCGGCGATAACGGGTTCGCAGATCATTCTTGACCAGAGACAGCCAAAAATAACGGCAACGCCAGATGGCGGCCACGTAACTTCCCATTCTATCACCTCCTGCGGCTGGGATCGCGCTTACGGTTCGCGAACTACGCACACAACGACAGCACCTTCCGGGCCATCGCCTCCCACGAAAACCGTTCATCCAGTTCGGGACGGTCCACGACCATCGGTCCCGAGGCGAGCAGCTCGCGGCAAGCCTCGTCGAGTGAGGCCGGGTCGCAAGGGTCAAAATAAAAAACGCCGGGGCCCGCAAACTCTTGCAGGGAGCTGTTGAGGCTACACAGCACCGGAGTCCCATGCCGGAGTGAGTCCAGCACCGGAAAGCCAAACCCTTCGTACAGGGACGGATAAATGGTAAACGCCGCTTGGCGGTAGAGCTGGCAAAGATCTCGATCCGGCACAAAACCCAAAAAGCGGATTTTGCGGCCGTGCGTTTCGCGCATTCGGCGGCCGGAGTTGTGGTTCACGAGCCAGCCGCGGGGGCCAACCCACCACAGCTCGGTGCGCTCATCCAGCACCGACGTGTTTAGGAACCAGTGGAACAGGAATGGTCCATTTTTGCGCGGCTCCAGCGTGGAGACGACCAAGACCACGTCTGATCTCCGCGCAACCCGCTCCGGCGCGGCATGCTCCCGTACACACAACGTGGGACCGGGATAGCACACGACGACCTTCTCCGGGGCGGCCCGGCACAACCAATCGGCGTCGGCCTTGGTCGAATGCGAGTTGGCCACAAGCCGATCACACAGGGCGGCGCTTTGCGTGAAGAGCCGGCCGAAGTGTTCGCAGGTTTCGGCGACGTGATAATGGGGCATCAGCACCGGCGTGAAATCATGAAGCAAGCAAAGCTCGCGCCGGAAATGCCGCTGGGCCGGCCGGAGCATCGTGTACAGCATGGCGCACCGCCCCGCCAGGCGTTCATCATGGCGGCGGGGGCGACGGTGGAAGAGCCGCCGCGTCCACTGCACCAGGTCCGGGTCCGCGGAGGGGAGCTGCGGGTTCGTGACCGCAATCTCCTGACCGCAGCGCAGGACCTTCGAAAGCCGCATGTTCCGGGCATGCTCGCCGCCGATTGTGTTCACCAGACGCAGAGCCGTCAGCGGAGCCAGGGCTTCGATGAGCCGGGCTGCGAACCGGCCGATCCCCGCGAGGTTTCGGCCCAGCATGGGGCTCACTTCCACGTAGAGCGGATCGCCGGTCTGGTAAGCGCTCGTTGGTATCATCGCCTTCTTCTGCGAACCTCCGTGCGAAACAGTGTCAGGCACACAAGGCCTTCACGGTCTGAGCCAGGGCTCCCCACGAGAAGCGTTCTCGCAGGTTCGAGGGTTCGATCACGAGCGGCTGCGCGGTCCGCAAGGCGCGGCATGCTTCGTCCAGCGTGGCCGGGTCGCACGGGTCGAAATAAAAGACGCCGGGGCCGGCCAACTCTTTCAGGGAGCTATGATAGCTGCACACGACGGGAGCGCCATGCAGCAGCGCATCGAGGACGGGCAGCCCAAAACCCTCGTACAGAGAGGGATAAATCGTGAACGCGGCTTGCTGGTATAGCTGACAAAGCCGGCGGTCGGAAACTTTGCCGAGAAGACGAATCTGGTGCCCGCGTGGTCCACTCCGCCGCTGCTTTAGCATCGTGACCAGTTCGCGCGAGGCCCACCAGGCATGGGGCCCCACCCACCATAATTCCATATCCGGATCGAGCGCTTCGGTGGCCGCGAACCAGTCGAGCAGGAACGGCGCATTCTTGCGCGGCTCAATGGCGGATACGACCAGGATGACGTTCCGGCGGCGCGCCACCGGATTGGGATACGCATGCCGATGCACACAGAGGCTCGGTCCGGGGTAGCTGACCACGATGCTGTCGTTGTTGGCGGCGCACAGCCATTGGGCATCCCGCTTGGTCGATTGCGAGATCGCCACCAGCTTGTCGCACAGTGGGGCCGTCTTGGCGAAAAAGGTGCCGAAATGGTGCCGCGATTGCTCTCCGTGCGTCCACGGCAAGAGCAACGTCGTGAAATCATAAAGGATGCCAACTTCCCGACGGAAACACCGTGCCCCGGGCCGCAGCGCCGTGTAAATGGCCGCCGACGCGCTCGCCGACTGGGCATCTAAATTGCGCCGCGGCCGGCGCAGCAGCCGCCGAGCCCAGGTTTCCAGATTGCCATCGCTTTCTTCGAGGTCGGCAGCGCAGACGGGAATATACCTGCCCTTGGCGGTTGTCAGCAGACCAAGCGGCGTAAGGCGAACCAGGGCTTGCACCAGGTGGGCCACAAAACGGCCCATCCCCGTCAGATGCTTCTCTTCCAGCGCACTGACATCCACATAGATCGGAACGTCGGGAGACGCAATATGGCCGGGAACACAGATGGCGGAGGAATCCATTCTCTAGCCCCTGGGGTTTGACTAGCCCCGACCGTTCGGGTGTTAGGCCGCTATGGGCGCATTCTGCACGTGCGGTTTCGCCGCGTCGAGGGCGGCGGCCAGAGCGGGCCAAACACTCTCGGCTCCGGCAAACTCCGCCAGACGCTGACGCCCACGCAGGGCCATGGCCTGATAGCGATTTCGATCCTTGCGGGCCAGGTCGTAGCTGTTCCGCAGCTGGTTGTGCAAGGACCACCACACGAGACGCTGCCAGGTCGTGGTCAAGCGGTGCTCGGGATCATGCGGCCAGGCAGCCGGCTCAGGATGGCAGGCGATCGTGAACCCGAGATCATCGTCCATGTAATCGCCCATCCCGGTGTGTGCCGGGGCCACGCCGGGCCGGCCGGCAGCCAGGTAGTTTTGCAACGGGAGACAGGATCCTTCGGCGCGCGAGGTGTTGAGATAATACGTGCTCCCCCGGGCCAGCTCCACCATCAATTCATCGGACAGGTAGGTGTTCACGAAGACGAGCTTGCAGCGGTGGCGCAGACCGAGGCCGAGATAAAAGTGGATCATGTTCCGGAGGGCCTCGGCGGCCAGTTCGGGGCAGAGCACCAGCTTGATCACCAACGTGGCATCTTCACAATCGCCCAGGGCCAACAGATACGCACTGAGCATGTCCTGGAAATTTTTCCGCGGGTCATACGGATTGAAGATCGTTGAATAAACCACGCCGGACAGTTCCAACTTCGGAGTGACCGGGTACGGTACCTCGACTACCTCGGCCCGAGCCGTGCGGAGGGCACGGACCGTGCGAACGCCGAACGTCACCCCTTTCTGGATTCCACTGGGCAAGCGCGGCTTCACAGAGTTTCGGTAAATCTGCCTGGCCCTTTCCTTCCAGTTTGTACTGCTCGTGGAGGGAGCCAGCCAGGGATTGGGTTGGTGGTCCGGCGTTTTCTCTGGCAGCGGGAAGACATAACACGGACAGTCCAGGACAACACGCTGGCCTCGTTCCCATGGCGGCACCTGGAAATACTCCGGCGGGATCGGCACCGGAACCAGATGCACCGGCGGCTTGACCCCGGCATGCAAAAACGCATTTCGGGTGATGTGGCAATGGGTGATGATCACGGATAATTGGTCGGCGATGCGACGCCAATTGTTGCGCGGATTGTTTTGAAAATCGGTATTGGGGATATCGGGGAATTCCCATGCCGGGACGGCGATGTTCGGGGCTCCGTGCGTCAGATACGTCATCTGCAACGGCAGAAAGCTGAGATGGATCGGATCCAAGTTTTGCTGGCGGGCACGCCAGAGGGCATAATCGAGCCGGCTTTCCGGCCGGGTGATTTCGAAGATGGGACCCCACCGCCGCAACAGCGATTCAAAGGCGCGGAACACGAAGCGATAGGAATACGCTTCCCGGCCCAGTTTGGCGGCCATCTCGTTCTCGGTAAAGACCGAACTGACCACCAGCGCCCGCTGCGTCGTGGGTTCCATCAAACTTCCCTCTCTGCCTGTTCCGAGTGCTGCCGAAGGGGTCCCGCGCGGAGGAACGCAGTCGGGGCAACAGCCCGCTGCGCGGAACTCCTCGCTCGATCAAGCTGCACGCTTGCTGTTCTCGATCGGCCATTGCCCGTTGTTGACGGCTTTCGACAGGGTAGCGACGTCGGCGTCCACCATCAAAGCGACCAGCTGCTCGAAGCTGACTTCCGGTTGCCAGCCGAGCTGGCGCTGTGCCTTGGTAGGGCGAGCCAGCAGCACATCGACTTCCGCCGGGCGGTAGAACTGCGGATCGATGACCACGTAGCGACGCCAATCCAGATGCACGCGCTCGAAGGCGATCCGGACAAATTCCTCGACACTGTGGGTCTCCCCGGTTCCCACCACATAATCATCCGGCTGCTCTTGTTGGAGCATGAGCCACATCGCCCGCACATAATCGCCGGCGAAGCCCCAGTCGCGCTTGGCTTGGAGATTGCCCAGGCGGAGCTCGGAGGCGAGCCCGAGTTTGATGCGGGCCACGCCATGTGTGATTTTCCGTGTGACGAATTCCAGACCGCGGCGCGGCGATTCGTGATTGAACAGAATCCCCGAGCAGCTGAATAGCCCATAACTTTCACGATAATTGACCGTGATGTGGTGGCCATACACCTTGGCTACCCCATAGGGGCTGCGCGGATAAAATGGCGTCAGCTCGGTTTGGGGCGATTCGCGCACTTTGCCGTACATCTCGCTGCTGCTGGCCTGGTAAAAGCGGGCCTTGGGACAGACCTGGCGGAGGGCGTCGAGGACGCGCGTAACCCCGACGGCCGTGAACTCGGCCGTCAACACCGGCTTCTGCCAGCTGGTGGGCACGAACGACATTGCCCCCAGGTTGTACACCTCGTCGGGTTGCACGTCTTCGAGGATGGTAGTGATCGACGTTTGATCCAGCAGGTCGCCCTGGTAAAGCTGGATGCGTTGCCGCAGGTGATCGATACGTTGAAAGTTTTCGGTGCTGGCTCGGCGGACCATGCCGCAAACGCGGTAGTCCTTGTCGAGCAGCCATTCTGCCAGGTAGCTGCCATCTTGCCCCGTGATGCCGGTTATGAGAGCGGTTTTACTTGCCATCATTGTCCTCGCGATGCCGCGAACGGAGTACCCCACGACCCTTGCGTGCCGCGGTTCCGCTGGGCCAACCGTACCGTGTGAGGGGCAGAACTGGATGCAAATTCAAGAGAAAGCACGACATCAGCCTCTCGGCGAATCCCATGTGCCGTGCCGAAGAAGCAGGGTATAGCAAATCTTGGAGAGAAGGGTCAAGGTAGCTTGTCGCGCGGTACGGATCCTAAAATTCCATCGTCCGCAACGCCCGAATTCCCAAGCGCAAGGGAATCGCAACAGCCAGTACGCCCACCGCCACGCCCGCTCCCACCCCCAGGAGGAGCCGGGCCACCGGCAAATGGGCGGGTGCATCCCGTTCCAGGCTGACCGCTGCAAGCAAATGGTAAGGGGCGGCCATCAATCCGATCACCACCAGCAAAAACAAGAGGCCAAGGACCAGGTTCAATGTCCCGCCAAAACCAACGGCGATCTTGGATGGGTCGCTCTCCCGGAAGTTCGGGATACATGCCCCCAGCCCGACGCTCAGCCCACTGAGCCCGGCAGCCAGCACGCCGACGGTGAGAATATGCAAAACGAGCACGGCCCAGTCCATGCCCAGCAGCAAGTCGCTCAAAATTACCAGGAGTTCGGCAATTACCAGGGCACCCGTGGCGGAGAAGGCAAATTCCCCCCACAACAGGCGTTCGCGCTGAAGAGGCAAGAGGCCCAAGATCCAGAACTTGCGCCCTTCCAGGCTCAACATCGGATAAATAAACCGGCCGGTATAGGCACACAACAGAAAAGCCGTGGCCGTCAAGTTCAACAAACTCACGCCGTTTTGGTAGACCTGGCCGATATCCCGCTGATAGAACCGGCGCGTGTTGACCGAGTAGAACAGGAGCAACCCTGCGAAGATCAAGACCTGAGCCCATTGGGCGGGATCGCGCCGGAAGGTGCGAAAGTCCTTGATGATGAGCAGCCGCGTTTGCGGGTGGAAAAAGACGGTCAACGTGTTGAGCACCTGATCGAGCCAGTGGCCGCCGTACCGCCGCCGCAGCGTCCCTCCCGTCCACAGTCGATCATAGCTGCGACGATAGAGCCGCTGGGCTGTCCAGGCGGCCAGTACATACAGAAACAGCCCGTTGCTCCAGATCAAGGCAAGCGGGTAGAAGGCCCCCGCCAGATCACCCCGCGCCGCCGCTTCCAGTCCGCGGGCCATCCAGTGCGTGGGCACCAGGGGACCCTGAGCAAATGCCAGTTGGCCGAGCAAACGCTGTAGCGCATCGGCATTGACCATCGCGGTCCGTGCCGACAAGCTCACACGATACCCCCACCAGACGCAGACGGCCAAAAGGATCAAGGCTACGGCCACGAGCACCTGCTTCCGCTGCCGTGGGGCATAATGGACGAGGAGCACACACAAGAGCGCGCCGACGGAACCAGGCAGAAGCACGAACCCAAGGAAAAATAGCGGGAGCAAGACGTAAAACCCCCACGGCACGGCAAAGACCCAGCCGTAGGCTAGCAGGATCGGCGTGCCCAGCAGGATGAAGGCCCAGCTGCTGAAGGCGAGCGCACCCTGATATTTGTAAGCGAAGACCTGATCGGCGGAGGCAGGCGTGCTCAGGAGAAAGGACGTTTCCGCGGCCGAATACAGGCTGCTGTACAAGATAATGCCGCTCGAAAAAATGAGCATGATGGCCAGGGCGAGGAAGAGCATGTCAAACAGCGTGCCGATGATACCACCGGCGAAGGGGATTTCGTGCTCTTCCAGACGGCGGAAGCCCCAGACACTCACCGCATAAATGCCCAACCAGATGATGGCGCTGCACAGTACAATCGTAAACAGCCGAACGCGGGAGCCGTGGAACAGCGTGGTCAAGCTGTTGCGCAGCAGGTGCCAACGCAGCCATTGAAACAAGATCAGTTGGCCGGCCGCGACGCCCGTGTTGGGCGAACGCTGGGAAGCAGAATTGGCATCCGAAGGCGGCAAGGCAATCAGGCTCCTTTGGCAATTTCGCGTTCGCGCATCGCTTCCTCGGTCAAGACCAGGAAGACATCTTCGAGGGAGCCGTCCAGGGCGGCTCGGGCCCGTAGACTGTCGAGGGTACCGTAACAGATCAGCCGGCCGTGCTCCACGATGCCGATCCGATCGGCCAGTTTCTCCGCCACGTCCAGCGAATGGGTGGACAGAAACACGGTCGTGCCACGATTGGCCTCTTGGCGCAGCAGGTCCTTGAGGAGCCGAATGCTGCGTGGATCCAGACCGACGGTCGGCTCATCGACAATCAGGACCCGCGGTTCGTGCAAGAGGGCAGCGGCGAAGACAGTACGTTGGCGCATGCCGTGGGAATAGCGCTCCGTCAAATCATCCACGAAATCGCATAGATCGAACAACTCGATCATCGCTTCGATCCGCTTCAGACCATGGGGTCGCGACAGCCCGTACATGTCGGCGATAAATTGCAAGAACTCACGGCCGGTGAGTTTTTCGTAGAGATACGGCTGATCGGGGACGTAGCTGATAAGCTGGCGTGCGCGGTCGCCCTCCTTCTCCATATCGAAGCCGCCGACGCGGACCGTGCCGGACGTGGGGAACAGCAGTCCGCACATGAGCTTGATCGTCGTGGTCTTGCCGGCACCGTTGGGTCCCAAGAAAGCGAACAGCTCCCCGGCGTCCACGTGCAGCGTCAGCCGATCGACTGCGACCTTGGTACCGTATCGCTTTGTGGCTTCGTTGAGTTCAATCATTCCTACCGCCGTAAGGTTGCGACACCAGCCTGACGCACCCGCGGAGACCTTCGCGGGCGCGTCAGGCTGGTGGTACCGAAAAACGCACGATTCTCTTCAGGGCACGCCAGCCGCCTGATCACGCTCCATCACCACTTGATCGCCCCAAAACGAAAATTCCTGACGAAGCACCAAGCCGTTGTCCGCGCGAACCCATGTCCGGGCGGTAAGATCGTCGCCCTCATACGCAATCACCAGGCAGGGCACCGTGCCTCCCTTCCAAGGGAGCAGCTTGGTTTCCGGAAGAACCTCGGCTTGCAAGATGCGCATACCGGCGTGCCCCTGGAGCAGAAGCTCAGCCCCCGGATCCTTCTTGATCAAGGCGAGCAGCGAATCGTTGAGGGGATTTACGAGCGGCATCTGCCA
>Ga0070734_10002640_pt1 | contig 20926 bp, 13 predicted proteins | sample Coa_R1_8_FD_66444 | JGI IMG/M metagenome (GOLD analysis project Ga0070734, IMG submission 66444) | Surface soil microbial communities from Centralia Pennsylvania, which are recovering from an underground coalmine fire - Coalmine... | ecosystem: Environmental > Terrestrial > Soil > Unclassified ...
AGGGCGCCCGCGCCGGCTTTGCAGACGGCCAGTCCGTCATCATCCAGCGCGGCCGCGAACAGGTTGCAACCGGCCGGATCAAGGATGTCGAGCCTGAGTCTTCGTCGGTCCAAATCGTCAACTTCACCAAGGGCGTCGCCCCCGGCGATAAGGTCACCGTCGTATTCGCAGTGCCGGAGATCGTCAACACGTTCGCCGGTCCCCCCGGAACCGTTCAGCGGGCAAGGAGCAGCCATGTTGGCAACAGCAGCGGCCTGGTTTCGCTTCTCCTCCTCGTGGCGCTCGGCGTCTTCCTCCTCGGTAAGGGCAATGCGACGACCCAGTCGACCATAGGCACCGTTGTCGCTGAGCCCACGCTCGAGCCCGAGTCTCCGAGCAAGGTGCAGAATTCGGGCGGCCAGACTGCGGTTCGCATCTCCTGGCGCACCGACCTGTTCGCAGGCGGCAACTCGGCCCGGCTCGCGTTCCAGATCTATCGGAACGACTTCCCGTCCTCCGCGGTCCAGATCGCGTTTGGCGCCCAAACCATCGCATACGACGACACGACGGCTCGCCCCACGAGCTTCCAGTGGTACAACTTCCTCGGGAAGTACGCGAGCATCGGCGTTGCCGAAAGCGGCGTGCTTGGTTGCACCACCGCCGCGTTGAGCGCGCCGACCATCACCCCGGTTCCCGGCGTGACGCCTGGCCGCTCCTACTCCTACTCGGTTAGCGAGGTGTTCGAGCTCTCCTCGATCAACCTCCCGATCTCGGTGACGTCCTCGGGCGGCACCGGCGGCACCGCCGGCACCGGCGGCACTTCGACGTCCACTGCCACCGGCACCGGCACTACCGCCACGACTGGCGGCACCGGCGGTACCACAGGCACCACCGGCACGACGACGACCGCGGGCACAAACGGCGGCACTAACACCGGTACGACTGCGACCAATGGCGGAACCGCCACTAATGGCGGCAACACCGGCGGAAACGGCGGCACCACCGGCGCACAGGAGTGCGACTTTGAGACCGTCCCGCAGACTGCAATCGGACTGGCAACCCCGCTCAATCCGATCCAGGTGAACTCCCCGGCTGACCAGACCACGATTACGGCGCCCACGCCGTTCTCGTACACCTCGGCTGTGAACCCCGCGTTCCCCGCGCAGTTCCAATACGTGCTGCAGCTTTCGACCCTCCCGACTTTCGCGCAGGGCCCGAACACGTACACGTATCCGGCCACGATCACCGGTGCGACAGGTGTGCTGAGCACCGTCGCCATCGACACCACGAGCACGAATTTGCCGAGCGCGATTCGGACGTCCCTGCTCGTCTACTGGCGCATCGGAGCGCGCTCTACGCTGGACAACCCCGGTCCGGTGCAGGACATCTCCGGTGAGCGCTATATCTTCAGCGCACCGCGGCAGTTCAAGCGCCTCTCGGCGCCCCCGGCACTGGTGCGGCCTGGCGTGAAGCGGCACTAGAACAAAACAAGCGAGAAAGCAATCGAATAGATTGGTCCGCGCCGGCCCGGCGACGCGGACCTCTACTAGAAGGAGCAATGATGAGGCTACGGATTCATAGGCTTTTGGGAGCGACGGCGGTTGCCTGCGCCATGGCGGCGCCCTCCGTTGGGAACGCGCAGATCGTTGGACACCAGGGCCCGCCTTTCTGGGGCTTCGGCTACCAGTGCATCGATCCTCTGAACACAACCCCGTTCAGCAATCCCTACTTCATGCAGTTCTGGGGAAATGAGCTGGTTTGCGCGGCGCTCGGCCTCGTGGGCACGGTCACGTTTGGCGCCGCTCGAAACGCAACGACGGATCCCAACCCGCCCTGTTTCGTGCCTGCCGTGACTGCGAACGCGCCTGGGCGCATCTCCTTTGGCGCCGGCTCGATCGGCTCGGTTCAGTCGTCGTTCGACGACTCCATGGCGTTCAGCTTCGCGTATCCGCTCACCGGTGCGGACTGGGGTTACGCGACCATCACCACCGACAGCAAAACGCTGAACGGTCAGCCCGCAAGCACGAGAACCCTCTTCGGGGCCAGCGGTTTTAGGAGCTCCTTCGTCGGCGCCAGCGATCGCTACTTCTTCGCTGAGGAGATCGCCGGCAGCACCACCATCGACCTCCGCATTGATGAGATCGCCGAGGTCGACCGGCTCGACTGGAAGCTGACGAATACCGATGCCGCCGCCAGCCACACGCTTGGTCTCTGGGTCGGATGTTGGATGGCGATGGCCAGCCCCCAAACCGGCCAGACCTCCGGAATCAGCCTCCTACAAGACTTCCCCCTCGGCTACAACAACTTCAAGGACGGCTATGTGGTCGTCCCCGGCCAGATACCTCCAACCGTCGAGCACCGCTATATCCGTGCTCAGGATTCCGCCAACTTCCCAGCCTTCGTGGACTTTTGCTTCGGGCAGGAGTCGGCTTACGGAATGCGCGTCGAAAACGGTCCGACGCCGGACACAGAGGACGCTCAAGGCTTGAACTCGGACTGCACCTCGGTCGATGAGTTCGCGCTCGGTCAGGCGTTCTTCCTTCTCGGTTCGCCGAATAACGGCGGCGACTCCACGTTCCCGGATCAGATGTTCGGCGCCGGCAACACCGGCGGCGACGTCACCTACATCGACAACCCCGGCTACATTCAGAAGTATTACGAGCAGAACGTTCCCTCCGGCGGAAGCCGCGAGATCATCCAGTACTACCGAAGCACGTGGGCGGCGAGCAACTACTCGAAGCCCTACTCGGTAGTGCTCGACGCGCCCCCGCTCATGGCGCCCGATCTCACGACGGCTACGGGTCTCGCGACCCCGGCCGGCGGCTACACGATCCGCGTCTACGTGGACAACACCCGCGGCTTCGCGACCGCCGACAAGACGATCGAGATGGACAACGTGAACATCACGATCAAGCTTCCCCCGGGCCTCAACCTGGCGAACGGCGACACCGCTACCAAGGTCATCCCGAAGATCGGCCCCGCGCCGCAGCAGGACCCTGGACAGGTTCTACCTGGCCAGCCGCTCCCGATCCCGATGTCGTTCGTCGAGTTCCACGTCATCCCCGACGGCATCGCCAACGGCATCTTGCCTTACTCGGTCACCGTCTCCCCGACACCGGGGCCGGTGAAGACGGTAACGGGAACCATAACCGTCTCGGCGACGCCGAAGCTGACGCTCATCCAAGGGCCGAACCTCGTGGGCGCGCCGTGGAATTTCACCGACTCCGCCTGGGAGTCGATCCTTGGCCTCGTGAATGGGACCGACTTCGAAGCGTACGCGTGGGATCCGGTCCAGAACGGCTACGTCGTTTCACCCAGCAACACGCGCGGCACCGGCGTGTGGATCGTGGCTAACTCGGCCATCGGAATCCGAGCCCTCCAGGGTAACCCCTCGGTCCCCAGCGATATTGCCAGCGGCTCGAACCTCATCAAGCTTCAGGCCGGCTGGAACATCATCTCGAACCCGTATCCCTATCCGGTGCCGGTAGCCCAGCTTATCGGGGCATCCAACGCGAATCCGAATCAGGACTTCACGTGGACGGAAATGGTGGCTCAGGGCTTCGTCAACGGCGCTGTGGGCTACTACAACACAGCGACCGGAAGCTACAGCTATCTGCAAAACGGCACCGACCTCCTGCTGCCGAACGTGGGCTATTGGGTCTTCGTTGGCGTGCCACAGCCACTGTCGTTGAAGTATCCGCCGGTCTTCCAGGAGTTCCTCCCCGGTAGTCAGCGGTCGACCGCGCCCACCGCGTGGACGCAGTCGGACAGCCAGTGGCGCCTCCAGCTCACCGTCCACACCGGCAAGTCGGTCGACGATCAAAACTGGGTCGGCTTCGCCAAGTCGGCGACGGACGTGACCAAGTACCAGATCATGAAGCCGCCCGCGCTTCCCGCAAAGGTGGCCGCCGTGAACTTGGCGATCCAGGGCACCGTCAACGGGAAAGCCACCCGGATGGCTCAGGCGCTCACCACCGCCGGCGCGCATAAGGAGTTCACCTTTACGGTGACCACTCCGCAGGCCGGCGAGACGACGGTCACCTGGCCCAACATCTCGACGATCCCGAAGACGGTGCAAGCCCGGCTCGTGGACACCGCGACCGGTCAGTCGCGAATCATGAACCAGGTTTCCGGTTACACGTTTACGGCAAACGCCGGCGCAACCCGCACCTTCAAGGTTCAGTTCTCCGGCCAGACTCCTGGCCGCGCGACGATCGGCAACGTCTTCGTCACGAAGACCGGACGTGCGGTGAACTCGCCGCTGTCGATCCACTACACGCTGGGCGTCGCTGCCACGACGTCGATCCAAATCACGAACGCGGCCGGTACACCGATCTACACCGTGATCAGCGGTCGCGCCGACACCGTCGGCGAAAACACCGTGGTGTGGAATCTCCGCGACAACGCCAATCGGCAAGTCGCACCCGGCAAGTACAACCTCCTCATCCGTGCCTCCACACCGGACGGCAACACGGCGACTCGAAACGTCCCCGTGAACGTGATCAGGTAATCCCTCTCTGCCCGCGGCTGAACCAATCGGCTCAGCCGCGGGCCCTTTGACAATGCGGCTCGCGAAACTTCTCGCTCTTGGACTCTTCGCGAGCCTCGCCCTTGCGTGCCGCGCTCAAACCGGCTACGTGCAGGTCTCCTGCTATCCCGCCGAAACGGTCGCCGACGGCCACAGCACCGTCACCATAACCGCTACCGCGAGCTCCGCAAACGGCACGCCGGTTCCGGACGGGACCCAGGTGCTCTTCGAAACCGACCTCGGATCGTTCCGGCAGAACACGGCAATGACCCGCCAGGGGCTCGCCCAGGCCGTCCTCGTTGCCGGAACCATCGCGGGAACGGCTACCGTCAAGATCAAGGTTCTCGGTTTCGCGATTCCGCCCCAGGAGGCTAGCGTTCAGCTCTGGGCGGATCGCTCGATGCTTTCCGCCTCACGCGAGTACATCGAGATCGTCTCCCCGACCTATCTCAAGTACAGCCCTCAGGACAGGGTGATCGTTGCCGAGGCGAGCAATCATGGCGTCTCGATCCGCTATCGCGACATCGAAGTTCATGCCGACGTCGCTCAGCTCAATATTCAGGCCTACGAATTGCGCGCCCTCCGCGCGACCGTAAAGATCGGCCACGTCAACCGCGAGTTCAAAGAGCTCAATCTGACCCTCAACACCCGGAAGGGTCACGGCGTAACCAACTACACCGCCCAGGAGCCGGACGGGCTCGTCAGCGCCGGCAACACGATCGGCTTTACGACCCACCCCGTCGATTTGACCGGCTACGTCGACATCAGCGGCACCACCGTCACCCGCTCTGAGACGCCCTACGCACCCACTTTCTTTACGATCGAAAACTTCGACGAAGGGAATCAGCCGGCCCTGATCGCGGCCAAAAAGGTCACCGTCCTTCCCAACAAGGAGGTGCAGTTCCAGAGGGCGGAGCTCTTCCTGGGCGACTCGAAGGTGATGCGGATGCAACTCTTCAAAGCGCCGCTCACCGGAGCAAGCCCGATCTTCACCGACCAGTTCTTCAACGTCAACAACAATCAGCCCGCGTTCAGCTACCCGTACTATCTGAACCTGAGCCCCGGAACAACGAGCCTCCTTCGCTTCCACATCGGCGACCACACGGGAACCTTTGGCAACGGCAACGGTCCCCAGATCGACTACCAGATCGACTGGAATCACGGTGACACGAGTCAAGGCGGCCTGCTGCTAGGTGGTGTGGGGCTCCGCGACTGGGGGGTCGGTTTCCACCAGAGCTACCAATACGACGCACGCACGAATGCGTTCATCCAAGTTCAATCGCCCGAGATGCGGAGCCTCTTCGGGTCCACCAGCGTAAGCCGCCAGTTCAACGGCTACAGCGCCAGCTTGACCGGCAATATCAGTGAGACGATCGTCGGCCCCCACGAGCTGGATCAAAACTACTCGCTCGACGTCGACCGCGATCCCCAGCGGATCATGAAGTCGCCGTTCCGGTGGTCGATCGGCGCCCAATTCACGCAGCAGTCCACCACGCTTCCCGTCGCCATCCAGTCCCAAGAGGGTTACGGCGCCATCGCCCGTCTCTCCATGGATCCGAAGCGGCTGGATAAGGGCACAGTCCTGACGATGTCGGCCAACGCCACCAAGCTCGAGGGGCACAACGTGAATAGGGGCGTGGCCGTCGCCACCGAGGTCGCGCTGAACCGTCAGATATCCAACAAGGCGAGCGTCTTCGTCACCTACGATTTCTCGACCGACACGTTCACCGATTCCGTCCTGGGCAGCCACCGCCTGACCGCGCAAGGGAACTATCAGCAGGGAAGTTTTGGGATCGAGGCGAGCGCGAGTCGAAGCATCGGCGTGGACCGGCTAGACTATTCGGCACAGATGTTCTATCGGCTGAACCACCTGTGGCGAATTGGCTACAGCTATATTTTTGATCGAGCCCTCGGCACCAGCTTCCTCGACTATCAGGCGGTTCTCTACTACCGAATCGGCCCGCGAGAGTTTGGGCTCGTTTGGTCCCGCGCCACGGGGCGCTTTGGCATCCAAATTCTCGGTGCCACGCTCAACTAAGCGGGCGCTAGCGCTCGCCAGCTTCGTCCTTCTCCTCGCGCGTTTTGCCGCCTGCGAGGCCTTCGGTCGTTTCGGCTTCGTTCAGCAAATGGACCTTGCCGGGATGCGGATTGACCGCGAAGGCATCGTCGCCAAGACTCCAAACGCGGAACCCATCGCTTTCGCGCACGCATCCCGCGGATGGAAAGCCACGATCACATCGGACGTCGGCCAAACCGTTGCGCTGGACGCCACACCGAACTGCCCCCGAAAGATCGCCGCCAGCCTCTACGCGCCTGGCGCATCCCTCTACTTCGACGGCGGATTCGAGCTTCATCTTAAGACCACCAAGGCCCCGTTTCTGACCTGGGAAGCCGGCAGCGTCGCGACCAGCGTGCCGACCCCGAAACTCGCCTGGGTCCTGGTCAGCTTCGACGGCATGTCCGCGCCGTTTATGCTCTCGCTCCCCTCAGGGTCCGAAAGCTCCTTTCTCGTGATCGGCAAACCCGGCGATTGGAGCTTGATGCTCCAAAGCCCCTATACGGGATGGGTCCGCATCGCCTTTCCGTTCGGAACTCACGAGTTCGCTACGTCGACGGCCGCTGATCTTGGCCAGCTCGCGGGCCGCTTCAAGCGTCTCGAGGAACGCTACACCGCGCCCGTTCCCACCCTGGAAACGCTGGACATTGCCGCCGACGACGACGGCGTCACCGCCTCCTGGACCTTTTCCGGTCCCGCCGTCATCCCCCCCGCCTTGCTCCTGGCCCCCACCGGCGGCTACGGCGTCAAGCTGCGCACGCCCTACGAACACTCCGGCTACGTGACCGAACTCGGGCCGATCTCCTTCACGATGGGTCGCGTGCTTCGAGTCCGATTTCCCTGCAAGCGAATGGGTCCCGGTCGGGCGATCACAATTCCCGGCCCTGCGCGAACGATGCCCGCCACAGTCTCGGCGATCGATATCCCCACGATCGTCGATCTCGCAGTTGAGGCGATGCGCGGCGACCGCGATCCAAGCTGCCAATCGATGGCCGACGAAGCTACCCAATCCTATCTCTCGAGCGCGGAGTTCGCGATGGAGCTATGGACGCGTGAGACCGTGCCCTACAACGCCACGAACAGAGGCATCGACCTGAGTGCCGCCTACGCCCTGCTCAATCAGGCCCTGCAGTTGGGTGACGCGCGTCCGCCCGACAACCCGTTCCTCACCTCCGTGCTCTGGAGGACCGACTGGCTGACCTGGATGCCCTTCTCGGACACCCCCAATCAGGATATCGACCGGCGCGCCGCCGCCCTCTGCGTCGTGGCCTCCTCGATGAATCCGGTTCCGGCGATTCGGCTCGCCGGCGCCATCCTCGAAGCCGGGCTGTCCGCCGAGCGCGGCCAATACATCCAGCGCCGCCGCGCCGTCGGCGCGCAGGTCCCTGCGATGACTTTCCTGGAGCCGCTCTACGCGATCCGGCATCAGCTCTGTGGCACGCTGGTTCCCGGTTCCCCAGCGCCTCCCGAGTGCGAGGTTCTGCTGACGTCGGTTCGCGTGCTCAGCCCGGTTGCCGTCGTCGGAAAGGTCGACGCCAAGGGGTTGGCGCTTCAGTTCAACGCCGACCAGGCCAAGCCGTTGAAACTCGTGCTCTCGTTGCCCCCCGATACCGATGCGTCCGCCGACGAGAACGTGGAGACCGTCACCGCCCAGCCGGGGCCGGAAAACACCCTCACATTCGTGATAACGCCAAAGGCCGCCGGCACTTGCATGCTCAGGCTCACCCCGTTGCCGAGCCGCGGCCCTAGGGTTTCTGAGCTGCCGCCGTACTCTGAGGCGCGCCTCTAGCCGTCCCCAGGTCGAGGTTGTAGTGAAGCCCGACGTTCTCCCTTCGGCGTCGAGCGCCATCGATCACAAGGCCGGCGACCACCAGGAGGTTGCGCGTCTCGAGGGGATAGATGCTGTGCGGTGCGGGAGGAAGCTGCTTGTACTCCTCCATCGCAACCGCAATTGTCCGCGCCGCCTCCTCGAGCCCGGCATCGGTGCGGACGATCCCCACGTGCTCCGTCATCGTGTGTTGAACGAGCCGGCGGAGGCGAACGGCTTCGCTCTCGGAAATCGCGCAGTGCTCGTGCCAGCGCACGGCGGTCAAATCGTTCGCAAGGCCTGGTTCTTTCAGGCTCCGGGCTGCCGCGCTTTGAGAGAACACGAGGGCCTCCAACAGACTGTTGCTGGCCAACCGGTTTGCCCCATGAACGCCGGTGCACGCCACTTCGCCGGACGCGTACAGACCTGGGAGTGAGGTTCGACCCTCGAGGTCGGTGGTCACGCCCCCGCACGAGTAGTGCTGGGCAGGGACGACCGGAATCCAATCCTTCTCGATCTCGAGCTGAATCGTCCGCAGGCGTTCGAAGATCGTCGGAAACTCCAACTCCAGCCGGTCCTGAGGCAGGTGCGTCACGTCCAGATACACGCACCACGTGTTCCGCTTCTTCATCTCCGCCTCGATCGCCCGGGCGACGACGTCGCGCGGCGCAAGTTCCAGCCGTTCGTCGTAGTCGTACATGAATCGCCGGCCGAGGTGGTTTCGCAGCGTTCCTCCCGCCCCCCGCACCGCCTCCGAGATCAGGAAGGAGCGCATCTGCGGGTGGTAGAGCGTGGTCGGGTGGAACTGCATGAACTCCATGTTCTTGATCTCCACCCCTGCCTCAGCGGCTACCGCGATGCCGTCGCCGGTTGCCACCGGCGGGTTCGTGGTGTGCGTGTAGAGGCGCCCGCAGCCGCCCGTCGCCAGCATCGTCGCCCGCGCCTGTATGAACCGCTCGCCGATGCCGTCCACCGTGGTCACCGCCCCAACGCAGCGTCCGTCGAGCGTCGCCAGGCTCGTCACGAACGCCCGCTCGTACACGGTGATCCGCGGGTTCTTGCGGACGGCGCTCGTGATGGCCCGTTCGACCTCGAATCCGGTCCGGTCCAGGTGGTGAACGATCCGGTGCCGGCTGTGGCCGCCCTCCATTCCCAGCACCAGCCCGTCATCGTCCTCGTCGAACTTCACGCCGACTTCGCGGAGCCACTCGATGGCTTTGGGCGCCTCTCGAACCAGGTGCCGGACCGCTGCTTCGTCACACAACCCCGCGCCGGCGATGAGCGTGTCTTGCTCGTGGAGCTGCCACGAATCCGCTTCTCCCACCGCCGCGGCGATCCCTCCCTGGGCGTGGCTCGTGTTGGATTCGAACAGCTCAGCCTTCGTCAGCACGCAGACGCTGCCGTGCTCCACCACCTCCAGCGCATAGCTCAGCCCCGCCAGGCCGCTCCCGATTACGAGGAAATCGAACCTCTCCGAGGTCATGTCTAAGCCTACGCGATCTGAATCGAAGGGTGCCCGGCCGGATAAGCTCCGGTCATCGTACTCCTCCCTCTCTGGCTGGCCCTGCGCACAAGCTCGCTGCCGCTACACCGCGCAGGGATCACGTACGAGGTCCGGCTCCGTCCATCCGCGGTTCATCCGCTCGAGGTGTGGAAGGGAACCCGGCGTATCGCCAACGCCCTGCTCAAGCGCTTCCATCCGTGGAGCCTGCAAATCGCGGACGTGGATGGGCATGGCGAGGCTATCGCGGTGGGGGTGACCAAGCCGACGCATAACCTCCCGTTTCCGCACCGCGCCCTCTTCCTCATGCGGTTCGACGGCGATGAGCTGAGACGAAAATGGACGGGCTCGACCATGGGGCGCCCACTCGACGAGTTCTGCTTTGCTCCCCGGAAGCCGCAGGCGCTGGTCACCCTCGAGGAGTGCCTCGACGGCCGGGTTGCGCTCTCTTGCTATCGCTGGAACGGATTCGGTTTCACCAAGAAACGCGAGCGATTCTGGCAGTCGGCCGCGCATCTTCGGCCCGGCCAGGAGGGTCTTGAACTAGGTGGTAACGGCCGCCATGTATCGTTGCCATGGAGCGATTTATTGGAATGACGACACTGCTGCTTTGTTTGTGCCTATCCGCCGTGCGCACCCAGGAGGCCGACCTCACCCAGCTTGCCAACTGGAAGTACGCAAGCAAAGCGCTGGTTCTCGCGCCCGAGCACCGCGCCGCCCTCGCCAAGAACGGCTTCTTCGTCTCGCCCGGCAACGGCATGACGCTATTCGACGTGTACGGACAGAACGACTACGATAACCTCTCTTCGTTCGTCACCGTCGACAACGTCGTCGATCTCTTTCACGTGTTCTTCGACTCGACGCTCCGCCTGACCGAGGAGAAGCACCTGCTGCCGAGCGCGCGCCGGATGAGCGACGCGATGCTGAGCGCCTCCGCCGCGCGGTACAGGCGCCTCAAGGGCGGACCCCTTGAATCTGCGGCCCTCAAAAACGTCGCCTACTTTGGCGTTGCCGAGCGCCTTGCCGGCGGGCATAGCTCCATGCCCGCGGAAGCTCTCCCGCTCGTCCGAGCCGAGCTCGGTTCGATCTCCGCCCATAACGGCTTCGCCCCTAGCTCGATCTTCCCTTACGACCTCGACTTCTCTCAGTTCATCGTTCGGGGCCACTACGGCCGCTCCGAGGAACTCGGCCGCTACTTCCAAACCATGATGTGGTACGGCCTCGTGCCGATCGCCCTGGAGGACAAGGAGCATAAGCCGCTGCCCGAGCAGGTTCGACAGACGGCGATGATGGTCGACGACCTCTTCGCCTCCGGGGCGTTGCCCGAGTGGAGTCGCATCTACACCCTCTCCTCCCTCTATGCCGGCGAGGCGAACGACCTCACTCCCAACGAGTGGCGCGACGCAACCGATGCCCTGCTGGGCACGTCCGGCCACGAGGCTCGCCTGGCCGACGAAACCGCGATCAAGGCGCTCGTGCTTGCCGCCAAAGCCAAGTCCCACTCCGAGATCACGAGCAAGCGGCTCGAAGGCGTTCGTGCCGGCGAGCTGCAGTTCAGGTTCATGGGCCAACGGGCCATTCCCGACAGCGCCGTGTTCTCGCGCCTCACGAACGAGCAGCGGCCATGGGCGAGCCCCCTCGATATCGGCGCCGTGCTAGGGAGCCGCCGGGCGACCGCAATCCTGGACGGCAACCCGGACATCTACAACCCCAAGCACTGGACCGGCTACGTTTCCCAGCGCGCCAACGCTGAGGCTGAGTGGAAAGCCCAACCGGAAACGTACTGGCGGGAGAACCTGTATCACGGCGTTCTGGACGTGCTTCGGAAGGTCGTCGCCCCACCCTCGCCGAAGGCGCCCGACTTCATGCGCTCAGCGGTGTGGGCGGACCGTTGCCTGAGCACCGCGCTTGGCGGTTGGGCGGAGCTCCGGCACGACACGCTTCTCTACGGCGAACAATCGGTTGCCGAGATGGGTGACGGCGATGAGCAACAGCCCGTCGTAAAGAGCTACGTCGAGCCCAACCTGGCTGTCTATCAGCGGCTCATGGAACTCACTCGCCAAATGGGCTCCGCGCTCGGCAAACTCGGGTACCTCGGCGATACCACCCGCTCGGGCGAGGACACGAACTCCGCTCGCTTCAAGACCTTCGAGGAGCTCCTCTCATTCTTCGAAAGCGTGAGCCGCCGGGAGTTGAGCGGCGGCCGACTGACGAGCATGGAGCACCTGCGGCTGCGCAAGATCGAGGGTGACCTCAGCGAGCTGTGGATCAGCATTCAACTCGCGGGGACCAAGTACGACGTCCTGAACCAGGACGACAGCGACATGGCAGTGGTGGCCGACGTCCACACGGCCGGCAACGAGGCGCTCGAGGTTGCCGTCGGCCATGCCGACGACCTCATCGCGATCGTTCCGATCGAAGGGAAGCGGTACCTGGCCCGGGGCAGCGCGTTCAGCTTCTACGAGTTCCGCGTGCCGATCTCGGAGCGCGTGACCGATCACGATTGGAAGGCGTATCTCCAAGGCGGCAAGGATAAGCCTCGCCCCGCCTGGACGGCCTCCTTCTTCGTCGATAAGCCCTGCCGTCCCGCGAACTAGCGCATGCTCGCCCCGCTGCTGACCCTGGCGTTGGCTCACTCCGTCACCATTGCCGCCGTCGGCGACGTGATGCTCGCTCGCTGGGTCGGCCGACGAATCGAGCGTGAGGGCCCGGCGCGCGTCTTGCAAGGCGTTCGCGGCGCGCTCCGTTCCGCCGACCTCGTCTGCGGCAACCTCGAGTGCGCCCTTACAACCGCGCCCGCGACCGCGCATAAGTCGATCATCCTTCACGCCAAGCCGGGCGCCCTACCCGCCTTGAAAGGGCTGTCCGTTCTCTCGCTCGTCAACAATCACGCCGGCGACTGCGGCCCTGCCGGCTTGGCCGACTCGGCCCAGCGTCTGCGGGGCGTCGGCATCGAGCCGCTGGTTTCACCCTCCGAGCCGGTAATCCTTTCCCGTGGCGGGGTTCGATTCGCGTTTCTCGGCCTGATCGACCTTCCCGGCGACCATCTCGTTCCGGGCTGGGCGCGGCTGGTTGCTCAGATTCGCCCATCGTGCGACGTCCTGGTCGCTGCCATTCACTGGGGGGTCGAAGGCTCGCCTCAGCCGTCGCACGCCCAGCGGCTGGCGGCCAAAGAGCTTGCCGAAGCGGGAGTCGACGTGATTCTCGGCAGCCACCCGCATGTGCTCCAGCCGATTCAGATTCTTGAGGGAAGGGACCGCCGACCCTGCCTGGTCGCGTACTCGCTCGGAAACTTCGTTTTCGACGCCAAACCCGGCCCCCAAACCTGGACCGAGATCCTCTACTTCAAGGCCGGGTCAGCCGGCGTGACCGCCTACGCCATCCGCCGCTGCACGATCAGCCGCGGCTTCCCATTGGCGGAGGCGAAACCACTCCGTTGGGTCGGGATGACCCCAAAACCCAGAACCCAAAACCTAGAACCCAAAACCTAGAACCCAGAACCTAGAACCTAAAACCTAGAACCTGAAACTTGAAGCCTGGCCTCAATGCGCTTCCATGCTCACCGCCGACCGTCGAGCCCGTAGCAGCAGAATGGCGGGCGACACGACCAGAAATGATACGAGCAGGAGCATCCACGAGGAGTTGTAGGCGAGCATCGCGCCCTGCCGGCTCACCATCGCGTCGAGTTCGAAGAGCGCGGCCTTGCCTGCCGCCGCGTGCGACTTCCCGTGCTGGACCAAGTACTGCGTCATCCCCGCCACCCGTTGCGCGAGGAGCGGATTCTCCTTGTACGTATAGGAGGTGAGGTGGGCGTGCTCGACCTGGATTTGGCGGGTCAGATACGTCCCCAAAATCGCGATTCCAAAGGAGCCGCCGAGCTGCCTCGAGAGGTTGATCAGCCCCGACGCCTGTTGGGCTTGCCGGGGGTCGATGCTGCCGTAGGCCACGTTGTTGATCGGGATGAACAAGAAGCCAAGCCCGAGCCCGCGAATGATCAGCGCCGATCGCGTTTCCGGTTCGCCCGCGTTTGTGGAGAGATGGGCCAGCGTCCACATCGCGGTGATGAAGATCCCCATCCCGAAGAAGATCAGCACCCGGGGATCGATCACCGCACGCGGCCCGTTGAGCAGCCGCCCACAGATGAGGGCGGTCGCCCCCGTCGCGATTCCTCCCGGCAGGAGCGCCAAACCGGTCTGCGTCGGCGAGAATCCCAACAGGGTCTGGGTGAAGAGCGGGAACAGATACGTACCCCCGTAAAGCCCGAAGCCGAGCGAAACGAAGAGAAAGATCGACGCCGAAAGGCTCCCGTTCTTCAGGATCCGAAAGTCCACAACCGGGTCCTTGTTCCGGGGGCTCAGCTCCCACCAGAGCATCACGCTAAGGCAGACGACCGAGATGACCGTGAGCCGGACGATCAGCGGATCGTTGAACCAGTCGTTCTGGTTGCCTTCTTCCAACACATATTGGAGCGAGGCGAGCCCGACCGCGAGGAGCCCGATTCCGAAGAGGTCGACCTTCACGTTCGTGGTGCGCATACCCGGCGGGTCGTGAAGGAACGTCGAGACCAGGAAGAAGGAGACGACCCCGATCGGCACGTTGATGAAGAAGCACCAGCTCCACGTGTAGTTGTCCGTGATCCATCCGCCGAGGGTCGGGCCGAGGGTCGGCGCCACGATGATTCCGAGCACGAACAACGCTTGAACCAGCCCCTGTTGCTCCTTCGGGAATATCTGGCGGAGCGTCGCCTGCGCGGTCGATAGGAGCGCGGCGCCTCCCATACCCTGGACCACGCGCCAGAGCACCAGCTCGCCCAGCGTGTGGCTGGTGCCGCAGAAGAAGGAGGCGATGATGAACAGCAGGATCGAGCCGCACAGGTATCGCTGCCGCCCGAAGACGCCGGTGAAGAACGCCGTCATCGGCAGGATGACCACGTTGGAAAGGATGTAGCCGGTCGAGACCCACGCGATTTCGGTAAACGTGGCCCCCAGGTTCCCTGCCATTTGGGGCAGCGCCACATTGACGATGGTGGTGTCGAGCACCTCCATGATCGCCGCCGTGATGAGCCCGATGAGAATGAGCCACCGGTACCGCATCACGTCGGCTTGGCCGGCATCGGTGTAGCCCGAGGAGTTGGTGGCCGCGGCGCTCGACATCGTGGGTTGGCGGAAGGTGCTCCGCTTCCCAATCCTACGCCCTTTGAACCGGTGGCGTCGGCATCCTATATGGAGCGCGGGCTTCCAGCCCGCGTCCGGATCGCCCTCGCGAATCCCCGCCGTACAATGAGTCGTGCACGAAACCTACGTGCCCATTGGTGTGAGCTACGGATGGCCGATGCACGCCCTCTGTCTCGGCGTGCTGATCTTCACGGTGATGACCCGGCTGCGACGGCGCCAGCGCGTGCGATGGGTAGACGGTTGCGCGTTGGCGCTCCTAGCTTTGATCTGGATCCTTCACCTGCCCGCGTTCTGGTCGTTGGGGCTCCTCTGGGGACTAATGGTTTCCAACCCACGCGTCAAACCAGGGGCGGAACCTGATTCTCCCTGGAGTAAGCGAATTCTCATGGTGGTCGCGATCACCTTGGGCGCCTTCTGGGTGTGGATCGGTTTTGACACCGGCGCGCCTGTCACGCTCACGGATACCGCCGCGCTTATCGGCCAAGGGCACCGTGGAGCGGAAGCCCTTCCCAGGGCGTTCGCGACCGTATCCCGGGCTCCCCACCCGTTTTGGGCTTCCCCGCGCGACGCAACTTGGCGCCTCTCGGGCCACCACGGAAGCCGGCTCTTCTGGATGGACACCTACGTCTTCTGGGGTCCGCACGGACTCACAACCGGCGCCCAACTCGGCAAGCGGGTCCAGCAATGGGCGCCCGAGCATCCCATCCCCGTCCGTCCCCAGGACCGCAAGTTCGTCGAAGCCGCCGACTAGGGAACACGCTCGGTCGCCGCGGTCAACGGCTGCATCACCTTCACGACTCCGCACTCATTCCCGGCCGTCGGCGCCGCCATCTCGCCCCAAGCGATGACGCCGTCCTGACTCTCAGGCTCGAGCATATGGAAGGCGAGAATGCCCAGCGGTTGGGCGGTTCGGACCACAAAGCTTCCCGTCAGAAGGATCTCGCGACGCAAGAGAAACTCGCCGTCGAGCGTGACCAGTCGGTGTCCCTGAAACGGCCTCGGCGCTACGGCGACTTTTGAGACCGAGAATAGGGCAGCGTCGCCTGAGCTGTCGGCGGTTAGTCGCTCGACGATGATCCCGTGCTTGCGAAGGAGCGCGACCGTCGCCGTCTCCGACGCCGGAATGACGTACGCCGCCGGGAAGGGCGCCGTCTTTGTCACTTTGAAGCGGTCGTAGACCGGCATCCTCACACCCTCGACCGCCTTCGGCCGCGATGTTGGCTCGGGCCTCGGCGCGTTGGGCGTCAGCTTCTCCAGCAACACCGGCTCCGTCCCCCGCGAGTCGAAATCGAATCGCACACCCATCGCCGGTGCCTTCGCCGGGTCGAGCCCCCACGCCACCACCTGCGCATCCGCCCCGCGCGTCGCCGACATCACCTTCTCGGCATGCCCCGCCACATACTCCAACACGTCGCTCACGAACCGGTCCGTAACGAACACCCGCGCCTTGAACGGAATGAACGTCGTCGCCTCCGAGAGGATCGCGATCCGATTCCGCAGCCCGACGTAGTTGGTGCAGTAGCGCCCTTCCTGCCCGAACGTCGCCCAGATCCGTTGGTTGTTCCGTCGCTCCGCGTTGCCGTAATCGAAGAGCGGCAAGTGGTCCTCGCTCGCCATCCGCTTCCGCACGTTCGGAATGATCTCGTCGCGCGCCAGCTTCAAGATCCCCGGCGCCGTGTTCGGGTTCAGCGGCGGCGAGTACGTCAGCTCGTAGCCGTGGCGCGTCCCGTCCGTCGTGTGCAGATCCATCATCACGTCGGGATCCCAGGTCGTGTATACGTGCGCCAGCACCGCCGACATCTCCGGCGACTCCGCCTTGAGCGCATCCCGGTTGAGGTCCAGCCCGGCCCCGTTCGGCCGCAGGCCGACCATCGCGGGACCGTCCTGCTCCGGGCGGTTCTCCTCGACCGGCCCGAAGGCTTCATTCCCGTCGATGTTGTAGATCGGCGTGACCAGCAGCACGACCTTTCCCAGCAGCCCCTTCGGCCCCGCTTGGCACAGCCGGCGAAGCACGATCAGCGCCGCCTCCTTGCCCTCCACTTCGCCGGCGTGGATATTGGCCTGGACGTAGACGATCGGCTTGCCGAGCCTGCGCGCTTCCGCGGGCGAGGCTACTGGCGGGAAGCTGGCGATGGCGAGCGGAATCTCGCGACCCTTCACGCTCTTGCCGATCATCTCGATCGACACCGGTGCCCCTGCTGCCTGCAGGTCGTGAAGGAACTTCACCACGTCCTCGTAGTGAGAGGTCTCGCCGTAGTTGCTCCGCTCGGCGCGGGTCTGCGGCCAAGTCTGGGCATCGACTGCCGAACCGAGAAGGACGAGGGCCGGGAGACCTAGCGTTCGCAACAGCCGCATGGCGCATAGTAGCTCAACGGGAGCGGAGACCCGATGAGCCAACGATGCGACTGAAGCGCCAGGACCGAATTGCCCTAACCATCTTTTGCTTCCTTTTGGTCGCGTTCGCCGCGTCGGTTGCCGCGATTACTAATCGAGTCGAGCTAGGTCTAAGCGTTCTCGGGCTCCTGTTCGTCGGGATTCCGCTCGGGCTGGCGCTTCTCCTCGTACTCCAACTCGCGCTCGTGTTCATCCACGAACTTGGACATATGGCTTGCGGGTGGTTGGTCGGAATGCGGCTCTTCTATCTGAGGCTGGGAGCATTCGCCGTCTACTTGACGCCCGGTCAGACGCGAATCCGGCGGGTGGCCCCGTACTCATCGCTTAGTGGAGCCTGCGGCATGGTCCCAAGAAGCGGCGAGCTTCGCGTGCGGGACTTGGCAATCCTCGTCGCCGGCGGCCAGATCGCAACGTTTGTATTGGCGGCGGCGATTCTCCTTTTCGATCGTGCGGTTGGCCTTCGGCCAGGTCTGGAACTATCGACGATCTCCCCGCTTCAGGCTCTGGCGCTCTACGAGTCATTCTTTGTACTTGCGCTCGTGATCGGGAGCGTCGTGCCCATGCGAATTCGCGGGCAGCGGACGGACATGTCCTACCTTCTCGCGCTCAGCCGTCGTGACAGCGCACAAGAAGCAGTTCGTGCCTTCACGCTAAGCTCATGGATCCAGTCGGGCCAACGCGCCAGGGACTGGCCGGTGGAGCTTCTGGCCGCCGTCGAACGCGACGCCAAGGGCGACTCTGAGGCCGCGCTGAGCAAGCTGTTCCGGTACTACGCTGAGTGGGATGCGGGGAATCGCGAGCGAGCACTCGAGCTGATTTCGGCCTCAGCTGCCGCCTCAGGCAAGCGCTTCGAGCAGGAGGTCGTTCGGCGGTTGGTCTTCTACGAGCATGCTTATGCCCTTGCCCTCGTTCGGGGAGATGCGGTGGCGGCTACGCAGGAGCTGGCACGCGGCGACGCCGTCGACGTAGGGCCGTTGAAAGCTCAACGGGACCGAGCCGCGGCCGCCGTCGCATTGGCTGAAGGGTGCGCAAACGAGGCGGCGCGGCTTGCGGAGGAGGCAATCACCGAACTCAGGCGAACTCATCGCGTGATCGCACCAAACGTTCAGGCCGAAATCGAATTGAACGAGGAGCTCATATCGAGGGCGGCGCAAGCTCCGGCTTAAACGCCCTTCTTGCGAATTCGGTTTTTGTTCGACTTCTTCGCCTCGAGCTTCGGCACCAGGTACGGCACCTCGGTGGGGGTCGCAGACGTGTCGTGAAGCTTCTCGAGGGCGGCCTTTATCTGCTTCTTTGACGGGCGGTTCATGACTCACCCTACCCGGAGGGCGTGCGCCTTGGCCGGGGAACCAGCTCGCCGCCGCAATTTGGGCACACCCGCGCCATCTCCTGCGCGCACGCCGTACAGAACGTGCACTCGTACGAGCAGATCATCGCCTCCCCTTCCGTGGGCAACGGCGAGCCGCACTTCTCGCACGCCGGCTTCATCTCCAACATCGCGGACAGTCTACGCCGCCAGCGGCAGCAGCACCGTGAACGTTGTCCCGCGCCCGACCTTGCTGATCACCGAGATCTGGCCGCCGTGCGCCCGCACCACGCCCTTGCAGATCGCCAAGCCCAACCCGGTTCCCCCCGTCTCCGAGGCCCGCGACTTGTCGATCCGGTAGAAGCGCTCGAACAGGTGCTCCAGGTGCTCGGGGGGAATCCCGGGCCCCGCATCTTTGACGCTCACCGAGGCGAACTCGCCCCGCCGGGCAACCTCGACGCTCACCGGGGCCGACTCCGGCGAGTGGCGCATCGCGTTGTCGATCAGGTTCACGAACACCCGCGCCAGGTCGTCGGGCGAACCCTCGATCACCACGTCGTCCGGCGGCATCGTGCTGGTGACCCGCTCATCGGTTCCCGGAACCTGCTGAACGGCCTCGGTCAGGATCTCGTTGAGGCCGCACCGCTCGAACCTTCTCGCCAGGTGTCCCGCGTCGGCGCGGGCAAGCAGCAGCAGGTCCCCCACCAGCTTGTTCATCCGCCCCGCCGCCTCGTCGATCTGTTGGACTGCCTCGCGGTAGTCCGCCTTCGAGGCGTCCATGTTCAACACCAGTCCCGTGTTCGCCTTGATCACCGCCAGGGGTGTCTTCAGCTCATGAGAGGCGTCTGCCGTGAACCGCCGCTGCTGGGCGATCGCCTCCTCGAGCTGCCGAAGGGTCTCCTGCTCCTGCTCGAACGCGAGCTCCAACCGCCCGAGCATCGCGTTGAGCGTCGTCGCAAGCGCCGCGAACTCGTCTTCACCCGTCTCCGGCAGCCGGTCCGAAAGGTTGTGCGCGCTGACCGCCTCCGCCTTCTCGCGCATCTCGCGCAGCGGCCGAATCAGGCGGCCGACCAGGAAGAGGCCGGCAACCCCGGAAAGCAGGACCCCGAGCGGAATGACGATGACGAGCAGCACCGTGCGGAGGGTTCTCAGCGAGCCGAGGATATCGCCGACGTCGTAGGGTATCTGCACCACCCCGGCGATCCGGCCCTGATCGAATTGCGGGCGCGTGTATAGGCGTACCGGTGAGTCGTCGATCGTCACGTCCGAGTAGCCCGACCAGCGGCCCATCGCTTGCTCGACCGCGTTCGCGTCGTACGGCTTGTCGTGGCCAAGATCCAGGTTGCCGCCCGGACCCACGCGCAGAATGACCGGCTTGAGCCCCTGCGCCGAGCTCCGCGGATGCGGCGGAGAGTTGCCCAGCAGCCCGAGGAATCCATCCGGAGGCGGCCTTGGTGGGCCGTGCGGCGGACCACCCCGGGGTTCGGCCATCCCGTCCGCGTCATGCTTCAGCTTGTGGTCCACCGAGGCGAGCATCGTCCGCTCCGCGCCGAAGTACACGACGAAGCCGAGCAGGGCGAGAACCGCCCCCATGACGAGCATCGTCATGAGCGTGAGCTTCGCTCGTACCGACTTCAAGAGTGCTCGCGCCAAGAGCTAGCCGGCCTCCCGCCGGAGCACATACCCAAATCCGACCGCGGTGTGGATCAGCTTCGTTCCGAACGGCGCGTCGACCTTCTTTCGCAGCGTTCCGATGAAGACGTCGACGGTGTTCGAGAACGCCTCTTCGTCGCTCCACACCCGGCTCTGGATCACCTCGCGGCTCAGGACGCGTCCCTCGTTCGCCGCCAAGGCTTCCAGCAGGTCGTACTCGCGCCGGGTCAGATGGATCTCTTGCCCGCCTCGCGTCACCTTTCGCGCTTCGCGCTCGATGACCAGATCGGCGATGCGGATCACGTCGCCCTTATGGACCTTGTCACGCCGCAGCAAGGCGTTGACCCGGGCGACCAGTTCGGTCGTCTCGAACGGCTTGGGCAGGTAGTCGTCCGCCCCAAGGTTGAGCCCCTTCACCCGGTCGCCCACCTCGTCCATCGCGGTCAGCATGAGCACCGGCGTGTTCACCTGCGCCGCCCGCAGCCCGGCGAGCACGTCCCAGCCGTTCTTGTTCGGCAGCAGCACGTC
>Ga0070734_10002641_pt1 | contig 20925 bp, 17 predicted proteins | sample Coa_R1_8_FD_66444 | JGI IMG/M metagenome (GOLD analysis project Ga0070734, IMG submission 66444) | Surface soil microbial communities from Centralia Pennsylvania, which are recovering from an underground coalmine fire - Coalmine... | ecosystem: Environmental > Terrestrial > Soil > Unclassified ...
ATCTGCTTCCCTTAATTTTACACCCACCAATAAATTTTGCAGCTCATGCCGCAGGACAAAAACCGACAGTTTCTCGATTTTGAAAAACCCATCAAAGAACTTTTTGATGAGATTGAAAAGCTGAAACAGACCGCCGAAAAAACGAAGGTAGACCTCAGCGATTCTATCAAAAAGCTCGAAGCACAGGTGCTGGAAAGAAGGCGCGATATTACCAGCCACTTAACAAGCTGGCAAAAAGTGCAGTTGAGCCGCCATCCGGACAGACCTTACACGATGAAGTACATTGAAAAGATGTGCCACAATTTTATAGAGCTTTTTGGCGACAGAAATGTGAAAGATGATAAAGCGATGGTTGGTGGTTTCGCTCAATTGGATGGACAAACCGTGATGATGATTGGCCAGCAAAAAGGGACCAATACCAAGATGCGCCAGATGCGCAATTTCGGGATGGCCAATCCTGAAGGCTATAGAAAAGCTTTACGATTGATGAAGCTCGCTGAAAAATTTGATAAGCCTGTGATCACATTAATAGATACACCAGGCGCATATCCCGGTCTCGAAGCGGAAGAGCGCGGGCAAGGTGAAGCCATCGCGAGAAATATCTATGAGATGATTCGGTTACGCGTGCCCGTTATTTGTGTCATCATCGGTGAAGGCGCGTCCGGCGGTGCTTTGGGCATTGGTGTGGGAGATAAGGTTTTTATGCTCGAGAATTCCTGGTATACAGTTATTTCACCGGAAAACTGCAGCTCTATTTTGTGGCGCAGTTGGGCGCAGAAAGAAAAAGCTGCAGAAGAATTGAGATTGACCTCAGAGAATATGCATCAGTTCGGATTGATTGATGATGTCGTTCCTGAACCGATCGGCGGCGCACATTGGGATTATGACGAAGCTGCTGCTTTATTAAAGCCAAAGTTAATAAGCACTTTGCATGAACTGAAACAATATTCACCTGAATACAGAGTAGAGAAGCGGATTGAAAAATTCAGTAAAATGGGTTTCTGGGATGAAGTGACTACGTAGATTATTATGTAACAAACATTAGTAATTCTATTAAGCATCGTTGTGTCACTCACTTTTACTGAAGAATAAACAGCGACGCTGCTAAAAAATAGTAACAACAAAAAATTTTGAACATATAAAATGGACTTAAGGACATTGCTTCGTGGCACAGGTGTAGCGTTGGTGACACCTTTTAAATCAAATTTTGAAATTGATTATGATGCGCTCAGTCGAGTCATTGATTTTGTGATTAATGATGGTGTTGAATATGTGGTAACACTTGGAACAACAGGCGAAACACCAACATTATCTAAACAAGAGAAAATTAATATCGTCAATTTCACTTACACAAAAGTTGATAAACGAGTTCCGGTTGTTGTGGGAATCGGTGGCAATAACACTAAGGAATTGATTGATGATTTAGAAAAATTTCCTTTGCATGATGCTGCTGCAGTGTTAAGTGCAAGCCCTTATTACAGCAAACCTTCGCAGCAGGGATTGTTTGAGCATTATAAAGCATTGGCTGCTGCAACTCCAAAGCCAATCATACTATATAATGTGCCTTCAAGAACCGGAAGAAATATTAATGCATCAACTGTGATTCAACTGGCGCATGAAGTAGATAATATTGCCGGCATCAAAGAAGCAAGCGGCGATATGGCGCAATGCATGCAGATATTGCGCGATAAGCCAGCCGATTTTTTAGTCGTGAGTGGCGATGATGCATTGGCATTTCCACAAGTCACGACAGGAATGGATGGCGTGATTAGTGTTGCTGCAAACAGTTTCCCGAAAAAATTTTCGGAGATGGTGCGCCTGGCATTGAAAGCTGAAAATAAATCTGCCAAATTGCTGAATGATGAATTGATTGAAGGCTATGAATTATTATTTGCCGAAAATAATCCTGCCGGAGTGAAAGCCGCGCTTACTGAATTAGGGTTAATTGAAAATTTTCTTCGTCTTCCATTAGTTCCGTTGAGCAGAGAAATTCATGCGAAGATGAGAGCGTATCTTTTGAGATAATACTTAATCTTATTGCTGTATAACTTAATGTTCTATAATGCATTCTTACAAAGTAAAGATTATTAAACCTGTAATCTTTGTTTTGTTAATTATTTTTTTCATCGGTTTTGCGCAATACTTTTTGGATTCATTTTTAATAAACTTTTCATCCAACCTCAGAACATTTTTATTTATTATTTTTTATGTTTTATCAATCATTATTTCTTATAGGCTTTCTACAATTAAGCTTTTAATCAAGCTTAATGATAAAGAAATAGCAATAAATAAAATCAGCGGAATACTACCTTATCAATCAAAAAGTATTTTGTTGAAAGATATATCTGGATATCAACTTTCGGATGACCTAAATTATTACAATTTAAAAATCCGATTGAAAAATAATGTATTGATAAGGCTGACTAAATTCAAAGATTCTCAAGACGATTTCCAAAAATTTTCCAATAAATTCATACAAATTGTTAGAATATTAAATGAAAATGAAGAAGGTTCCGTGAAGAGAATTCCAAATCTTTATGAAACAAAAACAGGATTTATAATTACTATTTTTTTTGTGCTTATGGCTGTATTAATTTTAGTCTTTGGGAAAGGCTCAACAAGAATATATGCTGCAATTCCAGGATTAATGTTTTTTATTCGGCAAGTTTATAATTATCGAAAAGATAAATGACAAGTTTATCATTCTTAGGTTTTCTTTGCCTGACAAGTTAATTTCTAGTCGATGAAAAAATTTATTAGCCTTCAAATCATAGTTTTATTCTTTGTTAACTCTTACAGCCAATTCAAAGTCCGTGTTAATCTCGCCAGCATTCCTGTTTCTTCAGATAAAATATTTATTGCCGGTTCTTTCAATAATTGGAAACCGGATGATGAAACTGCTGAATTGCATAAAAATGCAGACAGCATTTTCTTTATCGACTTTCCGGACGTAGATGCCGGGTTATATGAATTCAAATTCACTCGTGGAAGCTGGGAGAAAGTGGAATGCAAAAAAGATGGAAGCGATATTGAAAACCGTTCTGTGAAAATTCAGTCTGATACAGTTTTGAATTTCTCCATAGAAGCATGGAAAGACCAGTTTGCTGTGCAGGAGAAAAAACATACAGCAAGTAAAAATGTAATAATACTCGATTCAGCATTTTTCATTCCTCAATTAAATCGATATAGAAGAATCTGGGCATATATTCCTGCTGATTATGAAAGTACTTCAAAACGTTTTCCGGTTTTGTATATGCATGATGGACAAAATTTATTTGATGAATTCACTGCTCCTTTTGGCGAATGGAGCGTTGATGAAATTTTGGACACAATATCAAATACCAAAGAATGCATTGTGATTGGGATTGATAATGGAGCAGAAAAAAGAATGGGCGAATACAATCCGTATGATTTTACGATGCACGATAATAATGGAGATAAATTGATTAAAACGGAAGGAGATGCTTATGTGGATTTTTTAGCAAAAACATTAAAGCCTTATATCGATAAAAAATTCCGGACATTACCTGATGCCCGCCAGACCTGCGTTGCAGGCAGTTCAATGGGCGGATTGATTTCATTATATGCCATTCTGAAATATCCAAATGTTTTTGGCAACGCCGGAGTTTTTTCTCCTGCATTCTGGACTGCGCCGAAATTGGCAGATGATGTAAAGAAATTGTCTTCAAAAATAAACGGCAACATATATTTTTATGCAGGTGGTGCAGAAAGCGAAACCATGGTGAGCGATATGCAAAACGTGATTGCGTTGTTAAAAAGCAACCAGAAAATAAAATTGAAAGTGCAAATTGTTCCGGATGGAAAACACAATGAAGCCAATTGGCGGAGAGAGTTCCCGGGATTTTATAAGTGGATATTTTAGTTTGTTGTGCAAAAAATAGCTTAAATGATTATAAAATTCTTTATAATATTTTGTTCTTTATCTATTCTTTCAAAAACATGTGTTTGTCAAGATAAAAAAGATACAGTGTATTTAAAGAATCTTCCTGTAAAGGATGGTATTATTATCCGTTACGAGTCTTTGTTTGGTGACCCCGGTAATGGCATGGACATTTATTCAACTCACGATTCTGTTTTTCACTTCGCTGAAGGTAAGGTATCAAGTATATTTACAATTGAAGGTGCCAAGGTTGTGCTAATAAAAAATCACGATGGATATTTTATTTCTTATACTGGTTTGAAAAACTCTTTTCTGAATAAAGGAGATTCGATTTCAGAAGGAACTTTCATTGGGGCTTTAGAAAAAAATGAAGAAGGCAATTTTGAGCTTCAGTTAATCATATTAAGCCCTAAATACCCTGATGACAACTCTGATTATACCATTAAAGTGTTGGAGAAATATCACTTAATAAAACAAATTACAAAACATCAAACCCGATAAGTAACTCCTTCCAGCGCCAGCTCCGTATTCTCAAAAACTTCCTTCGCTTCTCTTTCAAAATCATCTAATTTTTCATATTTGGAACTGAAATGCCCGATGATGAGTTTTTCTGCATTCGCTTTTTTGGCAATCGATGCAGCTTGTGTAGTGGTACAATGAAAACGTTTGATGGCGCGTTCTTCGAGGTCTTTTAGATATGTTGCTTCATGATATAGCAAAGAAACATTTTTTACTTTTTCTGCAATGCGCTCATCGTAAATCGTGTCTGCAGAATACGCGTAAGATTTTGGTTTTGCTCCTGCATCAGTCACCCATTCATTTTTGATAATCCTGTTGTCTTTTGTTGTATAATCTTCACCCCATTTTAATCTTTCAAAAAAAGATGAAGGCACTTCGTGTTCTCTCGCTTTTTCAGGATTGATTCTTCGCAAAGGTTTAATCTCGCTGAATTTGAATCCCCAGCATTCGATACGATGCTGCACTTTGAAGGTGCTAATCTCAAACTTATTTTCTTTGACGATAATTCCTTCCTCGCAAAGTGGATGGAAATGCAATGGATACGGAAGCTGTGTATCTGCGACTGAAAGTTGCATGTCAATCATTTCTTTCAGCATCGGTGGCGCATAGAGATGAATTTCCTGCAGTCTTCCTAATAATCCCATGCTGGTGAGCAATCCAATCAATCCAAAATAATGGTCGCCGTGAAGATGTGAAATAAAAATGTGGCTGATTTTGCTGCGCCTGATTTTATATTTTGCCATTTGTGATTGCGTGCCTTCGCCGCAATCAACGAGGAAATGATATTCATCCATAGTAACTACCTGCGCCGTTGGGTGACGGTCGAATGCGGGAAGCGCAGAGTTGTTGCCAAGTATAGTTACTGCGAGCATAAAAGTTTTTAAAGTACAATCCGGTTATAGACGGGCAACAAGGAGATTATGCTGCATCGGCTACGATTATTGTGTAAGATAATAATACAATTTTTAATTTGGAATGTACAGAGCCGAAACTTTAAACTGGGTGTATTCCAGGTTAATCATGAAGTTCCCGTCATTCCCACGAAAGTGGGAATCCCATAATACTTATCTTGAAAATTTGAGCATGGGATTCCCGCCTACGCGGGAATGACGGTAAAAACTTGAGTAATCGTTTGGTGGTTTAAGAATGGAAAATCAATACCGTTGAATCATCGACAAAATATCATGCAGATAACTTCTGCCAAACAAATTCAAATGGATTAACAGCGGATACAAATTGCATACATCCCAAATCTGGCGATGGTTTGTTGGTAATGTAAAATGATGGTGATAGGAATCATAGAAAGTTTTGTCAAAGCCGCCGAATAAGGTAGTCATCGCAAGGTCGATGTGGCGATTGCCGAAATAAATTGCAGGGTCAATCAAAACAGGAAAACTGTTTTCATCACACAAAAAATTGCCGCTCCACAAATCGCCATGAAGCAATGATGGATTTTCGTCGAGAAAAATTTCTGGTAAGAATTTATAAAGATTTTGAAATTGATGAACGTGCTTTTGTTCAAGCAGATTATTATCGACTGCTAATTTTATTTGCTGCTCTAATCTTTGTAGAATAAAAAAATCAACCCATTTTTTTGATAGACTATTTGATTGATGCAATGCGCCCATATAATTGTCTTCTTCCAATCCAAAATAATTGTTTGAAACATAATGAAGCTTAGCCAACTGTTCCCCAAATATTTCCCAGAATCTTTTTGTTTTTAATCCTTGTTCAATCCATTCAAGAATCAGGATTTGTTCGCTTTCTGTTTCTTCGCATGCAATAACAGAAGGTGTTTTAATGATATTTTGTTTTGCTAATAATTCCAATCCATTTTTCTCTTTAATCAAAAACGATGGAAATTTTTTGGCTGAATTTATTTTGCAGAAAAAATGCTGAGATTGATTGATGATTATTTTATAAGTCTCATTGATGCAACCACCGTTGACAGGAGCGAAGTAAATTGAATCGACAGAAATATTTAATTTCTGAGAAAGGAGATTTTGAATGCATACTTCATTAACACCTGAAGCCATAAAAAGTTCGAATATTTTTAGAGTAAAGCAAGACAACGAAATTACAGACCTGTCAGGTTTTAAAAACCTGACAGGTCTTGCCCGCTGATTAATTGAAATTATTGTGATGAAAATTGCGGAGAATGCCAAAGCTCAATAGTAGCACTACAGATGAAAGGATTGCGATCCGCCGCGGCGGACAAGCTGCAAGGATGTTGAAGAGCGAACAAATGCTGGTATCAAAATAGTTTCGAGTTTCCAGTTTGTAGTTTTCGGTTCTGTGGATGAACGAACGATTACAAACTCAATGAGCGATTTAGAATTGAGAACTCGAAACTCTAAACTCCAGACTGGAAACTATTCTCCCATCAACTCCCTTTCAATCTCTTCCATCTGAACAATATCGCCGGCTTCGCTTTCTGTTGGCGTCACGTTCATCAGCTCGAGCAATCCATCCTCATCTAAAAATTTTTCAACGTCTTCATTGAGCTCACAAATCACAAAAGATGCATTGCTCTCATAAAAACTTTGCTGCAATTTCACGAGCGCTTCAGCAGCAGCGTTATCCATGCTTTTTATGTCTTTTAAATTCAGCACCACGTTTTTAACGCCATTTTGTTGTTCGTTTACCAAACAATCTTTTAATTCTGCTGTCATATTAGCAGCAAAAACAGGTTCATTGATGGTAATGGCATGGAATTTTTCTCTGGTATCAATTTTGAACTTCATTGTACTCAAACGGTATTCACATACGTTAATAAGAAGACGGAAATAGAAATCAAAAATATTCGTTATTATTGTATAAAGCTCAATTACTTAAAAAATGGATAATAATTTTTCAGCCCAGGTTAAAGAAATTATATCGTTCAGCAGGGAAGAAGCGCTGAGATTAGGTAATGATTTTATCGGCACAGAACATTTGTTGCTTGGTTTGATTCGCGAGGGAGACAATACAGCAGTGCGCATTTTAAAAAGCTTTAATGTTGACTTGTACGAATTGCGGAAAGAAGTGGAACTGGCAGTGAAAGACAAAACCGGTAAAAATATTGCAAACATCAACAGCTTACCTCTTACGAAACAAGCGGAGAAAGTAATCCGTGTTACCGTGCTCGAAGCCAAAGCCCTGAAAAGTGCTACTGTTGAAACCGAGCACCTGATGCTCTCGATATTAAAGAACAAAGAAAATATTGCCACTCAGATTTTAAATCAGTTTGATGTGGACTACGATTTATTCAGGAATGAATTAGGTGTAGTGAAAAGCAATGATATCCGCAGCGATTATGCGGATGAGAATGAAGATGATTTTGATGAAGAGAAAAAATTCTCTCAGCAAAAGTCAAAAGCAGCAAGCGGCGCAAAAAGCAAAACGCCTGTGCTTGATAATTTCGGAAGAGATATCACTCGCCTCGCAGAAACAAATTCGCTCGACCCGATTGTGGGCAGAGAAACAGAAATTGAAAGAGTTTCTCAGATACTTTCACGCAGAAAGAAAAACAATCCGATATTAATAGGTGAGCCTGGTGTTGGTAAAACAGCCATCGTTGAAGGACTTGCTTTGCGCATTGTGCAAAGAAAAGTTTCACGTGTGCTGTTCGACAAACGCGTGATTTCACTTGACCTTGCAGCATTGGTTGCGGGAACAAAATATCGCGGTCAGTTTGAAGAAAGAATGAAAGCAATCATGAACGAACTTGAAAAGAACCGCGATGTGATTCTTTTCATTGATGAAATTCATACGATTGTTGGTGCAGGCGGAGCAAGCGGTTCATTGGATGCTTCAAACATTTTCAAACCGGCTCTGGCAAGAGGCGAACTGCAGTGCATCGGCGCTTCTACTTTGGACGAATACAGAATGTATATTGAAAAAGACGGAGCACTTGACCGTCGTTTTCAAAAAGTGATGATAGAACCGCCAACAGTTGATGAAACGATTCAGATTCTGAATAATATCAAATCTAAATACGAAGATTATCACAACGTCACTTATTCTGATGATGCGATTGATGCATGTGTGAAGCTCAGCGACCGTTACATGACTGATCGTTTGTTGCCGGACAAAGCAATAGACGTGCTCGATGAAGTTGGCGCAAGAGTGCATTTGAAAAATATCAATGTTCCTCAGAATATTGTTGAGCTCGAGAAGAAGATTGAAGATGTGAAGAATGAAAAAAATAAAGTTGTCAAGAGCCAGAAATTTGAAGAAGCAGCTTCTCTTCGCGATACAGAAAAAAGATTACAGGAAGAACTCGAAAGAGCAAAAGCAGAATGGGAAGAAGAAAGCAAGCACAAAAGATTTCCGATTGATGAAGAAAATATTGCCGAAGTGGTGAGCATGATGACAGGCATTCCGGTGAAGAGAATGGTGCAGGCAGAAAGTGAGAAACTTCGCAACATGGCAATTGACATGAAAGGAATGGTGGTTGGGCAAACTGAAGCGATTCAAAAAGTGGTGAAAGCCATTCAGCGTAATCGTGTCGGATTGAAAGACCCGAAAAAACCTGTGGGCACATTTATTTTCCTTGGACCAACCGGTGTTGGTAAAACAGAGTTAGCTCGTTCGCTCGCAAGATATATGTTCGATTCTGAAGATGCATTAATCCGCATTGACATGAGCGAATACATGGAAAAGTTTACCGTGAGCCGATTGATTGGTGCGCCTCCGGGATATGTGGGTTATGAAGAAGGTGGTCAGCTCACGGAAAAAGTTCGCCGTAAACCGTATGCAGTGATATTGCTGGATGAAATTGAAAAGGCACATCCTGATATTTACAATATTTTGTTGCAGGTGCTCGATGATGGTCAGTTGACAGATGGTCTTGGAAGAAAAATTGATTTCAAGAACACGCTCATCATCATGACTTCGAACATCGGTGCAAGACAGTTGAAAGATTTCGGTGATGGTGTTGGTTTTGCAACTGCGAATCGTCAGCAAAATTCTGATGAGAATAATAAAATGGTGATTGAAAAAGCGCTCAAGCGCACCTTCAGTCCTGAGTTTTTGAACAGGATTGATGACGTGATTATTTTCAATTCACTTACCAAAGAAAATATTTTCGAGATAATAGACATCCTGATGAAAGGTGTGCTAAAACGCTTGAATACTTTGGGCTTCACGTTAGAATTAACTCCTGAAGCAAAAGATTTTATTGCTGATAAAGGTTACGACCAGCAGTTCGGCGCAAGACCTTTGCACAGGGCAATCCAGAAATATCTCGAAGACCCGTTAGCAGAAGAAATCCTGAGCATGAACATCAAGAACGGTGATGTGCTGATTGGGGATTTGGACAAAGAGAATTCAAAAATAAAATTCTCTCTGAAAGAAAGAGAAGCACAGAAATCAGAAGCTTAAACCATTATTATAATCAGTAATGCCCCGCAATTGCGGGGCATTTTTATTTAATGAATTTCTGAAATTTTGAACCTTGAAAAAAATTAGAGAGTCGTCATTTCGAATCTCGTAGCGTGGATTTGTGAATTACATCGAGCAATGCGGGATGAGAAATCTAACTCCAAACTAAAGTGCCAGACAGGTTTCTCGCTTCGCCGATAATAACGAATAATAATACTTCCAAATGGCTTTGATCGAAATGACGATGATAATTTGCAAGTTGCAATTGGGTTATGTTTGCGCTTAAGTAAATCAATCTTTACTCTATGCAACGAGGCGGAACAGTTTATATCATGACCAACAAGAATAAAACAACCTTGTATATTGGTGTTACCAGTAATTTTTTAGCGCGAGTTCAACAACATCAAAATCATTTTTTAAAAGAAAGCTTTACAGATAAATATAATTTGGAGTATCTGGTTTATTATGAAAATTTTTCTTCTATTGAAGAAGCAATTGCCCGAGAAAAAGAAATTAAAAAATGGAGAAGAGAGAAAAAGGAGAAATTAATAAATAGCACAAACCCGGATTGGAAGGACCTTTGGCATGAAATAAAGAATTGGTAAATTCTGCATCACCATTTAGAATCCCGCAGAATAAAATTCTGAACAGTATGACGTAATGTGGGATAAAAAAATCTAACTTCAATTTCAAAATCAGTCAGATTTCTCGCTTCGCAGTTAATCGCTGACGCATAGAGCTCCCAAATGGCTTCGCTCGAAATGACGATGATAATTTGTAAGTTGCGGAGGTTTCAAAATATATTGAGCAATTCTATAAATTATAGTTCAGACATCCATGAAAGGCGAAAAGAAAATTATTATTACGATTGACGGATGGTCATCATGCGGCAAAAGCACGCTGGCAAAACAATTGGCGAAAGAACTGAATTATGTGTATATCGACAGCGGCGCTATGTACCGCGCCATCACTTTATATTTCCTGCGCAATCATATCGACTGGACAAAGCCAAAACAGGTGGATGAAGCATTGAAAAATATAGTACTTCAATTTGTGTACAATGAAAAAAGCAAGCAAAGTGAAATTCATTTGAACGAAGAGAATGTTGAATATGTCATTCGCGATTTGGTGATTGCAGAAAAAGTGAGCGATGTAGCTGCTATTAAATCGGTGCGAACATTTGCTGTTGACCAGCAAAGAAAAATGGGAGAGAAAAAAGGAATCGTGATGGATGGAAGAGATATCGGTACAACTGTTTTTCCAAAAGCGGAACTGAAAATTTTTATGACTGCGGATAATGCTGTTCGAGTCGAAAGACGATTTAAAGAACTCTACGAAAAAAATCCAAACGTTACTATTGAAGAAGTTCGAGATAATCTGGAAATGCGTGATTATATCGATTCCCATCGTGAAGTAAGTCCACTAAGACAAGCAGAAGATGCAATTGTTCTTGATAATTCCAACATCACAGAAAAACAGCAATTTGATTTGGCGATGAAATGGGTGAGGGAAAAACTGGAGAATAAGAAATGAGGAATGTGAAATTAAAAATGGGAAAGTATGGGAAACTGAAATTCATCAGCCAACTTCCTAATTCCTTATTTCTAATTTTTCATTCCTTATTGCAATAAAAAAGCTCACCGGAAGGTGAGCTTTCGAACTTTTATACGGTTCGATAATTATCTTAAGAACAACATTTCTCTGTATTTTGGAAGTATCCATTCGCTATCGTCAACCAACAATTCGAGCTTATCAGCATGGTAACGAATCTCATCAAAGAATGGTTCTTTAACCTGAGAATTGTAAGCAATCGCTTTAGTTCTTGTGTCAGAAATGGCATTTGATACTTTGCGTGCTTCAATCATTTTCTCAACCAGTTCACTGATTTTTCCAATATGCTCAGAAATTTTTTCAAGAATTTGTTTTTGATTAGCATATGAAGTTTCTTTCAATCCAACTTCCTTCAAACCAATAATGTTTTGAATCAAAGTGTTTTGATATTTGATTGATGGAGGCAAAATATGGCTCGTTGCCAATTCGCCCATAATGCGAGCTTCAATCTGAACTTTCTTTATATATTTTTCAAGCTCGATTTCATGTCTTGCTTCCAGTTCTGAATGAGAGTACACGCCGTTTTCTTCAAACAGTTTTTTAGCTTTTTCAGTAACCATCGCATCCAATGCAAGTGGTGTTGTGCGAACATTTGGCAATCCTCTTCTTTCAGCTTCATGATGCCATTCCTCACTGTAACCGTCGCCTTCAAATAATACTTTTTCGCTGCTCACAATATATTCACGGATTACGTGCATGATAGCGATTTCTTTTTTCTCGCCTTTGTCAATCAATGCATCAACATCAGATTTAAAGTTCTTCAATGTTTCAGCAAGAATTGTGTTTAACGCAGTCATTGCATTTGCGCAGTTTGCAGCAGAACCAACAGCACGGAATTCAAATTTATTTCCTGTAAAAGCAAATGGTGAAGTTCTGTTTCTATCTGTATTATCCAACAACAATTCAGGAATGCTCTTATGTAAATCGAGTTTCAAAATTGCTTCATCTTGTTCATCGAATTTATCACCTACTCTTTCTTTCACATCGCCCAGTACTTTAGTCAGATATTGTCCGATGAAAACAGAGATGATTGCAGGAGGGGCTTCGTTTGCTCCGAGACGGAAATCATTTCCTGCAGAAGCGATGGAAGCTCTCAAAATATCAGCATAATCATGAACGGCTTTGATGGTGTTCACAAAGAATGTGAGGAACATCAAATTTGTTTTTGGCGTTTTGCCTGGAGCAAGAAGGTTCACACCTGTATCTGTTGACATGCTCCAGTTATTATGCTTGCCATTACCATTGATTCCTGCAAATGGTTTTTCATGCAACAGAACGCGCAGCTTGTGGCGGCGTGAAACCCTGTCCATAATGTCCATTAATAATAAGTTGTGGTCAACTGCAACACTTACTTCTTCAAATATAGGAGCGCACTCGAACTGAGCAGGGGCAACTTCATTATGTCTTGTGCGCAATGGAATGCCAAGTTTATAAGATTCTTCTTCAAAATCGCGCATGAAAGCATAAGTTCTTTCAGGAATAGAACCGAAATAGTGGTCTTCCAATTGCTGGCCTTTTGCAGGTGAATGACCGAACACTGTTCTTCCGCTCATTACCAAATCAGGGCGAGCGTTGAAGAAGCCTTCATCAATCACAAAATATTCCTGTTCCCAACCGAGTGTTGCAGAAACTTTGGTAACGTTCTTATCGAAGTAGTGACAAACATCAACGGCAGATTTATCTAATGCACCAAGTGCTTTTAATAAAGGTGCCTTATAATCTAAAGATTCGCCAGTGTAAGAAACAAATATAGTAGGAATGCAAAGCGTTTTTCCTGCACCGATTTCCATCACGAAAATAGGTGAAGACGGGTCCCATGCAGTGTAGCCGCGAGCTTCAAAAGTTGCTCTCAAACCACCGCTTGGAAAAGAAGATGCATCAGGTTCTTGTTGTATCAAAGCAGCACCGTCAAACTCTTCGATTGGAGTGCCATCACTTTTTAAAGTAAAAAAAGAATCGTGTTTTTCAGCAGCAGTTCCTGTGAGTGGTTGGAACCAGTGCGTGAAGTGAGTTACGCCTTTTGCTTCAGCCCATTGACGAAGACCGGCAGAAATTTGGTTTGCAACAGCCCTGTCAATTTTCTTTCCACCTTTCACAGAACTCAAAAGGCTTTTGTATGCTTCATCGCTCAAAAATGCACGTGCAGTTTTTAAGGTAAAAACATTTTCGTTGAAAATAGCAGTGATTTTAGCTGAACCAGCTACCTTTCCCTCAGCAGCCGTGTTTAGGTTGTCGATTGATTTGAATCTTAATGAAGACATGCTAATTAGTTTTTCGCGAAACTAACGGATTTCATCCTAAATAAAAAAAACAGTTCTTTTTTGTGGATAAGATGCTGAAAACTAAAAAAACAAGCGAAATGTTTAAGGAAATGACGGTTTTAGTGCGAATTGAGTAATAAATGAATAGATATATTAAGTATATTATTTATTTTAATAAGTCATTTTTTTGAAATAAACCGCTCAATCGATTGTAATCTGAAATAAAAGTCAGAGATAATAAAAGAAAAAGCTCGGCAATAGATTTGTAACGAACAATTGCACCAGGAAAAGGAACGATGTAGCCGATAAAAACAATTTGGCTAACCCCATAAAACACGAAAAACAAAAATAAAGGTTGATTCAAGATTTCTCTCCAATTTTTTTTTCGATAAAAAACAGCAATCAATAACAAAAGCCAAAACATAATAATGTCGATTGCCGTGAATATTTGCAAAGCGCCTTTTGCTTCCCAAACGAATGGTCTTAAAAAAGTGTTTGAAAAAGCTTGCGGCAACACTTTTGCAAAACTTGTTACAGAAGGCCGGAGGCTGTCAAGTTTGTAGCTGGTATTTCCGTGCAGCCTGAAAAATTCCTGCTGGCGTTTTATAACGGGCATGGATAGGTTATTTTCAGGTGAAATAAAAATGCCGGAAAAGAAAATAATTATGCATGCAGCATAAATAGCACCGAAATAATAAACCCCTTTTTCGGGTTTTTTCCAGCTTAGAGTGAGACTGAAAAATGCGGGCATGAACACAAATAGCATTTGAGCTCTCAATATGATACAGCCGATTAGCCCGATGAGAGCGATCAAAAAATACGCAGGCTTTTTTTGTTCATTAAACCATTTATTCGAATAATAAATGGTAGCAGAAAGAAGCAGTAAGATTAATCCTTCAGTTCTAATCCCGCTCAACCAAAATGTGGTAAGAGGCATAAAGAACAAAACGACAATCAATATTTTTTTGTTTGAGATTTTCTTTTCGATCAGTTTATATAGCAATAATAAACCAATAATAGTGATGGAATCAAAAAATAGCACATTGATATAATAATTGCCCCTGCTGAAAATATTAAAAAAGGAGAGCAGCTTTGTTGTAGAATAAAACTCCAGATCCCATATATAATATTGAATGCCCTGCCAAAAATTATTGGATGCGCTAAATGCTGAGTAAGGGAGAAAGTCTTTGGCAAAATCAACAGGATGATGAATCAATTTTTGATACTGTACTAAAGAATCAAAGTGGTTCATCCAGGTGTCGTCACCTTTATAGAACTTAAAAAAGATGTATCCGTAAGCGCAGCCCAGCAACACTTTGTAGGCATATATCAGCGTTAATGAACGGAAAGAAATATTGATTTTTTTTCTTTTAATGACTGCTGTCAATGCAAGCAAAAGAATGATGAAATAAAATATAAAAAGTATTGCTGACAGCATAAAATGTCTGAAATGAGAGTTTAAGGCATCAAATCTATAAATTTGGATTTAATATACCTGAATGAATAATAGCACGACAGAGAATGATAAGTTGATTGCCTTTGTGTCGAACAGCGCATGGTCGGTATATAATTTCAGGTTGGACGTTATTCGTCAGCTTCACCTAAACGGATATCGCATTCTGGTGATTGCTCCTGATGATGAATATTCTTCTTTATTAATGCAGGAAGGCTGTGAATATATTTCTATTGATTTCAATAACCGTTCAGAAAACCCGCTACTCGATTTAAATTTATACAACCAGCTTAAAAAAATTTACGCGCAGAAAAAACCTGCTGTCATTTTTCATTATGTCATTAAGCCGAATATTTATGGTTCTTTAGCGGCAGCAGCCTGCGACATCAGGTCTGTGGCGGTTATTACGGGATTAGGTTATTCTTTCGCGAAAAAAAACTGGCTTTATAAAATCGTAAAAAGCTTATATAAAAAGGCGCTCCGCAAAACAAGCGAGGTTTGGTTTTTGAACAATGAAGATGCAAAAGCTTTTATCAGCGAGAAAATCGTTGATATCAAAAGAATAAAAATACTTCCTGGGGAAGGAGTGAATACAAATTATTTCTCTCCTGATTTTAAAGAAAATGCTTCGAACGATAGACAGTTTACATTTTTGATGAGTACAAGATTATTAAAGAGCAAAGGTGTTGCCATCTATGCAGACGCGGCACGCATTGTGAAGAATAAGGGATATGAAGTGAATTTTGAATTGATTGGTTTTTTTGAAAAAAATCATCCTGATTCGGTTCCGGAAAATGATTTGAAAAAATGGGAAGATGAGGGCTTGGTAAAGTATCATGGCTTTGCAAAAGATGTTCGCCCATATCTTAAAAACGCGGACTGTTTCGTATTTCCTTCTTTTTATAATGAAGGCGTTCCCCGTTGCCTGATGGAAGCTGCGAGCATGGAATTGCCCATCATCACTTCATTAAATCGGGGCTGCAAAGAAGTCGTGCTGAATAATTCCAACGGATATGTATGTAACCTGAACGACCCATTTGACATTGCAGACAAAATGGAAAAGATGATTAATCTTTCAAATGAAGAAAGAGTTAGGATGGGCAAAAATGGTAGAGCTTTAGTAATGAAAAAATTCAATGTTGAAAGCGTGATTAAGGAATATGAGAGAACGTTGAAAAATATTTAAAACACAAATGACACGAATTTAGGCGAATTAAGAGAGTTACTTCGTGTAATTTGCCAAAATTCGTGTTCAGCTCAAAAAGATAACCCCGAAAATTTTGATTGTAAAAATTCAACCACACCAGATTTTCTGATTTGATTTTCCCATCGCCAGTTTTTTAAATCAGGAAATGAATAATCGAATCCAGAAACATATTCGAAGACAAAATTTGAGAAGTCTTCTTTTAGATAAAAGAAATTGCTTCCGTGTTCCTTTTGAAAATTTCGTACCCATTTATAATCTGTCGTAACAATCGGGATTCTCATTGCTGCATATTCCAATAACTTGGTAGAAGTTTGTTCATTGAATGGCTCTTCGTCAACTATAAAATTAATTGCAAACTTTGCTTTTGAAATTTGCGATGGCATTTCATTGTGAGCAATCGGCCCGATGAAATGAATATTATCAAACTGACTGAACTTGCTTTGGAGTTCATGATAATCTTTGCTAATTATCAATAATGATTTTTTCTCTACATTTCTTCTTGTAAAAATTTCTATCAGTTTGTCAATTTGCCTTCCTGCATTCACACTTCCTGCATACACAAAATCATATTCTTTTTTTATAGGACTATTTTCAAAATGTAGAAATGAATCTGAAATTCCCATGTCCCGAAACCCAAATGGAATGTCATCTTTAAAGCTGAATTTGTTTTTCACGTATTCATTCAGGAACAAGCGATAATCGGGCTTCGCATTCAATATTTTCTTTGACAAATTTTTCAGATGAATCAATGGCGGAACAGAAGCGGAAGTATATTCATGAATTTTGATAACACTGTTTTTTTTCTTGGTTTTGTCAGTTCCCATGAAATGCCATTCGACATCTGCATTTATAATATCATCGGTTTTGCAAACAATTGTTTCAATATTATAGGTGGGAAAAAAATTTTGGTAGGCATCAATTTCCGGCAAAAAAGCCTTGTGCGGGTGAATAAAAGCAATTCTCATCAGGTTGTTTTAACTGGTGATAAAATTATAAATAAGATTGATGTGGTGTTTGTAATTTTGCGCTTTCTTACACATTATGGAAATAACAGTACAAACAGCCGAACAGTTAAGATTAACAGCCGAAGAATTTGAACTCATCAAACAAAAGCTTGGAAGAACGCCCAATTTCACAGAGCTGTGTGCATTCAGTGCCATGTGGAGCGAGCATTGCAGCTATAAAAATTCTATCAAATGGCTAAAAACTTTGCCTCGCGAAGGAAGTAAAATGCTCGTGAAAGCCGGTGAAGAAAATGCCGGGCTGATGGACATCGGCGATGGCTATGGTGTTGTCTTCAAAATAGAATCACATAACCATCCTTCAGCAATTGAGCCTTTTCAGGGAGCAGCGACCGGAGTTGGCGGCATTCATCGCGATATTTTCACGATGGGCGCAAGACCAATCGCTTCATTAAATTCTTTGCGTTTTGGTAATCTTAAAGAAGCAAAAACACAACATCTTTTGTCTGGTGTTGTGCATGGAATCGGTCATTATGGAAATTGTTTTGGCGTGCCAACTGTTGGTGGTGAAATTTATTTTGAAGATTGTTATCACACCAATCCATTAGTGAATGCAATGAGCGTTGGCATTTTGAAAAACGGCGAAACGATTTCTGCAACAGCAAAAGGAACCGGCAATCCGGTGATGTTTGTTGGAAGCGCAACAGGCAAAGATGGGATCGGTGGCGCTTCATTTGCATCAGCAAATATTACCAAAGAAAGTACAGAAGAATTGCCTGCTGTTCAGGTCGGCGACCCGTTTCAGGAAAAGAAATTATTGGAAGCTTGTTTGGAAGTGATTAAAACCGGCGCTGTTGTTGGCATGCAGGATATGGGAGCTGCAGGAATTATTTGCTCTACTTCCGAGATGAGCGCAAAAGGTGAAGTTGGAATGAAGATTGATTTGGACAAAGTCCCTGCCCGGCAAACGAATATGAAAGCCTGGGAATTATTATTGAGCGAAAGCCAGGAGCGTATGTTGATGGTCGTTACTAAAGGCCGTGAAAATGAAGTGACAAAAATTTTCACCAAATGGGATTTGCCTTGCGCTGAAATTGGTGAAGTAACTGATGATGGCATGCTCCGTTTTTATATGCATGGAAATCTGGAAGCAGAAATCCCCGCTTATGAATTGGTGCTTGGTGGTGGCGCACCGCAATATGACAGAGAATATAAAGAACCTGAATATTTAAAGAATATAAAATCATTTGATGCTTCATCGATTGAAGTGCCTGATGATTTGAAAGCAACTGCTGAACAAATTATTTCAATACCTAATATTGCATCAAAAAAATGGGTGGCTGTTCAATATGACAGTACAGTCGGCGCAGCGAATTCTTCGACGAATGAACCGAGCGATGCTGCTATTGTGATTGCAAAAGGAACTAAAAAAGCATTGGCGATTACAACGGATTGCAACAGCCGGTATGTGTATGCAGACCCTTATAAAGGCGCGATGATTGCTGTTGCTGAAGCTGCAAGAAATATTGTTTGCAGCGGTGGACAACCGTTAGGCGTAACCAACTGTTTGAACTTTGGTAATCCATATAAGCCTGAAGTGTATTATCAATTTGTTCAAGCCATCAAGGGAATGGGAGATGCCTGCAGAAAATTTGATACGCCGGTGACTGGAGGTAATGTCAGTTTTTATAATCAGCATCCTGAAGGGGCTGTTTACCCTACGCCAACAATAGGTATGGTTGGTGTGCTCGAAAGCGTGAAAGATAAAATGACATTGGATTTCAAAGAAGAAAATAATTTGATTTTCCTGATTGGCAAAAGTACAGAAGACATCAATTCGTCAGAATATCTGCACAAGATTCAAGGTGTGGAATTTAGCCCTGCTCCACATTTTGATATTGATGAAGAATTTGCATTGCAGGAAAAAGTGAAAGAATTGATTAAAAGGAAATTGATTAAGTCAGCGCATGATGTGAGCGAAGGCGGCCTGTTTGTAACGCTTCTTGAATCTGCTTTCAAAAATAATCTTGGCTTTGATGTTGTTGCAAATGATTATAAAATAAGAAAAGATGCGTATTGGTTTGGCGAATCGCAAAGCAGGGTAGTGGTGAGCGTTGAAATTCTGAATGAAGATGAATTCAGAAAAGTGTTGGGCGATTTTCCTTATGAGGAAATAGGTTTTGTTACCGAAGGGTCAGTTGAAGTTGATGGTCAGGATTGGGGGAACATTTTGTCGTGGAAAGAAAAATATGACAATGCTATAGGAGATTTGCTTGGCGTTACCGAAGCGGAAAGTGCATTAGGTTCTTTATAAATTTTATACTTTGATCAGACGAGAATCAAAAATTGTTGTAACAGGTGCAGCCGGGTTCATCGGTAGTTGCCTTGTTGAATACTTGAATTATAAAGGCTATTATAATATTGTAATAGTTGATGATTTCAGTCGCGCCGACAAGCAGCCGAATTTCGAAAAGAAAAAATTTTCTGATAAAGTTGAAAGAGAATATTTCTTTGAATGGCTTTTCAGGAACCAGCCGCGCATTGATTTTATTTTTCATCTTGGAGCTAGAACTGATACAACTGAATTTGATTACGCGATTCATCAACGATTGAATGTTGAGTATTCAAAAAAAGTTTGGGAATATTGCACAGTTCATAGCATTCCTTTAATCTATGCATCTTCTGCGGCAACGTATGGCAACGGTGATTTGGGTTATGAAGACAGCCACAAAATCATTCCTTCACTGCATCCGCTAAATCCTTACGGCGTTTCAAAAAATGAGTTTGATAAATGGGTGCTTCATCAAAAAAATTATCCACCAACATGGATTGGGCTAAAATTCTTTAATGTTTACGGACCGAATGAATATCACAAAGGAAGAATGGCAAGCGTGATTTTTCATTCATTTAATCAAATACAAAAAAATGGTTTTGTAAAATTGTTCAAATCGCATAAGCCGGGTTATGAAGATGGAAAGCAGTTGCGTGATTTTGTGTATGTGAAAGATGTTGTGAAAATTTGTTTTTGGCTGATGCATCGACAGCCAACGTCAGGAATTTATAATTTAGGAACCGGCAAGGCAAGAACATTTGATGATTTGGTGAAATCAACTTTTGCTGCACTTGATTTGCCTTCGAAGATTGAATACATAGATATGCCGGAAGATATTCGTGAAACCTACCAATATTTCACTGAAGCAAAGATGTTGAAGTTGCGGGGAGTTGGTTATACTGACAATTTTTATTCCCTTGAAAATGGAGTGGGGGATTATGTGAGAAATTATCTCAACGGGCATAAATATTATTGAGAACTCATCATGCAATAAATAAGCCCTGGCACAGTTTTAAAACCTTGTCAGGGTTTTTTGTTTAATTTTATTTCTTAACTGAGCTAACATCATGAACAAGAAAATAGCCATTATCGGCGGTGGAAATTTAGGAACAGCCATTGCAGAAGGATTGATTCAGAGCGGATTTGTTCTTCCCAAACATATTTTGATTACCAAAAGAAATATCGCAACACTTCATCAATTGGAAAGAAAAGGAGTGCTTGTGAGCGATAAAAATGAAGAGGCAGTTCGATACGCTGATTTAGTGATTCTTGCCATAAAACCTTTTCAGGTGAATGACGTGTTAGCTTCATTGAA
>Ga0070734_10002643_pt1 | contig 20922 bp, 19 predicted proteins | sample Coa_R1_8_FD_66444 | JGI IMG/M metagenome (GOLD analysis project Ga0070734, IMG submission 66444) | Surface soil microbial communities from Centralia Pennsylvania, which are recovering from an underground coalmine fire - Coalmine... | ecosystem: Environmental > Terrestrial > Soil > Unclassified ...
CAGGCTCGCGTAGGGACGGTCTCCATACATCACCTCGCTCGCAGCGAGATCCGCCGGAGTAAAGATCAGGAGCCCCACCGCAACGGCGTGTTCGGTCCGCCATCCCGGTGCGGCGAAGCGATCGGTCGGACACAGGGCGTTATCCACCAGGCCGAGCGCCCGGTCGAGCACGCGCCCGATGGGTCCGCCGCGCTCGCCCGAAAAGGCCACCTCGCCGCCGCCGTTGTAGTCGCGGTCTCTCGAGCCGTCGGTCAAGAGATGCTCATCGAATACAACCCCAGCGCCCACACCGGTCGGCTCGGAGGAATCCCCCTGATCCGTCGTCACGCGCCGACAGGGCGTAATGCTTTCGGCATCTGCCGCGGAAGCGGCAAGCGCATCGGCGCTCGTCGCAACGCTGCAGATGAGGCAGGTCATGGTGCTGATGAGAACCGGCAATCGCATGGCCGCCATCTTTCGACGTGACCGTTCGCGCAACAATGCACGTGCCGTTCACACGCAATTCACCGCAGTAAACCGCCGCGCGGCTGCGAGCCGCAGGAAGCCGCTCGCGTGCCGTCATTCTCGCGTCCCGGCGCGGCCGTGAGGCCGTCGCACCGAGGTTTCCCCGTGAGAAACGACCATGCGTTGCCCGCGAATTGATCCACTGCGCGAGCGGCCCCTACGCTGAGCGGGCCCTGCGCTTTTTCATCGTTGAAGCCCCCGAGTCAAAGGACTTGAACAGCAGAAAGGAGGTCTCCCTGTGAGTGATCGTGAGTTTCAAAAAATTCTCGATAAGTTGGGCAAGCTCGCGGCCCTTCGCCAGGCGCGAGGGCGCGTGCGACAGCTGGAGCGAGAGTTATATGGCGAGCCGGCGAGACACGAGGAGTCGGCGCAAATCCCGGAATTCCTCGGTCAGCACGCCAACGATTGGCGCTCTGCAGGCCGCTGATTTGGATTATCCTGACCGACGTCACCCAACACGAGGAGTGAGGATCATGGCGGAGAACGTCTACAAAGTGATCGAGCTGGTCGGAACGAGCACGGACTCCTGGGAGAAGGCGACCGCGGCGGCGATCAATCGCGCGGGCAAAACTTTGAGAGATCTCAGAGTGGCCGAGGTCGTCAAGCTCGATGTACAGATCAAGAATGGCAAGATCGAGGCCTATCGAGCGCGCCTCAGCGTCTCGTTCAAATATGAGAGCGGGAGCTGACGCTCACTGATGTGATCGGAAGTTTTCCCGAGCCGATGGGCGCGCTTCCCGGTCTCATCGCCCCTCCTTCCCGCGCCGCTCACGCATTTCATGATTTTGCGGTCGGTGCGCGCAAATTCGCGCTCGACTGTATTGCGTAACCCTGCGCGCGCGGCGTACACGTTCATACGGGGAGTGGTTGTGAGAGGAGGCTGCATCCATGACGACCTACGACTCGCATTTTCCCGGGCTGCGGCGCGCGCCTGCGCTCATGCTGGCGCTCGCTTTGCACGCACTCGTGATCCTCGGCGCGCTCACCTCCCGATACATCACACAGGTGAGCAAGCCGGCGTTGCCGCCGCGTCTGATCGTGGATCACATCGTCGTGCCCCGCCCGGTGGCTCCGTCCCCCGTGCACGATCCAGGTCCGATACCGTCCAGGCCACCGGTCATCGTGCTGCAGACTCCTCCCGAGGTGCGCGTTCCGGCGGATCCGCCTCTCGATCGAGGACCACCGGACATCGCGGGGGTCATACCGCCCGCGCCGCCCTCGCAGCATCGGGTGCAGCCGGCGAGCATCGATCCGCGATATCCGCTGCGCATTGGCGAAGAGTATTACCCCGACGCCTCGAGGCGCGCGGGCGAGGAGGGGCGTTGCCTCGTGCGGGTATCGGTTGCGGCCAGCGGGCGGGTCGATTCCGCGGTCATCGTCCAGAGCTCGGGCTTTGCCCGGCTCGACGCGGCGTGCCTCGATGCGGTAAAAGGTCGGCGTATGCGACCGGCCACCGATGAGGGTGTGCCGATCGAGAGCACGACGCTGATCCCCATCAAGTGGCACCTGTCCCCAAGTCCCTGAGCACTCGCATCCGCGTCGATGCGGCCGTGCGGACTCGCTTTCCCGCCTTTGAAGGCCGCCTCGTCTACGCACTCGATATCGAGAATGGACCGAGCGATGCGCACACGCGCGCGCTGCTCAGCGCGGCGGCCGAGCACGCGCTCGCAAGCGCAGGCGGCGCTCCGGCCGCCCATCCGCGCATCGCCGCCTGGCGCGATGCCTATCGGGCGTTCGGCGCGAAGGCGAGTGCCTACCCATGCTCGGTCGAGGCGCTGCTGCAGCGTGCGCGCAAGGGCGGAGCCGCGGCGCTGCCCGCGATCAACCGGCTGGTCGATGCCTACAACGCGGTGAGCTTGCAGCATCTTTTGCCGGTCGGAGGCGAAGATTTGGATCGTCTCGTGGGCGATCTCGTGCTGCGCTTCGCGACGGGCGACGAGTCCTTCGATGGCACGGAGGCGGGCGCGGCCGAGAGCGGTGCCGCGGTGATTCCGGGTGAAGTGGTCTGGGCCGACGATGCGGGGGTGACCTGCCGGCGCTGGAACTGGAGACAGGGGCGACGGACCCGGCTCACCGAGGCGAGCCGCAACGCCTACTTCATCATCGAGGGGATGGGTGCTGCGAGCGACGTCCTCGATGCCGCCGCCGCCGCGCTCGCCGAGCATGCTCGAGCACTCGCGAACGCCCGCAACGTGTACGTTCTGCCGCTCTGAGCGAGCGTCCTCTGAGCAGGCGCGCGAGCGCGCTGTCGCCGGCGCTCTCCCTAGCGCTTCAGCACGTACTCCCCGGGCGCGGCAGCGAGCGGTCGATCGGTCGATGAGCCCATGGGCGGCGGCGGCACGCGCTCGGGGGAGGAGTGCTGCGCGAGCCAGCGCTCCCAGAGCGGCCACCACGAGCCCGGCTCGGGCGGCGTGCTCTCGAGCCAGGCATCGGGACCCGGCGCATCGCTGGAATTGAGCCAGGTGTGCATGCGATGGCGCCTGCGCGGGTGCTGCGGGCCGCTCACGATGCCGGCATTGTGGCCGCCGGAGGTGAGCAGGAAGGTGTAATCGCTCGAGCGCGTGAGGCCGCGCGCCTTGTAGACCGAGCGCCACGGCGCAACGTGATCGGTCTCGGTGCCGACGACGAACATCGGTATGCGGATGGCCGACAGATCGACGCGCCGCCCCTCGGCTTCGAACTCGCCGCGCGCGAGCTCGTTGTTGAGATAGAGCTTGCGCAGATACTCAGCATGCATGCGATAGGGCATGCGGGTGCCATCGGCATTCCAGGCCATGAGATCGTTCTGCGAGTCGCGCCGGCCGCGCACGTAATTGTTGATCGCCGGAGTCCACAGCAGGTCCCGCGAGCGCAGCAGGGCGAATGCGCCGCCCATCTGCTCCGCCTTGAGCACGCCCGCTCGCTGCATCACGGTCTCGAGCATGTCGAGCTGGCTCGGGCTGATGAACACCGAGAGCTCGCCGGGCTCCGAGAAATCCTGCTGTGCGGCGAGCAACGTCACGCTCGCGAGCCGGGTATCGCCCTCGGCGGCGAGTGCTGCCGCAGCGATCGACAGCAGCGTGCCGCCGATGCAGTAGCCGACCGCGTGCACGGCCCGGCCCGGCACGACGCGGCTGACCGCATCGAGCGTGTCGCGGATGCCGAGCTTGAGGTAGTCGTCCATGCCGAGGTGGCTCTCGCTCGCGCCCGGATTCTTCCATGAGACCACGAACACGGTGTGTCCCTGCGAGACCAGGTAGCGCACCATCGAGTTCGCCGGCGACAGATCGAGGATGTAGTACTTCATGATCCAGGCGGGGACGATCAGCACCGGCTCGGCGTACACGGTCTCGGTCGCGGGCGAATACTGGATCAGCTCGCAGAGCTCGTTGCGCAGGATGACCTGGCCGGGCGTGACCGCCACGTCGCGACCGACGAGGAAGGAGGCCGTCGCGGTGGGCGCATCCTGGCCTGGGCCCTCGATCGTATGCTGCACATCCTCGAGCCAGTTCTGGAAGCCGCGCACGAGATTGGCGCCGCCCTCGGCGCGCGTCGTCTCGAGGAGCTCGGGATTGGTCGCAAGATAATTCGAGGGGGAGACCGTCTCGAGCGCATTGCGCGCCAGGAACTCGAGCATTTGCTCATTCTTCGGCGCAACGCCCGGCACGCGGCTCCACGCGGTGCGCCACCAGTCGGACAGGTTCTCATAGGCGTGGGCGTAGACGTTGAAGGGGAACTGCTGCCAGCCTGCCGCACGATAGCGCGCATCTTCGGGAGCCGGCGAGAGCGGCTGGCCCGTGCTTGCGCGCAGCGCGAAGCTCAGGCTGTCGAGCCCCTTGGCGAGTGCATCCTGCACGATCTCGGCCTGCTTGCCCGGCTCGGCGGCGAGATTCAGGTACCAATCCCACCAGGCGTTGACATACGGCTCCGGGGCGAGACCCCCGGTCACGGTTGCAAGCTGCGAGCGCAGCACTTTATCGAGCTCATCGCTGGGCGGGGGCGGGGAGGAGGCCGCGCTCGGGGAGGAGGCCGCGGTCGGGGTCCGCGTCGCCCGCTCGCCGAGCTCGGAATCGTTGGCCGCGGGCGCCGGCCGGGGCGCACCCGGGGTCGAGCGGCCGAGAGGGTCGTCGTTCAATTGAGATCCTACTTTCTTATCAGTTGTCAGGATCATGATATTACTCAAAAGAAAAGGGGAGCGTTGTGAAGCGCTCCCCTTCGTTTCATCGCCGACCGGCGTCGCACCGGTCGACCATCGCGATCGGCTCAGCCGACCTTGCGCTTGCTCGCCTCGCCGAGCTTCACCGTCGCCTCGTTGACGGCATCGGTGAACGTCGACTGCGCGCGCGTTTGCGTGTCGGTCGCCAGGGTCACGAACTCCTGCACGCGGCCCTTGAGCTTGTCGCTCAGCGCCGTGGTGAGCTCGACCTGCTTGGTCATGAACTCGGTGGGGCTCTGTGCCTCGGTGGCTGCCTTCGCTTGCGCGAGGCTCCACTCCAGGTAGTCGCCGGCAACGGCGTACTGGTAGCGGCCCATGCGGTCGAGGGCGCTCACACCCTCTTTCTGGACCTTCAGCAGCGGCGCGAACGCGTTGCGATAGGACTCGAAAATGCTCTTGGGATCAAAATCGCTCATGGCTCTCTCCTCGAAAAACTGCGGGGGACCTGTACTTCGAGGCTCATGATACGCCGATTTGTATGCATTGCAAGAAGATTCTGTCGGTCCGGCCATGGCATTCTAGTATCAATGTAAATATCTGTATTTATCAAAGTTTATTGCAGTCACCTAGAACGAATGTCACGCAGTTGTAACGCATCGCAGCGGGACGGGCCCGCGACTCCGGGAGTGCCCGGCGGGCGCGCCGCAGAGACTGCCCCACGCGGGGGTTGGGGGCGCTTCGCTCACTTTTCCGTGGACACCGGGCGCGGGCGGTGGGCATGATCACCGGAACGCAGTCCGCTCCTCGGGGTTCTCTCAAGTGACCGTATTCGTGCGTCACATCCGAGCGTTGCAGCGCTATGCCGAGGCGTGCGGCATCGAGATCACGCGGGCGCCGCTCCCGACCTGCGTGCTCGGTCGAACCTGCCACAACCGCATCACGTTGCGCGACGACCTCGCTCCGGAGCAGGAGCTGCCGACGCTGATCCACGAGCTGGCCCACTCGATCGTTCATCGCCCGGGCGCCTCGGCGACCGACTGCACGCTCTACGAATACGAGGCCGAGGCGGTCGAGGCGGTGGTGATGGCGCGCATCGGGACGCTCGAGCATCACGGCGCTCGCGATGCGCTGTACGGGCCGCTCGAGACGCCGACCGACGGTTTGCTTGCCGTCTCGGTGCGGCGCGTGCGCGTCGCCAGCGATCGCATCTTCGAGGCACTCGACGCGCAGGGGGAGGTGCTCGACGCGCAGGGAGCCGAGGCGATCCTAGAGTCGCAGTCCGCCGTCGATCTCGAGGCAGCGGCCGGTAAAGAAGTCGTTCTCGAAAATGAAGCGTACCGCCTGAGCAATCTCCTCGGGCTTGCCCAGCCGCTTTAGCGGCACGGGGGCCGTCAGCTTGTCGAGCACCTCCGGGCGCATCGCCGCGAGAATGTCGGTGTGCGTGAAGCCTGGAGCGATCGAGCCCACGCGGATGCCGTAACGCGCGAGCTCCTTCGCCCATACGACCCCCATCGACTCGACGCCGGCCTTGGTGGCGCTGTAATTGGTTTGCCCCGCATTGCCGGCGCGCGAGATGCTCGAGATGTTGACGATCACCCCGCCGTTGCCGAGCTCGATCATGTGCGTCGCAGCCTCGCGTCCGCAGAGGAACACCCCCGACAGATTCACGCCGATGACGGCGTTCCATTGATCGAGGCTCATGCGTCCGACGACCGCTCCATCCTTCACCTTCACGAGCAGCGCATCACGCACGATGCCGGCGTTGTTGACGAGTCCGTCGAGGCGGCCGAAATCGTGGCGCACCTCCTTCATGGCGGCGATCACCTGCTCCTCGTCCGCGACGTTCACCCGATAACCGTGAGCCCGCACCGAATGCGCCTCGCACAGCCGGCAGGACTCATCGAGATCCTCCGCGTTGAGGTCGAACAGGGCGAGATCGGCCCCGTGCTCGGCGAGATCGATGGCGACCGCGCGTCCGATGCCGCGTCCGCCGCCGGTCACGACCACTGTCTTGTTGTGTAAGTCCATATCAACTCTCTTTACTTGCGCTTGCTGCCGCCGGTCGGCGGGGCTTCCTGTGGAGGGGGCGTCTTGGGTGGGGCAGCGCTGCCGGCAAAGGCTTCGCGCGCCGCCGTCTGCATTTGCTCCCAGAGCTCCATGTTCTTGCGGGCGAGATCGGCGAACGGGGCGAAGGGCGCCTGCATGGCTTTCGCCATCTCGGACTGGATGGTTTCCTGCTGCTTGAGCATGGCGGTGAAAGCTTGCTCGAGATAGCCGCTCAACATCGCCTGCATCGGGCGACCATAGAAGCGGATGATCATCTCGAGGAGCTGTGCGCTCAGTACGGGCGAGCCGTAGTGCTCCTGCTCGGCAATGATCTGCAACAGCACCGCGCGGGTCAGATCCTCGCCGGATTTGTCGTCGACCACCTTGATCTGCTCGCCCTCGACGATCAGACGGCGCAGATCCTCCAAGGTGACATGGCGGCTGCTGCCTGTGTCATAGAGGCGGCGATTCGCATATTTGCGTATGACGCGCTCTTTCTGCATCGTGCTATCCAACTCCCCCAAGAGCATCCTACGCCGAGCTTTGGCAATGCACAAATCAAGCACGGAGGCAGGCGCGGCTCGAGAGGCAAGTCTTGGTCATAAGTACATGATGCACCGTGGTTTAAGTCTCAGAATCCAATTTCGCTATCAGACGAAGCTCACAACAATGCATTGCATACGAGGAGGGCGTGATGGCATCGGATCCTTGGGCTACGTGGCGTGAATGGGCGCAGCGGGCTGCTGCAAGCTTCAACACGCAGGCCGCGGGTGCGTGGCCTGGAATCGCGAGCGCTCCCGGCGCAGCGCCCTTCGGTCCCTGGGCGGCATCGTTCGAGCGATTCGCGAGCGAGGCGCGCAGCTACCTCGATCAGATCGGCCAGGCGGGCCAGGTCTCCTCGAGCGCCGCGGCGGAGGCGGCGCGGCGCTTCGGTGATCAGCTGCGCGAGCAGTTCGAGCGCGCGGCGCCGCTGTGGAGCGCGTTCGGTGCGCCCGGCCTCGGGGCGGCGCAGACCGGCGGGCCACCGGCACCGGCGCTCGGGGCGACGCGCGAGCACCAGGAGCGTGCCGCGCGACTCCTGCAGGCCTGGTCTCGCACGCAGGAGGCACAACAACGGCTGCAACGGCTCTGGTCCGATGCGCTGCGCGAGGCCGCCACCGCGTTTAGCTCGAAGCTCGCCACTGCCGAGAGCCGACCGAGCGCGACGGCCGAGTCGCTGCGTGCGCTCTACGATGCCTGGATCGAGTGTGCCGAGCAGGCCTACGCGCGCATTGCCCATGGGCCCGAGTTCGGCCAGGCGATCGGTGATCTCGTCAACTCCGCCAGTGCCTGGCGGGAGGAGATGCAGGCGAGCTTCGAGCTCTGGGCCAAGACGCTCGACCTGCCGACGCGCAGTGAGATCAACTCATTGAATGCGCGTCTCACGACGCTCGAGTCGACGTTGCGGACGACCTCACGGCCCGCGCCGCGGCCGGCGACGAAGCCCGCCCCGACGAAGCCGGCCCGCAAGCCGAAGAGCTCCAAGCAGCACTCCGAGAGATCTCGATGAGCTCGAACTGGTACGACGCCTTGAGCGCAGCACGCGGCGCTGCGCCCGGCTGCTCGGCGCGTGATGCGGTGCTGCACGTTGGGAAGCTGACCCTGTATCGCTATCGGCCGCTGGCCGCGGCGGCTCCGGTGCCGCCGCTTCTCATCGTCTATGCGCTGGTGAACCGCCCGACGATGATGGATCTACAGCCGGACCGCTCGCTCATTCGCGGGCTGCTCAGCGCGGGTCTCGATGTGTATCTCGTGGACTGGGGATATCCCGATGGAGCCGATCGTTACCTGGGGCTGGAGGATTACATCGAGGATCGGCTCGATCGCTGCGTCGGGCACGTGCTCGAGGCGCATCGGCTCGAGGCGTTGAGCCTGCTCGGCGTGTGCCAGGGAGGCGTGCTGGCCTTGTCCTATGCGGCGCTCCACCCCGAGCGCGTGCGCAATCTCATCACCATGGTGACGCCGGTCGACTTCCATACGCCGCGCGATCTGCTCTCGAAGTGGGTGCGTCACATCGACGTCGCGGCCTGGGCCGGGGGCGGCAACGTATCGGGCGAGTCGCTGAATCAGCTGTTCTTGTCGTTGATGCCTTTCCGCTTGACGCAGCAGAAGTACGTCGAGCTGCTCTCGAGTCCGCCCGATGCCGCACGCGCCGAGAACTTCATGCGCCTCGAGCAGTGGATCTTCGACAGTCCCGACCAAGCGGGCAGGGCATTCACCGAGTTCGTGGTCGGCTGCTATCAGCAGAACCGCCTGATGCGCAACGAGCTCGAGATCGGCGGCCGCCGGGTCGATCTGAAGCGTCTGATGCAGCCCATCCTCAACATCTTCGGCAGCCGCGATCATCTGGTGCCGCCCGAGGCCTCGGTGGCGCTCGGTCGGCTCGTGGGCAGCACGGATTACAGTGAGCGCGAGCTCGACCTGGGTCACATCGGCATGTACGTGAGTGCACGGGCCCAGCGTGAGGTGCCGAGCGCCATCGCCGCCTGGCTTGCTACGCGCTAGCCGGGCGCCTTACATGTACACCCCGCCGTTCACGTTGATCTGCTGACCGGTGATGTAGTCACCGTTCGCGGCCAGGAACAGCACCGCCTGCGCAATCTCCCGCGGCTGGCCGAAGCGACCCATCGGAATGCGTGCCCGGATCTGCGCCTGCACGCTCTCCGGCACCTTGGCGAGCATGTCCGTCTCGGTAAATCCCGGAGCGAGCGCGTTGCAGGTGACGTTGTACTTCGCGAGCTCGATCGCCGCGGTCTTCGTGAAGGCGATGATGCCGCCCTTGCTCGCCGAGTAGTTCGCCTGACCGAAGTTGCCGGCCTGACCGACGAAGGAGCTGATGTTGACGATGCGGCCGAACTTCTGCTCCATCATGATCGGCGCGACCGCCGATACGCCATACCAGCAGGCATTGAGGTTGGTGTGCAGGACCGCGAGCCAGTCCTCATCGGTGAGCTTGCGCAGCGAGCGATCGCGCGTGATGCCGGCATTGTTGACGAGCACGTCGACGCCGCCCCAGTTGTCCTTCATCGTCGCGATCATCGTGTCCCAGGTGGACCGCTCGCCGACGTCGCCCTTGAAGAGGAGCGTGCGCCGGCCCAAGGCCTCGATCTCTTGCGCGAGCGAGCGCGCTTCGGCCTCGCTCGATTGGTAGTTGATCGCCACGTCGGCCCCTTCCGCGGCGAGCGCTTTTGCGATCTCCCGGCCGATCCCTCGAGCGGCCCCCGTCACCAATGCCCGTTTTCCCGTCAGAGTGTTCATGTCGCCTGTTCCCCCGTCGATTTTTCTGGACTTTGCAGGATCCTACGCCACGGGCCCGCGCAGCGCATCGTGGAAAGCCCGTAGGGCCTGTTAACAGGCCCTGGATCGGGCCCGGAGGGCTCTTGGGGCAGCCCGTGGACTTGGCCCGCCGCCCGTCCGGTACACTCGCGACACCGCAACGGCCTGCCCCCCGGGGAGGAGCTGGAACTCGTGATGCCGCAATTTCGCGCGCCGTGGCTCGCTCTGAGCCTACTCCTCATCGCCTGCAGCGGCCCGCTCCTGAGCCCCGTCACGAGCGAGCGGCGTGCCGTCCGCGCGGAAAGCGATCGCTCGAAGACGCTCACCGTGCTGCATGTGCTCGTCTGGGACGACGGCTCGCCGCCCCGCAACGAGCTGCGTCTGCCCGCGGGCGCCTACACCCTGGAGGCGAGCGATGATGAATACTGGTATCTCCGCTCTGCCGGGCCGATCGAGCTCAAGGAAACGCACCGGGGCGGCAAGACCGACACCCGGCATCTCGCCGGCGGCATCATGCTCGGCAAGTACTCCTTCCGGGCCATTCCCGCCGCGGCCTACATCGACGGCGACAGCGCCGCGAGTCGCATCCTCATCTGGAAGGCGCCGGGTGCGTTCCTAGCCGGCGAGGGGCGCGATTGGCGCCGCTCCTTCTGAAGGCTCAGAGGAGCCCGAACACCGCGATGTGATTCGAGCTGCCCGCGGCCTGGGTGGCGACGAACACCAGACCGCCCGCGATCGTCGGCGGCGTGAACTTCGAGCCGGGACCGAACTGATCGCGGGTGCCCGAGGAGGCGCTGCTGTAGAGCTCGGTAAGCGTCGCCGCGTCGTAGGCATGCAGCACGCCCTGGGAGCTGTCGTTTTGCACCGCCCACACGATGGCGTTGCCCGCGCCGTTCGCCGAGAGGGAGATCGCGGCGCCGGGGTACGGAAAGACGGTGCTGGTCGTCGCCGTCGCGGAGCTCGCGAGGAGCGCGTTCTTGAGCTTCAGGCCGCGCACCACATCACTCGCGGCGTCGTAATAGAGCATCTGGCCGAAATACACCGGCGATCCATAGACCCCGCCGGGCAGAGCGCTCATCAGTGCCTGATATGCGTTCGAGTCGCTGCTGCTGTTGAACTTGCCCAGGTCCTCGCGATCGACGACGTAAATCGTGTGATCCTTGCCGGCGCCGACCGCCAGGTGACGCGCGCGGCCACCCGCATCGAGCAGGTCCGGGAGCAGCAGCAGGCCGCCCGAGCCGAGATCGACGTCCCCGGCGCTTTCGGGCGTGCTGTTGTACATCGTGAAGTAATCGAGCACTGCCATCTTGCCGTTCGTTGCCGGTGTGAGCTTCAAGATCGAGTTGCCGTAGTCGTTGCCGGCCGGGAAACCCGTGGCGGTGAGCTGAGCATCGAAGATGCCGTTCGCGCTCATGGCGTAGATCGTGCCGTCGGCGTCCGCCGAGGGCCCCGAGTTCGCATTCCAGAAGGACGCCTCACCCTGGCCATTCCCGTACGCGCCGCTCGGCTCCGTGTTGAAGACCGCGGTGGGCGCGAGCGTGGTCTCATCGTAGGCGAGGATCCAGCCCGTGTAGTTCTCCTCGTCGCAATGCGAGGCCCAGGAGGTGTAGAGCGTCCCCTGCGCGAGCAGCAGAGCGGAGCGCTCCTTGTACTGCCCCGGCGCGAATACGAGCTGGCCATTCGTCGTGCCGGGCGCACCCGTGGCGGTGATCGAGGCGCTGATGTCGACCGGGCTGCCCGCGAGCTCTGCGCCGGTCGTGAGGCTCAGGGCATGCAGACGCTGGTGATAGGTGCTGCCGCCGTCTTTCGACATGGCCACCACGAGCATTCGGCCCGCCCCGCGATCGATGACCGGGGTGGAGGTGATGCCGATCTCCGGAGTCACCTGACCGCAGCCGCGATCATCGCTCGAGGTCTCACCGGCGCCGATGAGCGAGACGTGCCACAGGAGCGAGCCGCTCTGCGCATCGAATGCGTACACACTGCCGTGCTCGGTGGCGGCGAACACCACGGTGCGGGTGCTGCCGCCGATCGCGAACTGCGTCAGCACGAGCGGCTGCGCATCGATCTTGCCATCGACCGCGAGCAGACGCTTCAAGCCAAAGCCGCTGGCCTTCACGTTGGCCGGGTTGAGCTGTGTCTCCGCGAGGTAGGCGCCGGTGCGGCTCACGTCGTTGTGAAAGGTGGTGACATCGGCGGAGGGTGCCGTCACCGTGAGCAAGACTGCTGCACTCGTGACGGACCCGGCGGAGTTCGAGACGGTGACCGTGAACTGTGCTCCGCTGTCGCTGAGCACGGTCGCCGGTGTGATGTAGCTTGCACCGCTCGCCCCCGTGATGACGGTGCCGTTCTTCGCCCAGCGATAGCTGAGAGGCGCTGTGCCGCTGGCACTCACGGTGAAGGTCGCGGTCAGTCCCGCCGTGGTGGCGGCGTTCTGCGGCGGCGTGCCGATGTGGGGGGCTGTTGCGCTCCCGGAGCCGCCGCCCGATCCGCCGCTGCCCGATCCTCCGCCGCCGCCGGTGCCGCCCCCGGTGCCGCCGCCCGATCCGCTGCTGGAGGCGCCGGGGGCGCCACCGCCTCCGCCCCCGCAGGCGAGCACCCCGAGCAGCGTGGCGAGCGCCAGCACGACGGTCGCTGCGACTGTCGCCCCGCAGTTGCGACCGTATGGGTCGCCGCGTCTTGAGTCTGGGTGTCTTGTTCTCAAATCCATGCAGAATCCTCGGCGAGCCGTGCCGGAAGCTCAAGGGAGCACCTCCCACAGTGAGCGTCCACGCGATCCATCGCCAGCGTCGTCGAGCACCGACGCGGGCCGTCGCCGTTCACCGACAAGGCTCACGGGGCGCATTGTAAGATTCCCCCATGTCCACCGCGTCCGCGCCGACCGACGGCAGCACGATCCCGCCCACCCTCCTGAGCCCTAACGCCGCGGTATTCTGGGCCGCCGTGCTCGGCATCGGTGTGCTGACCGGCCTTTCGACCGCCGCGCTGATGGGCCTCCTCTATTTGATCCAGCACCGGGTGTGGCCCGGGCCGCATATCCTCGATGCGGCCGAAGCCCAGGGCCCGATGCATCACATGGTCGTGCTCACCGCCGCGGGCGTGCTCACTGGCTTGGGCCAGGTGCTGCTGCGGCGCCTGTCGAGCGGCAACAGCATCGACACGACGGAGGCGATCGCGAACTTTGCGGGGCGCATGCCCGCCGTGCGCACACTCGGCTCGGCGCTGCTGTCGATCTTCGTCGTGGGTATGGGCGCATCGCTCGGTCGCGAGGGTGCGCCGAAGCAGGTGGGGGCCGTGATCGCGAACGCATTCGCCGATCGGGGCGGTCTGTCCGACGAGCAGCGTCGTCTCCTGGTCGCCTGCGGCGCAGGGGCGGGCCTCTCCGCGGCCTATGGCGTGCCGCTCGGAGGCGCGCTCTTCGCGGTTGAGGTGCTGCGCGGCGTGCTGCAGCTGAGGCTCATTCTGCCCGCGCTTCTCTCCTCGGCCGTGGCGGCAGGCATCGCCTGGCTCGCGCTGCCGAACGAGCCGACCTACGTGCTGCCGCGCTACTCGCTCTCCGGGGCCATCGTGTGGTGGTCGGTGCTCGCGGGTCCGATCATCGGAGTGTTCTCGGTGGCCTTCATCCGCCTGGTCGCGTTCGGCGATCGGCACAAGCCGACCGGAGCATTGCGACTTTGGCTGCCGGTTGCGTCGCTCGCGCTCCTCGGCGCGCTCTCGATCGTCTTCCCGCAGCTTCTCGGCAACGGCAAGGACGTCGCCGAGCTTGCCTTCACCGCCCAGGTCGCACCGCTCTTGCTGCTCGTGCTGTGTCTGCTGAAGCCGCTCGCCACCGTGCTGTGTCTCGGAAGCGGCGTGCCCGGCGGACTGTTCACCCCTTCGCTCGCCACCGGTGCGCTCTTCGGCGGCCTGCTCGGCGTCGTTGCCTCCTGGTGGTGGCCCGGTATACCGACGGGCCTGTGCGCGCTCGTCGGCGCGGGGGCGCTGCTCGCGGCGACGACCCACGGACCGCTGTCCTCGATTCTGCTGATGCTCGAGCTCACCGGCCGCGATCGATCCTTCATTCTGCCCATGGTGCTGGCGGTGGTGGGCGCGACGGTGATCGCGCGCACGCTCGATGAGCGCTCGATCTACGATGTGCGCTTCAGCGACCGCCAGATGCAGACCTTGCAGCGCGCGCGCCGGCCGGCGGCGGTCTGAGGACGAAGAGAGGCGGGACGCGCATGCGTGTGCTGGTGGTCGAGGATGATCGGATGATCGCGCAAGGGCTGGAAACCGCGCTCAAGCAGGACGGCTATGCGGTCGATCGCGTCGCCGACGGCCGTGCCGCCGCCGAGGCGCTGCGCAGCACGCGCTTCGACGTCGTGCTCCTCGACCTGGGCCTTCCCGAGCGCGACGGCATCGACGTGCTGCGCGAGCTGCGCCGACGCGGCGATGCCACACCCGTCGTGATCCTCACGGCGCGCGACGAGGTGCGCGACCGGATCGAGGGGCTCGACGCCGGCGCCGATGACTACATCGTCAAGCCCTTCGATCTCGACGAGGTGAGCGCGCGCATGCGCTCGGTGCTGCGCCGGGCAGCCGGCCGCGGCGATCCATGCATCCGTCACCGCGGCATCACGCTCGATCCGGTGACCCGCAGCGTCGAGCGCGACGGCACGCCGGTCACGCTCTCGGCGCACGAGTTCGCGGTACTCGAGGCTCTCCTGCAACGCCCCGGAGCAGTTCTCTCGCGCGCTCAGCTCGAGGATCGCTTGTATGGTTGGAGCGCGCAGATCGAGAGCAATGCCGTCGAGGTCTACATCCATGGCCTGCGCCGCAAGCTCGGCAGCGATGCGATCCGCACGCTGCGCGGCGTCGGCTACTTCGTGCCCAAAGAATGACCTCGATCCGCGCCCGCCTGCTGATTGCGCTGCTCGCGCTCGTATCGGCGGTCTCGATCCTCGCCGGCACGCTCACCTATCGACGGGTGCTCGCCGAGACCTCGCTCCTCTTCGACTATCAGCTCAGGCAGATGGCGCTCTCCTTGCGCAGCCAGGTCTCGATGGCGCCCCGCCTCGAGCTGCCGCCCGATGAGGCCGATGCAGACTTCGTCATCCAGATCTGGGATCTGTACGGCGCGCGCATCTATCTCTCGCGTCCCGGACTGCCGCTCATCAATCAGACCGCGCTCGGCTATGCGGACATCGTCGTGGGCGGGAAGCCCTGGCGCACCTATGGACTGCAGACCCTCGACGGCGTGATCCAGATCGCCCAGCCAGTGCGCGTGCGCCAGGCATTCGCACGGGCCGCGGCGCTGCGCGTCATTGCACCGCTCCTGCTGCTGCTGCCCCTGCTCATCGCCGCGGTGATCGGCGTCGTGAGCAACGGGCTCTGGCCCTTGAAGCGCGTGGCGCGCGAGGTGCAGCGGCGCGATGTGCACAGCCTCGCGCCCATTGCCGTGGCCGATCTGCCGCAGGAGATCGCGCCGCTCGCGCAGGAGCTCAACCGGCTTCTGGCGCGTCTCGATGCGGCCTTCCAGGCGCAGCGCGCCTTCGTGGCCGATGCCGCGCACGAGCTGCGCTCGCCGCTCACGGCGGTGAGCCTCGAGCTGCAGCTGCTCGATCGCGCGCCCGATGAGGCCGCCCGTGCGACTGCGCGCGAGCGCCTGGGGGCCGCCGTCGAGCGCGCCATTCATCTGCTCGAGCAGCTCCTTGACCTGGCCCGCAATGAGCCGCGCGATGAGCGCCATGAGCTCACCGAGGTGCCGCTCGAGCCCGCCGCCGCGCAAGGCGTGGCGGACTCCCATGCGCTCGCGCTCTCGCGCCACATCGAGCTCAGTCTCGAGTCCGAGCCCGTCCGGGTGCTCGGCTACCCGGAGGCGCTGCGCACCCTGGTACGCAACCTCGTCGATAACGCGGTGCGCTACACGCCGCCCGGCGGCCGCGTGCGGGTGCGCATACGGGCCGAGGGGGGTGGGGTGCTCGAGGTATCGGACAGCGGACCCGGGATTCCCCCCGGCGAGCGCGCGCGCGTCTTCGACCGCTTCCACCGCCGCCGCGGATCACCCGAGGGCGGCAGCGGACTCGGGCTCGCGATCGTCAAGGCGATCGCAGAGCGACATGGAGCCCGGGTCGATCTCGATGACGCCCCCGGGGGTGGCCTCAAGGTCAGCGTGGTGTTTCCCGCTCCGCCGCAGACGCGGCGACGCCCGGAGACCGCCGCCGCACCGGCTTGAGCATCAGCACCGGCTCGAGGATCCCGGGGTGGCTCGAGGTCCAGGGGCGGCTTAAGGATCCCTTAAGGGATGCTCTCCAACATGCCTCTCCAGGTGCCCCGAGATTGGGGCGTAGCTCATTTCGAGGAGTCCGCATGAAAAACCGATCCCCCCTTCTGGCCGCGGCAGTGGCCGGAGTGTTCACGGCGGGTGCACTGGCCGGCTGGTCGGCGCCGTCGGTGCTGCACGCGGCGACCGCAGCATCGCAGAGCGCCGCGTCCCCCGCCGCCGCAGCGCCGGCCACCACCACGAGCGCAGCGCCGCCGGCCGCGAACCAGAGCGCCATCATTCCGCTGGGCATGGCGCCCAACTACCACGCCATCGTGCAGGAAAATCGGGGTGCCGTCGTCGGCATCACCGTATCCGGTGACCTGAAGGTGTCGAACCAGTCCCCGTTCGGCGGCCTGCCGTTCGGCAATGGCGGCGATGACAACGGCAACGACAACGACAATCCGCTGTGGCAGTTCTTCCGCCACATGCCGGGCCCGCAGCAGGGCCGCGTCCCGATGCATGCGCAGGGCTCGGGCTTCATCGTGAGCTCGGACGGTCTCATTCTCACCAACCACCACGTCGTGGAGGGCGCGAAGGAAGTCACCGTCAAGCTCATGGATCATCGCGAGTACAAGGCCAAAGTGCTGGGCAGCGACAAGACGAGCGACATCGCGGTGCTCAAGATCGATGCGCATGACCTGCCCACCGTGCGTCTCGGCAATTCCGACAAGCTCGGCGTCGGCGATTACGTGCTGGCGATCGGCGCACCCTTCGGGCTTGAGGAGACGGCCACCGCCGGCATCGTGAGTGCGACCGGGCGCTCGCTGCCGGGTGACGGCGCGGTACCCTTCATCCAGACCGACGCAGCCGTGAATCCGGGCAACTCCGGCGGCCCGCTGTTCGATGCGACGGGCGCGGTGGTCGGCATCAACTCGCAGATCTACACGAACTCGGGTGGCTACCAGGGCGTCTCGTTCGCGATTCCGATCAACCTGGCGCAGCACATCGAGCAGCAGATCGTGAAGACGGGTCACGTCGAGCACGGGCGCCTCGGCGTCGAGGTGCAGACCGTGGATCAGTCGCTCGCGCAGTCCTTCAAGCTGGGCGCCCCCCAGGGCGCGCTCGTCGCGAAGGTCGAGCCCGACAGTGCGGCGGCGAAGGCCGGCATCAAGGCGGGCGATGTGATCTTGAAGTTCAACGGCACCCCGATTCTCGATGCCGGCGCTCTGTCGGTGCAGGTGAGCGGTACGGCGCCGGGCCAGCCGGCGACGCTCGAGATCATGCGCAGCGGGAAGGAGATGACCCTCACGGCGACCGTGGGCTCCGCGGCCCATGCGCAGCTCGCTCGCAATGAGCAGGGCGGTGCACCTGCGACGCACCTCGGCATGAGCCTGCGCCCGCTCACCCCGGATGAGCAGCAACAGCTCGGCGTGCCGGGCGGACTGTACGTCCAGGACGCTCAGGGCCGGGCGGCGGATGCCGGCATCCAGCAGGGCGATGTCGTGCTGTCCGTCGACGGGACGCCCGTGAAGAGCGTCTCGCAGCTGCGCGATCTGTTACGCGACCACGCTGATCACGTCGCGCTGCTCATCCAGCGCGGCGATGCGCGGATCTTCATCCCCGTCGGCTTGAGCTGATCCCCGCTTCCGCGGGCGGGTCAGCCTAGGCCTCGCCGCCGATCCGTGCTGCGGATCGGCGGCTTTTTTTTTGGTCAGCAGCCGAGCATGGCCATGGGCCGATCCGATCGGCTATAAAGAGGCCAATGAATCTCGCTCTCGTCGCCCTCGTGCTTGCGTCGATGGCGTCGGCAGCGAGGGCAGGGGATCTCGCTGCGACGCCGCTGCCCGTGGCGCCCGGTCCTCCGACGGGCCTCGCCGGTCCCGCCGCGTTGCGCGAGACCGTCTTCGGCCCCCGGCCCGAGGACATCGCGCCGCTCCCGGCGCGTGTGCCGCTGCTCGAGCTCAACGTGCGCACCGCCTGGCACCGCCCCTTGCCCGCCGTCTTCTGGTTCGATGCGCGCTTGCGCGCCTGGCTCTCCCCGCAGCAGCACCCCGCTCCGCTCGTCATCGTGATCGCAGGCACCGGCGGCAGCGGCAACAGCGACAAGGTCACCACCCTGCGGGGTGCGCTCTATGGCGCAGGCTTTCACGTGCTCACGCTCCCATCACCGACCTTTCCCGGCTTCATTGCAGCCGCCTCGAGCACCGGCATCGCGGGCGATCTCTTGCAGGACGGCGAGGACCTGTATGCGACCCTCACCGAGATCCTCGCGCATCTGCCGCCCAGGATGCAGGTCACGGACGTCGACATCATCGGCTACAGCCTGGGCGGGGCGAATGCGGCCATCGTGAAATCGATCGACTCGCAGGAGCAGCGCTTGCACCTGCATCGGGCGGTGATGATCAACCCACCCGTGAGCTTGTTCGATTCGGTGGGGCGGCTCGACAAGCTGTACGCCATCACGCTCGGCAACGGCGATGCGGGTGTCGAGCGCTTCTACCAGCGCCTCTACGCCGAGCTGGCCAATCTTTACCGGGCTTCCGATCGCAGCGTGCTGGATGAGGACTTCTTGCTCGGCGCCGCCGCCTCGGTGCTGACCACCGACCGGGAATTTGCCGCCGCCATTGCGCTCAGCTTCCGTCTCGACCTCGTCAATATGTTCTTCGCGGGTGATCTGTATTCGGGCGCCGGCGTCGTCGTCGATCCGCGCCACCCGCCGAAGGTTGGAGATTCGCTCGAGGAGATCGGCATCGAGCTGCGCAGCATGCCGTTCTCCGCCTACTTCGAGCGGGTGTTCGCCCCTTACTATCTCAAGCACCGCGCCGGCTCGACCGTGAGCTCGCTGATCGCACAGAACCGGCTGTCGGTGATCGGCGATACGCTCGCGAAGGATGGCAATTACTTCGCGCAGACGAACCGCGACGATCTCATCCTCGATGAGGAGGAGCTGGCCTGGCTCGAGCGCACCCTCGGCCGGCGCATCGTCGTCTACGAGCAGGGCGGCCATCTCGGCAATCTCGGCGAGCGGCGGCAAATCGAGGATCTGCTCGAGATGCTCGCCGGCCGCTGGCCCGGGGGCTCCTCCTGAGCATCCGCGCGCACGGCGCGCGCGGGCTCGCGCTCGTCTTGCTGCTCCTCGGGTGCGGCGGCTGCGCCCTCAAGCCCGTGACCTATCATTCGCTGCCCGATCAGACCCCGGCGGCAGACAACGCCGCCGCCTTGCAGCGCGAGCGCGACCTCGAGGCCGCGCAGGCCGCCGCGGCCGCACGAGCGCGCTCCGAAGGCGCGGAGGCGAGGCGCCCGATTACCCCGGCCGAGGCGCCTTCTCTCCGGACCTACGATCCGCTGTCGCGCCTCAATCGGTTCAGCTATCGCTTCAACACGCGCTTCGATCGGCTCGTGTTCCTGCCCGCCGCGAATGCATACCGGCGCATTCCCCATCCGCTGCAGGCGGGTGTCCACCACTTCTTCGGCAATCTGAGCGAGATCGACAGCGTCATCAATTACACCTTGCAGGGACGGCTCGGCCGCGGAGTGCGCAGCCTCGGCCGCTTCGTCATCAACTCGACCGTCGGGATCGGCGGCCTTTTCGAGGTGGCCGAGCGGTTGCGGCTGCCGAATCGGCCGACGGGCTTCGCCACGACGCTCGCGAAGTGGGGCATGCATCCCGGCGCCTATGTGGTCATTCCCTTCTACGGACCCTCGAGCACGCGCGAGGCGATCGGTCTCGTGGCCGATTACGGGACGCTGTACGCGATCAACCCCATCGACCTGTATCGCGGCACCCAGTCGTGGGGGCTGGGTGTCGTCAATGCGGTCGATCAGCGAGCGCACGTCGATTTTGAGTACTACGCAACGGGCTCGCCCTTTGAATATGAGATGATCCGTTTTCTCTACGTCCGCAAGCTCTTGATCGAGGATTCGGCGCTGCATCCCACTCCGAAGACCAACTCCGAGCTGCCGGCCGGCGAATGAGCACCGTCGACCCTCCGTTGCTCGAGAATCGCGATCGCGCCGTCGGTATCGTCGCCACCGGCACGATCCTCGCCATTCTGTACTTCGCTCGCGACGTATTGGTGCCGGTCGCGCTCGCCGTCCTGCTGAGCCTGCTGCTCTCGTTCCCGGTGCGCGGATTGCGCCGCATCGGCCTCGGGCCCACCACCTCGGTGCTCGCCACCGTGCTGCTGCTCGTGGTGTGCGTCGGCTCGCTCGCGGCCGTCCTCGGGGTGCACATGGCGCGCATGGCGGCCAGCCTGCCGCAGTACGAGGACACGATTCGCGACAAGATCGAGACGTTGAACCAGATTACCGTCGAGCGCTTCAAGGCGCTCACCGGTCAGGCGGACCGCTTGCTCGATCGTCCCGAGGCGCATCCCGTGCCCGCGCGCACGCTGCGTCGTGCGAGCGTCACGACGTCGGCGGCGCCAATTCCGGTCGAGCTGCATCAACCCCCCGTGACGCCGATGCAACTCGCCGAGCGGGTGCTCGCGACCGTGTGGGTGCCCCTGGAGACGGCCCTCATCGTGCTCGTGGTGCTCATCTTCGTGCTGCTCGAGCACGAGACGCTGCGCGACCGGTTCATCCGTCTCGTGGGGGGCCATGATCTGCGAGCCACGACGATCGCTTTCAACGATGCCGGGGAGCGGCTCTCGCGCCTCTTCATCTCGCAGTTTGCCGT
>Ga0070734_10002644_pt1 | contig 20909 bp, 12 predicted proteins | sample Coa_R1_8_FD_66444 | JGI IMG/M metagenome (GOLD analysis project Ga0070734, IMG submission 66444) | Surface soil microbial communities from Centralia Pennsylvania, which are recovering from an underground coalmine fire - Coalmine... | ecosystem: Environmental > Terrestrial > Soil > Unclassified ...
CGAGAGGTGTCAGGAGCAGGTCCGCGCCGGCTTTCGCGGCGTCGAACTTCTCATCGCTCCGACCGGTAACTTCGTCACGCGAATAGACGATTTTGTTATCCGTCACATCCGCAATCGTGACGTCCATAGTAACGGTCGAGACCGTTCTAGGCCCCAGATCCACCCAGATACTTCGGGAGTGGTAGTTAAATGTGGGAGAGACGACATACTGCGCATTGACTTCCTGGCCGAAGCGCACTAACTCGCTCATCGTCGGAGGCTCTTCCGCTGTGGGCCTAGGTAAGCGCATCCGCCTCCAGGTATCGGCGGCGACCCTGTCGGAGATCAGGGTGTAGCCAGCCTTTTGAAGCACCTCACGCACTGCGTCCACGGCGGTTTTGCGGGATGTATCGGTGCCGTTGGTAAAGACAACGGGATAGACGACTGCCGTGCCCTGGGATCTCTCCTGTGCCGATGCGCTCGTCAAAGCGGCAGCCCAGATCATCGCCGCTACCAGCGTGACGCCTAGTGATCGAATATGTTGAACTTTCATTCTTATTCCTCTCTTCCCAAAATGTGGAAGCTGTCGTGAAAACCGACACACAACCCCAAAGAAATGTTCCCTGAATGTTCGCTGCCTCTATTCCGGGCGAGCTGCCTGGATGAACGGGGCAATATTCCCATACGAAGGATACGCGCAAGACATGACCGGAAGAAAAATGGGAAGCACATTCCTATTGACATCTCCCAGGGGAAGCTGTATAATGTCGCTATGGAGTTAAAGTACTTTAGCAGATGGGTAGCGAACTGAAAGCAGCGGGTCTCAGAAGAGGAAACAGGAGATGTCTCGCAGTCCCCGATCCGTGCGCATTACCCTGGGAGACGTTGCCAAGCGCGCCGGCGTCTCATTGACAACGGTGTCGTTGGTGTTAGGGAACAAAGCCGAAAAGCACCGCATTTCTCAGGAGGTGCTGGAGCGTGTACGGAAGGCCGCTGCGGAATTGGATTACGGTCCGAATCGGCTCGTGCATTCGATGCAGCGGGGATATACCCATATCCTCTCCCTATTCGACGGATTCCGCAATCGCGTTGCCGGGGACCTCTACATGGACACGCTCTCGTCGGCCATTGAACGCGTCGCAGGCAAGCATGGATATGACATCCTGGTAAACTGCAACTATGCGCGCACGCCGGAAGAGACCTATTGGCACCTCAAAGGAGGGATCGTGGACGGCGTTCTCTTCTTTGCGCCCGCAGTAAACGACCCCCTGCTGCCGTTCCTCCGTGGCTCGCGTCTGCCGTCGGTGCTCATCAATGGGCGGGACGAGGCAGGCTCGCTCTCCTCCGTTCGGGATGATGTGGCTTCCGGTATGCGTCAGGTGGCCCAGAGCTTGGTTTCCCTTGGACACCGTCAAGTGATGGCGCTGACCGAGCCGGATTTCCCCAATGCCGACCAGAAGGAGCGTATTGCGATCCTACGTGCCTTTCTGCAGGAAGAGGGCGCTCAAATGGAGGAAGCAGTGGGTGGAAGACATCCACTGGAGGACGTCCACCTGGCGGTGAAGCTGGTCCGGGATGACCCGAGAGGCTTTACGGCTATCTTTTGTTGGCGAGACAATCTGGCCTATAAAGTGTTGGAAGCCTGTGAGACCCTGGGTATCCGCGTTCCCGAGCAGCTTTCAGTGATTGGCTACGATGGACTTCCCTGGCCTGCCGCCACAAGGCATACCGTAGCTTCCGTGCATGTGGACCTGGATCTGCTCGCGCAGGAAGCCGTCGGTTTGCTTGCACAGGATATCCGGCAGGACCCATCCGAGCCGACCCAGCGGCTCCTGCCAGTGACGCTGAAGCCGGGCACAACCCTGGCTTCGCCGCAGCGGAAAAACGCCTGACCCTATTCCCTGGATCCGTAATCGGAACAGGAGCCAAAGGGTTTCATGAGACAGGAGCGACCCCAGAAAGGAGACAAAGAAGCAGACAAAACCCGAATTCGCTCGGCGTGTTAACGCCCGAATGACTATGCGCATTGACTGAGCATTCCTCTCAGCCCACGTGCTGAGACCTGACATTCCAATGGAGGAAAGGGTATGAACATCCCTTGCAAGAAGCCCTGTAGATCCGGCTTTACGCTGATCGAACTGCTCGTCGTCATCGCTATCATCGCGATCTTGGCCGCAATTCTGTTCCCTGTGTTTGCACAGGCCCGAGAAAAAGCCCGCGCCATTACCTGTATCAGCAACCTCAAGCAGATCGGCACGGGAACCATGATGTACATCCAGGACTACGATGAGATCTATCCTCTCGGCTACACCTGGCTGTCCACGGACAACAACGGGTGGGGGGGAACCATGTGGACCGTCTCCCTCGGCCCCTACATCCAAAAATATGGCGCCACCGGTACCGAATTCGTCAACGGTCAGAGCAACGGCATCGCCAGTGTCTACGTCTGTCCCTCCCTCTCATTCACTCTGGACGCCAACCTGAACCCCATGAACCCTCCTGGGATCGCCTATAACGTGAATGCGGACGAGCTGACGACGGGTTGGACGCAGATCGGCGCGCTCTACACGTATCCGGGCGTATCGCAGGCCAGCCTTTATGCGCCTGCGACCCTCGTCAACTACGCGGAGGGCGCCACCATTGACCCGAATACGGATCAGGGCACACAGATCAGCTACAACGGTAACTGCCAGGACTATACAAACCCGGCGGACGCCGCGTGTGGCCCGTTCAATATCACCCCGGAAAAATGGCGTGCGCGGGCCGTCGCCGGCTGGGACTTTGCTGTGCCCGGACGGGGCGACGGAGACTACTCCGGACGCCATCGCGTTCCCTTCTTTACCCACATGATGAAGTGCAACTCGGTCTTCGCCGATGGGCATGCCAAGCCGGTCTCCGGCAGAAACTACTCGGCCCGTATCGGCTCGCCGGACGACCTCTTCCACAACCATAACTGAGGCCACCAGAAGACCTACCCCCATTCCCATCCCCTCCCCAAAACAGGGGAGGGGACTCACTGTCGAAAGTTTGGCTGGAACGCGAAGCTGGGGCGTGGTTGGAGGGAGAAGTATGCGGAAGAGGCGATTATTCACGAGCATAGTGCTGATGGCTCTGGCTTGCGTGGCAGTCGGGTGTTTTGTCATGCCCTTCATGCCTGCGTACCGGGATGCCCGCTTTGGGAAGATGTCCCCGGAGGAGCTATCTCGCATCCAGTTAGCCCATCTCAACGACCCTGTATTCCTGTACTATTTTGGCCGTCGCCTGAACGAGCAGCACCTCTCCATAAAAGCGCTGCCCGTGCTTGAACACGCCGCCGGCCTCGATCCCGATTCCGCGCGCATCCGGGACGAATGGACGAAAGCCCAACTCGCCTGTGGTGAAGTCTCCCTGGCCTATGGGCAACTGCACCAGTTCGCGGCAGCCCACCCTCGTTCCGCGGAAGCGCAACTCCTGCTCGGCAAATACTATATCACCGAACAGCAGTTCGAGCAGGCGGGCAAGGCGCTGGAGGACTCTGTCGGAAAGGACGCAGGCTCGGCGGAAGCCTGGTCCCTCCTCGCCCATGCGCGCATCAAGCTGGGCAACAATGGCGGCGCTCAGGTAGCGCTCGAACATGCGCTGCGCCTGAACCCCTCCGCTGCCCTGGACCATCTTCAATTGGCGTCGCTTCTGGCATCCACCGATGCCGTCAGGGCGAAAGCAGAGTTCCTGCGCGCCGTCTCCCTGGCCCCCGGAGACGCCGTCTGTCACCGTCAGTACGGTCGTTTTCTCTACGATGCCGGAGATAGCTCCGCCGCCGAACAGGAGCTTCGACGCGCGGTCGAACTCGACCCAACCGACCCCTTTGCTGCCTACCACCTTGCAAACTGCCTGCTTGCGCTGAACCGACCGAACGAGGCACTTCCACTGCTCACCGCCGCTGCCGAGGCGAAGCCCTTCGATCCGGTTCCGGCAGATGCCCTTCGCCGTCTCTATCGTAAGACCGGGGATCAGCAAAACGAAGCGTTGTGGAGCCGGCGTTTTGTCCTTCTATCACAACAGGAGAGCGAACGCAGACGCCTACAGGACATCACGATTGCGCATCCGGAGGACAGAGAGGCGCGCAAACAGTTTGCGGCCGCCCTCGCCCGCATTCAGGATGTCAATGGATGTGTCAAACAGTACGCACTTGCGCTCAAACAGCGCCCGGACAGCCCGCTCCCGCTGCTTACCGCTGCACGCTCTCTGGATCAGGCCGGGTTTAGCGCCGAGGCGCTGCCGTTGGCACGTCAGGCGGCTGCAGGGGGCCGCAGTAATGCGGATGTCTATGAAACGCTCGGCGATATTCTGGTCCATCTTGGCCGTCTCTATGAGGGGGCGGTGAACTACGAGCGTATCCGCGATTGGCGGGCGGACCGCCGCGAACTCTACAAGCAGCGCATCGCCCAGGCTGCCGACCGCATCAACCATAGTGACGCCCCGGCGGAGCGTCTCCTGCGTCAGTCACGCAACGAGAGCGCCCCGGATCGCGCCGAGGATCTGCTAAGGCAAGCGCTTCAATACGAACCGGAAAATACGCGCTGCCTCCGTGAACTTCTCAATCTCCAATTCTCGCGCGGGCGGGGTGATGCCGCGCTGGTGACGGCGCGCAGGCTGAGCGGGCTTGCTCCGGAAGACGGAACCGCAAACTCCCTGCTGGTCATTCTCACCCTCCAGTCTCTTGGCAACACGCCTCTGCCGGAAGAGACCGGACGCGCGCTGGATCGTGCCCTCCGAGCCGCAGCGGATGATCCCTCCGTCGTACCCACGTTTCTGTATGCGCGCGCGCTTCTGGCTCTCAAGCGTGGGCAGGCTGCCGGGGCCGTACCGGACCTGGAGCAGGCGATACGCCTCGACCCTTCGTCCCCTGCAGCCTATCGCAAACTCGCCGATGCGCGTACACTCCTGGGAGATAAGATAGGGGCTCAAAAGGCGCTTGCCCAGTTTGAACAGCGCCAGAAAGAGCGTAACGCGGCGCTGTCGCGTTCGGAATAGAAAAAGTTTGAGAGGAGAACGGTTATGAAAAAGGAGATTTCCCCCGTCGTCATCGTGGTGGCTGTCGTCGTTGTCATTGCGATTGTCGCCTTCTTCGGATGGCGTGCGTTGCAGCCGCCCCAGGTGATGGCCGATAGCGGAAACAAGGCTTCCGCGCAGAAGAACCTGCAGATCAACGGAGTGAATGTGCCGAACAACGTCCCGAGCTACTACTACACGGAACATCAGGGCCAGAATAGCAACGCTGCTCCCCCGCCCGCCAGGCCATGAGGGCCAATGGAAGTTCACCGAAATGAGGGTCCGTTCCGGGCTTGGCCTTGCCACTGCGCGCTATCTCGCATTCGGAATATTGCGGGTGACCGATATATTACGGTGCGTGAGGAGAGTGCCGGATTGACCCGTTTGCGCTGATAGGCAGGGAACCTTTTGGATTAGCCGCCGTCTTTCCGTAGGCAAATGATCGCGTATGTCGGTTTGCCTACATTGACGGAGAATCGATCATAAGGAGAATCCAATGGAACAGACAATCAAAACCGAATCCCTAACCGCGCAGACACTCTATGCAACTTTCCAAGATGCATCCCTGGCTGAGAAAGCCGTCGGGGCGCTTCTCGATCATGGCGCTCGCAACGAAGACATCAGCGTCGTTTCCAAGGAGCCCGGTGCGAAGCAGGATCTCGAAACCGTTTCGGAAGTCCGAGGCGATCAGTACGTGGAGCAGAATGCGGAGAGCCATCGCCGGAGGGATGAGGGTGAGCATGCCGAGAAAGCGGGCAAGCAGGGGCTGAGCACAACGACGCCTGGAGATGCGGGGGCGGGAGCAGCCAAGGGGGCGGGGATCGGATTAGGAGTGGGGGTTGCGGCTGCGGTCGCATCGCTCATTCTCCCCGGTTTTGGCCTGGTGATTGGCGGCGGGGCTCTGGCTCTAGCCCTGGCAGGGGCGGCAGGCGCGACCGCAGCGGGCGCCATCGCGGGCGGTATCACCGGCTACCTGAAAGATCAGGGCGTTCCGGACAAAGCCGCCATAGATTATCAGCATGCCTACGAGCATGGTTCCGCTGTTCTGTCTATACATGTGCCTTCCGGCAAATTGAGCCAGAGCGACGTCGAAAGTCTTCTCTCCAAGTATCAGGCCAGCAATATCAATACCTATGAGGCCACCACCCGTTAGGCTGTAAAGTACCCTTAACACATCAGCGGGTTACTCGCCATATAGACGAGTAACCCGCTGATAAAGCCGACATCCGGATTCGAACCGGAGACCTGCTGTTTACGAAGCATCGGCTCATAGCTCCCTATAATTCCTATCTCATTATACCCCTTTTCCCCTCATTTCGCGTACTGTGATCCGCTGTCTTAACAATCAACGGGGTATTCCACGCACAGTAATTCCGTGGAGAGGTATGTCTCTTCAAAAATCTTGGTGGTAACCTTTCAACGGGGACTGCAGTAGGGAATAAAGATAAAACGGTTTGCAGAATGTCCACTCCAGAGATTATATAGATCTTTAGCATTTCTTGAAGGAGTTGTTGCCCTACGCACATGGAGGGCATCCTGTTCAGCAAATTCGGCCTCGGATTGTACTCCCACTATCTTAAGGAACCTGACGCCTTCCGCCCCAGTACTATGATCTGTTCTTCTCCACCCGAATGATGGACTCCAGGCCCGTTGCCGCCGATTCGGAATGGACAACACGGACGAGGACATCTGGTGTTCCAGCCTGGATGTCATCCGCAAGCAGATTACCAAGTATGATCAACTGGTGTGATAGATAGCCAACGTGGATGGCATTGCTTCCGATTTGCATAAATATCCCCTTCCGAATGATCTCGGAAGGGGATATTTATGCATCTTTTGGAAATGCGTATTACAACGCAAAAGCGAATTATTGCCCGTTGCCTGCCTGAACACTTTGTGTGTTATTCTTGTTGACGACAGCCACTGTGATGTTAAAGTAACTGGTGTCAATCTCGCTAATGCGCGTGAAGTGTCCAGGAACAAGTCCTCGAAATGGCTGTTTGGGAAAGAATAGTACTCTAGCAATATCCGAGCCAAATGGGATCTCTTCAATTGGTTTCATAACCATCGAGACAAAATTTTGCCGTTGTGTATCTCTCATGTCTGGAAATATCTTCGCTAGATTGGGAAGAAGCAGACCATTATAAGTGTCTGTGATATAGGACCCTGACTTGTCAAGCAGTTTGATAGTAGACATGAAGGAGGCAAGTGTCCCTGCGAGACCCAGATATTTGAAGGTGAGTGCTCGCGATGAATGCTCTTCGCGTGGGTCCAAACTATTGATCATCATATCAAAAGTATAGGGACGATACCGGAAGCGATGCCGCAGATAGTGAAGTTGCGAATCTACGCTGGGAGGTAAGACTGCCTGGCTGGTCTTTGCTTGAATGTCAAGCAAGATATAGGAACTTCGCTGGCCGTTTGCCACTAGTGCCACCACACCGGATTGGTGCAACCCCACTTTGCCAGTTTTGGAATTGACATCAGCAACAAAGGCATCGCTGCTTTGCCAGAGCGCGCCTTTCTCGTCTGTTCTCACTGTTAGTTCATCTCCAAGAGTAATGGACAGTGCTGGCTGAAGCATGACAGTTCGCTCAGCATGCTTCATTCCAGTGCAAACATTGATGACAAGCCCATAAGTGTGTCCTTCGAATGTACCTGTAAGAATTGCCTGTCCCGTTACAGAACCGGCGGTGACAACATTGGTGGTTCTATCAAAATTGACAATGTTCGCATTGCTCGTCTGTAAGCCAATCTGGTTCAGGTCGACAGGTGACAGGTTTTTGAACAACTGTAAATGCAGTATCTCGCCAGGTACCATTGCTACAGTCGGAATCGCGTTGACGCTCTTTGGAGTTAGTCGATTGCGATCCTGACTGGAGACAAAATTCTCAGGATTCTCCAACCCATGGGTAAAACGTGTCTGGAACTCTTCTTCCGTGACTGGATTCCAGTTCTGAGAATCGTAATCGTTGGGAAAGGTTTTGTCTGGGAGGCGGCTTTTTGAACCTTTATCGTACCTCTTCTCAATGGCTACGCCAGCTTCAATGGATTCGCTATAGGCTAGAATGGACTGGCCTTGAAACTTCCCGGTCGGGTCTTTATCCAGGTTATTGAACAAGCGTACACGTACCACATAGAACTCCTGGCTTGTGCGCTTGCCAAATAGATATCCCGCTGTGGTTTCATCCATAATATCCAATGCGACACGCACCGGGGTGAAGCCTTGAACTGCGACAATATGGATCAGTAGTCCCCCTTGTGCAACATCGTTTCCTGCCTTATCCTTGAGATGGAAGGTGAGTGTCACGTCGCCTGGATCGGTTCCCCGTGCGATGTAACTTCTTCCGGTCTTATCACCAGGGTCGTTAAATACCGTCAGGATTTGGGGTTTTTCTGGAATTATGTCATTTGTAACGGATAGTTGCTCTTGCAGCAACTGGGAGTCAGTAATTTCCCTCCCGTCTACTGTGAGGTACCGGAGTTTCAGTTTCAGATCGGTATTGACGAGAACGGAGTTGCTCTGAGGTGAGTCGACGACAATTTTGTTCGCTTTTGGCAAAATGTTAACGTTCAAGACACTGTTGAGTGGGGCAGTATCAATACCAGGTTTCTGAACACTGGCTTTCAATTGTACGGTTTTTCCTGCATTGCCAGCAACTGCAGATACAGTGACTGGCGTACCGGTTGTCGATGAAAGCGTCAATTCATTGACCGGCGTCCAGGTAATCTCTCTTTGTAGCTGATTTCCGTTACTGTCTTGAACGATAGCCTTGATCGGTTTTTGTTCTCCGTCAATGATGATGAGGCTATCAGGATCAAAAATAATTTTAGCCGCCGGTGCTTCAATTATCGCCGATACTGATTGAGAGATAGTTGGCTCTGTAGTGCTGCTAACGGTGAAATTGACTGTCCCCGATTGGCTTTTGAGACCGAAAACGAATACTGGAGTTCCTTCTCGAACCTTCAACGGATCGTTCGAAAGCGGACGCGAATTAGGATCCAGTGAGAATCCGACAGAATTCGCTAGGTCAGAAGTAAAGGTGATCAGTCCTTTTCCATCAGGCAAGAGCGTTGCAGTTATTTGAGTTGGATTTCCGCCAGTTGGCAAAGCCAGTGTTTGATTGGAATTGATGGCTGGATCTGTACGTTTGCCATTATGCACTTGAAGGCTAGTAGAGGCATCGCGTACAATTATTGTAATAGTTTTTGATTTTGCGTTTACAGTTGCGGTCAAGGTATATTCTTCTGAGGAAAGCCCGCTTAACTGTAAAATCGTCGGATTGTCCAAATCCGATCCCTTGACGCTTGCCTTGGGTATATTATTCATATCAGCAATTGGAACAAGCATACCATTTAACATTTTTCCGAACGCAACCCCTGATATAGCAGTTGGCACGGGCTTAATGTCATATTGTATCTGTTTGGCATCAACCCCCATTTCCAAAAGAGTAATTGGAATGGATGTCCATTTGGATGCATCATGTGGAATCACAATGTAGCTTTTCCCATCCGTTGTCGTGATAGGGGATCCAATTGTGATGTTTAGTGTTGTATCATCGGCACGAACAGCAGAAACCCTTGCAAGGCATAGCAACGATATGGATAGGCATAGACATATTACGTTGCTTGCCCACCGGGAAGGAGTTTTCATCTTAAAACCTTTCCTAAGTGAAGATACGGAGTGTTTACTTCGCGCTCGCTTGTCGAACGCTAATTTTATTCGCAGTCGTAATACAGGCTGCACACTATTTATTGATATCGAGCAAGACTAGGTTTTTACACAGAGCTTTGCCGGAGGAGACGGCAAACTGGATAACATTCGTCGAAACGCGACATATTCCTTAGGGAATGTTGGTTTCTTGAGTACAGGTGGTGCAGAAGACTGAAGCCTCGGGGAAGCAAGCGTTCAATCGACTTTAGGTATTTGATTAGTATGGCATGAAGTAAGCTAATTGTCAAGATGGTATGAAACCTGGGCACGCCCTATCATTTTGGATGCTTAGATAATTGCGATATAGCAATAGACGTACAGGACTGAAAAGAGAGGCTGATCTCAGCTAGGCACGTGGTAAGGGGCTACTGTTTAGGAGGGAACCTGATTTATGTACCTCGTACTGAGGTAGGAATAAAGCGCACGCTCCAGGTCGCCTCCGACTTCAATTATATTCTGGCCGCTCCGGAGCCCGCAGCGAACCGCGTCCATTTCGATGCGAAGTCGCTCCACGAACTCCGTCCAATGCGGGGCGGTCTCCGCAGGCGGTTTGAAGGATTCCAGGGCTCGCAGCCCAGTTTCGATGGCGAGGTGTTGCCTCTCTATTGCCTTGCTCGTGTCCGCGTCTACTTCCAGAAGCAACCGGGCTTCAAACGGTTCACCCACGTCAAGACCCTGGCGCGCTTCGTCCTGTAGCCGCTTCTGACGTGCGATCTGTGCGGCGGCCCCCGCTACGGTCGTTATGAGTCTCCATTCCTCCGGTACGCTATCCGTGACACCTGGGAGAAGCGACCATAGCGCCTGGGGCGGCTCTAATGGAAACAACCACATGCCTTGCGGTAACTGCCCATTCGCAAGCGCTTGTGCGCGCTCCTTCGCGATCCGAAACGCTTCCCTCCGGAACCTCCTAAGGCCAGGCAGCAGGGGGACCGCATAGAGGAAGCTGACTTGCGGCCCGTCCCCGCCTAGAACTGCCAGCAGCACCAGCATGTCGGCGACGTAGGTTGTGAAGTCCCGCACCTCAAAGCCTACGATCAGGCTTGTAAGCAGGTGTTCATCCTCATAGAGCGACGTTGGCAAGATGACGGACAGGCCGCCTTCGCGCAGCATCCCCACGGCGCGGGTTGCCGACGCAAGGGCTTGATCCGCCTTCATGCGCTTCCATTCCGCGACGGATCGCGCCGGGTTGCTGAGCGGACCGCCGATACCCCGGTGCCCCTGCCAGGGACCGAACCAGTAGTCGAGCATGTCGGCGAGGCGGTTGTAGTCCTCGGTCTCACGGCCAAGGCGGTCCCTATCCGGAACCTCTTCGAAGGGCAAGCCAGCAAGGCGGGCGGCTTCATCCATGGCCTGTTCCAATCCCGGTAACGCGCGCGTTGCATCCCGCAGGTTCACGCGCATAAGGCGTGAGTTATCCTCTTCTCCATTGGTGGGTTCATGCGCACCGAATTGGCGGAGAAAAACCGTTACCTTGGTCTGCCACGTGCTCGCCTGGTCCTGAATGCGCTGCACCTCATCTCCACCGGGCGGTATGGGCGCATGGGTGAATCGTTCCAGAAGGGACTCTATCCCCAGTTCGGCCAACTGGCGGCTGATGTTCCCTGTAGGACGCCCCCTCAGGATGGAGGTATATATCGAGTATAACCTTTGCAGGAGAGTATGTGCATCGGTGCGCAGGCTGGCCCAGACATCCCGCCAAGAGGTATGGGTATCGGCGGCGTACCGCTTCCGGCAAAGCCGTACCCAATCCCCATTCTTTCGGGTATCTACCTCGTGCCAGATGCCTTCAGGTGAGAGGCGCTTGTGGGTGGGATCATATTCCGCAATCGCGTCCGTGTCTGAGAGGTGGATGCTGGAACTCTCATACAGCGCGTAGGACGGAAGCAGGCGGTGCAGCGTGTCAAGGCGGCTCACTGCCTGGTCGTTTAGGGAGGCTTCGCTCTCTTCCGACCAATCCGCCGGGAACCGTATTTCGATCCCCGTGCCGTCCCCGGCCTCCTTCTCCCTCGCTTCGAATGTGCGCGTGCCAAGTTTGAAAAAGCCCAGGATGCGCCTGCGGTTTGAGTCCGCCCAGGCACGATGTTCGTCCGGCAAGGCACGAGAGACCGCAAAGGAAAGCGCGGAGGCGGCATCAACCGTTAGCTCAAAGATCGAGCTTTGCCACTGCGAAAGAGCAAGCGCCTCGGAGAGACGAGATGCAGCGGAAACGTTAAAGCCGGTGTCGTGGCACCAGTGCAGTGCGTCGCCGAGAGCAGGCAGATCGTGGGCGAGCCGTGTGGGACTGAGCTTGGCTAAGGTCGCATCCAGGAAGCGGAACTCCAGCCGCTCACGCAGGGATCTCGGCGCAAACTGGCTGGTCAGCGCGTCGAAATGCTCCATGGCTGCGCGGCCAGCATCAATTTGACGGAGGCCATCAAACCTGCTGCCTCTATCTCGTGGCAGGGCGGTCATCGCGAGCATCCGAACCATCGCGTCGCCGCCCCTCTGATAAGTTTGATCGAACAGGTGGCGGTGTCGCTCAAAATAGCGCTGTTCCTCGGCGTCGAAGCAGGCGTGGGCTGCCGTGCCGATGAGGGAATGGTCGCCTGAACATCGCTCTGCCAGGGCCAGCACGGCAGCGCCCGTGTCAATCTGCGGGTCTGCCAGGGCGTTGCGGACGAAGGCCGCCAGGTTCGTCCCGTCGAGGATGGCGATTAGACGCTCGACCGTGTGGCTGACTGGCAGCGGGTCGTGTAAGATCTTGATGAGGTGATCGCTGCGGACGGGATGCAGACCCTCGCATTCGGCGCCGTTGTCTAAGCTGACTATGTACTCGCCAATGAGCGCGGCCAAACCCTGCTGGGCATCGCCGCGAAATCCCGAATGCACGGCAAGATCTCTCGCGGCGACGCGCGCGCCATACCGCTGGGCGACGCTGATCAGCCGGAGCGCCCCGAGTTTGCCGGGATCCTCTTCCGGGCTTCGGAGTGTGGCAATCTGCTCCTCAAGGCGGTCCACCAGCATGCGTCCGTGGGTGAGCAGGTAGACGTACTCGATGAGCAGCCTGCGGTCCTTGACCTGCTCGTAGGCCCATTGGGCGGAAGGGACCCCAACTGCCACGAGGCCACGGCGCTTCAGTTCCGCATAGATCTTGTTCGCCTCGTCAAAACGCATCTCTAGTCGCACGAGGTGCCAAGTAAAGCCGGCAGTGTTTCCGCGATAGCGGAACCAGTCCTCTTCGCGCGCAGTGACCACGAACGCGACCGGCTCGCCAGCCATCTCTGCCGCGAGACGGTACCACATGCGGGTACCGTAGCCGAGGTTGTCAACCACGACGAGCAGCGGTATGCCCAGCCGGAGCCGGGAGCGCAGGTAGGTGGCGATCTGGCCCGCGTCTTCCTCGCTGCGGCACGCCTTGACCGTGAATGTCGCTTCCGGGGGGTAGCTGTCTCGGGCATAGCGGTAGGCGAGGGTGGACTTTCCCTGCCCGCTCGACGCGACGACCGCGCAGACCGCTACTCGCTCCAGCGCCTCCCCTATCTGTCCCAGCAAGGCCGGCCGCGGCACGTCTACGCTAGCCGCGATGTGTCCGGGGCGGGCGGCGCGCCCCTCGAAATAGTCGTCCGTGGAGCGTCGGATGCCTGCCGGGTTCGGAGAGGGAGCGGGTGGCTGGCGTTCCTCTTCCGAGGTGAACCGGAGGGGGACCACGAAGCCGTCGCGCACGGCGGGATTCACGGGGCCGCGCTCAATATGCTCCTCGACGCGGAGCCGCACCTGCTCAAGATCGTTACGGCTAACCGTGATCCGGTTCCCCGAGCGGCGCGCAAGCTCACTCAGGAGCGCAGCCGCATAGAGTTCTTCGTTTCCTGATGAGACTCCGAAGTGTAAGACTATGGCGGCATATAGCCGCCCCATCAGGTCTTCTGCCGTCAGCCGCTCTATACGGAAGCGTTTGAGGAACTCCTCTTTCGGTGCGGCACTGGAACTGGTGTTTAAGGGCGGCTGCAGCGCCTGTTCCAGTCTTTCACTCACGCGCGACGGTAAGGAAGGCATACCCGTTGATCCTCTGTTGGCGAGATACTGATAGAGGGAAGCGGCCTCCCCGGCGAAACTTACATTCGTCACCAAAACGAAGTGCGCCGTTGGGTCCGCCTCCAATACCTCCCGAAAGCTCGCGATTACTCCGGCCATCTTACCCCAGTCGAACGGACGCCCGAGATACTTGACCTGGAGGTATGTGTTGCCAGACTGGAGCGACCGCAGGTCAACGTCCTCCAGACCTTCCCCAAGGACGCTATCGGGAGCGTCTTTCTCCCGGTACAGGTCAAACGTCCTCAGTGCGAGGCAAAGGAGTTGGAAGCCGATTCCTCGCACGTTAGCTGCACCGTGGAACCTTTGCCGCAGCAGCCTTTCGAGTGTGACAGGCACAGCCGATGGACTGGTACGCGCCTTATTGGCGTCCGCCGAACCTTGGGACTTACTTCTCTGCATGAGAAATTGAACCCTTCACTTCCTCGCAAATGAGCTGGAGGAGTTGTTGCCGTACACTTCATTAAGAGTACCTATCTGTATCTACCTACAATATATGGAAGGCATTCATTGATGATTCCTGGTACTGGAGGAACGAAGCTGATCAGCGGAGGATATTTAGCGATGAGAGAATAGGAACAAGAGAGAACAAGTGAATATCTAAAACTCATCCTATACAGTACGAGATTGCTAAATCTATTGCTTCCAAATCGCTTAGTTGTTTGCCTGTTTCGAATCCCTCAGTATATTCCTCTAGCGTAAGATGGGTATGGACATCCAAGATAAGCTGGTCGTACAGAGGCTGGTCATCATCTTCAAGTGTCATACGCAACATTGGATCATGATCTAAAATCCCAAGAAGCCGCGCAGCTTCGAGCCATCTACATTGCCGAACCAGCAACACGCAACTAAGGAAAAAAATTTCTGTGGTTCCGTGCCTTATGCTCCTATTCCTTTGTTGTAAGAGCGCCTCCGCAAGGTAGGCTCCAGATCGGTCCAGATTGCCATTCTGGCACGCGAGCATTCCGAGGTTCGCTAACACCGAGATGACACCCCTTGTATATCCAACTTCACGATGCAAGTGTAGGGCTTGCTCGAACAGGCGAGTGGCTTCCTCAAAGTCATTCTCGACCTTGGCGATTGTCGCGCGATATTCTATGCATCTGGATAGGATCTTGCGGTCATTAGTACGATGGAACCGTGCTTCCACCTGCTCAATATATTCACGCGCCCCAGCAAGATCTTTTCGACCTATACAGATCAAGGCTAGATTCAAAAGAACATTGGTGACTCCCTTCCCGATGCCATACTCATGGTGGATTGCCAGACTTTCCAGTGTGTATTCATAAGCTCTGTCGTAGTTCTTCATAATACGTTCTACTTCACCAAGGTTAAGCAACGTACTAGAAAGCCCTGACGCGTCACCGAGACGCCTGGAAATTGCCTCGCTTTCCTGTAAGTAAGTGAGGGCTTCGTCCAACTTTTCCTGCCATTGCGACACGACGCCCAAGAGATTGAACGATTGGCCAATAGCCCAGTCGTCTCCGCCTACCTCTTTCTTGATATGCAGACTTGCCGCAAGAAGCCTGCGAGCACTAAATAATCTGCCTCGACGCCACAGCGTATGTCCCAGGTTGTGTAGCGTATATGCTCGCAACAAGGTTCTTCCCTCTTTTCGGCGTGTCAGCGCTACTTGTCGATGAAGTCGGAACGCCTGGTCAAGATTTCCATCCTCGAGTGCGGCGTATGCCAGCCCGCTCAACGAAATCGCCTCTCCTGCTTCGTCACCCAGATCCATCCGTATTCGTAAGCTGGACTCAAAGTGTATGCGGGCCGCCTCGGTATTACCCCGCAGGATGGCGATGTTGCCCAGGCCGTCCAGTACGGCAGTCTTCAGCCGAGCGGGCGTCTCAGCCTTGCACCGCCGAAGCGCCGCCTCCAGGAAGCGGTATCCCTGCTCCAGCGTTCCCTTCAGTTCCCAATACCGCGCGACGCCAACTACGAGGGCCAGTTCATCCTCTACCTTTCCTGGTTGTTCGTGCAACCAGCGCAAAGCGGCCTGGATATTATCCCTTTCGGTGTCGAAATACCTCAGCAAGGAAAACTGTTCCCGGCCCTGCAGCATTTCCTTCGCCTCCTTCGCCTTGCGTGCATAATAGCTCGCGTGTCGTTCGCGCGCTTCCTCCGTCATGCCCATAGCGGTTAACTTTGCCGCCGCAAACTGTTGCATAGTCGCAAGCATGCCGTAGCGGGGAGTGGCCTCTTCCTCTTGCTGTTCGATAATCACCAGTGACCGACGGAGTAGATGCTCCATGCGTTCGGAAGCGTCCGCAGAAGCGCAAACCGCCCTCCCCGCCTCCGGTTCCCAGCCACCGGAGAAAACGGAGAGTTGGGCGAATATGGCTTTGTCGTCGTCGCCAAGCAGGTTATAGCTCCATTCGAAGGCAGCCGAAAGGCTTCCGTGGCGGGGATCCCTATCCCTCGCATTGCTGCGAAGCCACCCGGAATGGATGGCTAGTTGCTGTACCATCGCTTGTGGCGACATGCTATCGATACGGGCAGCGGCTAACTCTAATGCCAGCGGCAAGCCATCCAGCCCCCGGCATAGTTCCGCGACGCTCTGTCCGCTCGCTCCGGTCAGTTGAAAACTGAGTTTTGCTGTCTTCGCCCTACTTTCAAACAGTTGCACGCTGAACGCGGCCCGTATCTCCTCGATACCGGCGCCTTCCGCCGGAACCGCGAGCTTTTCGATGGGATAGGGTTGCTCTCCGCGTATCTCCAGCCTTTCCTGACTTGTAACGAGGCACACAAGAGAGGGACAAGCGCTCAACAAGCTCAGGACCACTGTCGCGCCCTGTTCCACAAGATGCTCGAAGTTATCCAATATGACCAAGGCTGGTTGATCTGCCAACGCCTCCGTAATTTGCTCCAAAGGTGAATCCTCATGACGGGCGTTCGGGCGCAGGCTTCGCGCGACTCGTGGCAGTATCTCGGTGGCGTCCGTCACAGTCGAAAGCTCCGCGAGCCAGGCTATGCATCGCTCATCACGTACCAATATGGATGCAAGTTCTATGGCAAACCGCGTCTTGCCAATACCTGCTGGCCCCACTAAGGTTATCACCCGTGGCGGCCGGTCAGATGGATCAGCCGGAACTAATATGGCGTCAATGGCGCGCGTTATGAGAGAAAGGACCTCCTTCATTTCCTGCGTCCTACCGACAAAGGTGTCGAGTGAACGGATGGCCCAACCAGATCTAAACTTAGATGGGCTTTCAGCCTCCTCGTCCTCTCCCCACTTGATTTCCTTTCCAGCCCTTAACCTCTTTCTCAGAGCCATTATTCTCTGAGAAAGAAGGCCGCCTTTCCGAGCGACATGAAAAAATTGTTCTATATGCTCCAAGGCAGCGATGCTATTCCCCTGCAAACCTGATCTCGCGAGCACAATGATCTCATGTGCGTCATCGGAAACATCGTCGAAACTCAGCGCCCTCTTGGCGAACTCTATCGCCTGCTCTGCGTCGCCTTGATCGCCATAGTGACGAGCCAGGAAGCACAGGGCAGAATAGATTAGTTCCTCCATCCTGCTGTGGGCATTGTTGAGGGAGGCGTCAAACCATTCTCTCGTTACGAGACGCCCTCGAATGCCTCCGATGACATCTTCGAGTCTCGTCAATTCTTCTAGACCAGGCCGTCTAAGAGCTTTCGCGTAGGCTTCATAAAGGTCTAAGCCATCGATCTTAACTTGCTCAAGATCGATTCTGGTATCGTCTGAACCTCTGGGTGTTGAGACAACTCGGATTGTACTGGCACTTATGGATTGGAAGACTTTGTTGAGTTCATAAGTAGTAGTATCCATGCGGCCACTTTGGAGGTCTTGAGGAATGTCTTTCCACAGCAGTTCAGCCAGCACTCCTCGCGTCATTGTACCCTTCGCTTTAATAGGCAACTTTGGAGGAAACTCTAAGGAAGTAGTCGCGTTGAGTGCCAAAGCGATCAACATGTCTGCGACCTTCTGACCGAATGTAGTGGTTTTTTGGTCACCGAAGCTGATACTGAGCTCCCCGGATAGAGTAACCTTCAATTGCCCCTGCTGTTCCACGCCCATCCTCTCCTTTGACTGAATTTATTATTCATATCGTGATTTATCCCTAAGAGTGCCCACCGGGTTTCCAGTCCAAATATTTTCAAGAAAAGTTGCCACTGAGTTCCTGCTGAGCTTCCACAGAGTTTACCTTGCCATCCTGAGAGTGGATACGCTGCGAACGGTGCCCTTTGCACCAAAGCAGGGAGGATGAGTGCAATCATCCTCCCCGGAACTGGCAGCGCACGTAGGAGCCGAAAACGCCGCCAGGCGCAGAGGCACGAAAGTCGAACATTCGTGGCTCGTTGCGTTCTGATGTAAGCAAGATCCTCTTCGGCCGTTTGTATTCCTACTCGTTGCGCGTTCCTGGTGTATCTGCTTCATTCCCGAGACGGCTATCCATCCTCTCGGGTCACGAAAGGAGCCAGTTGTGGAATACAACACTGTCAAGGCGGCGCTACGAATCCTCGCGTTCGCCGTCCACTGGCTGACAGCCGGTGGCCTTACCATCGTTTCCTTCCTCATGCCGGACGAAAAGCGCCTGTCTGCTTACGTCGTTGCGGGCCAAGACGCCGTTATCACTGAGGACGATCCGGCGAGGATCCTCGCGGATGCCTCCATCGCTTCTCCCATCACCTCCTATATCCAACTCCCGCTCATATCTGAGGACGCGGTCGTCGGAAGGGTTGAGTTATTCCGCCTATCTACCGCCGATCCGCCGTTGAACTTCCCAGAACTGCGCGAGTGCTCCATGGCGGGCGGGGCCAGCTTACGGGAGGCTTGGGAAACCGATCAAGACCATGACCGAACCCTGCGCGACCCGCATTGCAATGCCCGCACCTATGCTTGGCTGCTGGACACGCTCGACCTCCGCATCAAAGAGGGGAACCGCGAATGCGATGAGTTTTCCATTATCTCCCTCGACACAAGGGGGCTGAAGCGGAAGAACGAAGAAATCGGCCATGTGATGTGCGATCGGCTGCTCGCCCGGTTGGTCGCCTTTCTCGAATCCGAATTGCGCGGGGCTGATGCCGTCGCACGGTTCGCAGGAGATGAGTTCATACTGAGTTGTCCCAATACTCCCTATTTTCAGGCGCTCTTGCTTGCGCAGGATCTCCAGAAGAGGGTAGCGGAGCATACCTTTGCCGTTCCAACCGGCGATGACGCCGACGGCCCACATGTCACCATTCCTCTGGAGATCTATGTGGGCGTCGCCTCCTATCCGCTCCATGGCCGCACGCCGGAAGCCCTGGTCAAGTCCGCTCTCGATGCCATGATGGAAAACAAGCGGAAGGGCAACAGTTAACTTCCAACTGCCTATGTTTTTCAACGAAAATGCCCCCATGGTATCCGGTGAACGGATACCATGGGGCGGGCGGTTTGCGGAGAAAACTGTGACTTGAGAGAAGGAATGCCCCCTCCCTTCTCGCCTCTTTTCCACCCGCACTACCGCTTCCCTCTATAGGAGAACCACCGATGAAGATCACTCGGCGCGAACTGCTGGGAGGCGCGATCGCTGGTACCACCCTCGCCATCAGCCTGGCCCGCAGCGCCTATGAATCGAACCGCCCCATCCACCTGCTTGCGGCCATCAATACGAGCTTGAGCGACCGCCCGAACCTGCCCGCCTCCATCGTGGCCCTCTGCGACGCCTACCGGCATCTCCGCCGCGGCAGCGATGCCCTGACCGCCTACCGAGTAGACGACCGGACGCTGACATTCCACCAAGGGAAGGTCCTGTACACTCCCCAACAGTTCGAGAAACTGCTGGTCGCGCAGGTCAGAGACGTTTCCCCTCGCGACAACACACTTACCCAACGGCTTTGGGAAGCGATCAAGCGGGAAGCTGAGGGGGATACAAGGCCCATCCTTACTGCCGTCTGGTCAGACGGATTCAGCGAGGGAACGGACGCGGCGGGCCATCGGGCTATCCGGGATGCCGCCGCCGGGATCGCCGCAAACACCCATATCGCCGGTGTCGCCATACTTGGTCCCGCCATCGAAACCTGGTCGGAATTGGAAGAGGACCTCGCCCCGCTGCGCCAGCGGCTGGGCCGGGACCGCTTCATCATCCAGGTGAGCCGGGACGCCGCTCCCGTCGCCGCTCTCATCGCTGCCGCGCGCGCCACATATAGGTAAAAGGAGACTCCGATGCGAAACAATCTGCCTACATCCCGGCGAAAGCTGGAATCCAATGGAACCGGACATGCCGCGGAAACGTCAGCGTTTCCCGCACAGGAAACGCAAACCCGACCACCCCAACCAGAATATGACCTCCATGATCCCATACCGAACCTGCGCAACGAGCAGAATGACCGCCTGGCCGCCAGGAGCGCATACTGGCTCGCACTCATAGATGAGACGCACGCCGAGACCACCGCGCTTCGGCAGACGTTAGACGTTATCGGAAAGGACCTGCCCGGTTGGCGCGGCTGGCTACTCTGGTGGTACGACCACCGCCTACTCGCCACCCTGCGGCGCTTCACCTCCGTCTGCGAGGTGATGTACGCGCGCCTAGAGCGGCGAATCAAAAACGCCGAGGCAAACAACTCCCTGATCAATGCGGAGCAGAAACGTATCCGGGAGGAAGCCGAGGACGCTATCAGACCGGAACGGGATGCCCTTCCTGGGATCGCAACGGAACTTGCGAGAGCGCATACAGACGCCGCGCGCGAGGCGGCGAGGCTCGACGTAAGCTATAACCCGGACGATCTGAGCGGGGATGCAGTCCTGCGCGTTGCCCGCCGCCCGCTTGAAAGCGTCGCCGGGTCGCTCAGGATAGACTTCGCTCCGGAGGACGAGGCCGCAGGGATCCTGCACTCCTGGCCGGCGTATGGGGTGCTCGGCTGCATCGCCGGCCTGGGTTTCGGACTGGTGAGCGGCAGTGTAGATGCCAGGGACCTTGGCTCATGTTGGCTGGCCGCTCTGCTATGGGCTGTGACCGGCACGGTGGTAGCGTTGGTGAACAAGGCGGCGCTCTTCAGTGTCTGGGGGGAAGCCGCCGCGGCGGACTTCAAAGGATCACGGGCGGCGGTACATATAGGCACCTTCGCCATAGCCGCAATGGTTTCCCTGGTGATCCTCACGGCTGACATC
>Ga0070734_10002645_pt1 | contig 20903 bp, 12 predicted proteins | sample Coa_R1_8_FD_66444 | JGI IMG/M metagenome (GOLD analysis project Ga0070734, IMG submission 66444) | Surface soil microbial communities from Centralia Pennsylvania, which are recovering from an underground coalmine fire - Coalmine... | ecosystem: Environmental > Terrestrial > Soil > Unclassified ...
CCCGCGATGCGCGCTGTGGCAATCGATGTTGGTGGACAATCAGGGCCGCCGGCACCAGCACCATCGCCAGCACCAGCACCAGCACCAGCACCAGCACCGGCACCGACACCGGCACCGACGCCTGCACCAGCGCCTTCACCGACGCCATCGCCAGCACCGACGCCAACGCCTGCACCGACACCGGCGCCACCTGCATCAGCGTCAAATCAGTTCAGTGCTCAAGCCGCCATGGCTGGAACCCAACATATCTATACAACGCCAGCCGGTCCCAACGACGCACTTCATGAGTGGCTTTTTCAAGCCGTAGGAGCCTATACCAGACAGTTCCACGCTGACAAGAAGAGTGGTCCCGAAGGTCAGATTCTGATTCAGGGGCAGTACAGCCTGACAAGCAAACAGTGGACCCTTTTGGGTGGCATCCAGCCCTCGTACGTATTCGCGTTACCAGCAAACTTGCAATTGAGTTTTTGGTTACAACTGACTGGAGGAGCCAATCTCGCAACTGGCGTAGCGCAGTTGGGTTTGAGTGCCGGCACTCAGCTACAATGGGCGCCGACAGATTTTCTTGCCATCGGAGCCCAGGCAGGAGCTGGTCCGACGTGGAACCGGGGCGGAGCAAACTCTGTCGATGTTAGCGGCCTAGTTTTTATTCAGATCATGAAGTAATGCAACAGAAGGACGGAATCGATGTTGGCCGGATTCTTCAGTATGTCACAGGAGGTTGGAAGGAAGCACGATGCTGCACGCGCCCGCTCACGATAATAATATAGCCGTCAGACCTCGCGGGAGGAGTCATGAGGCGCCGCATGGTCGCTCGCAGCATCTTGATGCCCAGGGACCGACAACGCGTAACAGAGGCCACGCCGGCCTGCCGGTCGGTATGAGCAATCAGGCGCTCCTGCAGATGCCGAACCGCCGCCTCTCCGTGCCGCTCCGTCCCAGTCAGTCCGTGGGAGTGCTGCAGCGTCAGTGCGCCTGCGGAGGCGGAGCTGGACTGTCTGCGGATGCCGAGTGTCCGGAGTGCGCAGCGAAACGTGAAACGGCAATGCAGCGCAAAGCAGCCGGTGCTGCCGCGCCTGTCAACACTGCGAAGCCTGCGTCTGCGCCGCCCGTTGTCCACGATGTGCTGAAGTCGTCCGGTAGTCCGCTGGATGCCGGAACACGCACCTTCATGGAGTCGCGTTTTGGGCATGATTTCAGCGATGTGCGGGTGCACACGGATTCCAGAGCGGCGGAGTCGGCACAGGCAGTCGATGCGCTGGCCTACACCGTCGGACAGAATATCGTATTCGGGACAGGAAAGTATGCTCCCACCACGCAAGATGGGCGAAAAATCCTGGCGCATGAGTTGACTCATACCGTTCAACAAGATGCCGGAAGTCCTGTGATACCGAGCAGACTGGAAGTATCGAACCGAAGTGATCGGGCCGAACAGGAAGCGGAGGCGACAGCGTCAGCCCTCACGCAGGGAGAGCAGATCACGCCGGTGCAGGCGTTTGGACCACAGCTATCGCGCCAGGACGCCCTGGATACCGGCGCAGCCAATGTCACGCCGCCCGATACCAGCACCGCCAACGTGGCTCCGCCTGCTGCTGGCCAGCCGAGCGCCGAAACGGCGCCGGCGCCTACAGAGAGTGCCGGCGCCACTTCTGCTGCCGGCGCCTGTACGCCCGCTGCAGGAATCCCTAGTTCGGACTGCTCGGCTTATGCGGCGAATGCGTGGTGGCTCCCGGCCGCCTATATTGTCAACGCGACCTGCGCCTGTATGGTCACGCCAAACGACCCGACCGCAAGCTGTGTACGCAAATTCCTTCAGGACCGATTGGCAGCCTACCCTACAGCGTTGAAGGCTACGGCGGCTGGACTGAAAGCCTCCTCGATGGCATTGCCGACCAGTCCAACGCCATACGACCTCTTCGTTCAAACGGTTCTTACTCCGCAAATCTACCAGGATCATGTAGATGCCTATCGGAGTTGTTGCTGTCCGTCGGGACCGGCTCCCTATGTGGACTGGATGGCTGTGACGGCGATCCCGAACCCGGTCTGTAGTCTGACAGGGTGGTTTATCAACCGATACGGGTCGTGTCACGGAACCCCCGGAGCCTGGTGAGCGGAGACGAGCATTGCGTTGGCGCTGCACAGATAAGCAGGAGAGAGACGCCATTACGGTCCGGATCGTGAGAAGGGAATACTATGCTGCGAGACGATTATAACTTTCCATTCCGTATCGATGCCGCATCCAACCAGGCCGCGCAGACAAGCTATCCGACTCACGTGGACCAGATGATCCGGCAGTTGCTTCTCACCGATCCTGGTGAGCGCATCGATATGCCTACGTTCGGCTGCGGACTGCGACGGATGGTCTTCGCGCCGAACTCCATGGCCTTGCAGGCCACGGCCCAACTTCTCGTCTCACAGCAGTTACAGCAGTGGCTGGGCGATCAGATTTCCAACATTAAGGTCCAGGTTCTGACGCCTCAGCCCGACCCGACGCAGCCGGATCTCGATGTACAGGCGGTCCTGCTCATTCAGATCAACTACACGTTAATCGAAACGCAGACAAGCGCCAGTACGCAGGTCCAACTCATATGACCATGACACCAGTAACCAAAGACAGACGCCAGGCTCTGCGCAACCAGACGAAGCTCAACGGAATCGATTTCGTCCGTGTCCACGAATCCGGGGCCGCAGCGGATCGCCATGCGATCCTCTACGTCTACTTCATCAACGCCCCGGAGCCCGATCTGCGGGATCCGATCCCAGAGGTGACGATCACGCGCGCAGGAACCTCTGACACGCTCGCGGTCGAAAATCCGACATGGGAACATGTCAGCGGACAACTGACGCTCCGGTTACGCGTCACGCCGCCAGGAGATTCCGCGACGTATACGCTGGCGATCACAAGTCCGAGCCTGGATCCCTTCTTCGATCGGGCGTCCTTCTCGTTTACCGCCGGTTCGCCGGTGGATGTGGACTGTGCCACGCCGCCGACAGTCTGCCCGCCTTCACGCGCCGTGATGCCGCGCATCGACTATCTCGCCAAAGATTTCCTCAGTTTCCGCCAGGCGCTTCTCGACTTCTCCGCTCTGACGTACCCGGAATGGCAGGAGCGCGACGAGCCCGATTTCGGGATGATGTTTATGGAGGCGCTCTGCGGACTGGCCGACGATCTAAGCTATATGCAAGACCGCGTGGCCGCCGAGGCCCATCTTGCGACGGCGACGCAGCGGCGCTCGTTGATTCGCCTGGCCCGCCTGCTGGACTATGAGCCTGCGCCCAACCTCGCCGCTTCGGTCCAGCTCCAGTTCGATGTGCTGCAGAATGGAACGATCCCGGCGGGATTGGAAGTCTATACGCAGAGCCCGAACGGGCCGCAAATCTTCTTCGCCACCGGAACCGGGCTCGCCGATAAGAGCCTCTATCCGGTCCGGGCCAACTGGAGCCGAGGGCGGATTCAGCCCTATTTCATCGATCAGAGCGATGCCTGCCTGCCGGTGGGTTCAACGCAGATGTGGGTCGAAGGCACGGGGTTCGGATTTACGGCCGGTCAGCCCCTCCTTATCGAAACGAGCGCCGCGTCGCCTGCGGACCTGCCGCAGCGCCAACTGGTGCACCTGGTCGCCATCGGGAGGGAGACCACAGACCCGCTCTACAACATGGCAATCACGCAGATCACCTGGATTGCGGCGGATGCGCTGACGCAAGCCTGCGACCTGACCCGGACGCTCGTCATCGGAAATCTGGTCCCAGCTACGGAGGGGCAGAGCGGTACCGACGTCTTTGCCATCGACACTCCTCCTGCGAGTTCGCCTGATATGCCCGTCGCCATCTGGCGCACCGGCCCGAACCACACAAGCCAGTACCTCTATTCGCTTCAAAACCGGCCGCTGGTGTGGCTGGCGCAGAGCAACCCGACGGCGCAGCCGTTGCCGGAGATCCAGTTGACCGCCGTGTCGCCTCTGAGCGGCGCAGAGACCTGGACATGGTATCAACGACTTCTGGACGCTCCTGAGTTCGCATCGGCCTTCACTCTGGACGCAGCGCTCTTCCGGAACATCACGACGAGCGGCGAAACACCGGTAAGCCTGCCGGACTACGATAGCGACACGGGAGACACCCTCCGCTTCGGGGACGACGTCTTCGGGTCGATACCCGCGTCCGGAACGGTATTCACGGTCAACTATCGTGTGGGAGGCGGATCGGCGGGCAACGTCGCACCGGACGCCATCAACGCCTGGGATCGGCAGAATGCCTCGGCAGCCGCCGTTCAGATCCAGGCCGTGACCAACCCTTTCCAGGCGAGCGGCGGCGCCGACCCGGAGTCCGCAGCCAGCATCCGCCTCCTCGCGCCGCAGGCGTACCGCACCAGACCGTTGTTGCGGGCTGTAACGCCGGAAGACTATGAGGCGGCGGCAGAGACGCTGTCCGGCGTAGGCTACGCAACGGCCACTATTCAGTGGACAGGAAGCTGGCTCACCGTGTTCACATCGGCTCAACCGGTAAAAAAGCCGGCGTCTCCCTATGATCGGCTGCAACTGATCGACCTGCTGAACCGCTATCGTCTGGCCGGGTACGAGTCGATAGAACTGGAGCCTCAAACCGTCGCGATGGATCTCGTAATCACCGCGCAGGCCAGCCCCGGAGCGGCGCATGTGGCCACACAGAAGGCGATTGCGGACGCCGTCAACAGCTTCCTTGCCCCAGGCAACTTCTTCGGCACGCCTTTGCAACGTGCGGCGCTGCTTGCGGTCGTGCAGGTGGTTCCCGGAGTCATGAATGTCCTATCTGTCAAGTATCGACTCCAGGGCATCACCAACGGGTTCGCGGAGTTGCCGCAGACGATACAGATCGGCAAACAACAGAGTCTGCAACTCAGTTCGGCGCGGGTGCAACTGGAGGATAGTCCGTGAGCGACAGTTCTGTTTGTCCCTGCGATACGTCCATTCACCCCGCGGTCATCACCAACCCGCCGGGTCTGGATGCTATCGCCTATCGGGTAGGCGACTACACGACGTTTCGCGAGGCCCTCTTGCTTGCGCTGCCCGGAGAGACGGAACTGACGGAGTGGGTTCCGGGAGTCAACGGGGACCTGGCGGTCCAGATGATCGAGTGGTGGGCCTATCTCTGCGACATCCTCACTTTCTACAACGAGCGCATCGCCAACGCCTCCTACCTGTCGACAGCAACCGCCGCCGCGATCACGGCGGCCGCCGCTGCCGCAAGCAGCGCCGGTTCAAGCTCCGCCGCCCCGACGGCGAACGCCGCGATCGTCAACCGGCTGATCGGCAATGTCGGCTATCGCCCCCGGCCCGGCATCGCCGCCGGCGGAACGCTGGGCGCGTTGGCCCGAACGACGCTGCCGTACACGCTGCCGACCGGTTTCCAGATACAGGACAAACCCGGCCCCGGCCAGCAGCCGCAGATATTCGAACTCGAAAACGAGATCACCATCACGCCGATTCCGGTCGTCGTCGCCAAGCCACAGGCCACGGCCCTCGTCACAACGGACGCGAACGGCAGTCCCTCGCTCTTGCTTAGCGGCGTGGTAACCAAAGCAAAGATAGGCGACGAACTCCTGCTGCTGACAAAGGGTTGGTCCGGAACCCAGAACACTTTACCCTTTTATACGCTCGTGACGGTGTGCGACATCCAGCCCGAGAAAGACCCGCAGGGGAAAATGAATACGCGGTTGTGGATCGCTTTCACTACCAAACCGTACGTAACGCCTCCGCCGAACGCTCAGCCTCCGCAGAGTGCTTCCACGCCTCCATCCGATGCACAGGCAAAAGATTATCGCCTGTTGAAAAGCGCGCGATCGGCCCACGTCTGGCAATATACGACGTTGGATACCTCATCATCATCAGAGACCTACGCATACTCGGGGGCGACCGTGCAACGCGTCCAGGGCGTGGTTGCGTCCGCGCCGCCCGGTGTTGTCGGCAGCACCGTCGATCTGGAATCGATCTCACGCGACATTGCGGTGGGCGATCCGATCCTGTTCGAAAACCTCGATCCAACCCTGCCGGAGGACGCCTTGCTGCAGCAATTGGTGACCGTCACGGAGTACACCGAACGGATCTGGTATGTGAACACACCCCTTACGACGCCCCCGCCCGCTCTTCCCATTCCGCACACGTCGCTTACGTTCGAGCCCGCGTTTCCCACCACCCCCCGGGTGACTTTCAGCAACTTGGTTCACACGGCGGTGCTACGCGTCGGGTGGGACGATGTGGGAGAACTGATCCCCGAACCCGTCACCGTTGTGGACAATACACAACCGGATCTTGTCTTGCTCGCAACCGGATCGACCGAGTTCCCCATCGGCAAATCTCCGGTGCTGATCCAGGACTCCCAGGGAAACGGCGTCCTGACGAACGGCGTTGTCGCCCTCGGCGCCCCCACACAGATGACCATCGAGGCGCCGTTTCCGGCGCTCGTGCCGCCTCTGAACGTCATTTTCAATATGCTGCAGGTTTCGCGAGGCAAGACCGTCACCAACGAGATCCTTGGCAGCGGCGATGCGAGCCAGTCGGGACAGGATTTCACGCTCCAAAACGCGCCGCTCACCTATCTGCACGACCCTTCGTCGGCTGTCGGATACAAGAGCACACTTCGTGTCAGCGTGGATGGATTGCAGTGGAACGAAGTGGACAGTTTCGTGAATCAAGCGCCGACGGCCCGCGTCTTTATCACACAGCAGGATGTCTCCGGTAAGACGCACGTCGTTTTTGGAGACGGGGTTCATGGAGCGCGCTTGACCACGGCCTCCAACAATGTGGTCGCGAACTATCGCTACGGGAGCGGCGCCAAGACGCCGGCGCCGACGACGCTTACAACCATCCTGCAACCGCAGCCCAATCTCAAAGCCATCGTCAATCCCGTGCCGATGACAGGCGGAATCGATCCCGACCCGCCGCAGCAGATCAGCACCTTTGCGGCGAACTCGATGCTGGCCTTTGGCCGTGCCGTCTCGCTCGACGACTTCACGACTCTGGCTGCTCAGGCTCCGGGCGTCGCGCGCGCGCAGGCCTACTCGACCTGGGACAGTGCGTCGCATCGGCAGGCGATCAAAGTCTATGTCGGCGATGACAGCAACGCCGTCCAGGCCGCATCGAAGGCCCTGAACGGCGCCGCCGATCCCAATACGCCGCTGATCATCACATCGGCGACACCGATTTCCATCGGCGTGAGCGTCACCGTGCAGGCTGCGACCGGCGTCTCGTCCGCTCCGATCAGCGCAGGCATTCAGTCGGCCCTCCTCGATCCGCAGACCGGCCTGTTCCAGGGCGGGGCGGCCCCTGTCGGCGCGCCGCTCTATGAGAGCCGGATCTATGCCGCCATAGCGCGCGTTCCCGGCGTCCAGGCGATTGTTAACCTCGCTGTCACCGGCGTACCGCCGGCATCCGGGGCCATGCAGCGCCACGATCCCGGAGAGGGCAACTATTTCGTGCTCCCAGCGAACCAACTGGAGATTTCTGTCAATGTCTGATGACCAGGACCAGTACGAAGCCTACTACGCGGAGAAGCTATGGACCCTGCTGCCCTCGCTGTATCGCGCCGCCGACACGACGCTTGACGGCCAACATGGGCCCCTGCGCGAACTTGTCAATCGGATCGGCGTGCAGGCCGCGATTCTGCGTCGCAGCATCGACCGGCTCTGGGAAGACCAGTCCATCGAAACCTGCGACGACTGGGTCATCCCCTATATTGCCCAACTGTTGCAGGTCAACCTGGCGGAGAGTCTGGACGTCCGGGAGCAGCGGCTGGAAGTCGCCAATACCATCGACTACCGTCGGCGCAAGGGGGCTGTTGGAATGCTCGAACAGCTTGCCGTCTCGGTCGCAGGCTGGCAGGCCTACGTGGTCGAGTCGTTCCGTCGTCTTGCCCGGACACGGCATCTTCTGGACCCGGCGATCGGATGGCCCGCGTCCGCGCCGGACCCTGGCATGGCGCGGAAGCTGCAAATCGTGCAGGGACTGACAGGTCGCCTGACGGGAACCGGCGTCGGCGGATGGGCCGATCTCCGAAACGCCTATGGCGCTTCCCGGACACGTTCCCCGTTCGATGAGTTCTTCTATTCTGCCGACACAAGCGCGGGTTCCGGACCGGACGCAGGACACACACTCTCTGCCCTCGACATCTTTCTCTGGCGACTGCAGAGCGTACCGGTCGGCAAGACCACGCCGGTGCGTGTTGCCGGACATCCTGGTGAGTATACGTTCGATCCCACAGGTCGCGATGTTCCCCTCTTCGCCATAACGGCCCGCTCTTTTGGAAACGCCTGGGTCTCGCCGAAGGCGTGGCAGTTGCCCGGCCCAATCAGCCGGGGCTTGCTGAATGTCGAGCTTTCCAACCTCTATGCGGTCGAGGATGCCACCAACGGAACGCTCACGCCGAACGCGCTCGGCGTCTACCATCGCCATCAACATCCTCACGCCTATGCACTGATCCCGTCGGATCAGATCAGCGCGGAGGCGAGCGAGAAGACGGCAGAGTGGATCGTAGACCCGGAACGAGGCCGGGTGCGACATCGAGATTCGGCCCATGGCAGCGATCTCCGGGTTACCTACTGTTACGGAGCGGTCTCTGAGATCGGCGCAGGGGCGTATGATCGGCGGATTGCCGGAGTCTCGGCTCTTGCGGCGACGGGCTCGACAACGGCGGTCACCGGGGGAGGAGACGCGCTGGATCAGGCTCTGCGAGCGCTGGAAGAGACGGGCGCCGGAACGGGAACGATCGCTATCAACGACTTTCTGACGTACGAAGTCATCCGCGATCTGAGTGCGATTCAACAGGTAACGCTCGGCGCCGCAAACCAGCATCGTCCCGTGATCCGACTGAGGAAACGTGAACCGGAACCGGAACGCTGGATCTTTTCGGGACAGAACGCGAGCAGCAGCCTCCTCCTCGACGGCCTATTTGTAAGCGGCGGGGATCTCATTCTGCGCGGCGACTTCGATAGCGTCACCCTCCGATGCTGCACGCTCGATCCCGGCAGTTGCGATGAGGCGCACGGCGGCTTTGCGCGCGCGGCAGATGACCGAGATCTGCTGCCATGTCATCTATGGATCGAGGGAACGGTGCGCCAACTGACGCTCGACCGATGTATCGTGGGGCCGATCCAGACACGGGAGGCAGGCGCAGTGGAGCTCCTGACCGCATCGGACAGTATCCTGCAGGCGCTGGAATGCGACGCGATGGCGCAAGCGATTCACCTGGGCAGCGGCAGCGTCACGCTGGATCGCTGCACCGTGCTGGGGCGCGTGGACGTCCCACGCCTGAATGCCGGCAACTGCATTCTGGACGAAATCGTTCATGTGCAGGATGTGCAGAGCGGTTGCGTGCGTTATACGGCCTGGGCTAAGGGAAGCGTGCTGCCCGGACCGTATGAGAGTATCGCAATGCCGCCGCGTTCGACCCTCTTCACATCACGTACGTTCGGTGATCCGGCCTTCGCGCAGCTTCAGCTCGGTGTCAGCGCGGCGATCGCCAACGGTGGCGAGGACGGTTCGGAAATGGGTGCTTACGCGCGCGAGCAGACATCCATCAAAGAGCGCAGCCTGCAGCTCAAGTTTGCGGAGTATATGCCGGTCGGTCTCACACCGCTATTCCACTATGTTACCTGAGAGCCGTTCTCACGTAGAGTCGCCTGGCGGCGCAGCCGCCACCGAGACGGGGATCAACGTCCGAAATGTTTTCGGCGGACGAAATGTTTTCGTCCGCCGAAAAGAGGAAGGAAGAGAGTATGGGCAGCGATAGAGCACGCAATACATTCGATAGCCGTCAGCAGTATCGCGGTGTGGTCGCGCAACAGGGCCGCGTCTCGCTGGAGGCCGATTGGAATGAACACCAGGCGATTCTCTACGAAGAGGCTCGCCAATCTACGCTCCATACCATCGGCGGCGCCGCCACACCGGATCGACAGGGCTATCTGGTGGACGTGTCCGATCCGCAGCAGGAGTCCGATTTCAGCGTTCAGCCCGGCACCATGTATGTGGGCGGTGTGCGCGTCTCTCTTCCCTGCGCGATCCCCTACAGCAAACAGCCGGACTGGCTCAATGCGCCGCCGATCGTGAGCAAAGCAAATACCAGAGAGTTTGTCTACCTGCATGTGCATGAGCAGGAGATCAGCGCCGTTGAAGACCCAGACCTCATGGAGGTGGCTCTTGGCGGCCCGGACACCACCCAACGCCTTCGGCTGATCCAACACATCGTACGCGTCGAAACCTCGGAAAATACCTGCGAAGACGCTCTGGCAGCAATTAAACAGGCATGGCATAAACAGGGACAGAGCCTGGACGTGCACACGATGCAACTCACGTCTCAGGGGACATTGAAAGTCGGTTTCCAGAGCACGCAACAGAGCGACGCTCCCAACAGCCCGGCGGCTGCGGGCGGCTACGTCGGCGGGAACAACCAGTTGCTCCGTGTGCAGATTTCGGCTAACCGCAAGATTGTGTGGGGCTACGATAATGCGTCTTCCCTCTACCAGGTGACTGTCGGCAAAGATAAGAAGACGCTCACGCTGCAAACGTCGCCGGTAGACACCGAGCATTGGCCGAGTGTCGATCAGGCTGTCGAGGTGCTGCTCTCAACGGCCCGTTTGCCGAACGAAGCGTATATCGCGTCTCCAACCGGCCTCGTCACGACACTGGCCGCCGCCTATGATCCGGGAGCGAGAACCGTCGTCCTGAAGGAGGAAATACCGGCGAACTACCTGGCTGCTCCAGGCCAGGATGCCGAACAGGCGCTGCCTCTCTATTTACGGGTATGGAATGAGGAGATCGCGTTTACGCCGAAACAGGCTGTGGCGCTTGGCAGCACGGGCCTGACGGTGACGCTGAATGGAGAAGCGTTCCATACGGGCGACTACTGGCAGATTGCGGTCCGGCAGAACACGCCTCATACGGTCTATCCGGAGCGGTACCTGAAGAGCTTTCAGGCGCCGGAGGGTCCACGCCGTTGGATTGCTCCGCTCGCCATCATTCACTGGAACCACCAACGTCAGGCGTCACTGCATCAGGACTGTCGCAAACGGTTTCAGCCCCTTGACACCGTAACACAACAGCAGGCGAGCGGATGCGCCACCCTGACATTGCGCCCGGAGGATGTGACGCCCGAGAGATCGCTGCAGAGCTATGTGGATGGGTATCAGGACAGGGCGCCGGTGACGATTAGCCTGATGCCGGGTACCTACAAGCTGCCCCGGCCTCTGGTGTTGAGATCGGCGCAGTCGAATATGACGCTGGAAGGCTGTCCCCATCAGGTGATTCTCCAGGCAGAAAAAGGCGCTGAAGCCCATTTTCTCGACGGCCTGATCGTCCTCTGTCAAGCGGACAATGTGACGCTGCGATATCTCTGCTTTGAGCTTCCACAGGTGGACTTCGAGGCCGCCGGCGGCATGTGGGCCGGAGTCAGCCCACACGCCATGTCTTTGGCCGGGGGGCCGCTGTCGAGAGACCTTCGGACCTCGATCGGCGTCCGACCGATCCATTGCGCCAACCTGACGATTCAGGAGTGCCAATTCCGCTACTCGGTCACGGCCGGCTCCGATGTCTTCGGTGTGGGTGTTTTTGCCGGCAGTGAGTGTCGGGGCGCACGCGTGGAGAGGTGCCGGTTTGTACGGGAGGAACAGGCAGAAGACAGTGGCTTGTTGCGTCTGCTGGTGGGCTACCTGTTAGCTCCCGCAACTCAGTTCCAGGCCGAGGGCGCCTTTAAGCTCTCGAAGGACTCGATTCCGGCAGGCAATTTTGTTCGACCTCTCCTTCAGGATGCATCGTTTCAAGAGAACTGGTTCGAGGGAATAACGAGCGCCGCCTTGATCTACTCGGATGCCGGAACCGTGCGGATTACCGGCAACACCGTACGGAAGGGCTTCTCAGGTTTCTGGCTCTTCTCGTTGCGCTCGCTTCCGTTCCATGAGTTCGTCGATGAGGACTCGCGTAGGACCGATCCCCAGGAGCAGGAGACGGATGATCGACTGAACAGGGTCATTCATGCGTTTGTGAACAGTCTTGTGTACCTATACGCGAGTGTTCTCGCACGCAGCTATCCCCTGCCGCAGATCTGTGACGGGCTGTCTATGGCACATGTGCGGCAGGCGCACGTGGAAGAGGGCGCAGAGCGAATGCACGCACGGGCGTCCGAAACCGGCGTTGCCGGATTCGTCCACGAGATCGAACGCGATAGTCAAAGGTTCGCAAGACTCTTCGGGAGATTCGGCAGGCCGGCCATTCCACGGACGCCGGAGGAGGCTGTAAGACCTCAGCGAGACGCCGTCACGACCCAACACGGAGACCCTCGCTTCAGGGCGTTGCAAAGGAGCCTCTTCGCCTTTGAACGCGAAGAGGTGAAACACGAAACGCGACAGAGGGAGATGCACCTGAATCTCCACTGCTCCGGCAATCAGATCGACCTCGTGCTGCCGGAACAGGAGTCCGGCCCCGCCCTCCTGGTTTCGGAGGATGCAGAGGATGTCAACAGCATGTTGGTCCTCGGCGCCAACACGATGCAAAGCCAGAGTGTTGAGCTGCCCGTTGCGCTGGTGCTGTTTGTCGAGCGTTGTGCCGTGACCGGCAATCTGATCTTGAATGAGGAGAAGCGTGACCGCAAGGCTGTCAGCCACAGTCTGGTTCTCGTCTCAAGATCGGAGGATAGCGATCACGAATCGATCGCTGTCACAGGGAACGTACTTCGAGGATTCCTCATGCTGTTGCCGGAGCGCGACAGGACGCCTCACTGGAAGGGCTTGAATGCCGTGATGTGAAGCGGTGGTGACGTCGTCACCACCGCCATCATCTCTGTCTCCTGATGCTCGCTCGCCTGGGGTCAATGCACCGCGCTGCCCGATTTGGACAGGTTGACCAGGTCCACCAGGATATGCTCCGTTTCGTTGAGCAGAATGTCGGGGCCGGTCACCTTGGTATCATTCTGTGCCGTGGGATCGTCATCCGGAGAGACATTGCGTCGCGAATTGGGCTTATCCGGGGTATCTCCCTTCAGCGGCGCGGGCAGGCCGGGCTGATCCGCCAGGGCGAGGGTCAGAAGATAGACTTTATCCTTCGACGCAGGGCGGGAGGCCAGATCCTTCTTGCGGGCTTCCAGCCGCGCCTCAGTCTCCTGCTTCTCCTTCATCCGCTGCGCTTCGTTCAACGAGACGCTCTTCTCCTCTTTCAGCTTCTTGAGCCGCTCGATTTCCTCATTCAGGTAGATGAAATCCTTATCGGAGGCGATACGGGCGTCGGAGAGCTGCTTCAACGTGGCAACGAAGGGCTGTACCCGCCCGACTTTGTCGAACGACGACGCAGGGATCGAATCCCAGGGCAGCGGATTGTCCATCATCTTCTCGCTGTAGTCCAGGTAGTTGGTCAACGAGGGCAGGACGATGTCCGGTACGACGCCCTTGAGCTGAGTGGAGGAGCCGCCGGGGCGGAAGAACTGCTGGATGGTCAGGTGCAGTGTGCCCGGATCGATCTCGGTCTTCATGTGCAGTTGCTGCAGGAACTCATCCAGCGGGTACTGCGCCTGCACCGTGCCTTTGCCGAAGGTAGAGGAGTCGCCGACGATGACGGCTCTGCCATAGTCCTGCAGGGCGCCCGCCAGAATTTCGGAGGCCGATGCGCTCAGGCGGTTGGTCATGACGATCATCGGGCCATCGTAGGCCGTGGAGGGATCGGTGTCCTCCAGCACATCGATGTGCCCGGAGATGTTCCGTACCTGCACGACCGGGCCTTTCTTGATAAAGAGGCCGGTCAGGCGAACGGCTTCTTTGAGCAGGCCGCCGCCGTTGTTACGCAGGTCGAGGATCAGGCCGTTGATATTCTCGGCTTTCAGTTTCGTCAGCAGCTTGGCGATGTCGTGGGTCGTGCTTTTGCCCTGCTTCGAGGGATCGTCCAGGTTGGCATAGAAGGAGGGCAGTTCGATGACACCGAGGCGTACGGTCTTCCCGTCCGGGGTATGCGTTTCGATCAGCCGCGCCTTGGCCTCCTGCTCCTCCAGTTTGACCTGATCGCGCACCAGCGCAATGACCTTGCGGGTGGAGGTATCGGAGGACTCGGCGGGAACGACCGTAAGGCGAACCGTGGTTCCCTTCTCCCCGCGGATCATCTCCACGATCTGGGTCAGTTTCATGTCCACAACGTCCACAGGCTCTTTGTCGCCCTGCGCCACGGCCACGATGCGGTCGCCCACTTTCAGTTTGCCGCTCTTGATGGCGGGGCCGCCGGCGAGCAGGTCGGAGACCTTGCAGTAGCCGTCTTCGGATACCAGGCTCGCGCCGATCCCGACGAGCGACAGACGCATATAGTTGATGTCGAAGTCTTCCTGCGCCGCTTTGCCATAGTAGTCGGAGTGGGGATCATAGACATGCGACAGGGTAATCAGATAGAGCTGGAGCAGGTCGTCGTTGTCGTAATCGTGCCACCGGCGCGTCGTCCGTGTGTAGCGGCGGTTCAGGGTCTTGATGATCTCGTCCGGCTTCTGCTTGCTCAACTTCTCCTGGAGGTATTCGTAGCGGAGCAGTTCGCGCCACAGGCTCTTCGCCTCGTCCATGTCCTTCGGGCGAGGCAGTTTTTTGCGGTCGAAGACAAAGACGTCGTTGGAATCGAAAGCAAATTTTTCCGTCTTCAGTTGGGCATCGGCATAGGCCGATTGCTGATCCAAGCGCTCCCGAAAGCGATCCAGGATCTTTTCCGCAGGCGTGATGTCCCCGCTCTTCAGCAGCATGTCTTCCAGCGTGGTGCGCCAGGGCTCGAACTCTTTCAGATCGGATTGCAGGAAGTAGATGTGCATCGGGTCCAGGGCATCGAGGAAACTATCCAGCAGCTTGGAAGAGATCTCTTCATGGTTCGGCAGCCGGACATAGTTGCGCTGATCCAGGAGCAGTGCAGTGATCCGGGCGATATTCGCGTCATCCTCGGCGCTGGCAGGTTTGCTCTTGCCTTTGCCCTGACCGGGTTCGGGAGGGGCGTTCAGGTCGGCGAAGGCGGCTCCTGCTGAGGCTTGCAGCGGGCGGACGTGCGACGCGCAACCCGCCAGAAGGATCGCACAGGCCAGAGGCAGCATAAATTTCAAGAGGGAAAATTTCATCGGACTAATTTCCTATATGCCCCCAGGAGGGGCGCCGGGTGTGACGTTGAAGGACTTCTTCCAGATTTATTACGTCATCTCCTCCCGAAATGACGCCAAATTCGCGAATCTTTCGCATTTCCGCGTATGATACGGTTTGACGCAGCCATCGCCCCTGGGTATCAGATATTTGCCGGAGAGGCGGATGCACCGATTATTCGAATTCGTATTTGCCTTCCTGGGCCGCCCATTCGTAAGCGACCCGTGGGATCTGAGTGGCCAGTTTGCCGCCGCTGATGTCTATCAGCGCTCCGGTGATGTAGCTTGCCAGGTCGGAGGCCAGGAAGCAGATCAGGCGGGCCACGTCCTGTGTCTCGCCCCAGCGCCGCAGGGTCAGCGTGTCCAGCAGGCGCTGTTGCTGGGCGGGCGGCGCCTCGGCGAAGTGGTTCATCTGCGTCGGGACCATACCGGGCGCATAGCAGTTGACCGTAATGTTCCATGGCCCCAGCTCCCCGGCCAGAACCCGCGTTAAGGAGACCACCCCCACCTTCGATACCGCATAAGCCCCGCTGCCCACCGACGGAACAATGGCCGCGAAGGAGGCGGCATTCAGAATGCGCCCGGATTGCCGTTGTTTCATTATCGGCACGACGGCCTGGCACATCAGGAAGGTTCCCTTCAAATTGGTGTCCAGATTTGCGTCCCAGGCCTCCTCCGATAGCGTTTCCAGCGTTCCTCCCACGCTGACCCCCGCATTATTGACGAGAATGTCGATGCGGCCCTGGCGCGCCACGATCCGATCCACCAGCGTGCGGATCTCCTCGCGCCGCCGGACATCGCACCGGACGGCCTCGCCCTGCCAGCCGTTCCGCGCGTAGTCCTGCTGCAACGTATGCAGGGTCTCCTCCTGAATATCGATAGCAAACGTAGTGACGCCCTCTCCGACCAGCGTCTCCACGATCACTCTACCGATCCCACGCCCCGCTCCGGTAACGATGGCAACCTTGCCCGTCAGATCGATCTGCATCTCCGCCTCGCGCCTCCTTAAACTTCCGAAATCATTTGATCTGCTCCGCGTAGTCGTAGCGGCGGGTATGCGCCTCTTCGAGATAGGCGGCGAGCAGGGCGATAGCGGCCTCGATATCGTCCACGTGCGCCATCTCGTTGACGGTATGGACGTAGCGCGTCGGGATAGAGAGAGTGAAGGAGGGGACGCCACCACGGCTGCGCTGAATGCCGCCCGCGTCCGTGCCGCCCGCCGGCAGGATCTCCAACTGATACGGTATCCCCTTTGCCTCGGCAATGTCGCGGAAGTGGCGCACCAGTTTCGGATGGCAGAGCAGCGAGGAGTCGGAGATCTTGATCGCCGCACCCTTACCCAACACCGTGACGCGCTCCCCTTCCGTTGCGCCCGGATAGTCCACAGCCAGCGTAACATCCAGAGCGAGACCGATGTCCGGCTGCAACGCATACGCCGACGTGATCGCGCCGCGCAGACCTACCTCCTCCTGGACCGTGGCGACCGCCAGCAGGTTCGCTTTGACCGGCGTGGACTTCAAACGCCGCAGGGCCTCGATCATCACAAAGACGCTGAGGCGGTTGTCCAGGGTCTTGCTGACGATCATGTCGCCGACGCGCTCCGCCGTCCGGTCCATGGTCACCATATCGCCGATTTCGACCAGCGCCTTGACCCTCTCCTGGGGCAGCCCCAGATCCACAAAGAACTCCTCGATCTTCGGCGGCTTGTTCGCGTCTTCTGCCGTGAGCAGGTGCTTGGGCTTCGCGCCCAGCATCAGCGCGCCCCGCAGCGACTGCCCGGCGAACCCGTGTACCAGGACGCGCTGCGCCATCATCACACGTGGGTCCCAGCCTCCGATCGGCTGAATGCGGAGAAAGCCCCGGTCGTCAATGTACTTCACCAGAAAGCCGATCTCATCGATGTGCGCGGCGATCATCACACGAGGGCCTTCGGTCGCGCCCTTCTTAAAGGCGATCACGTTGCCCATCGCGTCGCTCTCCAGCGTATCGGCCAGAGGTCGCAGCTCATCGGCGACCAGTTTGCGCATGCGCTCTTCCCGACTGCTCACGCCCGGTGTCTCGCACAACTGCTTCAGCAGATCGAAATTAAGTTCACTCACGCTTCATACTCTCCTTTTGGGATTAGGTTGCGATGTTCGCCTACGGGTCGGGCGAACGGCGACGATAGATGACGAACGGCTCGGCGCCCGGAATGGCGAACGTCTGAACCAGACGATAATCCTGTTCGAAATGATACCTACGCGCCGCCTCCAGGAGCGCCGCCTCCCGCCTGCGCAGGCAGAGCCACTCCGGATGCAGCCGCTGCACGATGTCCGGCAGCGGCTCTTCGGTGCGATAGGAGGGCAGCACCTCCGGCGACACCAGACCGATGATATCGAGCAGACGCCTGCGGGAATAGTACCCCACATAACCGATGGGTTCCAATAAGATACGTTCGTCGGGGCCAACCTGCTCCCCCAGCCAGACGCCCATGGGGCGGCGCAGGGCATCTTCCAGCCGCTGCGCCTCCGCGATGTCGCGCCGCACCGCGCCCAGGTGCGCCAACCCCGCCAGCGCCACCATTGCCAGCGCCACCCCCCATACCAACCCACCCTTACGCCCTAAAGCCGCACTCCTCCACTGCCCCGCCCACCGGACCAACCAGGCCCCCCCGAGCGCTACACCTGCCACAAACAGGGGCCAGGGCGGCAAAAAGTACCAGCCGAATGCCGGAACCCGTGACGTGAGCATGGCCCCATAGTAGACCACCAACCAGAGCATCGGCACCACGAGAGGAGAAGATTTCACCACAGAGGACACAGAGGAACACAGAGAGAAGAAAGAGAACGCTCCCTTCTCCTCTTTGCGCCTTTGCGTCTTTGCGTGAGACACTTCTTCTGCTTTGCATTCTCCGTATTCTTTGCGTGAGATACTTTTCTCCGTGTCCTCCTCTGTGTCCCTCTGTGTTCTCTGTGGTGAAATAACTCCTCCCAGGCCGAGCAAGAAGAGCAGCGTGAGGGCTTTTTGTACCCAGCCCTGCGTGAACTGCGTGAGGAAGGCGGGCAGGTTGGGCAGCGTGGGGGAAGCCGCGTCCCGGTGGGCATAGACGGCGAGCTTGGCGACTAGGGAGGTCGGGACCGGCGAACCGAAGTAGGCGAAGGAGAAGGCCAGCCAGGGCAGAATGAGCAGAATACCGATTCCTAGAGCAGACCAGGGAATGCGCCGGGTGTGTAGCGCTAATGCGACGGCCAGCATGCCGAAGAGGAGGAGGCCGTCTATGCGGAGGAGGAACAGGACCGCACCGAGGGCATAGAGGGCGCGTTCATGCTGCGCGACATAAGCCAGGATCATACCGACCCCGACGCAGGTCACCAGGCCCGTCTCCATACCGCTGATGCTGACGCTGATGGGGGTCGAGGTGAGGGCGTAGAGCAGGGCGGCGAACAGGCCCGCGACCGGCTGGCCGATCTCGCGGCGGGCCAGGAGATGCGCCAGTAGCCAGCAGGTGAGGCTGTCGGCCAGGATATTGCAGGCTTTGCCCAGCGTCATGGCATCGAGGTGCAGCCAGGCGAAGAGCGCCAGGAGGAGGGTATAGAGCGGGGTGGTGGTGCCGAGAGTGCGCTCTCCTGGGTTGAAGACGAAGCCCTGGCCGCGCGCCAGGTTCTCGGCGTAGCGGAGCGTGATGAGCGCGTCCTCACCGGTGGCATGGGTGCGCCAGGCCATTCCGATCCGCACCAAGAGGGCGAGCAGGGCGATGGCGAGCGCCAGCAGGCGATAGAGACGGTCCGGAGGTTCCAAGGGGGCGATTGCGGGGTCGGTTGAAAGCGTGGACATGGCGGCCTGCGTTCCCCCTCCACATATGTAGAGGAGGAAGAGACGGAATTTCAGGGTTGGTTGCGGTTCTTGACGGTTTTGAGCATGGCGCGTACGGCGCGTATCTTCTTCTCACGCCGATCCGCGGAGGATGCTCCGAAGAGGTGCGTCTTCACCAGTTCGCGCGCTTCGCGGTCGGCGCGGCGCGGCTTCCGCCGCTCCTGCGCAATGACCCCATTGGCGATGGCCTGCTCCCGTTCGGCCTTGCGGTGTGCCAGGATCCGTTCCGTAATCAGCGTACCCAGTACCAGGTCGGCCAGCGGAAATAGGACGCAGAAGTTCTTCTGAAAGTACTTGTGGTGCAGATGGTGGTGTTTGCGCAGAAACTGGAACCAGCGGAAGCGCTCCACAAAGTGCCCACGCGGCACATGCATATTCCAGTGCATGTACTCATACACCAGGAAGTAGAGCACGATCCCCACTACGGCGCCGATGGCGGTGTAGGGGATCAGGTAGTTGATGAGCAGGATGATGGGGAGGTGGGCGACAACGATACCGGGAAGGGCATAGGGTTTGAGCAGGATATGCTCGGGGTGTTCGCCTTCCGGCACAAAGTAGCTGTCGTCGCCTTTATAGCGCCCATGATGAACGATGGTATGTCCGCGAAACGCCTCTTTCGGCGGGCGCGGGGTGTGCATCCAGAATTTATGCCAATACCACTCGAAGAAGCTGCCGTAGAATACCCAGCAGAGACCCGAAGCGATCTGTGTCCACAGCGAAGTCACGAGTTGTGGTCTCTCTTTCCAGCAGGGACGTGGGTGCCAGCGTCTGGCTCACCGGGGGCGCGACGACACGGGGCGTCGCGTCCGTCTGAAGTCCCTATGTGTTCTGTTATTGATAGTGTGCGGGCATTGTACCCTAATCCTGCGTGTTTGCACACGTAAGAACGCCTTCACTGGCAGAATTGGTCGCAATTTCGAGCATTTTGCGGTCTATAGCGCAAAATAATGGTCGAAATCGCGCTTAGATTGGGTTGCAGCACGATTCCAAATAGCCGCAGCGCCGGCAGTGGAGCTTATAACCGATGTGTTCCGGCGGCACGATCTGGTGGCAGACCGGGCAGCGCACTTCGCCGGGCGTCGCGTTGGCGAGCGCCGAGAGGTGACAGGAGGGCTCTCCGGCCTCCTGGGCTGTCGGCGGGGTCGGCGCTTCCTGGAGGTTGGGTGTCATGCAAGCTCCTTCTACTACCGTGCTGGTTTCTACGTTATTCGACGGTCGGGGTTCCCTGGGCCTGCGCATACTGCAGGACGCTCACGCGCGCCGCCAGGGTCGCGGCGATCTGGCGGAAGGCGAGGGCGGCCTCGCTCTGCGGCTGGGAGATCAGGACGGGTTGGCCGGCATCGCCGCTTTCACAGATCGCCGGGTCCAGGGGAACCCGGCCCAGGAACGGGACGCCGAACCGCTTCGCGGCCTGCTCGCCGCCGCCCGTCCCGAAGACCCCGCCGCTCATGTTCTCCACCACGCCGAGGATGGGAATGGAGCGGCCCGGCGTCTGCGAGAGCATACGAAACATCAGAACGCTCTTGTTGGCGATCTCCTGCGCCACCATCTGAGGCGTCGTTACGATCACGACGCCGGAGAGCGGGACCAACTGCGCCAGAGAGAGCGAGGCGTCGCCCGTTCCCGGCGGCAGGTCCACGATGAGATAATCCTGTTCGCCCCAACTCACGTCGCCGAGCAGTTGTTTCACCGCCGTGGCGACCATCGGCCCCCGCCAGACGACCGCTTTGTCCGGATCGAGCAGCGAGCCGAGCGACATCATCAGGAGGCCATGCGCCGTTAAGGGGACGATCTTGGGACCGGTGGGGGAGTTGTGCATCAGGGGGCGACTGCCGTTGCCCATCATCAGGGGCTGCGAAGGGCCATAAATATCGGCGTCCAGCAGGCCGACCTTCGCGCCGGTCTGGGCCAGTGCGATCGCCAGGTTGGCCGACACGGTGCTCTTC
>Ga0070734_10002647_pt1 | contig 20893 bp, 11 predicted proteins | sample Coa_R1_8_FD_66444 | JGI IMG/M metagenome (GOLD analysis project Ga0070734, IMG submission 66444) | Surface soil microbial communities from Centralia Pennsylvania, which are recovering from an underground coalmine fire - Coalmine... | ecosystem: Environmental > Terrestrial > Soil > Unclassified ...
CGCGATTGGTACTATCCCGGCGAGGGCGTACTCGACGATAGGCTCGACGACGTCGGCTTTCGTTGTGTGTCTCGTGCGGCCTCCCATTGATCTCTGCTCTTTTGTCCTCTTGCCCTTTGCTCTCGGCTGCGCCGCTATAGCGGCGCAGCCGAGTCGAATTTTGCGCATTTTTGGTCGGATGGGTGTCAGGTACGAGGAAATTCCGCATCTTTCTCATATAGAAGGCCCTCCCACACCTAAATTTGCGGGAGGGCCTGGGAGAGGAATGCCTCCGTCGGGAGGCGTGATGATCGGGTGAGGTTATTTGCCGTTGCCATTAGTGCCGTTGGATCCGTTGGTAGCGGCGTCCTTGGCGGCGAGTTCGGCGTTGGCGACCTCTTCGACCTCCTCCGCGCTGATCAGCCGCTCGATGGTTGCGACGCGGTCACCATCGGTGAGCCGGATGAGTTGGACGCCCTGCGCGCTGCGCCCGGTCTCGCGGATGGTGGCGACGTCCATGCGGATGGTGATGCCGGATACGGTGAGCACCATGAGCTTGTCTTCCGGTTCGACCACGGTGGCATCCACGATGGGGCCGGTCTTGCTGGTGACGTTCATCGTAATCAGCCCCTTACCGCCGCGCCCTTGTGCCGAATAGCGGCTCAGGTCGGTGCGCTTGCCGAACCCGTTGATGCTGGCTACCAGCAACTGGCTGGTGGGGCTGACAACATCCATTCCCACCACATGATCCTTGAGCAGCCTGGTTCGGGGATCGCGCATCTCGATGCCGCGCACGCCGCCTGCGGTATAACCGCGCTCAGGCACATCGGTCTCCTTGATGCGGATGGACATGCCGTTGCTGGTGATCAGAATGATCTCCTGGTTGCCGTCGGTGTGTTTGACCCAGCGGAGGTTGTCGCCCTCCTCGATGTCGAAGCACTTCTTGCCGTTGACGCGCAGATTGGCGAATTCGGCGAGGGCCGTGCGCTTGACCTCCCCGTACTCGGTGGCGAGGAGCAGATAGCCGCCCGCGTTCATGTCCTTCATGGGCAGAATGGCGGTGATCTTGTCGCCGGGTTCCACCTGGATGAAGTTGTTGATGTGCTGGCCGCGCGCCTGACGGCTGGTCGGCGGCACTTCATAGGCCTTGAGGCGATAGACCCGTCCCCGGTCGGTGAAGAAGAGGATGTAGTGGGTCGTGGTCGCCACAAAGAGATGGGCGAGGGCATCCTCCTCTTTGAGATTGGCAGCCTGGACGCCGCGCCCGCCCCGCTTCTGCGTGCGGTAGGTGTCTATCGGGACGCGCTTCATATAGCCGTCGCGGGAGATGGTGACCAGGGTCTTCTCTTCCGGGATGAGATCGTCCTCGGTGATCTCATCGGCTTCGGTGGGCAGGATACGGGTCTTGCGCTCGTCGCCGTACTTGTCGCGCAGGCCCCGCAGTTCGTCCTTGATGATCTTGGTGACGCGGGCGGGCGTGACCAGAATATCCTCCAGCCGGGCCATCTCTTTGAGCAGGTTCTTGTACTCCTCCTCGATCTTCTGGCGCTCCAGTTGGGAGATCTGCCGCAGTTGCATGTTCAGGATGGCTTCGGCCTGGATCTGCGTCAGGCCGAAACGGGAGCACATTTCGGTGCGCGCGACTTCGGTGCTGGGCGAGCGACGGATGAGGGCGATGATCTCATCCAGGAAGTTGAGCGCGATTTGCAGCCCTTCACGGATGTGCGCGGCAGCCTTGGCGCGGCCCAGTTCGTAGCGGGTACGCCGAACGATGACCTCTTTGCGGTGCGTCAGATACAGGCCCAGCGCCTGCGGGAGGTTGAGCAGTTTCGGCTGGCCGTTGACCAGGGCGAGCATGATGATGCCGAAGGTCTGGCGCATGCTGGTGTGCTTGAGCAGGTAGTTGACCATGCGCTTGGGCATGATGTCACGGCGCAGTTCGATGACGATGCGCATCCCGCTGCGGTTGCTGTAGTCGTTGATGTCGGTGATACCTTCGACTTTTTTCTGCCGGACGAGGTCGGCGATGTCCTCGATGAGGCGCTTTTTGACGACCTGGTAGGGCAGTTCCGTAACGACGATGGCATTTTTACCGTTGTCCATAGGCTCGATCTGCATGACGGCCTGCATGATGACGCGCCCGCGCCCGGTACGGTAGGCCTCTTTTGCGCCCTTCGTGCCCAGGATGACCGCCGAGGTGGGGAAGTCGGGGCCGGGCACGAACTTGATCAGGTCGTCCGCCGTCGCGTCCGGGTGGTCAAGCAGGTAGACGCAGGCATCCACGATCTCGCGCAGGTTGTGCGGCGGGACGCTGGTGCTCATCCCGACCGCGATCCCCTCCCCGCCGTTGCAGAGGAAGTTCGGGAACTTGCCGGGGAAGACAATCGGTTCGCGCCGCGTCTGGTCGTAGTTGGGCCGGAAGTCCACCGTGTCGCGCTCGATGTCTTCCATCATCTCCATCGCTAATGGCGTTAAACGACACTCAGTGTATCGGTAAGCCGCAGGTGGATCCGCATCAATGGAGTTGTGTACGAAAACGCCATCGGCGAGCAGGAAGTTATGATGCTCGTCTACCGTGATGTCATAGACATCCTTGCGCTCTTCCAGCCAGTTAATCGAGACAATACGGTGGTTGTAGTGCCTTCCAGCCTCTACCAAATCATCGAAATCCTTGAAGTAGGTGAGCGCCGCCTCCAGTCGTGGAATCCAGTTTTGTTTTCGGTTCGCCTCATAGGTAGCAGGCGTAATTGGTTCATTCCCTGCCTGTGCCAAAAGTGAAGAGAGGTACTTTGCGATCTTTCGGCGCATTACCTGCTGTTTGTAGGCGGGATCTGTCCACTTCTCCGTCAGCGCAACAGCCGCTTGCGCTGCCAGCTCTGTCATTAAGTTAGGATTGGCCTGGATACGTGCAGCACAGGTACGCCGAACACTCGCACGATGCGCCTGTCGGAAGGATTCATCCTGCCACTGTCGTTCGATTTTCTTTCGATGTTGTTCCCGTGTGTTCGGATCCGCCCAGAGCGTATGGGCCATGTTGGAGAAATGATCTTGCGAATAGTTCGCACGATAAGCCGGGTCCTGCCAACAAGCCTTCACTCCCTCGCTGACCTTGGCACGTACCTCCTCGGAAGCCATAGCACACGAAATTGCTTCAACAATTTCGGCACGCTTTTCGTCGTCCGCCCACATGGCTCGGCTACGCTCAGAAATAATATGCGCCAAGCGTGCTTTCTCTTCGGGCGTCAGGGGACGTTTTTCGATACCTGTAAGTGCGACGCTCATTTTTTCGCGATATTCCGGATCGGTCCAGAGCGCTTTCATCCTTCGGGAGATTTCCGCTTTTGCTGCGACATCTTGCTCATAGCGCTTGCGGAGCGTCGCGGCTACACGAGGACCATTCGCCTTGCGGTATTCCGGGTCTTGATTCTGACGGATCTGGCGTTGCCGTCGCGCTTCCAAGACCTCCGGATGTTCGTTGTAGTAACGCTGCACTCCCTGTCTTTGTGCTTGGCGGAAGTCTTCATCTTCCCACAAGGCTTTGATATGCTCGGTATGGAGATGAAGATGCTCCAGGAACTCCATGCGCTCTATGTTGGTCGGGCGGTTATCCCAGCGATTGAAGTTCTTGTGATGTCGGACGTACGGACCGTGAAAGGCTCGTGCCAACCCGCGTTCCTGATTATAACGGTCAGCGATGTGATGGACAAATTCATACTCACCGCTGGCAGGTTGCAGCACACGAAGGTAGTCGTTCAACCCGTCTTTCACGGGAGCCGCATCGAAGTAGCCTGGCATCAGGCTATCATCTTTTGTGAGATGCTGCGCCTGCTTGTAACTACCATCGCGGAGCATAAAGCGGTGATCGGGGGTACAGCGTATCTTCGCCCCATTATCTAACATCACTTCGATGAGTTGAGCGTTGCGACGGGTAATGCGAGAATGGCGTCCTTCTCCAATGACAATGTGCCCATTCTTATCCACTGAGTAGACATGAAAGATGGTATCCGGCCCTAATTTCGCCAACTCTGAGAAGGTTTTCTCTGTGCCATCCAGTAGTTTGATTTTGGTGTCCCCGGTAAAGCAACCGAAGTTGCCCTGGGGATCTATTAATGGATAACGCAAGCTGAAATCCTGCGCCATACGGACCAGCGTTCCATAGATGGCGGCATCGCCATGCGGATGGTAGTTGCCCATGCAGTTATGCACAAGCATTCCATTGGCGACAAACTCATGGTCTTCCTCAACCTGAATATCGTATGTCACCTGCGGCGGAGCGGAGCGAACGTGTCTGACTTCGCTAAAGGAAATCTCGTTTGCCATGAGCTGGCACATCAGCCTTGCCTGATCGGGACCGGCAGATTTCATCTTCAGAAACAGGGCCTGCGTCAATCGGATGTCTTCTATTGATTCGTCGGCGGAGCGAGAAAGAACGACATCGCCCTGCTTGAGCGCCTCGGCGTTCTTCCAAATGATCTCCAGGTCTTCGGTCAATACCTTGAACTGCTGCCCTGATGTACAGACATTTTTGCGGCCACTCGTCAGTTCCACTTCCAGCAACGGCTGCTCCGGCATGACATAAGTCTGCGTGATGGAACGCGCGCCGTTCTGGGTGAAGACTTCATCGCCGATGTTCAACTCCTCGATGGGAACGAGCCCTTGAGGTGTGCTGACCAGCGTTCCGGCGACAAAACACTCCCCGATGACCTTGGCGGATTTGACGCGGGCGGAGTTCGGGCCGATGTTCAGATCCCGCATGGCGGTGAGAATACGACGCTGGACGGGTTTGAAGCCATCGCGGACATCGGGCAGGGCGCGGGAGACGAGGGTGGAGACGGCATAGCCCAGATAGGAGCGACGCAGCTCCTGCTCGATATCCACCAGCATCAGGCCGCCCTCGGGGCCATTCTCGCCGGGTTCGGGACCATTGGAAAGCGTATCGTTAGCCAACTTTCTCTCCTGATTCGTGTCGCGCAGGTCGCTTCATGCATCACGAAGCGACCTGCGAATAGGGGGTTCTTTGCTCTCATATTTACCCCTCTATTGTACCATTTACGTACAAATTTGTCAACTGCTGACATAAGTTCGCACTTCTTGGAAAGGGCCGTTTTTCCAGGCGGGCAATCGGCGGATTTTGAAACGGAGCCTGTCTTTAGCCCGTCAAATGAATACTACGGTTTCCGATCCCAAAACGGAAACAGGAGTTGTCGCAGGGGAGGGTGAAACGTAGGATGCCGGTTTGCAAGGCAGCGAGCAGGATCGTGTGCGCAAGGGGTGGATCGCAAGGAGAGCAAGCGTGCCAAAACGCTCTGAGCAGGTTCCGTAGAGAAAGGAGTGCCCTATGTCGAAACGCGCTATGTATCGTATTGTGTGGATGATCTCGCTGCTGGCTATCATTGGTATGAATGGGCTGTTTCTCATGATGCCGTCCCAGGGGGCTGCGACAGCCGCATCCGATACCCTGGTCTCCTTTACGACAAGCGACAAGATGATCTCGCTGCGCCATCCCAGCAACTGGACGCCCAACGAACAGTCGGACCATGCCATCGCCACCGGGGTGGAATTTATGCCCGATGAGACGACCCGCTGCGTGGTCAAGACCGATATGCTCAGCTCCATCCTGACGAGTACCCCTGGGGCCGGCGTGGATCTGAGCAGCCTCTCCGGAACGCCGGGAATGCCCAACATGCCGACCGGCGCCCAGAAACCTCCGCTGGAGGCAGCGCATGACTACCAGGCCGATGCCATCCGGGAAGATCCAAAGCGCTATCCCCGCTATGCCGAGGGGAAGGCCATCAAAGTGCATGTCGCCGGGTTGGAGGCCCTCTTTACCCAGTTCACCTATCGGAAGTTTGAGGGGTTCGAGGCGGTAGAAATGGTGGGCCGGCGGATCACCGCCGTGACCCCGGACCGCCGGCTCTCCATCGTCGCAACCTGCCGTAAGGACCAGGCCGAGAAGCTGGAACCCGTCTTTCAGAAGATCATTGACAGCGTCCAGATCGGGCAGGGAGGTTAATCATGCTGTGTCGTTCTTGTGGTCGTGATAGCCGGACCATCACCTCGTGCGAATGGTGTCATCAGCCGCTGTCGGTGGTCCCTCCGCCTCAACCCACCACGCAGATGCCCGCGGGCAACCCGCCCACCCAGGCGATGCCGATGGGCCAGCAGCCGACGCTGCAGATCCCGCAGGGAGCGCCGCCCTACCCCGTTATGCCCGGAAGCCAGCCCACCACCCAGCTACCGCCGGGGGTGCAACCGACGATGCAGGGGAATGCCCCAACGCGCCGACGGGTCTCCCTCACCGGTGAGGTGATCGAGGATGCAGCGCCCCCGCCGCCACCCATGGCGCCGACCGGCGTCATACCTGCCGGAATGGGACACATCCCGGCGACCGCCTACACGGCCCAGGCGGTGCAGGCGCAGTTGCAGGGCAGCGGCACGACTCCGATGGGCGAGCGCTGGGAGAAGTTCCTGGCCATCGCGCTGCCCTTGATCGCCCTCTCGATGCTGATAGTCCACATCTTCCCCGGCTCGTTTCTCTATGTGGGCTTCGCCGATATGTTCTTCATCCCCATGGCATTGGGCGCCGTGGGCGCGGTACCCTCCTACGACGACGCGATCGCCGATTGCAGTGTGGTCCTCATCGTCTCTCTGCTCTTCGGTCCCGCACTGGCTCTGGTCGTCTATCTTATCGTCTGCGCGTTCAAACAAGAGTGCAATGGCGCGCTGGTCGCCCTGTTGCTTATCAGCCTCATCCTCCCCTTCCTGCTGCTTATCCCCTTCTTGAGCACCGGATTATCCTGGGACAAACTGGGTGCATGGGGCCTGTTCAACATCTTCAGTTTTGTGCGCGTCTTCCTCGGCTTCGCCGGGTGGTTCCTGAGCAGTTTCTTCCGCCAGGAAAATGAGTAGTAGCAGATCACCATCTGAACCGGCGACTAAAGTCGCGTCTGACAAAAGCACAAAGTCCACCTGCGTGGACTACCTTCGACATGGAGAGTCGGCGCAGGCCGACTTCGTGCCGCTGTCAGCCGCGACTTTAGTCGCTGGGCTCGTCATTCTCGGCGTGGACGCTGTCCGGGTGGAAGCGCGCCGTTGGGAAGGGGACGCCGGGCTTGCCAGCCGCCCAGTTGGCCCGCGCCACCACCTCCGGATCGGCGCGATCCAGGTCCGTCCAGTCCTGCGCAGCGCACTGCAGCGCCAGCCGTCGGGCCTCGCCGCGCAACGTGCGGGCGGCAGGGTTCAGTTCGTCCAGGGCAATCTGGTTGAGCCGATGGGTAAAGGGAGTCAGGTCGGGCGTGGGCGTGAAGCAGGCCGTTAAGGGCGTGGCTGTGCGGTCGAAGCGCGTCATGGCGGGGAGGCCGAGGACCAGTTCCATGGTACGCAGCAGGGAGGTGTGGTTGTAGGGCTCGCTGATCACCGCATGGCGGCGCGTGTAGGCCGAGATACAGAACGCCGTGGTGCGATGTCCGTCCACATGGTCCACCGCCGCCTGCGAATCGTCTTCGATCACCAGAATAAGAGTGTCCTTCCAGAACCGCGAGTGGCTGATCCGATCCACGATGCGCCCCACGGCGAGGTCGTTATCGGCCACCGCCGCCCGTGGCGTGGGCATGCCGGGGCGGGTCCCGCTGGTGTGGTCGGCGGGCAGCAGCAGCATGCAGAGCGCGGGCAGGTCGCCCTTCGGCTCGAAACCGTCCAGGTCGCCCAGGAACTGGTCGGCCCGCCACTGGTCCGAGACCGTGATGGGAAACCCGATGAAGCGGGGGTGCAGGTAGGGCCGCAGGGCCGCGCTATCCGTCTTCGCCTCCAGGGTGAATTTGCCGGTCTTCTCCTGGTAGTCCTTCCACAGGTTGCTCCACGTGGGCGGCGTCCCTCGCTCCTGCGCCTGAATGCCGGGGCGGTTGACGAACTCGCCGTAAATCCGCACGCTCAACCCCTTCTTAATTGCCGCCGTCCAGAGAAACCCTTTCGGCGAGTAGGCCAGCGGATCGCCGCCATCATAGGGGTAGCTGCGGAGATGCGCGTTGTAGTTCTGCTCGATGTAGGCGTTGGCGACGGCCTCGTCGCACCACTGGTGCCCGTCGGCGGAGTTGGTCCCGCTGGTGAAGGTATTGTCCAGCAGCACAAACTCCCGCGCAAGCGCATGCTCATTGGGCGTAACCGCCTCGCCATACAGGTTGAGCGCCCTGTTGCCATTGCCTTCGGGCATGTCGCCCAGCACGGCGTCGTAGGTCTGGTTCTCCTTGATGATATAGACCACATGTTTGAAGACGGAGGGCTCGCCCGCCCGCTCCGGCACCGGCAGCGGCGCGGCATTGGGGCGGGGCGCGTCCTCCGCGCCCCAGCGATTGTTGGCGGCTACGATCTTACTCTGCGCATCCAGCTCCGGCCCGGTGACCTTCGGCAGGAGCTGCACCGTGCCGATGCTGTTGTGGACGCCGTAGCTGTTGTTCCTTGGAGAGAGGATGCGGGGACCGACGCCCTTGGAGCAGGCCACATAGAGGGTATCCCGGCGCGCGGCGATGGCGATAGGGAACCAGCCGGTGGGCATATAGCCGGCCACGGTCGGCTTCGCCGCCCTATCCGGCAGGGTCACGACCGCGACGGCGTTCGCACCCCCGCACGCCACATAGAGCGATTTCTCATCCTCCGAGAGCGCCAGAGAGGTGGGGATCTGTCCAAAGCCGGGGTCCTGTGGCGGGGTCAGGGAGAGCGTCTGCGTCATATGCCTGCGGCGTGTATCGAACACGCTGACGCTGTCGTCATCGCTGTTGGCGATATAGAGCGTCTGCCCATCGGCAGTGATCGCCAGGGCCGAGGGCTGCCGTCCGACGTTCACCTCCGTAACGACACGGCGCACGGCTGCGTCCGCCTCGCCCTCTTTCCCGCCCGTGTCGCCCCGGCTCTCCGGAAGTAGGTCGAGATGGGTGGTATCAATCACGGACAGGCTGCCGCCCCGCGCGGCGTCGGTGACGGGGTCCACGCGCACCGGGGTGCCCGCCGAGGGTTCCGTCTGCTTCTCGTCCGGCTTCGCACGCTGCCCGCCCCGGTTGGCGACATAGAGCGTCGCACCGTCCGGTGACAGAAGCAGCCGGTAGGGCGCGACGCCGACGGGGATCGTATGCAGCAGCTTGCCGTCCGGCAGGGAGACCACGGCGACGGCGTTGTGCATGCCCAGAGCCACATAGAGCCGGGTATCATCGGGCGAGACGGCCAGGCCCAGCGCCTGCGGATTGCTCTTCTCCTCCGTCACGATCAGCGGCGTCCCGGCCTTCCAGGCATCGCCCTCGTGGGTAAAGCGGGCGACGCTCCCGTTCTGGGCCGAGGCATAGAGGGTTTTGCCGTTGTGCGCCCACGCCAGCCCGAGCGCGTCCGCGTTGAAGGGCACGACGCCCGTCGGCTCGCCGGTTTTCGCATCGAAGCAGAGCACGCCCTTATCGGCGCCTGCCGTCAGGATCGCCAGCGTGCTCCCATCGGGAGAGAGCGCCACATCGCGGGGCCGCGCGCCCTGGATCTCGCGCAGCACCCCGCCCGGCGTCACCGTCTGATTGCTCGGCACCAGGACGCTCCCGTTAGGCTGTTTGCCCAGGGTCAGGCGGCGTGCGACCTCCTGCGCCACCGACCGTTGCAGCAGATACGCCGTGGCTGCCAGAAGCAGGCCGATGCAGAGCCAGCGCCATTGAGAGTGCATTCTCATATTGGTTTCTCCTGGGCGATCCCGCCCTATTTTCTCCCGCTTAGTTTCACGATTGAGGGCGATATTCCCTCCGGAAAACAGGCGAGAACAGGGAAACCGACTTGACGGTTCTCTCGTAAGAGGAGAGAGCCCTCCTGTCGTGTTCTAGCGAATATCAACGGTCTGGTTTTCCGCCCTGGGGTAAAATATAGTCGGTAGAACCATACAGGAGAGTTTTCTATCAGGCATTGTGAGGCAGACGCACATGACAACGCAAGAGATACTTACGGCTATCGGACAACTGGGACCTGTTGAGTTGGAGAAGGTTGCGCATCACGTTTCCCGGATGCGATTACGGAAAGTTACCGGGCAAGAAGCGGAACTGGTCCAAATAGCTCGTCGTCGTCGTCCACGCGCCTTTCAACGGCGCTATCACGAACTGATGCGGAAACGTCAGGAAGAGACCCTGACCGAATTGGAGTATCAGGAATTGCTGTCGCTGACCAACGAAGCGGAGGCATTCGATACGCGCCGCATGAAAGCCCTTGCAGATCTAGCGGAAATGCGTCAAACGGATCTCGATACGTTGATGCGTGACCTGGGCCTTGCGCGGCATGGCTAAATCCAATGTTCCTCGCAAACTCAAACATCTTGTCGCGGAGAGAGCGCGAAACCAATGCGAATACTGTCGCAGCCGTGAGGACTATGCAGTAGACCCCTTCTCCGCAGAACATATCCTCCCGAAAAGTCGCGGGGGCACAACGGATTTCGATAACCTGGCGCTTTCTTGCCAGACCTGCAACAACCACAAATACAACAAGACCGAAGGGATCGACCCCAAAACAGGTCTCCTCGCTTCCCTGTTTCACCCACGTCAGCAAAAATGGAGCGATCACTTTTCTTGGAGTGAAGATACAACAGCCATTATCGGGCGAACACAGACAGGACGCGCGACTGTCCACACGCTTGATATGAACCGGGAAAGTTTGATCAATTTACGCAGGATGTTACATCGTGATGGCCATCATCCTCCACGTGAGTAACTCACCTTATATAGCGCTTCCCGAGGAGAAGGAGCATGACCATGGAAGAGAGCAAATTGGAAGAGAATCAGGAAGAAGAGGCCGCCGCAAAAGAGGCTGCCAGGCAGAAGGATGCCACCGCGCTTGCGGCTGCCGCCGAGCGTGTGCTGACAGCAACCTTCAACGCGCCGGTAACGTTAGGCCCGCCTGAGATCTTGCGGGATCAGTACCGGAACGGGGTGGTACGCTGCCCGGTGGTCGCAGGGCCTTCCGGCCTTCCGGGGAGCATCGTGGCGAAAATAGCGGTCGGCGAGGGCGAGGATCTCTACGATGCAGAGAAGGACACGTCGGGCTGCACGGCCTGGCGCTTCTACAACGAGTGGGCCGGGAACCGCTTCTTAAACGAGATGGCTATCGAGCCTCCGCTCAATGCACGTCTGCTGGCAGGGGATCGAACGGAGGGGCTGTTTATTCTGGAGGATCTGGGCAATGGGGATGCCCTATCGGATGTCGTCCAGCGGAGCGATCCGCAGGCGGCGGAGCGTGCGCTCTTCGACTATGCCCGCGCGCTGGGCAGAATGCACGCCGCGACCATCGGCCATGCGGACGCCTGGCGACAGGTCCGCCTCGCCATCGGCGGAACGGAGCAGGAGCGGGAGCCTCTGGGCTCGGGCTGGCTGAAGGAGAATATCGCGCCGTTTCTCGAAATGTGCGCGGAGCTCGAGGTTCCGGTAGCCGCCGGCTTCGAGGAGGACGCGGAGACGGTCCGGCAGACGCTCGATGCTCCTGGCCCTTTCGAGGCTTTCTCTCCGAACGACACCTGCCCGGACAACCATCGCCTGATGCCGGATGGGAGCCTGCGCTTCTTCGATTTCGAGTTTGCCGGCTACCGCCATGCACTGCTGGACGCATCCTACCTTCAGGTGCCGTTCCCGACCTGCTGGTGTGTCAATCGGATCCCGGCGGACCTGGTGCCGCGCCTGGAGGAAGCCTATCGCGCGGAACTCGCTCGCGGCTGCCCGGAAGCGAGTGACGACGCGCTCTTCTGCGCCGCGATGAGCCACGCCTGCGCCTTCTGGACCTTCACCACTCTGAGCTGGCAACTGAAGGACACCCTGAAGGAGGATGGAGAGTGGGGCATCTCCACGGTGCGCCAACGGCATCTCTATCGCCTGGAGACCTTCACCGAGCGGGTCTCCCGCTATGGGCACCTGCCCGCGATGGCGGAGACGGCCAACGCCCTGTCCGCAAAGCTCGCCTCCCTCTGGCTGCCCGAATTGGAATTGATGCCGATCTACCCGGCCTTCCGGCATTGAGACCGTAGGATTTGGATTATGGTTAGGCAAATATCCTTCTGGTGTGAGAGACCCTGGATTTAGTTGGGAGTGGTTTGAATGGGAGCACGACAATATCTACCGAAAGTTACAAGTTGGCGGATTGGTTAAAGCTATGACCATAACAGGAAAAGAATACGAAGCACTTGCCTCTGTCGAATTTATGGAAGATGCTATCTTTCGTTATAATGCAGAGCACTCTCTTTCTCCGGGCGGGCATACACACCATATGCTCATCAAGCAAGGGAGTGTCTTTCGGTTTGCACCTTAAACCTTGCAACAAATGGACCACACGACGGCTTGCTGCTGAAGACAGTCATATTGCAGCACGGCCAGAGAGGTTCACTTTCCCGATCCTTCGGAGAGGGGCAGGAGGTTGTCGTCCGGTTCGCGGTCGATGAGCTTGGTGTTCGGGTCAATGCCGGCCTTTTCCGGCTCCTCCGCCACCTCGTAAGTGAGGGTGGTATACTCTCGTGTGAAGTGCTTTCGCTCCAGCACCAGCGGCTTGCCTAACCGCTCTCCCCGCTTCGTTCTGCCGTAGATGCCGACCTCGATCCAGGCATTCTCAGAAATCGGCTTCTCATTCCCCATCGAGTCGGCCTGGAGGGTGCGCGTCTGGGTCTTCAGAGTGACCTTCCAGCGGTTCGGCCCGATTTTGAGGCGCTCAGCGGAGACCATACGGTCCTCAAAGAACGTGATCTTCTCGAAAAGATCGCTCAAAAAGCGCTGGGTGTCGGCAGGGGTTGCCGCCTGGAGATACTCATAGAGTTCGAGGGAGGTGGTGTACGGCGGCTCCTGGAACCCCTTGTCTTTAACAAATCGCGCCAGGGCGGCATTCAGCCGCCGCTCACCGATCTGATCCTGCAGCGCATAGAAGACCAGCGCCCCCTTGTTATAATGGATATAGGGCTGATGCTGCACCCACAACAACGCATTCTCCCCCGTGCCCTCCCTGCCGCGCCCCGCCAGATACTGATCCAGATTGTAACGGAGGAACTTGCGTATCCGCTCCGGCCCATACTCCTCCTTCATCACCATCAGCGCCGAGTACTCCGCCAGCGACTCGGCCAGCATCTCGGAACCCTCCACGTCGCCTCCCAGCACCTGATGCGCCCACCACTGGTGCGCGGTCTCATGGGCGGTTATATAGAATGGGTAGTCGATATCCTCGGCGCCCTTGCGCACCTGGGCGATAAAGCCTGCGCTCTCCGAATAGGGGATCGTGTTCGCAAAGGATTGGGCGATTGACTTATAGGCCGGAAACTCCAGAATACGCAGTTGGCGGAACTGGTAGGGCGAATAGTTGCGCGAGCAGTAGGCCAGCGCCTTCTTCGCTCCCGCCGCCATCCGCTCCAGATTGTAAGCGTGTTCGGGATGGTAGTAGATCTCGATGGCGACCGGCTTGCCGTCCGCCCCTACCCACCGGTCACGATACACCCGATACCGCGCCGAGACCACCGGCACGAAGTTGCGGATGGGCGCGTCCATCTTGTAGTGGAAGCAGCGTCTTCCCGCCTCCGTCCACTCGCGCTGCAAATAACCGGACGTCAGGGCGATCTGGTCGGGCGCCGTGCGGAGCGTCGCCTCGTAGGTGATCCAATCCGCGTCGTTGCCGATATAGGTGTTTTGGCGGGCCTGGAGGTCGGCGGCGGAAGCCATCCGGGGACGATAGGCCAGCCCCTCCTTATGGCGATCCTCATAGCCGGCGAGCTCTTTATTCGGCTGGTAACCCAGGCTTGGCAGAAAGCTCTCGATGAAAGTCCCGTTCGCGACGATCTCCGTCTGGGGTGCGTCGTTCGGGAAGCCCGTTTTGTCGTAAGCCAGGTCGAACTCCAGCCGCGCCTCCTCACCGGGGCGCAGCGGTTGCGCACAGCGTAACACATAGAACCCCAGCCGCTTATCCGCCACGGAGCGCACGGCATCCCGATCCAACTGCAGCTTGCGGATGGTCTGGTCACGATCTACCACCACCACAATGTCCCGAATGCTCTTCTCGGTCTTGTTTTTGAGTATATAGGTTCCCTGCACCGCATATTGAGACCGCTCCGGGTAGAGCGTCATGTCCAGCTTGACATCCGTAATACGCGGCTGCGGCAGGGAGGCATAGCGCGCCTTATACCGCTTCTCGTAGCTGGACCACAGTTTGCGCCAGGCGGTCTTAGCAAAATATTCGTTCCGAATGTTGGTGTTGATGAAGATATAGATGCCGGTTCCCATCCAGCAGAGGGCGGCCAGGCCCGCCGCAAGGCGCACTCCGTGCGTCGGCCTGCCCATCTTCCAGCGCTGCTTCAGGCGCGTCTCCTTGCCGCGTACCCAGAGGCGCAGGCTGAGTACAACCAGCAGCAGGGAGAACGCCAGCCAATACACATGAAAGGCAATCGCCGGGTGGAGAAAGGGGCCATATCCGTTCATGTCGGAGTAGACCATACGGGGAAGGCCATCGGCAAACAGATACAAGGTGTGATCCCAGCCCAGGTTGCGGAGGATGCCGCCTACGAAAAACGCGCCGATCAGCAGCCCGTGGCCCAGGAATTTGTGGTTGACCAGCGTATGGATGCAGAAGGCCAGAGCCGTGATACAGACGAACGCCGGGAAATCGATCCCAAAGAGGTAGGAGACATAGAGGCCAGGCTCAAAATGGAAGTAGCCTTTCGCCGCCTGGGTCGCCATCCCGGCCAGTATCAGCACGCCATTCAGGACGACCAGCATGCCCAGAATGGCCGTCATCTTGCTCAATGCCGTGACCCAGGTCGGGATCGGCTGGGCGTCCGCGATCTGGTCCAGTTGCAGGGTCCGCTCCCGCCAGACCAGCTCACCCGTATAGAAGGCGATGAGAACCAGAAAGAAGAGGGCAAAGATGGGCAGGGTCGTCTCCACCATCACCCGCGTCACCGGATAGGTGGAGGTCCCATAGACCTGATCGGCGCTCCAGGCGACGGCGATGGTCAGCAGGAAGCCGCACAAAACGATCACGCGGAAGGGAACGCCGCGCAGGATCTCGCGCATGTAGAACCCGCAGAGATGCCCGTAAGCCGCAAGCGCATTCGGATACAACGGCGCATCCGAATGCGACGGGGATGCTATGGACGGAGCGGAGGGCGCGCTGCCCGCGAAGGCCTGCTTCCTCCCTCGCAATGCGGGTGCTTGTGCGGAGAAGCGAAACAGCCGATAGCCCACCGCAAAGAGCGCCGCGCCGACTCCCGTCCAGAGCAGCCGGTTCCAGAGCAGCAGGCCCGTCAGCGGGATCACCCGGCTGTTACGCGCTGCTGCAGGCCAATAACGCGTCACCAGGTTCAGCGTGTTCAGGCCGAAGGGGTCGAGCATTCCGGCGAGGGTGTGGTTATCCAGGTTCTCGATCAAGCTGGAGCCGACGAGATAGGCGACCAGAAAGAGCACCCCGGAGACATAGGTCGCCAGCGGACTGCGCGTCAGCGCGCCCACCATAAAGAAGACCGCCCCGAGGAGAAATACGTTGGGAAGGACCATGCTGAAGAAGGGCATGGCGTAGGCCGCGCCCACAAAGGGGCCGAGTTTCCAGCGCTCTACCCAGGGCATCCGCGTTCCCAGCCAGAGGCCGACCAGGGGTGCGCTATAGATCCCCACCGTGACGACCCAGGAGCCGAGGAAGCGCCCCAGGAGGTAGTCCCGCTTGGTGATGCGGGTGGTGAAAAATAGCTCGTGGGTCTTGGTCTCGTAGTCGCGGTAGATCGCCGTGCCCATGATCCCGGTCGCGATGACGGAGCCCAACGCCATCAGGATCGTCGTCAACTCCGCGATGACCAGGGGCGCGTTGTTCTTGGTGAGGGCGCTGCCGAGCGTAAGGTGCGAAGCATCCGTCGTCATCATCAGGAAGGCGATCGAGCCCAGGAGCAGGAAGTAGATGTAGGTCGAGGCCATGCGCAGGCGATAGCGGATCTCGAACCGGAAGATAGAGAGCATGGGGTCCTCCTATACCTGCGCCGCCCGCGCGATATGGAAGAAGTAGACATCTTCCAGGTCCGGTTCCACGGGAGTGAAGTCCTCTCCGGGGGGCATCTCGCTGTAGATGGTGACCTGGGGGCGGCCCGCATACAGGCGCTTGGAGAGCAGAAAGTAGTTGGCTTCGAGGGCGGGCAGAGCGGCTTTTTCGGTGGTCTTCCGCCAGACCCTGTCGGCGAGTTGTGCGAGGATGTCCTCGGGACGCCCCTCCGTTACCACCCGGCCCTTCGCGAGGATCGCCATCCGCTCGCACAGCTCCCGTACATCCTCGACGATGTGGGTGGAGAGGATGACGGTCACATTCTCGCCCACCTCCGCGAGGAGGTTCAGGAAGCGATGGCGTTCGTTGGGGTCCAGCCCTGCTGTAGGCTCATCCACGATGATCAGCTTGGGCGCGCCAATGAGGGCGACGGCGATCCCAAGCCGCTGCTTCATGCCTCCGGAGAATCCCCCGACCGCCTTGCGGCGCACCTCGTAGAGGTTGACCTGCTGGAGCAGCGCCCCCACCCGCTCGCGCCGCTCCCGCCGGTCGTGCACTCCCTTCAATACGGCAAAGTGGTCCAGCGTCGCCTCCGCCGAGAGCGAGGGATAGAAGCCGAACTCCTGGGGCAGATAGCCCAGCAGACGCCGCATAAACTCCTTGTCCTGCAGAACATCGATCCCTCCGAAGCGGATGCTGCCCGCGTCGGCATCCTGCAGGGTGGCGATGGTACGCATTAAGGTGGACTTGCCCGCACCGTTCGGCCCCAGCAGCCCGAACATCCCACTGGGGATCGTGAGGGTGATGCCATCCAGGGCGCGTATGCCGGAGGGGTAGGTTTTCGTCAACTGTTCGATACGGAGATCCATGCGCAGCGTTCCGTTCTGTTTGTGCCTGAATGCACATTCTACCCCGAGAGCTCCCCTCCGTCAATGAGATAGTCCGCCCTTTCGCTCAAGCGCCTGCGCGTTTCACGACCGTTTCGCCTGATGGTAGATTTCGTAGAGCAGAACCCCGGCAGCCAGCGCCACATTGAGCGAATCGCAGTGGCCTGCCATCGGGATGCGGACGACGATATCGCAGGCAGCCTGCCGCTCCTGCGAGAGCCCCCTGCCCTCGCTGCCCATATAGATGACATTGGGGACAGGCAGGGCGGTCTGCCGATAGGCCACCGCAGCGCCGGGGGACGTGCCGATGACCGGCAGGTTGTAGCGACGCTTCCAGGCGAGGAACTCCTCAAAATCGGATCGGACCAGGCGCTGATAGAAGACGGCTCCCATGCTGGCGCGCACCGCGAGGGGATCGAACGGGTCCGCCGTATTGCCGAGGAGGATCACTCCGGCGCAGCCGACGGCATCGCACGCGCGCAGGATCGTCCCCAGGTTCCCCGGATATTGAATGCCATCCAGCGCGACCCAGCCGAGCTCTCGTGCGGGCCGTACCGCAGGCAGCTTCTCCCAACGCTGCCGCACCACCGCGCCGATCCCCTGCGTGTCCTCCCGCCCTGCCATCCACTGCAAAACCTCCGGAGCAACCCGCAGGATCTCCGGGGCGCTGCGCAGGCAGCTTATCCGAGGATGCTGGTTCGCGACGGCATCCCACTGCTGCGGGCAGACGACCCATGTTTCGATCTCCGCGCCGTGCTCCAACGCCGCCAATACGAAGCGGATCCCTTCCACAAAGAACAGGCCGGTGCGCTCCCGCTCGGGACGCAGGCGCAAACGCCGGATCCGCTTGACGGCAGGATTGTTCAGGCTGGTAATCAGGGCAGCGTGGGGCGGCGGACGCCGTTTGTCCTCGCTCTTTACTATCTTCCGTGCGGCCATCTCTTCGCTCTCCTTTCACGACCGATACGGACGCTCGCGCGCCGGAGCGCCGAGACGGTCGTGAGGGCAGCAGGGAGGGTCGGACAGAGGCAGGGCCAAGCCAACATGGGAAGAGAGGGTGAATGGATTTTCGACACTCGCAGGGGCGACACGAACGCTTCTCCCACCTCGCCAAGGGGTGAGGTGGGGTCTCAGGCGTTCCGGCGGTATGTTAGCGAGCGATCAACATTTGGGTGTTTTTGACGTCTTCGGGGAGTATATCCGCTCCGACCCGGAGCGGATACCTATCTCTCTTATCGTGCTACAGGCGCCGCGCGCTAAACGGCGCACGGCGCCTTAGGGATGCTCACGAAAATAAGTGTTCCGCCCGCAGGGCGGTTGGCCGAAGGCCCATCAGACGAATAATGGTCGCACCTTCGGTGCAGTCCAAATTCGCTTGTTACGCGAATTTCATTCACGGCCCGGCAACGCGGAACGGTTATTTCTCCTTATTCCTCGCTGTCGCTATGTGGGGTACGGACGCGGACGCAGGCGGTCTTCTTCTCCATCAAGCCCTCTTCCAGCAGTTTCGCCACCATCGCTGCGCGCGACGAGACGCTCAGCTTGGCAAAGATACGGCGCAGATGGGTATTGACTGTCCAACTGCTGATGTCCAGCACAGCGGCAATCACCTTATTGGGATAGCCCAGCGCGATCATACGCGCGATCTCCTGTTCCCGTGGGCTGAGAAACCCCTGACTGCGGGAACTGGACGGTGTCTGTTCTCGCACTAGAATGCAGCGGACACCGTTCCACTCGATGTCCAGTAAGTACTCCGCATCATCGCCCGGCGCCTTATGCCCTTCGCCGCCGAATGCACCTGTCATTAAGGTGTGCTCAATGAGTTGTTGAAGTAGCGCATGAGCCTCGTCGGGGTACGATAGATCCGCTTCCGACGCGACCGGCTCTCTTTTCCGCAAAGTAGCAAGCATCATGTTCCTCCCAAAACGCTCCGTCAGGAGAGCGTATGGCACCTCAGACTCGTCATGAAGACGCAGGCATCCTGTAGCCTGCAGAGGGGGGTCGTATAGGGCACGAGCATGTTTCACGCAAGGCACACGCTTCACCGTCTATAATTCGTTTTCCTGCTGATTTTTCAAAATTAATACCCCCGAGGCTCCTTCGGCCACAAAAGGGCGTGGATTCCTCTCCGGCAGAGGCGGACGCAGGCGCTCGGGCGGGAGCGCCGGGGTCACTCCCGCCGAATCCAACAGCCGCCGTATATTACCGCCAAGGATCATGGCTTCGTCGCGCGGCGAGAGGCCCAACAGGCGGATCTTGTGCAGCTCCAGACCGGGGTGCAGCCACGGCCCATCGGAACCGAAGAGGATTTTATGCGGGCCTGCGCGCTTCACTGCCTCCAGCAGGTAGTCGAAACGCCGTACCCCCGAGGTGTCCGCGTAAACGTTGGGAAAGCGGGTCACTTGGTCTATCACCTGATGATGCGCGCGCCAGTCGTCCTGAAAACTGCCCAGGTGCGGCACGATAAAGGTCACGTCGGGGTACTGCGGAGCGAACATCTCCACCACCGACGCCTGGCCCACCACGTCCACCAGAATCGGGATACGAAATGCACGCGCCGCGTCGCAGACCTCCCGGGTCGGCATGGCGTCGTGCCCGTGGACCTTCAGGCCGCGAAAGCCCCACTCGCGTACCGCCCGTTCGGTCATGCTATAGATGCGTCCCGCATCCCGTCTGGCATGCACAAACGCAAAGCCGATCAGCCGCTGCGGGTGCCGGGCGACGATGCGGGCGACCTGCGCATTGGCGGTCATATAATCGCTATGAAAGGGCGCGAAAACCACGGTACGGACAATGCCTGCCGCCCGCGCCCTGCGCAGATAGGCCCCCAGCGACGCGTCGGTGTTCCAGGGCGCCGTCAGGAGGTCGCCCTGCCCGGCATGGCAGTGGCAGTCAATAATCATGGGCATGGTATCCGTCCGATCCCCCTATCGCCGCCAAAAACCAGAGGCTCGTCGCAATGCCGTTGTAGAAGTTAGGCAGATGGAACTTCTCGTTCGGCGCATGCATGCGGTCATCTGGCAGGGCGAACCCCATCAGCACCGTGCGGGTCCGCAGGCGCTCCTGTAAGAGGCTCACCACCGGGATCGTGCCGCCCGAGCGGATGAACACAGGCGTCACGCCGAAACCGTTACGGTAAGCGCGCACGGCGGCGCGGATCGCAGGGTGGTCCCGATCCACCAGCGCGGACTGCGCCATCAGGTGGGTGCGCACGCTGAGTTGAATACCCGGCAGTGCGATCCGCGCGATATGGAGGCGGAACAGCCGCGCGATCTCCTGCGGGGTCTGATCCAGGACGAGCCGAAAACTGAGTTTGGCCAGAGCGCGCGACGGCAATACCGCTTTGCCGCCCGGCCCGGAGTAGCCGCCTACGATGCCGTTGACCGTGAGCGAGGGGCGGAGCGTAACGCGCTCATACAGGCTATACTCCGGCTCACCGACGCTCTGGGTCGCGCCCGCATCCCGCAGCAGGTCGGCGTCGCACGGCCCGGAGCGCGCCATGGCGGCGCGCTCCGCCACACCCCAGGCGCGCACCCGGTCGTAAAACCCCGGTAGCGTCACATGGCCCTCCCGGTCGTGCAGGCCCGCGATAACCTGGCACAGAGCCTGCAGCGGATTGGCAATGGCCCCGCCGAACAGCCCGGAGTGGAGGTCATGGGAAGGGCCGCAGGCTTCCAGTTCCAGGCCCAGCCCGCCCCGCATGGCATAGGTGATCGCGGGACGGTCGGGCGCGAGAATGGGCATATCCGAGACCACGGCGACATCGGCTGCCAGCGCGCGGCGGTGTGCATCCAGAAAGGCGGCGAGGTTCGGGCTGCCGATCTCCTCCTCCCCCTCGAACAGGCAGACCACATTGACAGGCAGCGCGCCGACGCTCTGCAGGTACGCCTCCAGCGCCTTGACGTGTACGAACATCTGCCCCTTGTCGTCGCTAGTTCCCCGCCCGTAGAGATCGTTGCCACGGAGGGTAGGCGCGAACGGCGGCGACGTCCATTCGGACAGCGGATCGGCGGGCTGCACGTCGTAGTGGCCGTAGA
>Ga0070734_10002649_pt1 | contig 20879 bp, 13 predicted proteins | sample Coa_R1_8_FD_66444 | JGI IMG/M metagenome (GOLD analysis project Ga0070734, IMG submission 66444) | Surface soil microbial communities from Centralia Pennsylvania, which are recovering from an underground coalmine fire - Coalmine... | ecosystem: Environmental > Terrestrial > Soil > Unclassified ...
CCCCGCTCGATGAGGAATGGCCATAAAGCCGTGCGACGCAGGCTTCCAACATGTAAGGCCGCCGCTCGCGGCGACAATAGTCCATAGCTCGTTGAAGCGCATGCCAGCTGGCAATCGGATCGTTGCCGTTCACGCGTTCGCCGGGAATGTGGAACGCCTTCCCACGCTCAATGACGGAACTTTCGCCGTGCTGGCTGCTGGCCGGTGTCGATACTCCCCAGCCATTGTTCGTCACGATGATCAAGACCGGCAACTCATTCCCTGGCCGCGTACTCCAGACCAGGCAGGAGGCAAAGTCGCCCTCGGCGGTCCCGGCTTCCCCACCGGTGACGATAGTGATTCCGTCGCCGCCGTGCCGCTTTTGCACCAGGGCCGTGCCCGGCGCCATGGCATACTGGATTTCAATGACCGAGCTGACCGGAATCACATTCCATTCGCGCCGGGCATAATGGCCGGAGAAATTGCGTCCGCGCGAATGCGGGTCCGTGGCGGTCATCGCCATCTGCCGAATGCCATCGAGCAGGGACATCCCCATGGCCACCAGGGTTGCGCTATTTCGATAATGCAGGTGCAAATAATCGTAGTCTGGGCCCGCGCCCTTCTTGACTTGAAGCCCCAGACAGGTGTTAAACGCCTCCTCGCCCGGACCGCCGATCCAGAAGTATCCCTCTCCGGACTTGCTCATTTTGATCATCCGCTCTTCCAATGAGCGAGCCCGCACCATGATGGGGTAAATTTCGAGGCAGCGCGACGCCGGCAAGGACTCGGTTCCCGTTCGAAGCTCGATTTCCGCCAAGGTGCCCACGCCGTTGCTATCCGCGGATCGAACTTTTCGTGACATGCCATTCTCTCCGGGACTACGCCGACCGGGGCAGGGACCGGCCCTCTGTCTATATCCTAGGTTTTGAAATGCGGCCTCGGAAAGGGCAAAAACGCCCGGGCGCCGCGCGCAGCCGGGCTGGAGCCAAAGGAAAATCGGTGAGTTCCGTTCAGGGCTTGTCGCGCGGATCCACCGTGGCGTCTCGGGGGACTCGTAACTCGCTGCCGCCGGGGACCGGATCTTTCGGATCGAAACGGGGATTTAGCCGATAGATCTCCGTCCACCGGTCGGCGTCGCCCAGGGTATTCCGCGCGATCTCCCGGAACATTTCTCCACCATCACGGACTCGGTACTGCGGCACGCTGCCCGGCGGCGGCAACGGCTTGACCGAGATATTGGCGGGCGCGACCGGAGGCACTGGCGGTAGCGACGAACCCGCAGCGTCCATCCGACTCGGCAGCTGGCCTGGCGTCGGAAGCGGTCCGGCGGGAGTCGAATCATTGGAAGGTGGTGCCCCGTAATACGTTACCAGAATCCGTTTGGGCGGGATGTAGATGGCCTGTCCCCCTTGTAGCGCTGACGAACCCTGCCGGAGTCCGTCCGTCGCCAGCGGATGATTGCGGTTGAAAAGGAGCAATGCCTGTTCGTACTGATCGGTGCCGTAGACTTCTTGACTGATCGTTCGGAAGGTGTCGTTTGGCTTGCACTTGTAAACGCTTTCGTCGTAGGCCTCGACCTGCACGATTCCGCCAGCGGGGGGTGGCGTAGACCCGGATGGCCCACGGGTCGGGAGCGGGGCGAGGGCCGGAGCAACCGGTGCGGTCACCGGCAGCGATGGTTGCGGGGAGAAGTTTCCGCCGGAAGCAAACGCCGGTATCGCCGGTGCCGGCGCGGGAGCGGGTTGACTCGGCGGAATCGGAGCCCCGGCGCGGAAACCATTGTCAGTACTCCGGTTCATGTTGTTATCAATCGCTGGCTGAGCAGCGGTCGACCGAGCCGGTGTCGAATCCGATGGAAATGCTTGGCTGCGATTGGCGGCTGGCGAGCCGATGGGTGAAAAACCACCCGTACTCCCTTGGGGTAGTGTTAAATCGGCCGGCGAGCCACCAACTCCGTGACTTGGCCGCGGAGTGGAAACAGGGTTGCTACGTGAAGCCGTATCTGAAGACCCAAATGCAATGGGGTTTGTCGGGGGAGTCGGCGGCGTGGCCGCCTGGCCTGCCGCCGGAAGCCCGTTCATTGCCCCAGCACTCCTGGAATCCGCGCCAGAGCTTACGATGCCGTGTTCCGGCCCGGAAGAAGAGTGCGGCTCACGGGGAAAAGAAGGTTCCGCCCGAGCAGCTTCGGCGGCTCCACTCGGCAACCCGGGCGCCGGCCCTTTCGGTACCGGTGCAACGGTGGATGCCGACGAGGGGACGTACGGGAATTGGATCGGTGTCTTGGAATGATCCGGCCCGCTTGATGCGAAAGGCGGCACCTCGGTCTTGGGCGTTTTTTCCATCATGGTCGGGTCCTTGCCGGCCGGATGCGGAGCCAGCACTGCCTCTCCGCTCTTGGGCACGTCCGGATTGTTGAATCCTGGCAAGGGATTGGTCGTCGAGCTGGGTGCGCTGCTCACGGCTGGTGTCGTGGCGGCAGCCTTTTCGTTCGCGCCCAGGGAGGGCCCCGGACCTGTAGGCACGGAGGGGGTCGGCTTTGCTCCGCCACCGGCAGACTCGGGATTCGCGGCTGTCCCCGGAACAACGCCGCTGCCCGCCAGCGCGGTAAACTTTGCCGGATCCAGCATCGGAGCAGGAAGCGTTGCGGTTTTCCCCTCGGGAGCAGCCGGCGTTGCCGCGGCGGCTTCCGGCGGCCATGCCGGCTGAGCCGAGCCCGATGACGGCGGGGCCTTGCCGAGCAGCGTCTTTTCTTCCTTAGCTGGCTCTTCACTGGCCTGCTTTGCATGAAAAGGAGACGCTGGCGAGTCTTTATCCGTTTTTCCGACAGGGAAGTGCGGCGTCATCCGCTCCTTTGTGGCCGGCTCCTGGGGAGGGGGAGGTTCAGAAATCGGACTGTTCCCTTGCGGAGCCAGCGGTTGGCCGCTTCCGAATGGGGGGGGAGCGGGGTTCGTCTTCGAATCGCCATGCTCATCGACGGGCCGATACCCGGCCGGCACGACTCCGGTATTCCCTGGGATCGCTCCCGCTGCTCCACCGGCCGAGAGCTCACCGTTCTTGGTTGGGACCGGTTGTGGCTCCGCCATCATCTTGGCGAGCTGTCCCTCGCCCTGGTTTTCTGTGCTGCTGGTCACTTTCTCGTTGAGTTTGGTGTAGAAGACAATCCCGACCAAACAGAGAAATGAGCAAGAGACGACCAGCCCAGCCTTGGTTTCGCGTGTCATGCTTCCCTCCTTGGAGGCAACCGCCGGGCTGCGCGCAGCTTGGCACTGCGGGCCCGAGGATTATTCCGGACTTCTTCCTGTCCCGGCCGCACCGGTTTACGGGTCGATTGTTCCCAGAACCGCCGGTCCCGGAAGGCCAACTTGACGCGGCGGTCTTCGAGCGAATGGAAGCTAATGATCGCAGCCCGGCCTCCGGGCCGCACCACATGGGGCAAACTTTCCAGCAGGCGATCCAGGGCTCCCAGTTCATCGTTCACGGCAATCCGCAGCGCCTGGAACACGCGGGTCGCCGGGTGAATGGGATGGCGGTGGCCTCGGGGCCGGGGCACGCAATGGGCAACCAAGTCAGCGAGCTGCTCCGTGTTCTCCAGGGGCGACCGCCGCCGCGTTTCAACAATCTTGCGCGCGATCCGACGGCTAAAGCGCTCTTCGCCATACTTCCAAAACAGATCGGCCAGGTCCCGTTCTCCCAGGCGGCGCAGCAAGGCAGCCGCCGGTTCGCCTTGTTTGGGGTCCATCCGCATATCGAGCGGCCCCGTCTGCTGAAAGCTGAAGCCGCGCTCCGCCACAGCGATCTGATCGGAGCAGACGCCCAAATCGGCCAATACGCCGTCCACCAGCGTGATGTCAAGTTCGTTTAGCACCTGCGGCAGTGCATCGAAATTGGCATGCACGAAAGTGATCGGATAACTCTGCATACGCCGGCGGGCCAAAGCTAACATGGCCGGATCTTGGTCGAGAGCAATGAGCCGGCCCGTGGGTCCCAGCCGCTCCGCCAACAGCCGGGAATGCCCGCCGGCGCCGACCGTGGCATCGACAAACGTCTCCCCCGCCGCCGGAGCCAGAGCGTGCAGTACCTCCGTCGGAAGCACCGGCTGGTGGAGCGGTTCAGTCGTGGATCCTTCAGCGTTCATCAACGCGACACAGTAGTCTGCTCCGTTCTTCCCGGACCGATGGTTGGGTACCGACTGCGGAATGAGCGGTCGAATCCGAGTTGAAGAAGAGGATAGCCGCGGGCCCCTTGATCGATTCTCGGCAAGGGGTCCCGCGGGGGAAACCGCAGGAGCGCTCGGCCAACCCTAACTGGTTTTGGGAAGTGCAGCACAGGTTTCCGTGGCCGGCCGGCATCTGCTCATGCCGTCAGGCCCATCGAGCGCTCCCAGTCGGTGTCAACGACATCCTCACAGTCATTGGTGGAAGGCACCCTCCGCAACGGTGTCGAAGCGCGGCGCGTGTTCCGCCAGATATTGCTGCCAGCGCTGAGCGTCCCACAGCTCCAAATGATCCCGGACACCAATCAACACCACCTCATGCCGCAGGCCCGCAAATTGAACGAGCCGTTCCGGGATCAGGACGCGCCCGCTGCGATCCACGTCCACGGCCTCGGTTTGGGCGAAGTACAGGCGGCGAAAGACTCGCGCTTCCGCGTCGGTTGCCGGCGCCTGGTCCAGCTTGGCAGCTAACTGTTCGAGCCCAGCTTTGGTGTATAGCCACAAGCACTGATCGGGACCCGGCGTGACAAACAGCGTCTCGGGCTCCTCGAGTTGTTCGCGCACCCGCCGTGGCAAGGCCATGCGCTTTTTGTCATCGAGGGAGCGGGGATGGGTTCCGGTCAGCAGCATGGCCTGAGTCTACGTCGGATCGGCTTTGGCCGGTTTTCCATCAACGCCCACTTTCACCCACAACCCACCACAACTATACCCAGGTGAATTTCGGAATCAAGACAGATTGGATTGCGCAGCGGCGGAAAGGATGAAGCTCTGGGAGTCACAAACGGACCTACCTCTTGGCCGGGAATCCTCAAAGCTCTCGCAGATGAACGGGGACGTAGTCTGTGACGGTTTGAGCGCCTGGGATGCTGTGAATCGGGGTCACAGCAAGCGAAGTGTCTCACTGCCAGGCCTTGGTCGATTGGCCGCCCGGTCCGAACCGGAGTTCGTCGATGAAGCCCTGAGAAAACCCTCATTCAGGCCACAGACGAATTTTTTACAAACAATTTTGCTGGACAGTAGCTGATGGGTTTGCATACTGTTAACGTAGATAGTGCGGAGGAAGAGCGCATGTTTCCATTCACGGACCTCTGGGGAGGATCCGAACGGACCCTCCACGGGAGCCGCACCGGAGCAGGCAAACAAAACCTTTCCTGGAGCGCCAAGCGGCCCGATCGAAAACGAAGGCAGCGTTCTCTATTGCCCGAAGTGCGCAGCCAACGCCCCTATTGCATGGAACGCTCCTGGAATCACAGGATGGCGGTGTGGGGCGGCATCAATGCTCATCAACCCACAACCGGTGGGAATACGGTCGCATTCTCGTGCAAATGCTGTGCCATGTCATAAAATGTAGGTGAGTGCGCACCGCCTACGTACCAGTCTTGGCCGATCTGTGTACTAGACTGGGTGTAGGCGCCAACTAAGGAAGTAGCGACCTCGAAGAAAGTTGCGTGATATGGGCGAAATCGGGGGGAATGCAAAACGCAATGAGCATCATGCGCCAACCATGCGGTTGTGGCTGGTGGACGAGAAAAGCGCGCAAGGTACCGGTAGCGGATTGGAAGCGGTTCTTCGTCAGCTGGAGGAGCGCCCCGGGAGCGGACTTCGGCTGATCGGAACCTCTCCGTTTCAAGCCGACTTCAGCGAAGCGATGCGAAAATTGGTGCCAGACCTCGTCGACATGCTGGTCATCAACGAGCGGGCCTGGCCGGAGGGAGCATGCACGCCCGATCTCCTGAATTTGGAGCTGGGATTCTTGGTCGTAACCGCGGCCGAAGGTGCGGAGCGTTTCCGCCAGCTGGCCGAGGAACATCCGGTTGGCTTTGTGGCTCCTGCGCCAAGCGCCGAAGCTTTGTGGCTGGGACTGATGACTGCGTTCGGTGAGCACCGCCGACACGTCCAATGGAAGCTCCAGGTATCGCGGCTGCAGCGCCGCTTGAACGACCGGATCGTTATTGAACGGGCCAAAGGAATCTTGGTGCAACGACTGAAGATTTCGGAGGAGGAAGCGTACAAGCGATTGCGTGTGTTGTCGCGGCGGCAGCGCCGACAAATTCGCGACATCGCCCAGTCTCTGCTGGATACTCAATTCCTCTTCCTTCCGGATGCAGATGGAATGGCCCCCTTTACCACAGAAAAGTTCGCCCAAGAACCGGAAAATCCAATGCCTCAAAGTTGAAGGCTCCGGCCGGCGCCTTGCTTCCGTAGAGGGTTGCGGGGAGATCGGGCAAAGGGGGTTCGGAAACCCACGATAAGGTTCACAGGGACAGCGGAGCCAAGACGAAGGACGAGCCCGATGCGGGAAAACGTCTTAAGGCATCCAAAATAGATTCAGGCGGGATCTGAGTTTTCACGAAAATATTCCACGAATGGCCGAAAATTTCTTGACATTGACGCTAACATCGCCTAAATTCTCTACCTTGTGGCTAGAGGCGGGCCCCGTCAGCCGAGCCCTAGATCCGGTGCAGTGCATGAGGCACGCCAAACGACGGTCCCCCCGATTTGGGGGACCCCGGCGAGAGGCCATGTCTGCCTTCGCTTGTCTTCCTCCCGATTTGGTCAGAATGACACTCCCCAGGGAGAAGGCAATCGCTTGCGGGAATCTTCTATCGCACGAATGGGCTGCCACGTAAACGCAAGCCGTCCGTGGTGGCGAGAATCAGGGTCGACGCCAAGATTCTCACGTCGTGCGTGACTTTCCCTTGCCTGTAAGGATACGGCACCCCGAATGGAATCGTCTTGCGGGAAGCTGCAACCGCAAGAACTGAGTTTCCCTTTGCCACGTTCGCATAGGGTGCGGGTCCCTGCATTGGCGCAGGGAGGTTGAGGTGTGGGAAGAGACCGTTTGGATGCTCTCTTCTCTCCGGTGCTGTCTACCAGCGGATCACCTCAGTCCCTCTGCTCGTACCTCTGTAGGGGTAAGGCGCGAACTACCGGAACGGAACTGGGAGGCTAGAGGTTTAGCACGGTGTATTGGGGTTTTCCCAAGCGCTGGATGCTGAGCCTTGAAATTGGGGGGGTAATAGGAGATGTCAGGCAGCCGCCTTGCGTTGGTCGCAGATGATATACGCCTTGCCAACACCATCGGCGCCCACTTGAAAAAGCATTTGGGCCAGCCGGCGTTTGTTTGCAAATACTGTTCCATTCGCGACAAATTGGGGCCGGATACAGATGGAGTATTGGTTCTGGCTGCGGGTTCCGGGGCCGAAGCCAAGCAGGCTTTTCGCCTGGTGCAGGAAATCACCCTACAGAAGTGGCCGCCGGTAATCCTCGTGCTCGCCGGAGAGGAAGCAGCCCGGACCAAGGAGTTGACCTCCTTGACGCCCTATGTGGCGCAGCAGCTTCATTGGCCGGAGGATGCCTCCCTGCTGCCCGGCCTGGTGAAAGAGCGCCTCGCACTCGGCCGGGAGTTTACGGAGCCGGCCGAGGAAGCCTTGGAAGAGGTCATCAGTCGCCGGCTGCTGAGCTGGACGCCCTCGCTCTTACCAATGGTGGAGCGCATCGCCCTGGCCGGCTCCCACGATGTCACCGTTCTGTTGACGGGGGAGACCGGGACCGGCAAAACGTACCTGGCTCGGCTGGTGCACGAGTATTCGCCGCGTAAAGATCATCGCTTCCTCGTCGTACCCTGTGGAGCGCTGGCAGCCAATCTGGTTGAGAGCGAGTTCTTTGGCCACACGAAGGGAGCGTTCACCGGCGCCGATCGGCCCAAGATTGGGAAGTTTGCCGCCGCGGGGAACGGAACCCTGCTTTTGGACGAAATCGATGCGTTGGGGCTGGAACAGCAGGCCAACCTGTTGCGGGTGATCGAGACCGGTGAATACGAGCCGGTCGGCAGCAATGAGACTCAACATTGCACGGCCCGGATCATTGTCGCCAGCAACTGGAACCTGGAAGAGGCGGTCGAACGTGGTAAGTTCCGCCGCGATCTGTATTACCGTCTCAATGTAATGTCCTTCCATTTGCCGCCGCTGCGCGAACGCGTTCAGGACATTGCGCCCCTGGTGCGCGGGATGGCGGCCCGATTCAACAACAAGTTCCGTAAGGACTTGTTCGACGTGCACCCGGTTGCCATGGCTGCCCTCGAAGCGTTTCCCTGGCCGGGCAACATTCGCCAGCTGGAAAATGTGGTCCAGCAAGCCGTTCTGGTCAGTACGGGCCCGCAGCTCCTGCTGCAGCATCTACCGCCGGCCGTCCAAGACTACGCCTCGGTGATTCCAAGCAACGGCCAGGTCTCGAGTGATTCCCTGCACCACGACCGCGAGATTGCAGAGCGGACCAGTATTCAGCGCGCGCTGGTGAACTCCGGCTACAGCCGGGCACGGGCGGCCAACTCGCTTGGTATCAGCCGTGTCACTTTATACAAGAAAATGAAAAAGTACGGACTGATGGGCGTCCCTCTTCACCCCGCCGAAGCTCAATGAACTTTTTTTGCACGGGATGCGACAGGGAATTCAGAAGCTCATTTCCTGTAAACTTTCGTTATCGATACTGTTAACGAAATGTACATTAATGGCAACGTAGAATTTCCTTGACAACGCGAAATCATATACGGACGTTCACAGCAGATTCACTTCCGTCCAGTAGGCTTCTTGGGATCTTCCGATAGCTTTGCCTTCAGCGCATTCCACCATTTCTTGAAATCATTCCGCCCGGTGATCGGCTGCAGCATGGGATCATGCTGGATATAGGCAACCCTGGCTGGATCCACGAAGAATCCTGCATCCGCCGCTTTTGCCAGCAATTCGAGGGCATGGGATGCGTACTGCTCTGATTGGTCCTTCGACTGAGCCGGATCCAACTTGGCGTCCTGCCGGGCAGCCCCCGCGGACAGCGCGTAGACGCAGGCCAGGTAATAAAGGTTGTCGCCGGAAGGCTCAACATGCTCTGCCACGGCTTTCGCCTCGGCGGTGGCTTGCCGGTGATCGCCCATCCGGGCCAAGGACGTGGCTCGCATCAGGCGCAAGGCATCCCGACTGCTCCCTCCATCCGCGCGGATGGCTCGATCCCAATCTCCAATCGCCTCGGCATGTTTACCCAGCCGGCTCCAAGTCTCGGCCCGGGCCGTGAACGCATCCCGCAGCTTTTCTCGGGCCCGACTATGGCGGGGCTGTTGTTCGAATCGGGGTTCGAGGATTTGGACAGCCCGGTTGTACCATTCCAGCGCTGCCTGAATTCTGCCTGTGTCACGCATGCTGTTGGCCATGTGCACATAGCTCGTGCCCAGATCGATGGCAATCTCGAATGCGTGGGGAAAATCGTGGCGCAAGCGTTCACGGATATCGAGGGCTCGCTGATACGTGGCCTTGGCCTCTGCAAACCGCTGCGTCGCGCTCAATAAATCACCCAGGTTATCGAGACCCAAGGCCAGTGTTTTCTCATAGTGCACGTCCTTGGACTGCGCACCAACCAAGTGCTCCAAAGCCAGGATGGCCTTCCGATAAGCCGCCTCCGTTTTCTCGGCCTCACCAGCCTCCCGATACAAATTGCCCAGATTGATCTGGCACTCCGCCAGCATGTCTTCGTATTCGGCGACATCCGGATGCTCACGCAAGAGGGACTCCCAGATGCTAAGGGCCTTCTGGAGATGCCGTTCTGCCTCATCCCGCCGATAGCGGAATGCCCAGGAGACACCGAGATTCAGATGGCCGGTGGCCAGGTCGTGCTGATAGACCGCGACGCCGGGATGTTCCTGCAAGAGCCTCTCCAGGATCGCCACGGCTTTTTGGCCGGATTGGATGGCCTGGTCCTGGGCGCCGGTGGCATGATACAGCTTGCTCAACGTGACGGTGGTCTCGGCCCAGTCTTGACGATAGGCTGGCTCATCCGGGAACCGCTCCGTCAACCCTTCCTGCAAGCGTAGGGCCTGCCGCAGGGCCTCCTCCATTTCGCCTTGGCGTCCGAGCGATTCATAAATTCGGGCTCTCAGCTCGTGAACCCGTGCGGTTTCGCGCAGGATGGCCGGATCGGTGCTGTTCTGCTGGAGGAACCCTTGATAAAACAGCAGCGCCTTTTCCAGGAGGGCGCGCCGCACCGGCTCCATCTGGGGAATGTTGGCCAACTCCTTTTTTCCCACCTCCGTCAGCATCGCGTCGACGGCTTGCCGGGCTTTTTGCAAATTGAGATCTGCCCGCGCGCGCTGCTCCTCAGTCGTGTGCAAGGCATCTTGCAGCTGGGAATTGTGCACAATGATCCCGACCATGGAGCCGATGGCAGCCAGGCTGCTGACGAGGACCAGGGCCGCGATGGCAGGGCGACGGCGGGCCCACTTCACGACGCGCTCCGTAAGTCCGGCCGGACGAGCCAGGATGGGCTCTCCCACCAAGAATCGCCGCAAGTCCTCGGCCAGGTCGAAGGCGGAGGCATAGCGATCGGCCGGCGATTTCTCGAGGCATTTCAGGCAGATCGTTTGCAGGTCACGTGGCATCTTCGGTTGGAGCTGAATGGGAGAGACCGGCTCGACATACAGCACTTGGTGGAGGGTATCCAACGGGGATTCCCCCTTGAACGGCGGCCTGCCGGTAAGCATCTCGTACAGGATGGCTCCCAGGCCGTAGACATCGGTGGCCGGGCCGATCGCTCGGATTCTGCCCTCCGCTTGCTCGGTGGCCATGTAGCTGGGCGTCCCCATGATGGTTCCGGTCAGCGTGTGCCCTAGTTCCTTGTCCAGCCGCTTGGCCAGGCCGAAGTCCGTAATTTTTGGGATGAGTCCGTAGTCCGTCGTCCATAGTCCGTAGCCGGTCTCTTTTGCCCCGGACTGGGGACTACGGACTACGGACGCCAACAGGATGTTGGCGGGCTTGAGATCGCGGTGCACAATCCCTTGTTCGTGGGCGTAGTGCATGGCCCGGGCCAACGTCTCCACCATTGCCGCCGCACTGCGCGCGGGCTGTGGAGTTCCGGCCAGCTTGTCGGCCAGTGTGCCGCCTTCGACGTACTCCAGCGAAAAATACGGTATCCCTGCCTGTTCCCCTACTTCATGGATTTGCACGATGTTGGGATGCTGTAGCTGAGCCACCGCCTCGGCTTCACTGCGGAAGCGAACCCGTTCCTGACGCCCGGCAAGCTCGGCCGCCAGGATCATCTTTAAGGCCACCACGCGATTGAGACTCTCCTGTCTGGCTTTATAGACCGCGCCCATGCCGCCGCGGCCCAGCAGCTCCAGGATTTCATAGCCGGCCACGCTGGGCAGCACTTCCGGGTCGATCGAATTGGGAGGAGCGATCCTCGGGCCAGGGTGGTGGATCGTTGGCAGGGCATCGATCAGAACCTTACTGCTACAGATATGGCAAGTCATCTCGCGCACGGAGGAATCCGTGGGCGGCGGCAGCGGTGTATCGCAGAACGGGCAATGCGGTTGCCGGGGGTCTGGCAGGGCCGGCGACGCAGCTACCGACCGCTTCAAAGGAACCTCGGCATCGATCTTTGCCAGGGCCGTGCGGAGCAGCTGGGTGTCATGGCCGGGGAAGCGGGCACAGTATTCGTCCGGACTCGGTGCGTCGCCCCATTGCCGGCGAACTCGGTACTCCTCTTCGATCAAGCCTAAAGGCATCTGCAGGAGCGGCCCAAGCTCTGGATAGCGGGCAGCATAATCCTCCAGCCGAGGTTCACTGCCATCGCTTCCCTTCCCTCTCTTTCCGCCGGCCCGCCGCCAACGGTATTCCAAGTCGATCTTGATCAATTCTTCGAGCAGGACATGGCGGGCGGAGGCATCGAGACTGGAGGACGGTTGGTCGCGCGCCTCGGTTCCCCCGGCGCGAGGAGCAACCAAAAACGCTTCCAAGGAGGGCGGAGTTCCGCTCTGCCAGGCTTCCTCAAATTCGTCGATGATCCTTTCCAGCCGGTCATCGGCGGATGGTTGCGAACTCATGATCCGGACCCGACCTTATGCGGAGCGCGCCTCCTATTGGAATTGTTCTTGATAGCGGCGTTCCAGGGACTCTTTGATCTGATCAAGCCGGCGCCGAACGGTGCGCACGCTGTGGCGGGTATCGGCTGCAATCTCTTCGAGCGTATGTCCTTGGAGCCGCAATTCGAAGATCCGGCGGCGATGGACATCTAACCCGCGCATGAGTTGTTCCAACTCCTCCGCCAGCGCCGCCGCTTCGACCGGGGAAGGATCGCGCGCCAAGCTTTCTGCTTCAAAGACGGATAGGCCGCCAGCTCCCTGCACGTCATTCTCACGGCCGAAGGCGCGCTTCCCGGCCTGATGATGCTGCACTTGGCGAAAGAGTTTGTTCAAGGTGATGCGGACCATCAGATGCCAAAGATCGCCACTCTGCGTCAGTACGTATCGGCCGTCGCGTGCTCCGACAAAAAAGCTGCGATAGGCCGACTGGACGACATCCTCGGGGTCGAACCGTCGGGCAAGCTGATTGGAAAGGCGCGTCCGCACCAGGGCCAGAAGTCGTTCGGCGTGCCGCTGAAACAGGGCCTCGGCAGCTTGCTGATCGCCGACCCGCCAGCGGGCCATCAATTCCACCGATCCGTGGTCGTCCATCCCGTTGTCCCCGCCAAAAGTGTCTGCAAGATTCGCAGGCGCGGCCCTGGCGCATACTCTCCGAACATAACGGCCGGCTGCCGAGGTCCACCGTGACGGTTTTTCGTAAGATCATTCAGTATGACGTGTTAAGCAAGCGTTGGGAAGACCAAAGCAAAGCGAGACTCGCGGCCCGTTTATGGGTCTTGCGGATCAAGCCAGGTCGGTAAGCGCTCAGGATTTTCCCAAATGCCTTGACACGCGCCTGGCGGCCCCTCAAACTCATACCTAAGCGCATGGACTAGGCCGGACCGTCCGAGGGGGTGAACACTCACCCCTCCCGGCGGTTTGGGCCAGTCTCGATGTGACCATCTCTTACGAGATGTGGCCGATGCCAGAGACACTACCCAATCGTGAAAGTAGGGCAATCTATGCTCGCGCAGTTACGAGTCGTCACCGGGCCTGATCAGGGGCGCGTCTTTTTGCTGGAAAAATCGTTGGTCATTGGCCGCGGACAGGAGACAGATACACGCCTCAAGGATCCGCAAGTGTCGCGCGTCCATTGCCGCATCAACGTGGACGGCGACAAATCGGTCCTTGTCCACTCCAGCAAGACCAGCGATACCCTGGTGAATGGTCAGCGTGCAGCCCACCACGAGCTGAAGCCGGGAGATACGATCCAGATCGGCAGCACACAGATGCGTTTCGAACTCGAAGGCACGCCGGAGGCGAGTACGCTCATGATGAGCTCGACTCCAACGAAACCGACTGCATCCAAGACCGAGAAGCTGGCCGAACTGGTGGGTCAAACGCTCTCCCATTTTGTTATCGACACGATCCTTGCCCGTGGCCAGGCTGGCATGATCTTCCGGGCGCGCGACACCCAGAATGACAACGAGCTGGCCCTGAAAGTACTGTGGCCGGAATTTGCACGTAATGATGACGAAATGCAGCGGTTTGTCCGCGCGATGAAGACCATGCTGCCGATCCGGCACCCGAATTTAGTAGCGCTTTACGGCGCCGGCAAGACGTCGTCGTACTGCTGGATCGCCATGGAGTATGTGGCCGGCGAAAGCCTCACGGCTGTGATCGAGCGGATCGGCACTGCGGGGATGCTGGACTGGCGAAATGCCCTGCGTGTAGGCGTACATGTCGCCCGCGGCTTGGCCTTCGCGCAACAGCACCACATCATCCATCGCAACATCAAACCATCGAACATCCTCATCCGAGAAAGCGACAAGCTCACGAAGCTGGGAGATTTGATGTTGGCCAAGGCACTCGAAGGAACGCTGGCCGAACAGATTACCCGACCCGGCGAGCTGGTGGGGGACATCGCCTACATGTCCCCGGAGCGGACCTACGGCGGCAGTGCGAACGTGGATGGTCGATCCGATATTTACAGCCTCGGGGCCACCGTCTACGCTCTGCTGACGGGCCGGCCTCCCTTCAGCACCGTCTCCTTGGCGCAAACCATCCAACAGATCCGTAACGAGGAGCCCGTCAAGCCCAAGAAATTCCAGCTCGCCGTTCCCGATTTGTTCGAGGGAACGGTGCTCAAGATGCTGGCCAAGCGGCCAGAAGATCGGTTTCAGACGGCAGCCGAACTGTCGGCCGAACTAGAGCGCGTGGGTAAATTCCAGGGTTTGAGCTTCTGAAACGAGGCTCGCCATGCATGTGGAATGCGCCGCCTGCCATCATGTCCTGGAATTCTCCGCCGCGCCGCCGGCCTTCTGTTGCCATTGCGGTCACGCAGTAGCTGCCTCCAAACCGCCCACGACCATCGACTTTGATCTGGACGCCCCGACTTTACCCCCGTCGGACGGCAGCGCGACGATCCAGTGCTCCGTTCCCGATGTCGTCGGTGGCTATCGGCTGCTGCGGCCACTCGGAAGCGGCGGCATGGGCACGGTGTATGAGGCGGAGGACCCGTGCTCGGGCTGCCATGTCGCCTTGAAGCTGATCGCGCCTGAGTTTACTGCTTCCAAAGACGCCATGGAGCGCTTTCGCCAGGAAGGCCGGCTCGCGAGCACGATTGCGCATCCGCGCTGTGTCTTCGTCCTTGCAGCGGATGAAGAAGCCGGCCAGCCCTATATCGCTCTGGAATTGATGCCCGGCGCCACGCTTCAGGACCTGGTCAAGGAGAAGGGGTCGCTGCCGGTGGCGGAAGCGGTAGCGAAGATTGGTGATGTCATCGAGGGGCTCCAGGAGGTCCACCGGCTGGGTCTCATCCATCGCGATGTCAAGCCCTCCAACTGCTTTCTCGAAGCCGATGGCCATGTGAAGATTGGCGATTTCGGACTCTGCAAGTCCCTTGTCCGAGAGAGTCATCTGACCCGAACCGGATCGTTTCTGGGAACGCCTCTGTATGCGTCCCCGGAACAAATCAAGATGGAGCGCGTCGACCGGCAGTCCGATGTGTACGCCGTAGCCGCGACCCTGTATTTTCTGCTAACCGGCCGGGCTCCGCACCAGACCGGCGATGCCGCCGCGACGGTCGCTCGGATCGTGTCCGATCCGGTGCCGTCCATGCGATCCACACGGCCGGATCTTCCCCGAGCGCTCGACCGGGTTGTCTTGCGCGGTCTGGAGCGGGAGCGTAAACATCGCTGGAGGAATCTCGACGAATTCCGGGTCGCCCTGGCACCGTTCCTGCGGCGCCGACTCTCGATCGGTGGCATCGGAATCCGGATCGGGGCCTATCTGGTTGATGTGCTTCTATTCAAATTGCTATTCGGGGTTCCCCTGGCTCTGCGGGGCATCCGGAGCGATGATCCCGCATGGCTGATTCTTGCTGGCGTCTTGGTGCAGGATGCCGTTTGGCTATTCTATTTCACCCTGTTGGAGGGGATTTGGGGATGTTCCCTGGGGAAGCGTTGGCTGCGGCTGCGCGTTTGCGCGATTGGAACGGGGGCGGATCTGGGTTTGGGTAAAGCCTTCCTCCGCACAATTAGTTTCCATGTCCTCGTCAACCTGGGCTGGCCGATTGCCGCGGTTCTTCGGTTCATCTTCCTCGGACCGCACAGTATGTTTAGCCCGCTCATCGACACATACCTTCCTTTCATCTGGTTCACGGTCGGAATTCTTGCGCTCAGTAGCACGATGCGCAAGGGCAATGGCTATCGCGGAATTCATGATTTTTTAAGCGGATCGCGGGTTGTGCAATTGCCGTGGCCCTGGAAGCGACGGAAGTGGCGGAGTCAGCCACAAGAGCTCGCCATCTCCCAACCGAAGAAACTCCCGGAGCGGATAGGTCATTTTGTCATCAAGGGCGCGATCCGGTGGACCGGAGAGGAAGGAATCCTGCTGGCCGAAGACGCCGTCCTTGCGCGCAAAGTTTGGCTGTGGTTGCGGCCATCTTCCGCGCCACCGATGTCCGAGGCCCGCCGCGAGATTGCCCGGCCTGCACGGCTACGGTGGCTAGCCAGCGGTCATACCACGGAACAACAGTGGGATGCGTTTCTGGCCGCTCCTGCGGGATGGTCCCTGGCCACACTGATTGCCCAAGAACAGCGTCTTTCTTGGGCAGAAATACGTCCGCTGCTGGAACAGCTAACCGATGAGCTGGTCGCGGCCAGTGCCGATGAAACTGTGCCGGATCGACTGACCGCAGACCAGGTATGGGTCGAGCCGGATGGGCGGGTGCAACTGATCGATGCACCGTTCCAAGAGGCACCCGCATCGGCTCCGTGCGGGGTCGCACCCGAAATTCACCGCAGAGCGTTAGAGTTGCTGGGACAAGTGGCGGTGCTGACCTTGGAAGGCCATTCTCGCCCAGCGGGAAGATGTGCCGAGCCCATCCGCGCACCGATTCCCGAACACGCCGCCCAGATGCTAGATCGCTTACTCGGCGTTGGCAAATCCTATGATCGTGTTGAGGAGTTTAAGGGCGATTTGATGGCGAGCGCGGATCAGCCGATCGAGGTAACGCGCGGTTTGCGCGCGGGTCATCTGCTCTTCCAAGGGACGCTGCTGCTTCTTGGCTATGTACTCCTGTTGTTAGCCTATGCTCTCCTTTCCCTTGCGGGGGTCGTTCCTCCATTTCCGGAAGAAAATCCCGACGCAAAGATGGTGCCCATCGCGATCTTTGCCGGAATGCTGTGGGTCGCTTGGGGCTGCCTATTTCGCGGCGGACTGACATTGGGCATGCTCGGCATTGTGCTGGTGGACGCGAATGGACGCCTGGCATCGCGGGTCCGCAGTGGTTGGAGAGCGTTGCTGCTCTGGCTGCCACCCCTCCTTGCCATTGGGCTCCTGCTTTTGGCGAAGAACTGGGATGTCTTGGCCTATGGCTGGCTTGTATTGCTGGTCCTGTACTTCCTGGTTGGCCTCCTTTGGCCAGGCCGCGGACCGCACGATCGCCTGGCCGGCACGTTTCTAGTGCCCAAGTGAGGCCGTCGGTCCACTTTCGGCCACCGCTTCAGACTGGTGCGGGATCACGACATCTGCCATGGCCATCCGTCGCCGGATCGGTGGATGATCCTCAAAGAGCCAAACTACGATCGGATGCGGGTCCGGATCTGACTTGTTGATCCGGGCCAACTTGGTGAATGCCGATCGATAGGCTTGGGCCAGTCCCGTTCGTTCCAGGGCGTAACGGTCGCATTGCCGCTCAAAAAAACGGCTGACGGCATTTTGCAGCGGCGCCAACACCAGGCCAAACAGCGACAATACCACCAGCAACAGAGGCAGGGCGGAGGGATCCTGGTAGGCCGGCAACAGTTCCGTCGGCGCATACCCGAGCGCCGGGGCCGCGGCCCGCAGCACCCTATCGGCCAGCCAGAAACTCGCCCCGGCCGTGAGGACGCCCCAGACCACCATCTTGAGCAAATGGCGATGCACGTGGTGGCCAACTTCGTGAGCGAATACCACTTCGATTTCGTCCGGTGTGAACTGATCCAGCAAGGTATCGCCGAGCAGCACGCGGCGAGTATGGCCCAGCCCGGCCAAGGCAGCGTTGGCCTTGCGCGTTTCCGCGCTGAGATGCAAGCGATAAACACCTTGGATATTTAGGCCCGTACCATTGGCTACACGTTGCAACCGTTCCATCAGTGCCGAGTCGCCCAGCGCCGTCACTTTGTAGAAAAGTGGCAAAATGACCACCGGCAAGATCTGACCCAAAATCAGGGTGACAGCCAACCACCCGGCTGCCGCCCAAAGCCACCACCAAGGTCCGGCGTACCAGAAGAGGGAATAGAACCCGAGCAGCAGCATCAGCCCAATTGGCCCGCCGATCAAGTACCCCTTGATCTGTCGCCAAACCCAGCGGAAAAATGTCTGATTGCTGAGCTGATAACGGTGCTCCAGCACAAACCCGGACCAAAAATCGAGCGGAAGGGTCAGCAGTTCCATGCTGGCGGCGTAGACGAAGGCCAGCGCGATGAGGCGCAACCAGCGATTTTCTCCCAGGAACGGCCGTAACAGTTGATCAAGTTTCGGCCCGCCCCACACCGCCATGATTACAAGCAAAGACAGGTTCAAGCCCAGCGAGCCCAGCTGAGCGGTCAACTTTTGCCGCTGGTATCGCTTGACCTCGGGCGGAGTAGGTTCCAGTTCCGGGCTGGGACTCTGTTCGATGGGTGCAGAAGCCATACGCAATTGACTGTCCACTCTGAGGAAACCGATCAAACCGCATTTGCCAAGCGACGGCGCAGTGATTCGTTCTCGCGGCGCAGCCGTTCATTTTCTTCCTGTGATTTGCCTTGTTCCCAAAGCAGGTAATACGAGCGATTGCGCCTGGATACGCCACGGACGACAAAGACGTCCGGCGATACATGCGGGTGATTGTTGCCCGGGATGTAATAGAGGAGCAAATTCCCCGACACGGAAACCTTCGGTGCCCTCGCGTACCACATTGTGAGCATGGCAATGAGGGCAACCATGAGATCACGGTGCCCACCGGCTTCCGTCATCGGACGCCCATCCCTTGTGGGATATTCGATCGTTGGGCGGACAGCTGCTCGCCGTACGTTTGCCATGATTCTCGGTTCCTCCCCGAAGCATATCCTCCGGCCAATTGGGGCCGAGTTCATTATATCAGTGCCCTGCTGGGCCGACGGCGGGACCGAGCCTTGCCTTCAGCTTTGTATACTGACGTTGCCATGAAATCTGACCTGGCCACCCTCGATCTGCTTATCGTTGTGCTGTATGTCCTGGGCACGACCCTGCTCGGTGCCTGGTTCACCCGTCAGCAACGCAATCTGCGCGTCTATTTTGTCGGCGACCGCGATGTGAGCTGGTGGCTCGTGCTCATTTCGATCGTGGCCACCGAAACGAGCACCGTGACCTTCCTCAGTGTTCCCGGACTGGCCTTCCGGCGGCCGACTGCTCTCAACCCGGAGCCGGGCAATCTGACTTTTCTGCAACTGTCCTTTGGCTACATCCTTGGCCGTCTTTGCATTGCCTGGCTGCTGATTCCGCAATATCTGCGTGGCGAGCTTTTCTCGGCTTACGAGTTACTCCGCCAACGGTTCAATGCGGCGGTGCAGCGGACTGCGTCGGGGCTGTTCCTGCTGACGCGCGCTCTAGCCGATGGCTTGCGGCTCTACTTGGCGGCCCTGCTCCTGGAACAGTTCACAGGATGGAATAGCCAGGTGTCGGTCCTGGTAATCGGCCTGGCCACGATGGTCTACACCTACCTGGGAGGTATGCAAGCCGTTATCTGGACCGATCTGATTCAGTTTGTCATCTACATTGCTGGGGCATTCGTTGCTGCGTTCTTCATCGTCCACCAAGTGCCGGATGGATGGGCTGGCTTCGTGGCTCTTGGGCAGCAAGAGCATAAATTTCAGGTGCTGGACTTTCGCTTTGATCTGACCCAGCCGTTCACATTCTGGGCCGGCTTAATCGGCGGCGCTTTTTTTACGATGGCCAGCCACGGTGCCGACCAGATGATGGTTCAGCGCTATCTTTGCAGCCGAACACTGCCACAAGCACGGTTGGCACTCATCCTGAGCGGGTTCGTGGTGCTGGCGCAATTTCTCTTGTTCCTCTTGATCGGGGTTGGTCTGTACGTGCTCACTCACGAAGGGATTCTTCGCTTGCCAGCCCAGACGAAGGATGATGCGGTGTTTGGCTATTTCATCGTGCATTTCCTTCCGTCGGGGGTGGTCGGTCTGGTCATCGCGGCAGTACTGGCGGCTTCCATGTCATCGCTCTCCTCGTCGCTCAACAGCTCAGCAAGTGCTTTCACCAGCGATTTTTATCGGCCGCTTCGGCCCGGCCAGCCCGAAGGGCACTACCTCTTCGTTTCGCGGATCATGACGACCGTCTGGGGATTAACCCGGATCGGCGTTGCCCTGATTGCCGTGAGCCTGATGAGCGACAGCAATGTCATCACCCAGGTGTTGCGCGTGGCCGGGTTCACGACCGGGATGATCCTCGGCTTGTTCTTGCTCGGCAGCATGCACCCGCCAGTGCGCTCCGGCGCGGCCCTGGCCGGTTTGGTCGTCGGCTTCTTCACCGTATTCGTGGTTTGGCTTCCGTCGGCGGCCCCCAGGGAACTCTCTGCTTGGCTCGCTACGATCTGGGGGGATCAGGCCATCCCCCAGCCGCTGCTGGTTTGGGCGCACTCCCCCTTGGCCTGGCCATGGTATGCTGTTATCGGCACCGCCACGACGGTGGCAGTAGCTTTGCTGGCCGATCTTCGGAAAGGGCGACATGGATCACTTGCAAACCGAGGCCCGCAACCCGGCCTCCACAAACCTCGATGAACTGACTCCCCTCCAGTTTGTGCAATTGATGAACAAGGAAGACGGCCGGGTTCTGGCCGCGGTGGACTCGCAGGCCGAAGTCATCGCCCGAGCCATCGACGTAATCGCGGAACGATTGCGCGGCGGAGGCCGACTGATCTACGTTGGCGCAGGGACATCCGGCCGGCTGGGCGTATTGGATGCGACCGAATGTCCGCCGACGTTTAGTTCTCCGCCGGGTCAGGTCATCGGCGTAATTGCGGGTGGTCCCACCGCGTTGACCCAGGCTGTCGAGGGGGCGGAAGACCGTCCGGAGCTGGCGGAACAGGACCTCGTGGCACTCCATCTCGGCCCGCAAGATGTTCTGGTTGGCATTGCAACCAGTGGCCGAACCCCTTACGTCCTGGGAGCGCTCCGTTTTGCCCGCAGCAAGGGTACCTTCACGATCAGCCTGGCCTGCAATCCCCAATCGGATCTCGAAGCGCTGGCCGAGCTGGCGATCACTCCGGTCGTTGGCCCCGAG
>Ga0070734_10002650_pt1 | contig 20878 bp, 22 predicted proteins | sample Coa_R1_8_FD_66444 | JGI IMG/M metagenome (GOLD analysis project Ga0070734, IMG submission 66444) | Surface soil microbial communities from Centralia Pennsylvania, which are recovering from an underground coalmine fire - Coalmine... | ecosystem: Environmental > Terrestrial > Soil > Unclassified ...
CGTGTGCACCGCTTTCTCGCCGACGCCGGCGTGCTGAAGCCGCTCAAGCGGAACAATCCGCAGAAAGCGAAGCCGAAGAAGAAGGCGCAGGAGCGCGCTGCGGCTGCCGCGAAGCCCGCCGCGCCTGCCGAGAGTGCGCCCTCGGCCTGAGCGGGCCCAGATGATGTCCGAGGACATCCTTCTTGCGGCCGTGATCGCGCCGCATGGGCTCAAAGGCGAGGTGAGGGTGAAGCTCTTCGCCGCGGAAGCGACCCGCCTTGGCGCATACGGCGCGTTGCACACGCGCGATGGTCGCGTGCTGAATGTCGCGCACGCACGCGACGCAAAGTCAGGCGAGGCGATCGTGTCCTTCGCAGGAATTGCCGATCGCGGCGCGGCCGAGAGCTTGAAGGGTGCCGAACTCCTGATCCGGCGCGATGCTCTGCCCGCACTCGACGCAAGCGAGTTTTATCATGCGGATCTCGTCGGCCTCATCGCCTATGACTCGGAAGACCGCCAACTGGGGCGGGTCGCCGCCATCCACAATTTCGGCGCCGGAGACGTGATCGAGATCGTGCGCGACGATGGCGACAGCCTTCTTCTTTCCTTCACGCGCGCAAATGTCCCGATTGTCGATATCTCTTCGAAGCGTCTGGTCGTTGCCGTGACGGAAGAGGTCGACGCCAGAAAAACCGTGGAATGAGCGAGCTCGTTTTTCGCGATGCACGTGCGGGCGATCTTGGCGCGATCGTTGCGATGCTGGCCGATGACGATCTCGGCCGCGGACGCGAGGACCCTGCTTCGCTCGCGGAATATTCTCTGGTTTTCGGTCAAATCGAAGGTGACGCGAGAAACCGCATCATCGTGGCCGAGATCGAAGGAAAACTGGTCGGCTGCCTTCAGCTGACCTTCATTCGCGGTCTATCGCGCAAGGGCGCGCTACGCGGGCTCATTGAGGGTGTTCGCGTTGCCGCTTCAGCGCGCGGGCGGGGGATCGGCGAGAAGCTTGTCGGCTATGCGATTGAAGAATCCCGGCGGATGGGCTGCGCACTGGTGCAACTGACGTCAGACAAACGACGTGCGCGCGCGCATGAATTTTACAAGCGCCTCGGATTTGCCGCGAGCCATGAAGGGTTCAAGCTCGAGCTATGAGTTGGCGCGCGACCGTTCTGACGCTTTTTCCGGGGATGTTTCCGGGCCCGCTCGAGATTTCGCTCATCGGCAAGGCGCGCGAAAACGGGATCTGGTCGCTCGAGACTCGCGACATTCGCGATCATGGCGTCGGCAAGCACAAAAATGTCGATGACACGCCAGCGGGGGGCGGGCCGGGCATGGTCATCCGCGCTGACGTCGCGGCAGCTGCGATCGACGCCGCGCGTCCGCCAGACGACTTGAGGCCGCTTCTCTATCTTTCACCGCGCGGTCAAAGACTGAACCAGTCCCGCGTCGCCGAACTCGCACGATCCGATGGCGTGATCCTCTTCTGCGGCCGCTTCGAAGGTCTCGATGAGCGCGCGATCGAGGCGCGCCGGATCGAGGAGGTCTCGCTCGGCGATTTCGTGCTCGCCGGCGGCGAGATTGCGGCCATGGCCCTGATCGAATCGTGCGTCAGGCTGTTGCCCGGCGTGCTGGGGGACGCGCTTTCGCCGGCCGACGAAAGCTTCTCGCATGGTCTCCTCGAATATCCGCAATACACGCGGCCTCAAGCTTTCGAGGGCCGGTCCATCCCGGCCGTGCTCGCGGGCGGAAACCACGCCGAGATCGCCCGCTGGCGACGCGAAGCCGCTGAAAAGCTGACGAAATCGCGACGGCCCGACCTCTGGTCCCACTATGAAAAGAAGAAGCCATAGGCTATACGGCGCCCCTTCTTTCGCCCCCCGGAGTGCCTCACATGAACCTTCTGAAAGAGCTCGAGCGCGAGCAGATCAAGGCGCTGGGTGCGAAGCCGCGGCCGGAATTCCGCCCGGGCGACACGCTCAAGGTCAACGTCAAGGTCGTCGACGTCACCTATGACGAGAAGGCGAAGCAGACGAAGACGCGCGAGCGTCTCCAGGCCTTCGAAGGCGTGTGCATTGCGAGGCAGGGCGAGGGCCTGAACGAGAGCTTCACCGTCCGGAAAATCTCGTATGGCGAAGGCGTCGAGCGCGTCTTTCCCGTCTTCAGTCCGCTAGTCGATTCGGTCCAGATCGTGCGCAAGGGCAAGGTGCGCAGAGCCAAGCTCTATTACCTGCGCGGCCGTCGCGGGAAATCCGCCCGCATCGCCGAGCGCCAGGGCGGCGAGGGCGAAGAGGCACAAGCCGAAGCCTGAGGCGCGCCGCTCGACCGGCGTTGGCCTTTTAGCAACACATCCGGGTTTTTCTTTTGAGCCCCTTCCCAGCGGAGGGCGCATCTCTATTCTCCGCGCCCCCTCAGAAAAAGAGAGCGCCGTGACTCGTCACATCGCGCCGGAGGAGATTGTCGACGCGCCCGAGCCGTTTGCCGAAGCGGTGCCGCTGACACGCGTGCCCGCGAAACCGTTCGCGTTCATCTTCATGCTGGTGCGCCGGCATTTTGCCGTCCGCGTGTCGCTGATCGTCTTGTGCGCGCTGGTCGCAACCTCGTTCAACGCGATGACTCCCTACGTGTTTTCGCATCTCGTGAATGCGATCGGTGCCGCGGTGAAGCATGGCGGCGCCGGCGCCACGGGCATCATCACGCGCTGGGTCGCGATCCTCGCGGCGATGTGGTTCGGCGGCGCGTGCTCCTATCGCGTCTACGAGATGATCGATATCGGCACAGGCCCGCCCATGCGTGGCATCGCGCAGAAATATCTCTTTACATACTTGCTCGGTCACAGTCCGCGCTACTTCCAGGACAATTTCGCAGGAAAACTCGGCCAGAAGGTCAAGCAGGCCGGTCAGGCCGTGATCGGCATCCTGGGCATCGTCTGCATGGATGCGGTGCGTGTCGCGGGCGTGGTCGTCATCGGCGGCGTGCTCATGTTCTCGCAGGCGCCCGCCTACGCCGAGATTCTCATCGTCTGGACGGTCCTTTACCTCGGCATCGTGTTCGCGCTGGCGCGGCGCTGCGTGGTTCTCTCGAAAGCGCTTTCGGATGAGATCTCGACCTCGACCGGGCGGCTGATCGACGCGATTTCCAACGCCGATCTGGTGCGCGCCTTCGCCAAGGCCATCTTCGAGCGCAAGTTCATCTCCTTCTTTCTCGAAGACGAGATGAACGCCTCGCGGCGGCTGCGCTGGTTTCTGGTCACCATGCGCACATTCATGCAGACCGCGACGCTGCTGCTGCTCGTCATTCTGGTCTGGGTGACGGCGCGCGACGTGCTGCGCGGCGCCATCACCTTCGGCGCCTTCATGATGATCTACCTGCTCGCGAACCAGATCGCGACCGGCGTGCAGGAACTCTCGTTCCGCATGCTCGATTATTTCGAGCAGCTCGGCACGCTTGCCGAAGCGCTCGATCTCGTGAGCCAGCCGCACGAGATCGTCGATGCGCCGGATGCGCGGCCGCTCCACGTCACCGCCGGTCACATCCGTTTCGAGGATGTGCGCTTTCGCCATCCGAACGGCTTTCAGGTGTTCGAGCGGCTCAACCTCGACATCCGCCCGGGCGAGCGCGTCGGTCTGGTCGGGCCATCGGGCGCGGGAAAATCCACGCTTGTGCGCCTGCTCAGACGGCAGTTCGAGCCGCAGGAGGGGAAGATCCTGATCGATGGCCAGGACATCGCCTTCGTGACCTGGGACTCGCTGAACGAAGCGATCGCTGAAGTACCGCAGATGCCCGGCGTCTTCCATCGCGCCGTGCGCGACAACATCCGTTATGCGAAGCCGCGGGCGGACGAGGAGGCGGTTACGCTCGCCGCCCGCCAGGCGCACGCCCATGATTTCATCTCCGAGCGCGACGAAGGTTACGACATGATCGTCGGCGAGCAGGGGATCAAGCTTTCCGGCGGCGAGCGCCAGCGGGTCGCGATCGCGCGCGCGCTCGTCAAGGACGCACGCATCCTCGTCCTCGACGAAGCGACCTCGTCGCTCGATTCCGAGTCCGAACATCTGATCCAGGAAGCGCTCTGGACCTTGATGCAGGGCCGCACGGTGATCGCGATCGCCCACCGGCTCTCGACCATCGCGGGCATGGACCGCGTCGTCTATCTCGAACAGGGCCGGATCATCGAAGACGGTCCGCATCGCGAACTGCTCGCGCGCGGCGGCGCTTATGCACGCATGTGGAATCGCCAGATGGGTGGTTTCATCGACGCCGCTTAAGGCCTTTGCCCGCCCAGCTTCCTGCATGGTTGCGCCTCAGCGAGGGCCGCGCTAGGAACCCGCGGCTTTACAAGGAGAGCGAGATGGCCCGGAAGAAGATCGCGCTCATCGGCGGCGGACAAATCGGCGGCACGCTTGCCCTTCTCGTGGCGCTGAAAGAACTCGGCGATGTCGTTCTCTTCGATATTGTCGAGGGCTTGCCGCAAGGAAAAACCCTCGACATTGCGGAGGCCGGTCCGGTCGAAGGCTATGACGCGAAATTCAAGGGCACGAATTCCTATGCCGACATCGCCGGCGCTGACGTTGTCATCGTGACGGCGGGCGTCCCGCGCAAGCCCGGCATGAGCCGCGACGATCTCCTCGGCATCAATCTCAAGGTGATGTCCGCTGTCGGCGACGGGATCAAACAGCATGCGCCGAATGCTTTCGTGGTCTGTATTACCAATCCGCTCGACGCGATGGTATGGGCGCTTCGCCAGTTCACGGGTCTGCCGCACAACAAGGTCGTCGGTATGGCGGGCGTGCTCGACAGCGCAAGATTCCGGCACTTCATTGCCGAAGAACTGAAGGTGAGTGTCGAAGACGTCTCCGCCTTCGTGCTCGGCGGCCATGGCGACACCATGGTGCCGATGCCGCGCTTCTCCACTGTGGCGGGCATTCCGCTTCCGGAGCTCGTGAAAATGGGCTGGATCAAGCAGGAACGGCTCGATCAGATCGTGCAGCGCACCCGCGACGGGGGCGCCGAAATCGTTGGCCTGCTCAAGACCGGCTCTGCCTTTTACGCGCCGGCCAGCTCGGCCATCGCCATGGCGGAATCGTATCTCAAGGACAAGAAGCGAGTCCTTCCAGTTGCCGCTCATCTCGACGGGCCTTACGGCATCAAGGATCTCTACGTCGGCGTGCCGGCCGTGATCGGCGAGGGTGGTGTCGAGCGGGTGGTCGCGCTCGAGCTCACGGAAAGCGAGCGCGCGCTGCTTGCGAAATCGGCCGAAGCCGTCAAAGGTCTGATCGAGGCCTGTCGCAAGCTCGAACCGCGGCTCGGCTAGAGAGGGCCGTCGGGCGAAGTGCGTGCCGGAGCTCTCGGGGGCTCGTGAATGCCGGCAGAAGGGGAGTTCGACGTCGGAGCCTGGCATGTGATTCCCGCGCGCGGCGTACTCTCGCGCGACGGCCGCGAAATCAGTCTCGATCCGAAGCTCCTCGATCTGCTGCGTATATTCGTCGACTCGCCTCTGCGCGTCATCAGCAAGGATGAGTTGGTAACGCGTCTGTGGGGCGGACGCGCCATTGGCGATGATACGCTAGCGGCTCTGATCAGCCGCTTGCGATCGGCGCTCGGCGAGACGAAGACAGAGCGCTACATCGAAACGCTGCCCAAGCGCGGCTATCGGTGGCTGATCCCGCCAGCTGAGCAGGCCGGAAAACCTGCTGGTCGCGGTGCGCGCGATCCCGTCGACGAGCTGATCGAAAAGGGAAAATCCGCGCTCGGACTCCCGCTTGCACCATCGCTGGCGCAGGCGCGTGTGTTTTTCGAGGGCGCCATCGCGCGCGATCCGAAGCGCGCTAGGGCGCATGCGGGTCTTGCGGAGGTCGCCATCGCCCAGCTCCTTGCCGGGCGGGAAGCCCAATCGCAGCTCGCCCCGGCGGCGAAGACGGCGGCTCAGATTGCAACTGCTCTGGATGAGAACGACCCCGAATGCTGGTCGGCTTTGGGTGTGGCGTTGCTACTGTCGGATCGTGAGTTCGCGCCTGCGGATTCCGCACTCTCGCGGGGGCTTTCGCTCGATCAGAATTCGGCGGCGATTCATGGCCGGCGTGCCTTTGCCTTTGCGACAGTCGGGCGCTTTTCAGAGGCCGAACGGGAGGCGAGGCGTGCGGTCGAATGCGATCCGCTGTCGTTTGCCGCGCGCAACCAGTTGCTCCAGCTGCTTCTGCTGGCCCGGCGCTATTCACAAGCCGTGGCCGAAGCGGGACGCGCGATCGCTTCGAACCCGCAATCCTTTGAACTCTGGTCGGCGAAAGGCTGGGCACAGGCCCTGATGGGTGATGAGGTCTCGGCACTCGCATCGCTACGCCACGGACTGGAATTGATGGGAATGGATCGCCGGTCGCTCACAACCCTGGACAAGGCGCATGAGCGCGGCGGATTCGCAGGCGTCTGTACCGCAGGTGCCGATCTTTTCGAAAGTCAGCACCTGATCTTCGCGCCGCGTCCGCTCGACATCGCGATGCTGCGTACTTACGGGGGAGAATTCGACAAGGCGATGACATCACTGGAACTGGCCGCATCACGCGACGATCCGTTCCTGCTCTTCCTGCCGTGGCTTCCGCATCTCGACCGTTTGCGCAACGATCCGCGTTTTGCCGTGTTCTCCGATGGGGTCCGGCTGGTGCGGTGAAAACCAGCCTCCGCACGCGCGAGGCGAGCGGAGGCCGGGGGACGTCAACGGCGGTATTCGTCCCGGTGCTCATGGTGGAAACCGCGCATGCAGTGTTCGTGGAATCGGCCGCCACGGAAATCGGCGCGCCTCCACATATCCTGACGGTCGCGATTGGCGTGCTCGCCGGCTCCCATTTCGTGGCGCGGCGCATCCTGCCGCTGATAGAAGGCGGCGCTTGCCGGGACAGTGGCAAGGGCCACGCTCATGGCGATGGCGCCGGCGGCGGCAAGTTTCATGATCACACCCGAAGTCTTCATTTTCAGCTCCATTGGTTTGTGGACTCTTTGACGCTATGGAGATCGTGATCGCCACGGGCACTCGGCAAGGGAATGCGCGCGACGACGGGTTATCTTTCAGACATGGTTGTCTGGATTTGTCGCCGAGATGCGTGCGGCACATCTTTGCGTGCAGGTTGAATGGGAGATGAACGATGATTCCCCGACTCGAGACCGAACGGCTCGTCCTGCGCGCCTATACCGGCGACGATTTCGAGCCGTTCGCGACGTTCATGTCGGATCCGGACGTCATGCGCTACCTGACCGGCCATCCGCTTTCGCGCGCCGATGCCTGGCGCAGTCTCTCGAGTGCCATTGGCCATTGGACGCTGCGCGGCTATGGCACCTGGGCGGTCGAACGCAAGGAGGATCGCGCTTTCATCGGCCGGGTCGGCATGATCAATCCAGAAGGCTGGCCGGGGCTCGAAGTCGGCTGGACCCTTGGCAAACCATTTTGGGGAAAAGGCTATGCGACCGAGGCGGCCAGCGCTGCTCTACGCTACGCTTTCATAACCCAGCCGGCCGAGCGGATCATCTCCTGCATACATCCCGAGAACATCGCCTCGCAGGCGGTCGCACTCAGGCTCGGTGAGAGCAAGGGAGAGCGCACAGAGGTGACGATCGGCGGGGAAGCCTTTCCGATCGACATCTGGTCGATCGAAAGAGCGGTTTGGCAGTCGCGAGAGAACAAGCCCAGATGAATGAATTGCCGGCCGAGGCGGTTTATCGCCGCCGCGACTTCTATTTGTTCATTTCCGCACGCTTTCTTTCGACGCTCGCGATGCAGGTCCAGTCGGTCGCGATTGGCTGGCAGATCTACGGCATGGTTCATACGCCGCTCGCGCTCGGGCTGGTCGGCCTCTGCCAGTTCGCACCGATGTTCCTGTTGACCATGCCGGCCGGCGAAATCGCCGATCGCTTCGATCAGCGGCGCGTCTTTGCCGGGGCCCTTTCGGCGCAATCGCTGGCAAGCTTCATGTTTGTCGGATTGAACGCTTTCGGACGGAAGGAAGTCTGGCTTTTTTATCTTGTGCTCGTCTTCTTCGGCTGCGCGCGCGGATTTTCAGGCCCATCCGGCCAATCGCTGATCGCGTTCCTTGTTCCTCCAGACCGGCTGCCAAGATCGATCGCCCTCAGTTCTTCCGCGTTCACGACCGCCGTGATTGCGGGACCGGCGCTCGGAGGCATTTGTTTTGCTGCTGTCGGGCCCATTTCGACATATGTCATTTGCGTCGCCGGCTTTGCGGCTGCCGCTGTTCTGATCGCTACTTTGGGAGGCCGCCGGGCCCGTCCGCCCGTAAGCGAGGCAAGCCGCATCGCGCGCGTGATCGAAGGCATTCGTTTCGTGCGCCACCGTCCCATCGTGCTCGGCGCAATTTCGCTCGATCTTTTCGCGGTGCTTCTTGGCGGCGCGACCGCGCTCTTGCCGGTTTTCGCACGAGACATTCTGCATGTCGGTTCGAGCGGATTGGGCATCTTGCGGAGCGCTCCGGCGGCCGGGGCCGCCTTGACGAGCCTCGCTCTGGCGCGCTGGCCGATCGAGCGGGCGACCGGAGCAAAGATGTTTGGCGCGGTGGCGGTTTTCGGCGTGGCGACCATCGTCTTCGGCCTGTCGCGCAGCTTTGTCCCGTCGCTGATGGCTCTGTTCGTGATCGGAGCCTCGGACATGATCAGCGTCTATATCCGCTCCTCTCTCATCAACCTCGCGACGCCGGATACGATGCGTGGCCGCGTCGGAGCGGTGAATATGCTGTTCGTAGGCGCGTCCAACGAACTCGGCGAGTTCGAATCCGGAGTCACTGCGGCCTGGTTCGGAACAATTCCTGCGGTCGCGCTCGGTGGCGCGGGAACACTTGCCGTCGTGTCGATCTGGATGTGGCTCTTCCCTCCGCTTCGCGCGGTCGACCGCCTGACCGAGGTAACCTCCGACAGCGCGCTCGGAATCGAAGCCGAAGAGGCGGCGGCCCGCTAGTGTGGATCGCTCGACTCGACAGGAGAACCTGATGGCAGGCGTGGCGCGCGGCTGGAGTTCGGCTGAAAAGCATGTGGTTCTCGCGAGTTATCTCGGCTGGATGCTCGACGCCTTCGATTTCTTCCTGCTGGCCTTCGTGCTTGCCGATGTCGCAAAGACGTTTTCCATTCCCGTAGCGCCAAAACCGCTCGTCCTTGGGACGGCCTACGCGGCTGCGCACGGCGCGATGGCGAAAGCCGCGATTCTCCTTCCACTGATGGGTGCGAGGTTTTGGGGCTCGCTGACCGGTTCGAGCGGTCTCGATGCCACCATCGTGCTCACGCTGACACTGGCCGTCCGGCCCGTCGGCGCCTTCCTCTTCGGGCGGCTCGCCGACCGCTTTGGCCGGCGGCCGGTGCTGATGATCGATGTGCTTTGCTATTCGCTGTTTGCCCTCGCGTCCGCCTTCGCGCCGAGTTTTGCAATTTTTCTCGTGATACGCGTCCTCTTCGGCATCGCGATGGGTGGCGAGTGGGGCGTCGGCGCCTCCCTGACGATGGAGACCATCAGGCCGGAAGCGCGCGGCTTTGTGTCCGGTCTGCTGCAGTCGGGCTATTCGTCCGGCTATCTCATCGCATCGCTCGCCTTTCTACTTTTTCCCCTGATCGGCTGGCGCGGCATGTTCACGCTCGGCGTCCTTCCGTCCCTCCTGGTGCTCTACATCCGCTCGCACGTGCCGGAGTCGCCGGCGTGGTCACAAGGCCAGCGCACGCAGGAGAAAGGCTCGGGCGGGATTCTCAAACGCCATTGGCGTCTTGCCGTCTACGCGATCCTGCTCATGACCTTTTTCAACTTCTTCAGTCATGGGACCCAGGATCTCTTTCCCACGTTCCTTCGCGTGCAGCATCACTTTTCGCCGCATCTCGTAACGGCGATCACCATTGCCTACAACATCGGTGCGATCCTCGGCGGTTTGTCGTTCGGCTATCTGTCGCAGTCGTTCGGCCGGCGGCGAACGATGATCCTCGCCGCACTTCTTTCTCTCCCCATCGTGCCCTTCTGGGCTTTTTCGAGCAGGGTGTGGGTGCTCGGAGCGGCGGGTTTCCTGATCCAGTTCATGGTGCAAGGCTGCTGGGGCGTGGTGCCCGCCTATCTCAACGAGATTTCTCCGGCCGAAGCGCGCGGGACGTTCCCGGGCTTTGTCTACCAGCTCGGGAATTTTCTCGCTTCGACGAATGCCACGATCCAGGGCGTTCTGGCAGCGGCCTTCGGCGGAATGTTCTCTTTTGCCCTCGCCGGAATCGCCTTGCTGTCTGCGCTCGCAATCGTGTTCTTCGCGCTCATCGGCAAGGAGGCGCGTGAAGCCGATCTCACGGCCGCTGCAGCTACGCCTTCGTGAAGATATCGACCCTGTCGGGCGGAGCGCTGTCGGTCGCGCCACCCATGGCGCGCACATCGATCCGCTCCGCGGGTACACCGCCGTCGATCAGGAGCTGGCGGATGATCCGCGCGCGCTTGAGCGACAGCCTCCGCGCGTCCGACGATTTGTCGCCGCGCTGGCCGCCATAAGCGATGATCTGGATTCGCGACGCGCCGCTCACAAGCGCGGAATTAAGCGGGCCTGCGAGGCCCTTGATGGCATCGACGGAATCGGACGATGGATCCGGCGCGCCGGCGGCGAAGATGATCTGCGTTTGTTTTGAAAGGCCCTGGCTTTGCGGACTTGCCGCCGCCGTTTCGGTGGTCAGGGTTTCTGCCGGCGGCGGTGTTTGCTTCGCCACGCGCGCGGGAGCCGGCGCAGGTTTTGGCGGCGGCGATGCCGGCGTTGTGCTCGCCGGTCCGAAGCTGAACGGAACCGCCGTAGCGCCCATGGTCATGTCGACTGCGGATGACGAAGGGGGCGGCGTGCTCGCGGTCTGAACGGGATGTTTCACGGCCGCATGTTTTGTGAACAGCGGCTTTGGAGGCGGAGGAGCGGGAACGCTTTCCGCCACGCTTGGCGCGGGTTCGCTCGGAACGACTGCGGGCGCGGGCGCTGAGGCTAGGGCGGACGCGGGCGCTGAGGCTACGGCGGGCGCAGGTTTTGTTTTCCGCGCAACATGTCTCGCCGGCATATGCAGGTGGATCTCGCGGGGCTCTGAGCCGGGATAAGGTTCGCCAGGCTGGAGCAGGGGGTGCGTCACGCGTCCGTACGCGCCGCCAGGATAGAGCAGCACGCCATTTCCAGGGGCACCCGGTGCAGGGATCACGTCCGGATTGGATGGCTCGGATTGAGCGTCGGACTGCGCGAGTGCAGCGCCTGAAGTCAAAGAAAGGAGGGCAAGCAACGACGCCAACAACCGAATACGCATCACGTGTGGCCAGCCCAATCCCGAAACGCCCAGGGTGAACAATAATCGGGCGCTGGAATTCGCTCAATGAACCGCGTTGTCAATAGGTGAATGCCCGGCCAGCATGTGCGCCGGGAAAGATGAACGGACGTTCGCCGATGAAAACGCGCGCTGCGCTTGCCCTCAAGGCCGGGGAAAAACTGGCCATCGAAACGGTTAACCTCGATGGTCCGAAAGCCGGTGAGGTCCTCGTCGAGATCAAGGCGACCGGGGTCTGCCACACCGACGAATTCACGCGCTCCGGTGCCGATCCCGAGGGCTTGTTTCCCGCCATCCTCGGGCACGAGGGCGCGGGCGTGGTCGTGGATATAGGTCCTGGTGTGACAAGTGTCAGAAAAGGCGATCACGTCATTCCGCTCTACACGCCGGAATGCCGGCAGTGCAAATCCTGTCTCTCGCGCAAGACCAATCTCTGCACCGCGATCCGCGCCACCCAGGGCAGAGGATTGATGCCCGATGGCACGAGCCGCTTTTCGCTCGGAGGCGAGCTGGTGCATCACTATATGGGTTGCTCCACCTTCTCGAATTTCACCGTCCTGCCGGAGATCGCGGTGGCGAAAATCCGAAACGACGCACCGTTCGACAAGGTCTGTTACATCGGCTGTGGCGTCACCACCGGAATCGGGGCGGTCATCAACACCGCGAAGGTCGAGCCCGGCGCCAATGTCGTGGTCTTCGGTCTCGGCGGCATCGGCCTCAATGTCGTCCAGGGCGCGCGTCTTGTCGGCGCGAACATGATCGTCGGCGTCGATCTCAACCCGGCGCGCGAGGCGCTGGCGCGCAAATTCGGTCTCACCCATTTCGTCAATCCGAAGTCGCTTGGCGGCGATCTCGTCGCCCATCTGGTCGAATTGACAGGAGGAGGCGCGGATTACAGTTTCGAATGCATCGGCAATGTCGATGTCATGCGCCAGGCGCTCGAATGTTGTCATCGCGGCTGGGGCGTTTCCGTCATCATCGGCGTGGCCGGGGCAGGCCAGGAGATCCGTACCCGCCCGTTCCAGCTCGTGACCGGCCGCGTCTGGAAGGGAACGGCGTTCGGCGGCGCCAGAGGACGGACCGACGTGCCGAAGATCGTCGACTGGTACATGGAGGGCAAGATCAACATCGACGATCTGATCACCCACACGCTGCCGCTGTCGCGCATCAACGACGCCTTCGACCTGATGAACGCGGGCGATTCGATCCGGACGGTCGTGACGTTCTGAGCTCTACCCCCGCCCCGCGTTCGCCTCTTTGAGAAGCTTCAGCAGTTCCGGATGCAGCGGCTCGTTCGCGCAAACGAGTTCGCGCTTTTCGAACATCTGCGCCCCGCCGGCATAGTCGGTGACCACGCCGCCGGCTTCGCGGACGATCAGCATTCCGGCTGCGATATCCCAGGGTGAAAGGCCGCGCTCCCAGAATCCGTCATAGCGGCCGGCCGCAACCCAAGCGAGATCGAGGGCCGCGGCTCCGAAGCGCCGCACGCCGGACGTGGCTGCCATCACCAGTCCGAGTTCGCGCAGGAACGCTTCGTGGCCGTCGCGGCCGAGAAACGGAATTCCGGTTGCGAACAGGGCATCCGTGAGCTTGGCGCGCGTGGAAACGCGCAGGCGCCGGTCGTTCAGGTAAGCGCCGTGGTTGCGCTCGGCGATGAAGAGATCGTTGCTGATGGGGTTGAAGATCACTGCCGAGGCGATCTGGCCTTCGCGCTCGAGCGCGATCGAGATCGCGAACTGCGGAATGCCATGCAGGAAATTCGTGGTGCCGTCGAGCGGATCGATGATGAAGCGATGGGTCTTGTCGGGGCCTTCGATGGCGCCGGACTCCTCGACCAGGAAGCCGTAGCCGGGCCGCGCGCGCGAAAGCTCTTCGATCAGGATGCGTTCCGTTCGCTCATCGGCAACGCTAACGAAATCTGCCGGACCTTTCCGTGAAACTTGCAGATGCTCGACCTCGCCGAAATCCCGGATGAGCCCGCGCGCAGCCTTGCGCGCCGCTGCGATCATCACGTTCAGTGCCGGCGAGAGATAAGGCATCAATCCGCCCGCCGGACATAAGCGCCGTCTTCGGTCGCCACCACGATCCTGCTGCCCGCTTCGATGAAGGGCGGCACCTGCACGCGCATACCATTCGAAAGCGTCGCTCCCTTGTACGATGGCGCCGCCGTGCCGCCCTTGAGCACCGGATCGGCCTCGACCACCTCGAGCACGACCTGCACCGGCAACCGGATGCCGATCGGACGGCCTTCATGGAGTTCGAGGAGGATCTTCATGCCATCCTGGAGGAACTGGGCCTGCGCGCCGACGAACTCCGATGTGAGTTCGATCTGGTCATAGGTGTTCATGTCCATGAAGGTGAGAACGTCGCCGCTCCGGTAAAGGAACTGAAAATCCTTTTTCTCGAGATAGATTTCTTCGACGGTGTCGCTGGTCCGGAAGCGCTCGTTGAGCTTCGTTCCGGTGGTGACGTTCTTCAGTTCGACCTGGTTGTAGGCGCCGCCCTTGCCCGGCTTGACGGTCTGCGATTTGACCGCGAGCCAGAGCTGCCCCTGATGTTCGATCATCGTCCCGGGACGGATCTCGTTGCCGGCAATCTTGGGCATGGGCACTCCTTCGGCGCCGTGGGTCTGAGCTTCAAAATGACAAAGAGCGCGCGGGTTCTAGCAGTGCCCTCGACGGTCGGGCAATGCGCGCCTTGGCGCGGGGGAGATTCTATCCGAACAACGCGTTCAATCGATGAACCGCATTCCGCGGTCCTTCCGGGTCCTGCCATACGCTGGACGAGACCGCGATGAAGTCCGCACCCGCCTCGATCAGAGGCTTCGCGTTCGCGGCCGTGATGCCTCCGATGGCGACCGAGGGCACGACCATCAGTTCGGACCACCAGGAGAGGATCTCGATTGGTGCGCGCGCCGGCGCGTCCTTGGTGGCCGTCGGATAGAACGCGCCGAAGGCCACGTAATCCGCGCCGGCGTCGGCAGCCTCCATCGCGAGATGCCGTGAATCATGGCAGGTCACGCCGACGATCCTGTCGGGTCCCATCGCGTCGCGCGCTTCTGCGTAAGAGGCGTCCTGCTGGCCGATGTGCACGCCGTCGCATCCGAGCGAGGCCGCGAGATCGGGCCGGTCATTGAGGATGAAGGCAATCCCGCGCGCTTGCACGACCGGCATCAGGATTTCGGTCGCGCGTGCAATCTCCCGGTCGGAGACATCCTTGAGCCGGAGCTGGAACGATGCGACGTCGCCGCCTTCCAGTGCCTGCTTCAATGCGTCAGCGAATTTCCCGGCTTCGAGTTTAGGCGGGCTGATCAGATAGAGGCGGCAGCGTTCCGTCACGGGGAAGGCCCGGCGCCGCCGGAACGCGCCCTCACGCCGCGAGCCTTTCGTCGGCCGGTTTCCACTTGCCGAGTGCGGCGAGCGCGTTCATGCGGGCTCGATGGGCAAAGGCCGATTGCGCCTTTTCGATGTTGTCGGTTTTTCCGCTCCATGCCTTCTGCGGCGCGGCCTGAAGCGCGCGGCCATAAGAGAAGGTGAGCCGCCAGGGCACATCGAATTTGGCATTCATCGCGTTCAGATGCGCGGTCGCGTCTTCGTCCGATTGTCCGCCGGAAAGGAAGGCGATTCCGGGAACGGCCGGCGGCACGCAACGCCGGAGCACCTCCACGGTGCGCCCGGCCACCTCGTCCACGCCCGCCTGCTTGGCGCATTTCTGGCCCGCGATCACCATGTTGGGCTTGAGCACCGTGCCTTCGAGTTTGACGTTCGCGAAATAGAGCTGCTGATAGACCTCCTTCAGCACCCACTCGGTCACCGCGGCACAGCGCTCGATATCATTGTCGAAATCCATCAGCACTTCCGGTTCGACGATCGGGACGATCTCGTTTTCCTGGCACAACGCAGCGTAGCGCGCGAGCGCATGCGCGTTTGCGTTGATGCAATTGTACGACGTCTTGCGTGGGTCGTAGGTTGCGCGCCATTTTGCAAAACGGGCGCCGAGTTTCCGGTATTCGACGAGCCGCTCGCGCAAGCCATCGAGGCCTTCCGTGATCGTCTCGCCATCCGAACCGGCAAGCGGCTTTGCCCCCTGGTCGACCTTGATGCCTGGCAAGGCTCCCGCGGCGGCGATGATGTCGACCAGCGGCGTGCCGTCCCGTCCTTTCTGGCGGATGGTCTCATCGAACAGGATCACGCCCGAGATGCAGTCCTTCATCGCGGGCGTCCGGAACAGCAGCTCGCGATAATCGCGCCGGTTGGGCTCCGTATTGTCGACGCCGATCGCATCGAACCGCTTCTTGATGGTCCCCGTGCTCTCGTCAGCAGCGAGAATCCCCTTGCCCTTTTGCACGAGCGCCTCGGCCGTGCGTTGCAATGCGCTGATGTTCATCCCTCATGCTCCTTCGCCGAAAGCGCGGCAACGCCCGGCAATTCTCTGCCTTCGAGCCATTCGAGAAAGGCTCCGCCTGCGGTCGAGACATAGGAAAAGTCAGCCGCGACGCCTGCGTGGTTCAGTGCCGCAACGGTATCGCCTCCGCCGGCCACGGAAAGCAGTTTGCCGGCTTTGGTCTCTTCCGCCACCAGCCTCGCCGCCGCCGTGGTTCCCTTATCGAACGGCGGCGTTTCGAACGCGCCGAGCGGGCCGTTCCAAATCAGCGTGCGTGTATTGTGCAGGCGCTTGCCGATGGCCGCGATGGTTTCGGGTCCGACATCCAGGATCATTTCGTCGGCGGGAACGGCGGAGATTCCGACGGTTTTTGCCGGCGCGCCCCGGCGGAGTTCTGGCGCGGAAACCACATCGAGGGGAATGAGCAGCGCGGTTCCCTTGTCGGCCGCCAGCGCGATCACGCGTTGCGCCGTCTCCCTGTGCTCCGGCTCATAGAGCGATTTGCCGATTGCCAAGCCTTCCGCTGCAAGGAAGGTGTTGGCCATCGCTCCCCCGATCACCAGCGTCTCGACCTTGCGGACAAGATTTTCGAGCAGCGTGATCTTGGTCGAAACCTTTGCCCCGCCGATGACCGCCATGAGGGGCCGCTCCGGATTGCCGAGTGCCTTTTCGAGGTGGCAAAGCTCGGCCTCCATCGAGCGTCCTGCCGCCGACGGCAGCAGGTGGGCGATGGCCGTGGTGGTTGCGTGCGCGCGATGGGCTGCTGAGAAAGCGTCGTTTACAAAGAGATCGCCGAGTTTTGCGATCGCCTTGGCGAATTCCGGATCATTGGCTTCCTCGCCGGCATGAAAGCGCGTGTTCTCGAGCAGCAGTACGTCGCCATTGCGCATGCCTTCGACCGCGGCCTTCGCAATCGGACCGACGCAATCGTCTGCGAAAGCGACAGGCTTTCCAAGGATGTTTGCCAGTGCGCGCACGACAGGCCGGAGCGACTGACGGGAGTCGGGCTTTCCCTTTGGACGGCCAAAATGCGAGAGCACGACCACCTTCGCGCCTCTGTCCGACAATTCGCGCAGCGTAGGAGCCTGCCGGTCGATGCGTTCGGTATCCGAAACCTCTTGCCCTTCCATCGGAACGTTGAGATCGGTGCGAACCAGAACCCGCTTGCCTGTTACGTCTCCGAGGTCGTCGAGAGTACGGAAACGCTGCATGCTTCAGATCAGCTTTCCGAGGACCACCGCGACATCGGCCATGCGGTTCGAAAAGCCCCACTCATTGTCGTACCAGCTCATCACGCTGACGAAATTGCCACCGACCACTTTGGTCTGATCGAGTGCAAAGGAGGAGGACGCGGGATTGTGATTGAAGTCGATGGAGACGAGCGGGGCCTCGACGATGTCGAGAACACCCTTCAGCGGGCCGGGGGACGCGGCCGCCTTCATCGCCTCGTTGATTTCGTCGGCGCTGGTCTGGCGGCTCGCGAGGATCTTCAGGTCCACCAGCGAGACATTGGGGCTCGGCACGCGAACCGAAACGCCATCGAGTTTGCCCTTCAGTTCCGGCAGGACGAGTCCGATGGCCTTTGCGGCTCCCGTCGAGGTCGGAATTATCGAGAGGGCCGCGGCGCGGGCCCGGTAGAGGTCGCGGTGCAGCGAATCCTGTGACGGCTGGTCGTTGGTGTAGGAATGAACCGTGGTCATGAATCCCTTTTCGATTCCGACCGCGTCATTCAGTACCTTGGCGACGGGCGCGAGGCAGTTCGTGGTGCAGGACCCGTTCGAAATGACGAGGTGGTCCTTCGTAAGCTGGTGGTGATTGACGCCATAAACCACGGTCATGTCGACGCCGTCTGCCGGGGCACCGATGAGCACGCGTTTCGCGCCTGCCTTCAGGTGCCCGGATGACTTCTCCTTCGACGTGAACACGCCCGTGCATTCCATGACCACCGCGACGTCCAGCTCCTTGTGCGGCAGGGCGGCCGGATCCTTGATCGCCGTGAATTTGATTTTGTGTCCGGCCGCGATCAGATGATCGCCCTCGATGCTCACGGCGGCTGGGAAACGCCCGTGAATCGAGTCGTACCGCAGCAGGTGCGCGTAGGTCTCGATCGAGCCGAGGTCGTTGGCCGCGACGATTTCGATGTCGCGCCGTCCCGTCTCCACAATGGCGCGGAGAACGAGACGCCCGATCCGGCCAAAGCCATTGATCGCCACGCGGATTGCCATTCCTTACCTCCTTCGCACGCGGGATTTCTCTCCGCGCTCGACAAAATCCGTAATTCTCACGCCCGCTCCAGCGCCGATCGCGCCAGTTTGGCGGCCGCTTCGGGCGTGATCTGAAAATGTTTGTACACATCCTTGTAGGCGCCGCTGGCGCCGAAGGAATGCATACCGAGAAAGGCGCCGTCCGCGCCGACATAGCGGTCCCAGCCGAGCCGTGCGCCCGCTTCGATTCCGACGCGGACCGTTCCCTCGCCGAGAACCTGGCGGCGATAGGCCTCCGATTGTTCTTCGAACAGCTCCCAGCAGGGCATCGAGACGATGCGTGCGGGGATGCCGTCCGCTTTCAGAAGATCGCGCGCTTTCATCGCGATCTCGATCTCGGAGCCGGTCGCGAGGAAGCTGACCTTCGCGTCCCTGGCTCCCTCGAGTTCGTAGGCGCCTTTGGCCGAAAGATTGTCATCCGTGTGCTGGACGCGGACGGTTGGCACGTTCTGCCGCGAGAGCGCGAGAAGACTCGGCTGGTGCTTGTGCCGGAGCGCGATCTCCCAGCATTCCGCGGTCTCAACCGCATCGGCTGGACGAAATACTAGGAGATCGGGAATGGCCCTGAGGCTCGCGAGCTGTTCGACCGGCTGATGGGTCGGACCGTCTTCGCCGAGCCCGATCGAGTCGTGAGTCATGACCAGAATGACGTGCACGCCCATAAGCGCGGCAAGCCGGATCGACGGCCGGCAATAATCGGAAAAAACCAGGAATGTTCCGCCATAAGGAATGATCCCGCCGTGCAGCGACATCCCATTCATCGCTGCCACCATCCCGTGCTCGCGCACGCCATAGTGGATATAGCGGCCGCTGAAATCGCCGGGTGTGATCTCTTTGAGGTTCTTCGTCCGGGTACCGTTGGAACCGGTCAAATCGGCCGAACCGCCGATGGTGTTGCCCGCAATCTCATTGATGACCTCGAGCGCCGCTTCCGATGATTTTCGCGTCGCGAGCGCCGGCTTCTCATCCGAGAATTTCCGCTTGAGGCTTTTGATGGCGTCGCCGAGCGCTTCCGGCAGGTCGGCATAGGCCGCATCGAAGCGCGTGCGCAGAGCCTGTTCCGCGTTCCGATGCCGCTGGGTCCAGGCCTCGCGGGCCGTCCGGCCGCGTTCGGCGAAGCTCCGCCATTCCTTGAGCAGGGCTTCGGGTATGACAAAGGGCTCGTATGGCCATTCGAGGATCCGGCGCGCGCCCGCGATCTCTTCTGCGCCGAGCGCGTCGCTGTGCGCTTTCGCGGTCCCTGCTTTCGTCGGCGCTCCAAATCCTATGGTCGTCCGGCAGATGATCAGGCAGGGCCGGTCGCTCGACTGCGCTTGGGAAAGCGCACGGTGAACGTCGGGCGCATCCTGGCCGTCGCAGCTGTCGGTCCGCCAGCCCGCCGCCTCGAACCGCTCTTTCGTGTCGGTTGAATCGGCCAGCGTCGTCGGGCCGTCGATCGAGATGCGGTTGTCGTCGTAAAGAACGATCAGCTTCGAAAGCCCGAGATGCCCCGCGATCGAGATGGCCTCGTGGCTGATGCCTTCCATCAGATCGCCATCGCTGGCGATGACATAGGTCTTGTGGTCGACGAGCGCATTGGAGAAGCGGGCATTGAGAATGCGTTCGGCGAGCGCCATGCCGACGGCATTTGCGATTCCCTGGCCGAGCGGGCCGGTGGTGGTTTCGATTCCGGGCGCGTGGCCGTATTCCGGGTGGCCGGCGCAAGGGCTTCCGACGCGGCGGAAAGCCTTGATGTCCTCAATGCCGATGCCGTCATAGCCCGTCAGATAAAGCAGGGCATAAAGCAGCATCGAGCCGTGTCCGGCGGAGAGGACAAAACGGTCTCTGTCGGGCCAGTGCGGGTCTTTGGGATCGAACTTCAGAAAGTGACGGAAAAGGACCGTCGCCACGTCCGCCATGCCCATGGGAAGGCCGGGATGTCCCGATTTTGCCGCTTCCACCGCATCCATCGAAAGCGCGCGAATGGCGTTTGCGAGGTGCCTGATTTCTGTTTGCTCCGGCGGAGCGCCGACTCTGTCCATCTCTGTCTTGCCTGGCGTGGCGCGAGGCCTTAGCGAGCGCTGAGCGGACTCGTCAAGCGCGCGCGCCGCCTTCCCATATCACCTTTGCGCCCCTTGAGAACGTCAACGCGAAAGCGTTGACCAGATTTCCGTGGGCGGCATAAGGTCTTGATGCCCATTATAAAAGAAAGGCGCGCGGATGACCGATCTTGCTCACGCCTCGCAACGGTTCCAGCGCGCGCTCGAGCATCTCGACCGGGCGGCATCTCCGCTCGTCGATTCCCGCCGCTCGTTGATGGAGGCGGAAGCTCGCGTTACCGCCCTCGTCGAAGAGCGCGAACGGCTCGTCGCCAGGATCGCCGAACTCGAGGAAGAGACGCGGGCGCTCGCCCGTCTTTCCGAAGCGGCCGAGCGCCGGGTCGATGAGGCGATTGGCGAGGTGCGAAGCGCCCTCGGCCGCTGACAATTGATCACGGGAGACCTGCCGTGCCGCTCGTCAATGTGATGATCAATGGACGTGCCTACACGCTCGCCTGCGATGAAGGCGAAGAGGGGCATCTGAAATCGCTGGCCTCGCATGTCGACCAGAAGGTGAAAGAACTCCTGGGTTCGGTTGGGCAGGTTGGTGAGCAAAGACTTTTGTTGATGGCATCCCTGCTCATGGCCGATGAGCACCATGAAGCGATGGCGAAGCTCGCGGAAAACGAGCGCGAAATGGAGATCCTGCGCCGGGAGCAGGAGGACGCAGGCGCCGAACGCGAAAAATCCCAAGAGGCTGCCGCCGGCGCCCTCGATTCCGCTGCAACGCGCCTCGAGGACATTGCGGCCCGGCTGGCGCGCGCGTAGCCTTGGGCCAGGACGGGTACTGCTCCGCGCGTCAGGTATGCGATGCCCAGGGGCCTTAATGGTACTCACCGGGAGCTGTCCCTGACCGGGGCCGTGGCCTCGGACATA
>Ga0070734_10002651_pt1 | contig 20865 bp, 16 predicted proteins | sample Coa_R1_8_FD_66444 | JGI IMG/M metagenome (GOLD analysis project Ga0070734, IMG submission 66444) | Surface soil microbial communities from Centralia Pennsylvania, which are recovering from an underground coalmine fire - Coalmine... | ecosystem: Environmental > Terrestrial > Soil > Unclassified ...
ATGATGGACTGCGACACCACCGGCATCGAGCCGGACATCGCGCTCATCAAGTACAAGCGGCTCGTCGGCGGCGGGATGATCAAGATCGTCAACAACACGATCACCGAGGCGCTGGCCAAGCTCGGCTACGACGAGGCGCAGGTGAAGGCCATCGTCGAGTATGTCGACACCGAAGAAACGATAGAAGGCGCGCCGGGCCTGAAGCCGGAGCACCTGCCCGTCTTCGACTGCGCTTTTCGCGCAGCCAACGGCACCCGCTCGATCCACTACCAGGGGCACATCCGGATGATGGCGGCCGCGCAGCCGTTCATCTCGGGCGCCATCTCCAAGACGGTCAACCTGCCGCCCGACGCCACCGTCGAGGACGTGCAGGAGGCCTACATGGAGTCCTGGAAGCAGGGCCTCAAGGCGGTCGCCATCTACCGCGACGGCTGCAAGCGAACGCAGCCGCTCTCGACCAGCAAGACCGACCCGGGCCTGGCGAAGTCCGGTCAGTCGACGGCCGCCCCCGTGGCCGCCGAGCCGGTCAAGAACGGCCCGCCGGCCGCCGTGCGCCGCAAGCTGGGCGACGAGCGCCAGTCGCTGACGCACAAGTTCTCCGTCGCGGGTCATGAAGGCTACATCCACGTCGGCCTCTACGAGACCGGCGACCCGGGCGAGATCTTCGTCAAGATGGCCAAGGAGGGCTCGACCATCTCGGGCGTCATGGACAGCTTCGCCACGGCAATCTCGCTGGCGCTGCAGCACGGCGTCCCGCTGCGCCTGCTGTGCGACAAGTTCTCGCGCACCCGCTTCGAGCCGTACGGGTTCACCGAGAACCCCGAGATTCCGCGGGCCAGCTCGATCATGGACTATCTCTTCCGCTGGCTCGCCTCGAAGTTCGTGCGCGAGACGCCGGTGGCCGAGGAGGTGCCGGCGCCCGCCGCCGACGCCGAGATCCAGCGCGTCGCCGACGCGGTGGCCGCCGCCCAGAAGGTGGAGGTCATCGACGTCAGCGGCCAGAACGGCCACGCCAACGGCCACAAGAACGGCAACGGCAGCAGCACGTACAACGGGAACGGCAACTACAGCTTCATCGCCCGCACCGACGCGCCGACCTGCCCCGAGTGCGGATCGATCATGATCCCCAACGGCAGCTGCCACAAGTGCGTGAACTGCGGCACCACCTCCGGCTGCTCGTAACCGCCTAGACCGCCGATCGCGTGAGCGCAGACGAGGTCTGCTCGTCGAAAGGGGAGGCCCGCCAGGGTCTCCCCTTTTCATTGGCGGTAACCTAGCGGCATGTTCACCGGGACCTACGCGCTGCTGATGGCCGAGTACAACCGCTGGATGAACGAGAAGGTGTACGCCGCCGCGGCGACGCTCACCGATGAGGAGCGCAAGCGCGATCGCGGCGCGTTCTTCAAGTCGATCCACGCCACGCTCAATCACCTGCTGACCGTCGACGGCTCCTGGCTGGGCCGCTTCAACGGCAAGAGCTATCCGGGGGCCCCGCTGGGAGAGAGCCTTCACCATGACTTCGCGGCGCTGCGCGCCGCGCGGGCGGCCATGGACGGCGAGATCCTGAGCTGGGCGCGCGCCGTGTCTCCCGAGGCGCTCGCCGAGCCGATGACCTGGACCGCCAAGCTGTACGGATTCACGCAGACCCACCCGCGCTGGGTGCAGGTCGTGCAGATGTTCAACCACCAGACCCATCACCGCGGCCAGGTGCACGCCATGCTGACCGCCGCCGGCCTCGACGTCGGCCCCACCGACCTGCCGATGATGCCCGTCCTGAAAGGGGGGTAGTCTCCTTCACATGCCCGGCCGGTTCATCGACGTGGTGGTCGAGGAGCAAGAGGAGCTCCCCGAGGGGTGCGAGCTGCGCTTTCACGCCGTCGGTGACCCGCGGCCGGTCAGCCGCGTGCGCTACGAGCCGCTCACCGGTGGGCCCGAGGCCGACTACGAGGTGACGGCGGCGGGGGGCGGTCCGGCGCTGGCGGCGCGGGTCGACGACTCGAGCGCCGGGACGTCGGTGCTGGTCTACGGCGACGCGCGCGGGCTCCGGCTGCGGCGCTCCGACGGGACGCCGGGGGTTCCGATCGCCGAGCCGTACCTGTTGCTGTCCGACGACGCGATCGTTGCCTGACCGTCAGTCTGGGCCGCCGGCGAAGCGCCGATCTTTCGGCCCGCCTCACCCTGACGTAGCGATCCCATCCTACGCTCGACGGCGGCAGCTATCAACGGAAACGCGGCCGCGCTAGTTCACGTCGCGGAGGTCCACATGGAAACGATCGCGATCAACGGAATCGATCTGGCGTACGAGCTCCGGGGCGACGGGCCGCCGCTCCTGATGCTGCACGGCTTCTTCGGATCGAGCGGCGATTGGGTGCACCTGTTCGACGTCGAGGCGCTGGCCAGGCGGTTTCGCCTGATCCTGCCCGACGCCCGCGGGCACGGCCGCTCGACCAACCCGACGGGCGAGCTGACGCACCGGCGGGCGGCCGACGACATCCGCGGGCTGCTCGACCACCTGAGGCTCGACCGGGTCCGGGCCGTCGGGCTCAGCTTCGGCGGCAACATCCTGCTGCACCTGGCGACCGCGGCGGCGACCCGCGACCGCCTCCAGGCGATGGTGACCATCGGGTCGCCCAGCCACTTTCCGGCCCCGGCGCGCGCCATCATGGCGTCGGTGACGGTCGAGAGCCGCACCGATGACGACTGGCGCGAGATGCGCGCCCGCCACGTCCACGGCGACGAGCAGATCCGGGCGCTGTGGCGGACCGCCCGCGGCTTCTCGACCGACACCGAAGATCTGGCCTTCACGCCGGCACAGCTGGGATCGATCCGGGCGCGCACGCTGATCGTGACCGGCGATCGGGATCCGCTCTACCCGCTGGAGATCTTCGTCGACCAGTACCGGGCCATCCCCGGCGCCGCGCTGTACGTGATCCCCGAAGGTGGACACGACGCCGTCTTCCGCGCCGCCCGCCCCGATTTCGTGCGGACGGCCCTCGCCTTCCTCGAGCCGTGAAGCTAGCCTAATGACATGTTCACCTTCATCTCCGGGGGGCTGCGCTCGGGCAAATCCGCATACGCGCTCCGGCGCGCCTCCGAGCTGGGGCCGCCCCCCTGGCTCTACGTGGCGGCGCACATCGAAGGGGACGACGAGCTCAAGGCGCGGCTCGCCAACCACCGCCGCGACCACGACACGACCTGGCGCCTGATCGAGGCGCCAGAGAAGCTGGGCGACGCGCTCCGGCCGGAGACGTTGGATGGCTGCGGCGCGGTGGTCATCGACCGGTTCACGGTGTGGCTCTCCAAGCGGATGGCGGCGACCGACAAGACCAGCGACAGCGACCTCCTGGGCGAGGTCCAGGCGCTGGCCGACAAGATCTACCGCTCGAAGACGCCGATCGTGGTGGTGACCACCGAGATCGGGCTCGGCTTCCTGCCGGCCAACGTGCCGGACCGGCGCCTCATCAACGTGGCCGGCCAGGCGAACCAGATGCTCGCCGAGCGCGCGGCGTCGGTGGTGATGATGGTCAGCGGCGTCCCGCTCCGCCTCCGCTAGCCCGATGTCCGCCGCTTCCGGCAAGACGTCCGGAAAGCTGGTGCGCCAGACCTTCCCGGTCGGCGCGCTCCAGTGTAACTGCACGATCGTCGCCTGCCCCGACACGCGCGAGGCGCTGGTCATCGATCCGGGCGACGAGGCGGAGGAGATCCTGGCGGCGCTGGCGCGCGACGGTCTGACCGCGGTCAAGGTCGTCCACACCCACGCCCACTTCGACCACGTGATGGCCACCGGCGAGGTCGCGGCCGGCACCGGCGCCGAGATCCTGCTCCACGCCGACGATCGCTGGCTCTACGACCACGCCGTCATGCAGACCGAAGCCTTCGGCGTGCGGCGCGGCGGTGGCCAGCCCTGGCTGCCGCCCCCGCCCCCCACCCGCGAGCTGCGCGGGGACGAGGCGATCGGCTTCGGCCGCCGCGAGGCGCGGGCGCTCCACACGCCGGGCCACACCCCGGGGTCGATCTGCCTCTTCTTCGAGTCCGCCGCCGAGACGCCGATCCTGTTCGCCGGCGACACACTGTTCGCCGGGTCGATCGGCCGCACCGACCTTTGGGGCGGGTCGATGCCGGCCATCCGGCGGTCGATCCGCGAGCGCCTCTTGACGCTCCCGGACGACACCCTGGTGATCCCGGGCCACGGAGAGGAGACGACCGTCCTGCGCGAGCGGGAAGAGAACCCCTTCGTGGGACGCCGCAGCGACGGGAAAGCCTGACAAAAAGCTGACGGGCGGGGCTCTATATAGGCCGAGACACTTTTGGTGAAATGGGCGTATGCTCTCGGCCTCCAACGGGAAACCGTCCCCCACCTTCAAGCGACAGGATTCTCCATGACGCGTTCAGACCACCGCTCGGGACCCTCGCGAGGAATCGTTTTCGCCCTTCTGGCTGCAGGCTTGACCCTACTGGTCGCCTCCCCCGCTTCGGCCAAGAAGAAGAAGGCCACCACGGACTCGAGCGACAGCGCCGCGGCCGCGCCCGCCGGCACGGACAACGAGACGCCCAAGACCGGGACCGACGACGAGAAGCCCGCTGCCCAGGCCAACGACGAGGAGAAGCCGAAGGCGGCCCTGAACCTCGAGCAGGAGGCCCCCAAGACCGACAGCCTGGGCCACGTCCACTTCGCCTCGCCCAACGGCGAAGGGCTGGGCCGCGTGGTGGTGAACGCCCCGGCCAACAAGAAGGTCAAGGTGTTCCTGGAGGGCCGCCTGTTCGGCACCGCGCCGGTCACCATCTACAGCGTCCCCAAGGGCGACTACATCGTCGAGGCGGTCTACCCGGACGGCAAGTCCGCGGGCAGCAAGCCGGTCACGGTCTCGGAGAACGAGGAGTCGGTCGTCGACGTCGGCGGCCCTGCGGCCAAGACCGCGGAGGGCGGCGACAGCGGCAGCGTCTTCAGCAGCGGCGAGATGACTCCGTTCCGCAAGAACCTGATGTACGGGTTCCTGGTCGGCGCCGCGGCCGGGATCGTGCTGGGCACGACGTTCGGCATCCTCGACCTGCAGGCCGAGAACGACTACCAGCACACGGCGCCCAGCGACCAGGCGGCGCTGGACTCCATCTCGCAGCGCGGCCAGCGCGACGCCAACATCGCCGACGTCGGCTGGGTGGTGGCGGCGGTCGGCCTCGTCGGCGCCGGCGTCTGCGCCATCCCGCTCATCTTCGGGGGTAGCAGCGAGAAGTCGGCCACCCCGTCGGGGACGCCCGCGGCGATGCTGTTCGCGCCGGTCGCCGGCCCGCACATGACGGGCGGCGCCTTCTCGATGAGGTTCTAGGGGGCGCCGTCTGGATGGGAACCCTGGGAGGGTTCCCAAACCCTCCCGCGATGGGCTTCGCCGGCCGAAGCCCGGCAACGCCCGACGCGATCGGGTTTTGCTCACGGTCGCACCCGGACGGATGCGGCTGGCTCGGGCTATTTCCCGAGCTTCGCCGTGTCGATGACCCGCGTGCCGGCAGGGGGGACGAAGCGGAACTGGGACTCGGGGAGGTGGGTGTTGGTCTTGATGTCCGCGAAGGTCAGGTCGTTGGTGTTCCCCTGACCGTCGGTGATGATGCTCTCGCGGACGTCGAAGGTCTTGGGATCGACCACGAAGAGGATGCTCTTCACCTGGGGCTCCGCCACCTTGGGTGACAGCGACAGCAGGTAGTCGCCGGGAGCCCCGTACGGGCTCTTGGCGACCGGGGTGATGTCGAACTCGGCGGCCAGCTTCCCCTTGCCGGTGAGGAAGGCCAGCGCGGCCGGCAGCTGCGACTTGCCGAGCTCCTGCTTGAAGGCCTGCTGGTCGTCGGGCTCGTAGAGCCAGAGCACGCCGCCGTCGCTCACGTAGCTCGACTTCTCGGGCTTGTCGTAGTCCCAGCGCATCCGTCCGGGCTTCTTGAACATCACGCTCCCGGCCGAGTTGGTCTTGCGCCCCATCGCCACGCTGGTCAGCGTCTGCGTGAAGCGGGCGCGGAAGTCGCTGGCGGCGTCATAGCGCTTCTGGACCTTCTCGACGACGGCAGGGGTCTCGAGGCGGGGCGCCCCGGCGGGGGGCGTGGCGGCGAGCAGGGCGCACGCCAGGGCGGGGGTCAGCATCGGCGAGATCCTAGCCGAGCGGGTCTCCCGGCGCGAGCGCGCTTCAGTCCGGATGGCCTTCGAAGGTGAATCGATGGCCAGGGCGGCGGCGTCGAGATCCCGCTCGGTGCCGAGACCCTCGACGTGGCCCGCGCCAAGCTCCCGCCCGGCGTGACGGCCACCGTCGTCGACAGGTGGCGCGCGCTAGCCCCCCGCCGCCAGGTACTCGCCCTGCGGGGCCAGCACGTCGCGCGGCTTGGCGCCGTTGGTGGGGCCGACGATCCCGTCGCGCTCCATCTGCTCGACCATGCGGGCGGCGCGGTTGTAGCCGATCTGCAGCCGCCGCTGGATGTACGAGACGGACGCCTGCCGCGTGTCGCAGACGATCGCCACCGCCTGATCGTAGAGATCGTCGTTGAACCGCTCGGCCGGCGCGCCGCCCTCTTCGCCCTCCTCCTCGCGCGGCTTGAGGATGTCCATGTCGTAGACCGGCTTGGCCTGCTTCTTGAGGAAGTCGACCACCCGGTGCACCTCCTCGTCGGCGAGGAACGCGCCGTGCACGCGGCGCAGCTTGGTGCCGCGATCGGAGAACAGCATGTCGCCGTTGCCGAGCAGCGTGTCGGCGCCCGCCTGGTCGAGGATGGTGCGCGAGTCGATGCGCGACGCGACCTGCAGCGCGATGCGGCTGGGGAAGTTGGCCTTGATGAGGCCGGTGATGACGTCCACCGACGGCCGCTGCGTGGCGAGGATCAGGTGCAGCCCCGCGGCGCGGGCCTTCTGGGCCAGGCGCGCCACGCTGGTCTCGACGTCCTTGGGCGCCACCATCATCAGGTCGGCGAACTCGTCGATGACGATGACGATGTAGGGGAGCTTGGTCGGCTTGTCGGCGTCCGCTTGCGCGGCCTTCTCGCGCTCGGCCTGCGCCTTCGCCGCGATGTCCGACAGATCCTCGTCGCTGGGCGTCTCGTAGCTGACGATGCCGCCGGTGTCGCCCACGGCCCCGTCGGCCACGGTGATCTCGGCGTCGGCGTCGAGGTCGACCTCCTGCTCGGTCCCGTCCGGGCCGGCCAGCACCACGCGGATCTTCTTCTGCTTCCCGGAGGCGTCGGCCGCCGGGGCGTCCTTGCTGGCCTCGTTGTCGATCCTGGCGTTGTAGCTGGAGATGTCGCGCACGCCGGTCTTGGCCAGGAGCTCATAGCGCCGCTCCATCTCGTCGACCGCCCAGCGCAGCGCCAGGTTCGCCTTCTTGGGGTCGGTCACCACGGGCAGCAGCAGGTGCGGGATCCCCTCGTAGATCGAGAGCTCCAGCATCTTGGGGTCGACCATGATGAAGCGGACCTCTTCGGGCGACGCGTTGTAGAGGATGCTGGTGATCATCCCGTTGACCGCCACCGACTTGCCCGAGCCGGTGGTCCCGGCCACCAGCAGGTGCGGCATCTTGGCCAGGTTCACGCTGACCGGCGCCCCCTTGATGTCCTTGCCCAGCGCCACCTGCAGCTTCGACGCCGCGCCGGTGAAGCAGTCGTCCTGCAGGATCTCCTTGAGGTAGACGGTCTCGCGCGCCAGGTTCGGCACCTCGACGCCGACCACCGCCTTGCCCGGGATGGGCGCCACGATGCGGACCGCCTGGGCCTCGAGGGCCATGGCCAGGTCCTTCTCGAGATTGGCGATCTTGCCGGTGCGCGTGCCGGGCGCGGGCGCGAACTCGTACATGGTGACGACGGGACCCATGTGGATCTCCTTCACCTTGCCGCGCACGCCGTAGTTGGACATCGCCTGCTCGAGCCGCTCGGCCATGTCGTAGAGCTGCTGCTTGTCGGTGTCGTGCGCCGGCGGGGGAATGTACTGGAGCAGGTCGGTGGACGGCAGCTGGAACGCGCCGTCGGAGAGCTTGATGAAGCCCCGCTTCTCCTCGGCCGTCTTCGGCGCGGCGTCCACCTGGGTGTCAGCCTCGGCCTCGATCGCCTCGCGCCGCATCCGCGCCAGCGACGCCGACTCGACGATGATCGGGGCCTCGGGCGCAGGCACCGGCGCGGCGACCGGCTGCGCCTGCTCCCGCTGGACCTCGGGCGCCGCCGACTCCACCGCCGCGTCCTCGGGCTCCTCGGGCGCGAACCGCTCGACGGCGGCGACCTCGGCCACGATGGCCGCCATGGCGGCGCGCTCCTCGTCGATCTCGTCGGCCACCTTGGCCGGCGCGCCGACGCGGATCCCCGCGCTCTCCTGCGACTCGATTGCCTCCGGCGCCGACTCGGCGGCGGCGACCGGGCGCACCGGTTCGACGATGGCGATCTCCTGCTCCTGCTCCTGCTCGCTGGCCTCGGCCTCCGACTCGCTCTCCTCGGCCCGCTCCGCCGCCTCGTCCCGGCGCGGGAACGCCGCGCGCGCCGTCCGCCAGGCAGCCGCGGCGCCCACCACCACCGCGCGGCGCACGTGCCGTCCGGCCCAGACGAGCACCACCGCCGCCTCCTGCAGGCTGATCTCCGTCACCAGGAGGATGCCGACCACCAGCATGGTGGTCGCGACCAGGGCCGCGCCGCCGGCGCCGATGAAGCTGGCGCCCACCTCGCCCAGCCACTGCCCGAGCAGTCCGCCCGGACCGTGGTGGCTGACGTCGCTGTCGGCGAACGGCAGGTGCAGCAGCACGGCGGCCGCGCCGAGCAGCAGCAGCACGCCGCCCCCCTCGCGCACGCCGTCGACGATGGGGAGCGCCCGAAAGCAGCGGACCGCCGCCACGCCCATCGCCGCGATGACCAGGTAGGCGCCCAGGCCGAACAGCGAATAGAACCCGGTGGCGACCGCGGCGCCGCCAGGTCCCATCAACGGATCGCCGCCGACCTGCATCGACAGCAGCGACATCACCGTGAACAGACCTCCGGCCAAGAGGAGGATGCCGCTGATCTCGCGGCGGCGGTTTTGGCGGTTCGCCTTGGGGGCGGATTCGGAGGCGGTCGTCTTCGCGCTGGCGGCCATCGTGGTCCTCGTAGTCAGAGGTGGGATTACACCTACATCAGACTACCCAGACCGACAGAAGGTCAAATTTCCCGTCGTTTCGGGATCTCGAGCCTCGACGCACCGACCCCCGGCAACCGCTGAAAATACCGATTAATGCGCTGTAATCACTTAACTTTATCGCTATCGCAGGCGGGGATCCATTTCGGCCGGGAGTGACGACCTTTCTGCAGGCGCGGATGCCGCTCCTCCGTCCTCGTTCAGCCCTTGCGTTGCTCGCGCTCGCCGCCGCGATCCTGGGCGGCGGCTGCCGGCAGCGGTTCCGGCCCGACTGGGATCTGACCGCCTTCGCGCTCCAGATGACCGTCGACGAGTACGTCGAGCTCGGCGAGCGCGGCGACTTCACCGACGTACCCGCGCTGGCGCCGCTGCTCGATCACGCGCGCGCGGCGCTGGGGCCGCCGGACGACCGGACCCGACGGTTCGCCGGCGAGCTCGACGCGCTTCGCAGCGCCGTGCTCCGACACGAAACGCCGATGGTGGTCGGGCGCCACGCCGCCCGCCTGCTCGCCGAGCTGGAGAAGAGCGGCGCCCCGCTGAAGCGGCCGGGCGCGCGACCCGACCTGGCCCGCGGGGCCGCCACCTACGGCGATGCCTGCGCCGCCTGCCACGGACCACCGCGCGGGCCGCCGCCTCCCGCCGTGGCGCACATGGTGCCGCAGCCCCCGCCCCCGACCCAGTCGGCCCAGACGCCCTACCAGATCTTCGCCCGCGTCACGTACGGGGGGCTCGGAACGCCCATGCCGTCGTTCTCGGAGACGCTGTCCGAGGATCTCCGCTGGGACATCGCCTTCTATCTGTTCGCGGATCGCTGGCCGCCGTGCGGGGGCGATCGGCCGCTCCCCGAGCTGCCGGCCGCCGAGCTGGCGCACCTCTCCGACTACGACCTGTGGCGCCGGTTCGGCTGGGGCACGGCGCCCTGCCTGCGGCGCCGGTTCCGCTGAGCGCTGGGACCTACTTGGCGAGCGTGATGGTGGCCGTCTTCGTCCCCGGCGTGATGGTCACGCTCTGGGTGCTGCTGCTGTAGCTGCCGCCCGTCACGCTGGCGACGCCCGCGGTGGCCAGCGTCGGCAGATCGACCGTGATGGCGCCGTTGGGCAGCGTCCCGCACAGGGTCACGGTGATGACCCGCGGCGACCCCGAGGTGCTGAGGGTGACGCCGTAGGTGTTGCGCGCGCAGCTGGTCATGCTGAACGAGCTGGTCAGGTTCTGGACCGAGATGGTCTGCCCCGAGGCCAGCCAGGCGTCGGGGACGCCGCGGCCGATGTGCAGCGTGCGCGTGAAGTTGAACGAGCCGCCGCTCCCGGTCGCCGCGAAGCCCTCCGCCGCCAGCGAGTCGATGAGGGCCAGGCTCTGCGCCGCCAGCGTCCAGGCGTACGGGCTGGCGCCGAAGTAGAAGTCGGGGTGGCTGCCGGCCCACGGGTCGCTGGTGACGGGCGGGCTGCCGTTGCACTCCCACCACGAGTAGGGGCCCGCGGTGGTGGTCTGGATCTGCCAGGCGTAGCTGGTGAGCGGCAGCGTCCGGTACTTGGTGCCGTAGAGCCCGCCCTGCGAGTACCCGGTGTTGTTCGCGGTGCTGTAGTTCAGGCTGGCCATCGACGAGTAGCCGCCCAGCGTCGGGAAGGGCAGCACGCCGTTCAGGCGCCCGAAGCCCCAGTCGTACACGCCGTCCGATTGCGAGGCGTCGCCCAGGATGCCGGTGAGCGGCGCGCCCATCAGGTACGAGTCCCAGGCGTTCTCGCCGACGTAGACCATCGAGGCCCAGTTGGCGTCGCCGGCGTTGCCGCAGCGGTCGCCGGTCGGCGGATTGCCCGCGTTCGACGGCACGGTGACCTCGCACGGCAGGTGCGTGAAGTTGTTCGCCGTCTCGTTGGCCTGGATGCCCTTGTTCGTGCCGTTGATGATGGTGGTCATCTCCGTGTCGGCCCAGCTCGCCTCGGTGGTGTTGCCGATCTGGCTGGCGATGTACTTGTAGGCGGCCAGCCCCACCAGCGCCGAGTAGTCGTCGAACACCCAGACCCCCTGCGAGTCGTTGTCGTTCGACGACGCGAGATACCCGTTGGTGAGCATGCCGGGGATCTGGTGCATCTGGGTGTAGATGCTCGGGCCCCAGCTGCTGGAGGAGCTGGCGTCGTCGTGGAAGTACTGCGACACGAAGGCGGTGTCGCCGGTCTTCGCCAGATAGATCGCCCAGGCCCACGGCGTCCGCCAGAGGCCGTCCCAGTACCAGTTGGCGCCGTACGACGGGAACGTGGAGACCTCGCTGGTGCGCCCGGCGAGCAGCAGGTTCTGCGCGTCCTGCATGTCGCCGAGGGCGAACCGGTTGGCCAGGATGTTCGGCAGGTCGTGGTTCAGCAGCCAGGCGTAGTTGTTCGCGCCGCTGAAGGGCGCCTTGGCCACCTGGACGATGCGCGTGTAGACGAAGTTGGCCTTGAACGCGTTGGACAGCTCGGTCCCCGGGTTCGAGAGGCCCGACTGCGGGATGGTGACGTTCGGCAGCGACAGCACCGGGATCGCCGCCAGGCGTCCGTTCCAGTAGTTGGCCATGTGCGTGTACGCCGTGTCGTAGTTCGAGACGGCGCCCGACAGCGCGGTGCCGGTCGGCAGCGTCTGGCCCGAGCCGAAGTCGTCGACGGCGACCACGTAGTCGTGGGTCGCGGTCTGCCCCGCCGCCACCGTCAGCGAGGTGGTGGTCAGCTCGGTCAAGCCGGTCGAGGGCTGGGGATCGATGCTCATCGACGCGCTGGAGGTGTTGGTCAGCGCGACGCGGCTGTACACCACTCCGAATGTATGGCCGCTGATGGTGGCCTGATCCTCGAAGTTGGTGATGACGACCTTCACGTTGTTGCGCGTGAGCGAGGTCGTCATGGCGGGCAGATAGTTCTGATCCATCGTCCAGCTGACGCTGCCGGCGGCCGGCTTTCCGCCGGCGGTGGCGACGCCGAAGCTGTACATCTGGCCGCAGACGGTGGTGCCGACGTAGGTCGACTTGCCGTAGGCGATCTTGTAGGTGCTGTTGACCCCGCGGGCGAAGAAGGCGCCGCTGGAGTACGCGAAGGGCGGCCAGTAGTTCCCTTCCCAGCCGATGGCGGTGACGTTGTCACCCCAGCCGGCGGGATCGGTCGAGACCGGGAAGTTGGTCCCCCACGACTGCGGCAGCGAGTTGTTCTTGCAGTAGTTGTGCGGAAGGTTGGGGACGGCCACCAGTGCGCTGGTCACGCTGCAGCTGCCCGGCGCGGAGTTCGCGCCGCAGGTCAGGGCGGTGCTGCCGCCGGTGCCGGTGGCGCCGCCGCTGCCGGTGGCGCCGCCGCTGCCCGTCGCCCCGCCGCTGCCCGTCGCCCCGCCGCTGCCCGTCGCCCCGCCGCTGCCCGTCGCCCCGCCGCTGCCGGTCGCGCCGCCGCTGCCCGTCGCCCCGCCGCTGCCCGTCGCCCCGCCGCTGCCGGTCGCGCCGCCGTTGCCCGTGGCGCCGCCCGAGCCCGTGCTCCCGCCGGACCCGGTGCTGCCACCCGTGCCGACCGTGCCGCCGCTGCCGGTGGTGCCCCCGTTGCCGGTGGTCCCCCCGGTGCTGGACGAGCCCCCGCTGCTCCCCCCCTTGGCGCCGCCGCTGCCGGACGACGACCCGCCCGAGCCGGTCGTCCCGCCGCTGGCCGACCCGCCGGAGCCGTTGTCGCCGCCGCTCCCTCCCGTCGTCGAGCTGCCCGAGTTGCCGCAGCCGAGCGCGGCTGCGGTCAGCACGGAGAGAAACACGGTGGTGCGCGACGCCCGGAAACGGCCAGTCTGGCTGGAGCTCATGACCGCTTAGGTTCCTGCGCCGGGCTCCCGCGGCTCAGAGAAGCGGGGCGGCCCGGGGAAATGGCGGGCTTCCGGCCTGTGATCGGCGTCCCGCGTCCACCATCCTGCTACTGATCGATCCGTCAGCCGTCCTTGCCGGGACCGCCGGGGGTCATCTCGACGACCGCGCCGCCGGTGCTGGTGAACGCATCGTCGATGGCCAGCTCCTCGGAGGTCGCGTGGGCGTCGGTGGACGGGGCCTCGATCGGCTGCTTGGCCCAGTGCGAGAAGACCGCCTCTGCCGAGGTGCGGGTCATCCCGCCGACCGCCGCCAGCTCCTCGACGGTCGCCTCGCGAACGCGCTTGATGCTGCCGAAGTGCCGCAGCAGCTGGCGCTGGCGGCCGGGACCGATGCCCGGGATGTCCGAGAGGGCGGAGCGGAGGGTGAGGCGACGGCGGCGGTTGCGGTGGAAGCTGATGGCGAAGCGGTGGGCCTCGTCGCGGAGCTGCTGCAGGATGAACATCTCGGCGCTGTTGTTGCGGATCGGGATGGCGTCCTTGGCGTGCGGCAGAAACACGCGATCGGGCTTGGTCGTGCTCTCGGCGTCGCGCGCGGCCTTCTTGGCCGGCGCAGGCACCGCCGCCGCGGGCTCCGGCGAAGCCTCGGGTGCCGCCGGCGCGGGCGCCGTGGCCTCGGGCGACGCCGCAGGTACTTCGGATTCCGGTGAGGGCGCCGCAAGCTCGGCCGCTCCCTCCGCCAGCCCCTCTTCGAGCGCGACGTCGCGCTCCTTGGCCAGCGCCACGATGGGCAGGCCGACGCCGGGGCGCGTGTCGATGCCGACGTCGCGCGCGGCGGCCAGCGCCATCGCCAGCTGCCCCTTCCCGCCGTCGACGACGATCAGATCGGGGAGCTTCCAGGTCCCGGCCTCCTCACCGCCTTCCCGCGCCCGCCGGAACCGCCGCGAGAGCACCTCGTACATCGAGGCGAAGTCGTCGTTGCGGCGGCCGTCGGTCCGGCCGGCGGCCCCGGGCGCGCGGACCTTGTAGGTGCGGTAGCGGCTCTTGTCGGGGCGGCCGTCGACGAACACCACCATCGAGGCGACGGTGGCGAACCCCTGCAGGTGCGAGACGTCGTAGCACTCGATGACCCGCGGCAGGCGAGCCAGCTTGAGGCGCCGCTGCAGCTTGCCGAGCGCGAGCTCGACGTCGGCGCGCGCGTTGCGCCGGGTGGCGAAGCTCGAGGCGGCGTTCTTGTTGGCCAGCTCGACCAGCTTCTTGCGATCGCCGCGCTGGGGCGTCAACACCTCGACCTTCCGGTGGCGCCCCGGCATCTCGGCGCGCTTCTCCGACAGCCACTCGCCCTTGAGCGCCGCGTCCTCGATCTCGACGGGCAGCAGGACCTCGTCAGGCGGGGGCGCGCCCATGTCGTAGTAGAGACCCACGAACGAGGAGAGCAGCTCGGCGTCGGGGAACTCCTGGTTGGTGAAGGAGAAGGTCCGGCTGCCGTTGAGCTGCCCGTCGCGGATCGACATCACCGCGACCTCCAGCGCGATCCCCTGGCGGTGGTAACCGACCACGTCCTGGTCGACGAAGTCGGCCGACACCACCCGCTGCTTCTCCAGCGTCACCTCCAGCGCCTTGATCTGGTCGCGGATCTCGGCCGCCACCTCGAACTCGGTGCGCCCCGCCGCGTCCCGCATGCGCGCCCGCAGCCGGTCGAGCAGCTCGTCGCTCTTGCCGTCGAGGAACAGCCGGACGTCGCGGATCTGATCGCCGTAGGCCTCGCGCGAGACCGGCAGCACGCAGGGGGCCGGGCAGCGCTTGATCTGGTACTGCAGGCAGGGGCGCTTGCGGTTGTGCAGCACGTGGTCGGTGCAGGTGCGGAGCTGGAAGTGGCGGTTCACCACCCGCAGCGCCTCGCGGCACGAGGTCGCAGAGTGGTAGGGCCCGAAGTAGTAGGCGCCGTCGTCGCCCAGCCGCCGCGTCACCTCCAGCCGCGGCCACTCCCCCTCCGGGTCGAGGCGCAGCACCAGGAAGTTCTTGTCGTCGGTCAGCTTGACGTTGAACTTCGGCTGGTGGCGCTTGATGAGCGTGTTCTCGAGGAGCAGCGCCTCCTTCTCGTTCGAGGTGATGACCGTCTCGATGTCGACCACGATGCCGTCGAGCAGCGGCACGAAGTCGCGGCTGTCCCCCGAGGCCGGCTGGAAGTACTGGCGGACGCGGTTGCGCAGCACGGCCGCCTTGCCGATGTAGATCGGCTTCCCGCGCGCGTCCTTCATGATGTAGACGCCGGGCGCCGCCGGCAGCCCCTCGAGGATCTCGGCCAGCGTCCGCCGCGGCGCCGGCACCTCGGCCTCGCGCAGGCTGGGCCGTGGCTCGGCGCCCTCTTCGGACATGCCCGTAACAATAACGCGCGCGCTATATTCGCGCCGCATGCGACGACGCTGCCGCCGGCTGGCGGTCCTCTTCGGCCTCTTCGTCGGGCTCGCGGCCGGACTGGCGGCCGCCCTGGCCCCCTCCCGGGCGAACGCGGCCGGGCCACCGGTGGTGGGCAAGCTCACCTGGTACGGACAGTCCTGCTTCCTGCTCGAGACCGCGGCGGGGACCCGCATCCTCATGGACCCGTTCGGCAAGGCCGTCGGCCTCACGCTGCCGGCCGGGCTGCGCGCCGATCTGGTGACCATCAGCCACGAGCACCCCGACCACAACAACGCCCGGATGCCGACTGGCACGCCGCGCGTCATCCACGGGCTGACCGCCGACAAGAAGGGGTGGTCGCGGATCGACGAGAAGTTCCGGGACGTCTCGGTGCGCTCGGTCGGCGTCTACCACGACGACAAGCGCGGCGCCGCGCGGGGCCTCGACACCGTGTTCATCTTCGAGGTGGGCGGCCTGCGGATCGCGCACCTCGGCGACCTCGGCCACACGCTGGACGACGACCAGCTGGAGGCCATCGGCTCGGTCGACGTGCTGCTGGTGCCCGTCGGCGGGGGCACGACGCTGGACGCCTACCAGGCCACGCGCGTGATCGACCAGCTTCACCCGCGGCTGATGATCATCCCCATGCACTACAAGCCGGATACGCTCGAGCTGTTCCTCGAGCGCAAGGCCAACGTCCGCCACGAGACTCAGCCCACCGTGGTGCTCACCTCGGTGAAGAAGCGCCCCGCCGCCGAGATCGTCGTCCTACCCGACCACTAGCCGCTCGCGCGTGAAGCGCGAGAGTGCGGTATTTCGGGGACGCTCCGGCCGCCGCGGCGGTCTACTGGCAGCCGCCGCGATAGACCAGCCAGTGGTCGAGCCCGAGGCTCGCCGCGTCCCCGCAATCGGAGGTGAGCACCAGATCGGGAACGTGGTCGCCGTCGAGGTCGCTGGTGGCGTACCCCGGGCAGCCGTCGCTGGACGCCAGGCCTGCCTGGAACGCCCAGGCCGCGTTGGCCGGCAGCGACCAGCTGACGGTGGTCCCCGTGAACCCGGCGCCCATGTTGCGGTAAACGAGCCAGTGGTCGAGGCCGACGCCCGCCGTGTTGCCGCAATCGCCGGTGATCACCAGCTCGGGCTTTCGGTCGCCGTCGAAGTCGGCGACCCCGTAGGTCGGGCAGCCGGTGGCCGCCGCCAGGCCGTTCTTGAACACGTAGCCGGGGCCCGCCGGGAGCGCCCAGCTGAGCGGCGTGGCCGCGAACCCCGACCCCGTGTTGGCGTGCACCAGCCAGTGGTCGAGGCCCACGTTGATGCCGTTGCCGCAGTCGTAGGTGATCACCAGCTCGGGCTTCCCGTCGCCGTCGAAGTCGCTGAGCGCGTAGTCCGGGCAGTTGTAGCTGGCGCTGAGTCCGTCCTTGAACAGGTAGCCCGCCGCCTGCGGCAGGGCCCAGCTGGTCGCCGCCGCCGAGAACCCCGCGCCGGTGTTCAAGTAGACCAGCCAGTGGTCGGTGGCCACGCCGGTGTTCCCGCAGTCCCAGGTGATGACCAGGTCGGGCTTGCCGTCGCCGTTCATGTCGGTCGTGGCGTACTCGGGGCAGCCGTGGACGGCCGATGTCCCGGTGATGAACGAGAACGCCGCGCTGGCCGGGAGCGCCCAGCTGGTCGCCGTCGCCGAGAACCCCGCGCCGGTGTTCAAGTAGACCAGCCAGTGGTCGGCGCCCACGCCGCTCGTGCTGTCGCAGTCGGACGTCACCACCAGGTCGGGCTTGCCGTCGGCGTTCATGTCGGTGGTCGCGTAGATCGGGCAGCTGTAGGTCGCGGCCAGCCCGCCGGTGAACGAGAAGCCGCTCTTGGCGGGGAGGGCCCAGGTGGTCGCCGAGGCGGAGAAGCCCGAGCCGGTGTTGCGGTAGACCAACCAGTGGTCGCTCCCCACGCCGGCGGTGGCGTCGCAGTCCGAGGTGACGACCAGATCGGGCTTGCCGTCGCCGTCGAGATCGCCGGTCGCGTACGCCGGGCACCCGGTCGAGAGCGCCAGCCCGCCGGCGTACGAGAAGTTGGGCCCCGCGGGCAGCGGCCAGGTCTGCGCGTTCGCCTGGAACAGCGACGCCGTGCAGGCGGGCGCGCCGCCCGCCCCCATCCCGCCGTGGCCGCCGTTCGCGCCGGCGCCCGAGCCGCCGCCAGAGCAGGCCACCACGGCCAGGGCTGCGCCCAGAACCGTTGTCCGCAAACACCGCGGGAAGCGCGAGGGCATGGGCCGGACTTTAGCCCGAAGGCACGCTTCCGTTGAAGACGCGGGGCGCGAACGGTCACGCGTTCAAAGCACGCCGCCGCGCAGCGAGACCAGCTGGACCTCGAATGGAAATTGCTTGCGTATCTCTGGCGCGTAGACCCCGTTCGCCACGATCACCAGGTCGGGCCGAAACGCCGCCGCCTCCTCGGGCGAGAGCACCCGCTGCCCCGTCACCGGCAGGAACAGCCCCTGCTTCGCCGGGTCGATGTCGACGCCGAAGGCGACGACGCTGGCGTCCCAGCCGAGGTGGCTGAGCAGGGAGATGCACCGGCCGGAGGTCCCCCAGATCACGACCTTGCGATGTCGAAGGACGACCGCCTCCAGCTCGTCGTAGGCGCCCCGCAGATCGGTCGTCACCGGGGCGCGGGTCGCGATGACGCCCAGGTAGGCGCCCCCGAACAGGGACCACAGCTCCCGCAGGCGGAAGCCGAGCTGCCGCAGGAAGATGTCCGCCGCGCGCGCCGAGAAGTACCGGTAGTACTCGTAGAAGAGCAGCGAGGGATTCCGTTCGGCCAACAGATGATCGAGGTCGCTGATCTCGAAATAGAGGCGGGTCGACGCCGAGGTCGACCCGCGGACGAGATCGACGAGAGCCCCGTCGTCGAGCAGCCCCTCCAGGGAGTGGCGGAACACCACGAGATCGAACGTCCCCTCGAGCTGACGCGCGTCGAGCATCCCGCGGCGCACGTAGCTCTCGACACCGTGCTCGCCCCGGTAGGTGGGATCGAAGCCCACCAGGCCGTCCGACCCGCTCTCCTCGCGCAGGCGGGAGAGGAAGTAGCCGGAACCGCAGCCCACCTCCAACACGCGGCTCTGCGGCCCCAGCCCACAGTTCGCCACCAGATCCCTGGCCACCCGATCGACGTAACCGCGATAGGCGGGGGACTCGATCTGGCTGTTGTAGTACGCGCGGTAGTCGACGATCGCGGGATCGAACTCCGGGTTGAACGCGAAGTGGCAGGCCGGACAGTAGAGGTACAGGGCGGTGACGCGCTCGACGGCCCGCGCCTCGGCGGCGGTCGGAAGGAGCTTGTTCTGGAGCAGCGGCGAGTCGCGCAGCTCGAAGATCGACTGGCCGGTGCTCCGCGCGCAGAGCGGACAGGGAGCCGCGGACGGCATCGGGGCTATCCGTACGCCGCGACCGGCAGGGGGCGGCAGCGGGCGCCCGAGAGCCGGCCCGCGAGGGCGCGGCAAACGTGCTCGACCTCCTCGCGGGTGAGGCTCAGCGCGGAGGGAAGGTTGATCGCCTGCGTGCTGAGCGCGTACGCCCGCGGATTTCGCGACGCCCAGCGGTCCGGACCGCCCCAGCGCTGAAAGGCGGGGAGGGCGCTGAGCGGATAGAAGACCGGACGCGTATCGATGCCGTCCTGGCGCAGCATCTTCATCAGCTCTCCCTTGGGAAGATCGTAGCGTTCGTCGACGTTGACCGTGACCATCCAGTAGCTGTTCTTGGTACCGGGCGGCTCCTGATTCAACTGCAGACCGTCGATCCCCGCCAGCCCCTCCCGGTACCAGCCGAAGATCCGCCGCTTGGCGGAGACGAGCGCGTCGATGCGCTCGAGCTGCGCCAGACCGAGCGCCGCCTGCATCGCGCTCATCTTGTACTTGAACCCGAGCTCCTCGTTGAAGAAGCGGTGGCCGTCGGGGTTCTGCCCGTGGTCCTGCAGCCGGAGGACGCGGCGCCAGACGTCGTCGCGGTCGGTCACCAGCATCCCCCCCTCGCCCGTCGTCATGGTCTTCGAGCCGTGGAAGCTGAACGTCCCCACGTCCCCCAGGCTCCCGGCGCGGCGGCCGCCCAGCTCCGAACCCACCGCCTGCGCCGCGTCCTCGATGATCGGAACGCCGGCCGCTTCGCACAGGGCCCGCAGCCGCCGATAGTCGGGGCCGCCGCCATAGAGGTCGACGGCGACGACGGCCTTGGTGCGCGGCGAGAGGCAGCGGGCCACCGAGTCCACCGAGAGGCACCAGGTCTCCTCCTCGACGTCGGCGAAGACCGGGTCGGCGCCCAGGTAGGTGGCGGGCGCCGCCGAGGCGATCCAGGTGGTCTCCGGCACGATGACCTCGTCTCCCGGACCGACGCCGAGGGCCGCCATCGCCAGGTGGAGTGCCGAGGTGCAAGAGGGGAGCGCCAGGGCGTGCTTGACCCCCAGATACTCGGCGAAGGCGCGCTGGAACCTCTCGTGATAGAGGTTCGCGTCCTCGTACCAGCAACGGGACACCGCGTCGGTCACGTAGGCGATCTCCAGATCGGTGATCGATGGCCCGGCGACCGGAATCAGGCCGGGGCGGAGCTTGGTCTTGTACACCTCTGGTGTCCCCCCTAGTGCTCCCTCCCACATCGGCGAGAGTGCTCTGCCACTAAAGTGACGTACGAGAGAGAATTCGACTCAGCCCCGGCCGCGGGCGCGGGCGACGAGGTGCCAGATCCCGATCGTGAGCAGCACCGGCACCGCGAGCGCGGCCAGCAAGGCGACGATCGCCAGCGCGATCACCGCCCGGTCGGACCAGTGCCCGCGCACGGCGCCGCCGCTCGAGCGGGCCTCGAGCAGGTCGAGGTTGCGCGCGTGCGCCTTGAACATGAAGTCCCAGATGTCTCCCACGATCGGGATGGCGCCGCCCGCCGCGTCGGCCGCCAGGTTGAGCATCATGCGCGCCAGCAACGCCTTGGGCGCGCGCCGCCGCCAGGCCAGCAGCACCGGGTAGAGACCCACCAGCGAGCCGAGCAGATCCCCCACCCCCGGCAGCACCAGCCCGAGGAGCGGATCGAGGAATCTGTCGTCCATCCACCGCGCCAGCGTGGTGGCGACGGCGAGCGCGCGGTCCTCCTCGGCCGGGGCGGGGCGCGAGGACGGGGCGGGCTCCATCCTCCAAACCTACGCACCAAACGCGGCGGCGTCAGCTGCGCGGCGCGCCCGTGGTCGCCACGCCGACCGCGCGCGGGACGTAGTTGCCGCCCGAGACGATCATCTTGATCGCCTCCTGCCGGGCGATGTCGACGCACAGGAGACGGCTGGCCGGGACGAAGTGCAGCCGCCCGCTGGTGGGGTTGGGCGAGGCCGGGATGAACACGCAGCAGGTTCCCGGATCGCCGTCCACCGGGTGTCCGGCGAAGAAGCCGATGACCATCCCGCGCCCGGCGTCGTCAGGGACCAGCACCACCTGCCCGAAGATCCCGAACGTCCCGTCGTGGGCGTCGGTCAGGGCCACCTGCTTCCAGGTCCTGTAGAGATCGCGCAACCCGGGCACGTGCCCCAGGATCCAGTCGGTC
>Ga0070734_10002654_pt1 | contig 20832 bp, 22 predicted proteins | sample Coa_R1_8_FD_66444 | JGI IMG/M metagenome (GOLD analysis project Ga0070734, IMG submission 66444) | Surface soil microbial communities from Centralia Pennsylvania, which are recovering from an underground coalmine fire - Coalmine... | ecosystem: Environmental > Terrestrial > Soil > Unclassified ...
CAGGACCTGATCCAGCGTCGATTCGACATCGCCATTTCGGGCATCTATGTCACGGACGACCGGCTGCAGACCCTGACCGTGTCGGATTCCTACTATCAGAGTCCGGTGGCACTGATCGTGCGCTCCGAGCGGGCTCGCGAATTCCTCGATCGCGCGGCCATCGCCCGGATGCCCAACCTGCGGCTGGCGGTGTTCGACGATCCCGTGCTCGTCCCCATGGTCGACTACCAGTTCCCGATGGCGAGCGTTCGCATCGTCAAGGACTATGACGTCCTTCCCGCCATGGCCGGCCAGTTCGATGCCGCTTTCTGGACCCTGGAACAGGCGGGGGCCTGGGCCGCATCCCATCCGGGGTTTACCGCCATCGAGCCCAAGGGCATGGGCAGTCCGCTCCTGATGGCCTATCTCATGCCGCCCGGGTCGGACAGCTTCCGCCAATTCCTCGACCAATGGCTGGCGCTTCATGCCACCAACGGCTTTCGCACCGCTCAGGTCGACTACTGGATCGAGGGCAAGCCAAGGACCGGCGAGCGGCGGCCGCGTTGGAATCTGTTCGATGCGTTGCTGAGCGAAGCGGCACGCTGAGCGTCGGAGCGAGGTCCATTGCCGATCTCGTCCCAGGCCCAAACAAGCGCGGTCCGGCAGCGGCACCAGTGACGGTGGCAACGGGAGCGGAATGCGAGCCCGGCGGCCGAATGTTGACTCCCCTCAATCGCTCAGCATGGCATTGATCTTGAGGGCCACGCCCAGCTTGCCTTCGACCTTCAGCTTGCCGGTCATGTAGGCCAAGGTCGGGTCGAGGTTGCCGTCAATGAGCTTGGCGAAATTCTCGATCGAGAGGCGGATCACCGTGTCGGCTTCGCCGTCGGCCTCGGAAATCTCCGGCCGGTCGCCGGTGCCGTCCCACAAGACGCTGCCGCCTTCGTCCAGCTCGAACCTGACGCGATAGCCCAGCTTCGGCGCCTGGGCCACGCGCTTGGCCAGCGCCTCAGCGAGTTCGGCCGGCGTCATGCGGCTTCGGCCGCTTCAGTGCGAGCGATGAAGCCGCCGCCCAACAGGCGCTCGCCCCGGTAGAAGACGCAAGCCTGGCCGGGGGCCACGCCATGCTGGGGCTCGGTGAACCTGAGATGCCCGTCGGCGAAGACGGCGGCCGGCACGGCGGGCGTGGTGGAACGGAACTTTGCCTCCACGGCCTGACCATCCGGGCGCGCCGGCTCGTCGGCAAGCCAGTTCATCTCGCGCAAGCGGGCGCCCGTAGCGCCAAGCGCCGCCTTGGGGCCGACGATCACCTGGCGCCGTCCGGCATCGATCTTGACCACGTAAAGCGGTTCGGCGGCGGCGATGCCGAGGCCACGGCGTTGGCCGACGGTGAAGTTGATCACGCCCTGATGCCGGCCCAGGAGCCGGCCGTCGCGATGGCGGATTTCCCCCGGCTCGCTGGCCCCCGGACGGATGCGCTCCACCACCTCGGCGTAGCGGCCCTCGGGCACGAAGCAGATGTCCTGGCTGTCGGGCTTCTCGGCGACAGGCAGGTCGAGCTCGGCCGCGAGCGCGCGGGTGCGGCTCTTGGGCAGATGGCCGAGAGGAAACCGCAGGTAGTCGAGCTGGGCGCGGGTCGTGGCGAAGAGGAAATAGCTCTGGTCCCGGCTCGCATCCCGGGCCCGGTGCAGCTCCGCCCCATCCGGCCCCTCGATCCGCTGGGCGTAATGCCCGGTCGCCAGTGCCGCCGCACCCAGCTCGCGCGCCATCGTCATCAAGTCCGCGAACTTGACCCGCTGGTTGCAGCGCACGCAGGGGATCGGCGTCTCGCCGGCGGCATAGCTGGCGGCGAAATCCTCGATCACCGCGGCCCGGAACCGGCTCTCGTAGTCCAGCACGTAGTGGGCAATGCCCAGGCGATCCGCCACGCGCCGGGCGTCATAGATGTCCTGGCCGGCGCAGCAGCTTCCCTTCCGGACCGCCGCGCCATGGTCATAGAGCTGCAGGGTGACGCCGACCACGTCGTAGCCGGCGCGCTTCAGCAGGGCCGCCGCGACCGAACTATCCACGCCGCCCGACATGGCGGCGACCACGCGGGCGCCCGGCGCCAGGGATTCGAGCCCCGCGATGCCGGCCGCGCCCGTCACGTGCGCTCATCCAGCCAGGCAGCCTGGATCGCCTCCAGGATCTTCTCGTTGGACTTGTTGGGATCGTCGGCGAACCCGGGCAGGGCCTGAACCCACTTCCACAGGTCGGTGAAGCGCAGGTTGACCACGTCTGCGTCCGGGTGCTGGGCTTCCAGCTCGGCGGCGATGTCGTAGACGTCGGTCCAGCGCATCCTACTTCTCGACCATCATGTTGCGGGTGGCGGAGGGCAGCGACACGGTCAGCCCGTCCAGCTCCGGCGTCATCTTGATCTGGCAACCCAGGCGCGAGGTATGGGTGAGGCCGAAGGCGAGGTCGAGCATGTCCTCCTCGTCCTCGCTCGCTTCCTCGAGAAGCTCGTACCACTCGGGGTCGATGACCACATGGCAGGTCGAGCAGGCGAGCGAGCCCTCGCAGGCGCCCTCCAGGTCTATGTCGTTCCTGTGGGCGATCTCCAGCACGGAGAGGCCGAGCGGGGCCTCCACCTCGACGCGGCTGCCATCGGTCTTGATGAACGTCATCTTTGGCATTCCGCCAAGACTCCTCGTTTCGATTGAACTATGAACCGGTGCTAGCCGGGGTGGCGCCTGTCGCGCCCTGGGCCGGGGCGGCGCCCATTGCCATATCGGCCTCCACTTCGTCAAGGCTCCGGCCGCTGAGCGCCTGGCCGATGGCGCGATCGATCCTGCGCTGGGCGAAGGGCAGCGCCGTCTTTTCCAGGGCCTCGATGGCAGCCGTGATCAGCTCGCGATCCTCGCCCGCCTTCAACGCCTTCAAGCGCCCGGCCGCCGCCGCGATCGCGGCCCGCTCTTCTTCACTGGCCAGCGCGCGGTCCGCCGCCATTGCGGCGTCCAGTGCCTGCAGCACCCGATCGGCATCGACCCGCGCCTCGATCAGCAGGCGCCGGCGCATGTCCTCCTCGGCGTTCTCCATGCTGTCGCGCAGCATCCGGGCCATGTCGTCGTCGGAGAGGCCGTAGGACGGCCTGACCTCGATGCCGGCGCGGACATGGCGCGTCTCTTCCTCGGCCTCGACGCTGAGCAGGCCGTCGGCATCGACGGCGAAGGTCACCTTGATCCGCGCCGCCCCGGCGGTCATGGGGGGAAGGCCCTTCAGCTCGAAGCGGGCGAGCGAGCGGCATTGGTCCACCGTCTCGCGCTCGCCCTGAACCACATGGAGCAGCATGCCCGTCTGGCCGTCCTGATAGGTGGTGAAGACCTGGGCCTTGGCCACGGGAATGGGCGTGTTGCGGTCGACGATCTTCTCGACGATGCCGCCCATGGTCTCCAGGCCGAGGGAGAGCGGGATCACGTCCAGCAGGAGGGTGTCGGAGCCGCGGGTGAGCGCCCGGGCCTGCAGGGCGGCGCCGAGCGCCACCACTTCGTCGGGATCGATGTCCGCCAGCGCCGGCCGGCCGAACAGCTCGGCGATCCTGCGGCGTATCAGCGGCACGCGCGTCGACCCTCCCACCAGCACGACGCCGTCGATCCGGGACGGCTCGAGGCCGGCATCCGCCAGCACGCCCTTCACGATGGCAAGGCTCCGGTTCACCGCCGGCGCGATCAACTGCTCCAGCGTCGCGCGGTCGAGGGAATGGTTCGACACCCGACCGCCGAGATCGAGGCTCCAGCTGCCGCGCTCCTTGCCGCTCAGTTCCTCCTTGACCCGGCGCGCCAAGTGCAGCGCCTGCTTCGCCTCCCCGGCCGAGAGCGTGCCGCCGCGCTCGGCCAGGAACCGCTCGGCGATGGCGTGGTCGAAATCGTCGCCGCCCAAGGCGGTATCGCCGCCCGTCGCCAGGACCTGGAACACGCCCTTTTCCAGGCGCAGCAGCGAGATGTCGAACGTGCCGCCGCCCAGGTCGTAGATGGCGAAGATCCCTTCGGCCTGCTTGTCCAGGCCATAGGCGAGAGCCGCCGCTGTCGGCTCGTTCACCAGGCGCAGGACTTCCAGCCCGGCGAGCCGCGCCGCGTCCTTGGTCGCGACCCTGGCCGCGTCGTCGAAATAGGCAGGCACGGTGACGACCGCGCGGGAAACGGACCGGCCCAGGTCCTGCTCGGCCCGGGCCTTGGCGGCGCGCAGGATCTCGGCCGAGACTTCCACGGGCGTGAGCAGCCGGTCGCGCATCTTGAGGCGCACCATGCCGGCGCCGGGAACGATCTCGAAGGGCAGCTGCCCCGCCAGGCTGCGCACGTCCTCGGCCCCTCGGCCCATAAGGCGCTTGATGGAGGCGACCACATGGCCGGGATCGTCGACCAGGGCGGCCAGTGCTTCCGCCCCCACGTCGATCCCGCCGTCGGCGCGATAGTGCACGACCGAAGGCAGGAGCCGGGCGCCGTCGGAGGCACGCAACACCTCCGGCCCCTCGGGCGTCGCCACGGCGGCGACCGTGTTGGTCGTGCCCAGGTCGATGCCGATGGCAAGTTCCGTCTCGCCGGCATGGGGATCCGGCGTGTCGCCAGGCTCATGGATCTGGAGCAGGTTCAAAGCGCGGTCCCTTCCATGAGCCGGCGCTTGCCGCGGGCTTCCTCGGCCAGCTTCTGCCAATAGCGTAGCCGCGTTGCCAGCCGGTCGGCGCGCTCGATGTCATCCTGCCGGAACGCCAGGGACAGTTCGGCGAGGCAGGATTCGGCGCTGTCCTTGGCCTTGCGCGCGATCCGGTCGATGGCGGCATCGTCCTCGGCCTCCATCAGCGCCTCGCGATTTTCCATCGCCTCGTTCAGCAGCTCGGCGTCATTCACCGTCGCGGCATGGGCGGTCGCACTTCGCCGGCCGGCCAGCTCCAGCAGATAGGCCGCCCGCGCCAGAGGTTCCTTCAAGGTCTCATAGGCCTGGTTCAGGCTCGCCGCCTGGCTCTCGGCGATGGCGCGTTCCTTGGCGCCGCGCCTGGCGAAGCGGTCGGGATGCAGATTCCGCTGCAGGCCGAAATAGCGCCGGTCGAGCTCGACGAGATCGACCTCGAAGCCGCGCTCGAGGCCGAGGCGCGCGAAGTGATCGAGCTGGCGCGGCGGCTGCACCGCCCCGCAGGTATGGCAGAAGAGGGCGAGAGCCGTGACTGGCCCGCGGCAGGACCAGCAGGCGACGATCCCGCCGTCGCTTTCCGCCAGCGCTGTCATGACGGATCAGGCTCCGAAGCTCGGCTGAGGCCGCGCCCTAGACATGGAAGGATTCGCCGCAACCGCAGCGGCCTTTTTCGTTCGGGTTGCGGAAGACGAAGCCCGACTGGAGCTTCTCCTCCACATAGTCCATCTCGGTGCCGAGGATGAACAGCGTGGCCTTCGGATCGATCAGCACCGTGACGCCGTGCTGTTCCACCAGTTCGTCCATGGGATCGCGCTTGTCGGCGTATTCGAGGGTGTAGCTGAGGCCCGAGCAGCCCTTGCTGCGCACGCCGATGCGGATGCCGACCGACGGCTTGCCGCGCTTGGACAGCAGGTCCTGCACGCGTTTCGCCGCCGCTTCGGTGAGCTTGATCGCCTGGGGACGCGGTCTTGCCATGATCTCGTCAATTCCGTTCTGGTCGTTGCTCAGCCGACCGGCGTCATTCGGCCGCTTCGGCCGGCTTGTGCTTTTCGCGATAGTCGCGGATCGCCGCCTTGATCGCGTCCTCGGCCAGGACAGAGCAGTGGATCTTGACCGGCGGCAGCGAGAGATGGTGGGCGATCTCGGTGTTCTTGATCGATTCCGCCTCGTCCAGGCTCTTGCCCTTGATCCATTCGGTCGCCAGGGACGAGGACGCGATGGCCGAGCCGCAGCCGAAGGTCTTGAACTTGGCGTCGGCGATGCGGCCGTCGGCGCCGACCTTGATCTGCAGCTTCATCACGTCGCCGCAGGCGGGCGCGCCCACCAGGCCCGTGCCGACCGTGGGATCGTTCTTGTCGAGCGCGCCCACGTTGCGCGGGTTGTCATAGTGGTCGAGCAGCTTGTCGCTATAGGACATGGGTTACCTCCAACGCCGATTCCGGCGCGCCGCGGTCGCGGCGCGCATCAATGTTCCGCCCATTTGATCGACTTTATGTCGATGCCTTCCTGGGCCATTTCCCAGAGCGGACTCAATTCGCGCAGGCGCGACACCGCGCCCACCACCTGCTCCACCGCATAGTCGATCTCCTCCTCGGTGGTGAAGCGGCCGAGGCCGAAGCGGATCGAGGTATGGGCGAGCTCTTCCTCGACGCCCAGCGCCCGCAGCACGTAGGAGGGCTCGAGCGAGGCCGAGGTGCAGGCCGAGCCGGAGGAGACCGAAAGATCCTTGATCCCCATCATCAGCCCCTCGCCTTCCACATAGGCGAAGCTGAGGTTGAGATTGCCCGGCAGCCGGTGCTCGTGGTCGCCGTTCAAGAACACCTCCGGCAGGCGCCGGGTGATGCCGTCGTAGAGCCGTTCGCGCAGCACCTTGAGGCGCTCCGCCTCGGCCGGCATCTCCTTCATCGCAATGGCGCAGGCTTCGCCGAGGCCGACCACGAGCGGGGTCGGCAAGGTGCCCGAGCGCATGCCCCGTTCCTGTCCGCCGCCATGGATGAGGGCCTCCAGCCGGACCCGGGGCTTGCGCCGCACATAGAGGGCGCCCATGCCCTTGGGTCCGTAGATCTTGTGGCCGGAGATGCTCATCAGGTCGATGTGCATCGCCTCGACATCGAGCGGAATCTTGCCCACCGCCTGGGCCGCGTCCGTATGGAAGTAGACGCCCCTCGAGCGGCAGAGCTTGCCGATCTCGGCCAGCGGCTGGATGACGCCGATCTCGTTGTTGGCGGCCATGATGGAGACCAGGGCCGTCTTCGGCGTGATCGCCGCCGCGAGTGCCGCCATGTCGACCAGGCCGTTCTGCTGCACCGGCAGATAGGTGACCTCGACCCCCTCCATCTCCAGATGCCGGGCGCTGTCGAGCACGCATTTGTGCTCCGTCACCAGGGTGATCATGTGGTTCTTGCGATCCTTGTGGAACCGCATCACGCCCTTGATCGCCAGGTTGTTGGATTCCGTGGCGCCCGAGGTGAACACGATCTCGCGCGGATCGGCGCCGATGATGGCCGCCACCTGCTCCCGCGCCTTCTCCACCGCCTCCTCGGCTTCCCAGCCGAAGGCGTGGTTGCGCGAATGGGGATTGCCGAACTTCTCGGTGAAATAGGGCAGCATGGCCTCGACCACCCGCGGGTCGGTCGGCGTCGTCGCCTGGTAGTCGAGATAGATCGGCGTATGCGGCCGGTTCCGCCCCCCGCCATTGTCGCGCCCGCCGTTGCCGACGGCGGCGTTGCCGTTCGCGGCGCTGCCCATCGCCCCTTTGACCGCCTTCTTTGTCTCTATACTCATGATCTCTTCCGTACTCCGTTAGGCCGCGAGCTGCGGGCTCAGAAGCCCCGCCCATGCGGCCATGAATCGATCGATGTCCTCGGCCTTGCTCTGCCAGCCCAGACTGACGCGGATGGCCGAGGCCGCGAGCGCCGGGGGCACGCCCATGGCGCCCAGCACGGCCGAGGCGCGGACCTTGCCCGACGAGCAGGCGGCACCGGCGCTGACCGCAATCCCGGCGAGATCGAGGGCGATCACCTGCCGCTCGGACGCCATGGCCGGCAGCGCCAGGCAAGATGTATTGGCGAGCCGCGGCGATTCAATGCCGAACAGCGTCGCATCGGGCCGGGCAGCGCGGATGCGCGCCTCGAGATCGTCGCGCAGCGCGCCGAGCCGCGCCGCTTCCGCCGGCTGCTGGGCCGCCGCGATTTCCGCCGCGGCGGCGAAACCGGCGATACCCGGAAGATTCTCGGTCCCGGCACGCCGGCCCCGCTCCTGCCCGCCGCCGGCGAGCAGGGCCTTGAGCGCGACGGCGTCTTTGACATGCAGCGCCCCGACACCCGCCGGTCCGCCGATCTTGTGGGCCGACAGGCTGACCAGATCGGCGTCCAGCGCCGTGACATTCAAAGGCAGCCGGCCCAGCGCCTGCACCGCGTCGCAGTGGACGAGCGCGCCATAGCGCCGGGCGATCTCGATCGCGTCCGCCACCGGCTGCACCACGCCCGTCTCGTTGTTGGCCAGCATCAGGCTGACCAGCGCCGGCCGGTGATCGGCACCCAGCATTCTTTCCAGGGCCGCGAGATCGACCTCGCCGGAACGATGCACCGGCACCAGCTCCGCCGCGGACGAGACGCCGCGCACCGAATCATGCTCGATGGCCGAAACCAGGATCCGCGGCCGTCCCGCGCGCTGGAGCGCCAGGTTGTTGGCTTCGGTGGCGCCGCTGGTGAAGACGATGCCGCGCGCGTCGGCCCCGATGGCCGCCGCCAGTCGCTCGCGCGCATCCTCCATCGCCTTGCGCGCCGCGCGGCCATAGCCATGGACCGAGGACGGGTTGCCGACAATGGTCAGCGCCTCGCCCATGGCCGCGGCTGCCGCCGGAAAGACCGGCGCGGTCGCGTTGTAATCCATGTAGACGGGCTGGTTCATCAGGGCTTCCGCTACTCCGCCGCGGCAGCCGGCTGAGCGCCGGCGGGGCTGGCGGGAGAACCCGCGGCCTCTTCGCTGCCATCGGCCGCCATGCCCTGATGCATGCGGCCCTGGCCCAGGATTCGGCGATTGCAGACGTCGGCGAGGGAAACGGAACTCAGGAAGACGTGGATCTGGTTGCCCAGCTCCTCCCACAGATCGTGGGTGAGGCACCGGCTCTTGTTGGCGCGGCAGCCGGCCGAGGAATTGGGTTTACATCGCGTGGCCCGGATCGGCTCATCCACCGCCAGGATCGCATCGGAGATGCGCGTCTCCGCAGCCGCACGGGCCAGCAGATAGCCGCCGCCCGGCCCGCGCACGCTGCGCACCAACCCGCCGCGGCGGAGCTTGGCGAAAAGCTGCTCCAGATAGGAAAGGGAAATCTCCTGGCGCTCGGCGATATCCGCCAGGGCAACCGGCCGGCCATCGGCCTGGCTCGCCAGGTCGACGAGCGCCATCACCGCATAGCGGCCCTTGGTGCTGAGCTTCATGGTCAGCCCTCCTTCATCCCGCCACCCGCCACCAAACGATCCCCACCTTGGCGATCCCCAACTGGGCGATCTCCACTGGGGCGATCCCCACTGGGGCGATCCCCACTGGGGCGATCATTGACGGGACGGTCGTTGTCGACCACCACATGCGGCGCCACCGGTGCCGTCACGGGAGTCGTCGAGGCTTCGAACTTCTTCTCTGCTTCCTCTACCGCATCGAGGCGGCTCTTCATCGCCGCGAGCTGTTCGGCCATGGCTTCCAGCGCGCGCGCCACAGGGTCGGGCATGTTGCCGCCCGTCGGCGTGCCGTAGGCGAGGAAGGCGCCGGTCTTCTCCTTGGGCAAGATCGCCTTGGCGGGGATGCCGACGACGGCCACGCCCGCCGGCACGTCCTGCACCACCACCGCGTTCGCGCCGACACGCGCGCCAGCGCCGACGGTGATGGGGCCAAGCACTTGGGCGCCGGAGCCGACGATGGCATTGTTGCCGATGGTCGGATGGCGCTTGCGATCGACCTGGCTTGCGGAATTCACCGAGGGCGCGACCCCGCCCAAGGTCACGCCGTGATAGAGCGTCACGTCGTCGCCGATCTCCGCCGTCTCGCCCACCACGACGCCCATGCCGTGATCGATGAACAGGCGCCGGCCGATCCGCGCGCCCGGATGAATCTCGATGCCGGTGAGCCACCGGCCGATCTGGGAAACCAGCCGCGCCAGCAGGCGACTATCCCGCCGATAGAGCCAGTGGGCGACGCGGTGGAAGAACAGAACATGCACGCCCGGATAGGTCAGCAGCACTTCCATGCGCGAGCGTGCCGCGGGGTCCCGAGCCATCACGGAATCGAGCTGCTGGCGAATAGTCTTGAAAATGCCCTGTGCCGCCATGATAAAGTCCTCCGCCTTCAGCTGGGAGCCCATGGCGGCTCCCCGCATGGCTGGTGGAGATATAGTAAGTCCGACTAACTAAGTCAAGTTTAACATAAGGAATGAGGGCTGGGCTGGCCGGGATACCCGATGCACATAGTCGGATTTTGGCCACTACAGCACCCGCACCCATCTATGGTCCAAGGCTGACCAAGCATGCCCGAAGTCATCATGAACGGCCCTGAGGGACGCCTGGAAGGGCGTTACCAGCACGGCGAAGGGCCAAACGCGCCGATCGCGCTCATGCTGCACCCCCATCCGCAGCACGGGGGCACCATGAACAACAAGGTGGTTTACGCCCTGTACCACGTGTTCGCGGAACACGGCTTTTCGGTGCTGCGGTTCAACTTCCGCGGCGTGGGGCGCAGCCAGGGCAAGTTCGATCGCGGCGAGGGCGAGCTCTCCGACGCCGCTGCGGCTCTGGATTGGCTGCAAGCCTATAACGTGAATGCGTCCGCCTGCTGGATCGCCGGCTTTTCCTTCGGCGCCTGGATCGGAATGCAGCTCCTGATGCGCCGGCCGGAGATCAGCGGCTTCATCAGCATTGCCCCGCCGGCCAACATCTATGACTTCAGCTTTTTGGCCCCCTGCCCCTCATCCGGCCTGGTCGTCCAGGGCGACAAGGACGACGTGGTGCCCCATGAATCGGTGGCCAAGCTGATCCAGAAGCTCTCCAACCAGCGCGACATCAAGATCGACTACAAGATCCTGAAGGGCGCCAATCACTTCTTCAGCGACCATCTGGACCAGCTGAAGGATGCGGTGAACGACTATCTGGTGAAGGTCCTCCCGATGCCGGCCAAAGGCAAGACCAAGGCGGCAGCGCGGTAGCTCTGCGGCTGTCGTCAAAGCCTCGATCGGGCTTGCCGACCCCCGAAAGGACGGCTCGCCGCCGAAAACCCGATCCAAGCCATCCGTCATTGGAATGGATAGCCCGGCAGAGCGTTGCTCTTCCCATCAGCCGATGCGAAAGGCCTTGAGACAGGCCAGAATGACGCCATATCAAGGCGTTAGGGACCAAACATCGCCTTTGTCGCGTGCCGGACCAAATGTCGCATGCGGGGCCAAAAATTTCTGTTCAATTTGTGGCAAATTAGTGGTATCAATCTTAAGTTAATGATTAATTAACGAACCTTAACTCGCCCGGACTTTTGTCAGACAATATGATTCGTTAGTCGCGACTTTCTGGGTGAGGACGAAAGACGGGCGTGGCGTCGTCGCCGGCATGGCCGGATCACGGCGTTCTGCGAATATGGACTCCGCTGAGTTGAGCCTCTTGCCGCGATGAGTCCGCGGAACGCGGTTGAGGTTTCCTCATATCGATGGGTGCAAGTTGGCCGAGCGGTCGCCCGGACGGCTGACGCGTTCCGTTTGTTGCCGATATTGGGGCGAAGCGGAAAGTACAATTCGAACTAACTTCTGTGAAACGCGATGCGTAATTCTCATATGAGTCAGCCTATGCACAATACATTGCCGAACATTGACGCGCAGACTTTAATTTGTAGTTCCATTCCAAATACTAACCCATCATCCCCTGGGGCGCGCCGCCGATGACGACGCCCAGAGTCCTTGTCGCCGGCGGTGCCGGATACATCGGCAGCCACACCTGCAAGCTGCTTGCTGCTGCAGGCATCGAGCCGGTCGCCTACGACAGCCTGGTGACCGGCCACCGCAGCGCGGTGCGCTGGGGGCCGTTCGTGGAAGGCGACATCCTGGATACCGACCATCTCACCCGCACCTTGCGGGAATGCAAGCCGGATGCGGTCGTCCACTTTGCCGCCTTCGCCTATGTCGGCGAATCCGTCGAGGAGCCCGCCAAGTACTACTGGAACAATGTCGTCGGCTCGCTGTCGCTGCTCGAGGCCTGCCGGCGCAGCGGGACGATGAATGTCGTCTTTTCGAGCAGCTGCGCCACCTACGGCGTTCCCGACGAGCTGCCGATCAAGGAGACGACGCCGCAAAGGCCCATCAGCCCCTACGGCCGCAGCAAGCTGATGGTCGAGCAGATTCTGGAGGACTACGCGGCGGCCTACGGCCTGCGCTACGTGTCGCTGCGGTACTTCAACGCCTCCGGCGCCGATCCGGACGGCGAGCTGGGTGAAAAGCACGATCCGGAAACCCACCTGATCCCGCGCGCGTTGCTGTCCGCGAGCGGCGAAATAGACCATCTGGCGATCTTCGGCGACGACCACGAGACCGCCGACGGAACCTGCGTGCGCGACTACGTCCATGTCATGGACCTGGCGCGTGCCCATGTGCTGGCCGTCCGGCATCTGCGTGCGGCAGGCGCCAATCTGGCCGTCAATCTGGGTTCGGGCAAAGGCACGTCGATCCGACAGGTTCTGGAGTCCATTGGCCGCGTCACCCGGCGCGCGGTGCCCGTCGTCGTCGAGCCGAAGCGCCCCGGTGACCCGCCGAAGCTCTATGCCGATCCAAGCCTGGCGCGCGACCGGCTCGGCTTCGAGGCCGAGCTCTCCGACATCGACACCATCGTGCGCACGGCCGCACCCTTCTTCGGCCACGAGGCGCAGCCGTGAGCGACACCCTTCTCGAGCTCGACCGCTATCGCGAACGGCCGGCTGCCGCACCCCGGCCAAGGCCAGCGCCGGCCGGGGCGCCGCTGGACCTCCGCGTTTGCGAGCCCCGCCTGGTACCGCTGCTGAACGCGCGCCAGCGGACGGAATTTTTCGTCGGCTGCGCCGCCTGGGTTGTCGCGATCCTGTACTTCTGGGGTTGGTGGTTGCAACCCGCCCATGTCGGCGGAACCGCGACGTTCATCCTGGTCAGCCTCGTGCTGGCCTGGGTGACCCTCGAGCCGCTGTATTTCCTCGTCATCTTCGCCGGCGCCTCGAAGCCGGCGGGCCCGGTCAGCCTGCCGCCCGGCAGCAGGGTCGCGATGGTCGTCACCAAGGCGCCGTCGGAGCCCTTCAGCGTCGTCGCCGAGACGCTGACCGCCATGTTGGCGCAGGATTATCCCCACGACACATGGCTGGCCGACGAGGATCCCTCGCCCGAAACCCTCGCCTGGTGTGCGGCGCGCGGCGTCAAGGTCTCCACGCGCCGCGGGCGAGAGGACTATCATCGCGCCACTTGGCCGCGCCGGACCCGATGCAAGGAAGGCAACCTGGCCTTCTTTTACGACCATTTCGGCTACCCGCTCTATGACTTCGTGGCCCAGCTCGACGCCGACCACGTCCCGAGTTCCTCCTACCTGCGCGAGATGCTGCGGCCGTTTTCCGATCCGGCCGTCGGCTATGTTTCGGCGCCCAGCATCTGCGACAAGAATGCCGGCGGAAGCTGGACGGCCCGGGGCCGCCTCTATGCGGAGGCCAGCCTTCATGGCGCGCTGCAGGCGGGATACAATGGCGGTTGGGCGCCGGTTTGCATCGGTTCGCATTATGCCGTCCGCACCGCGGCGCTCGAGGATATCGGCGGGCTCGGCCCCGAACTCGCCGAGGACCATTCCACCACCCTGATGATGAACGCCCATGGCTGGCGCGGCGTTCACGCCATGGACGCCATCGCCCATGGCGACGGGCCGCAGACCTTCGCCGACATGATCACCCAGGAATTCCAGTGGTCCCGTAGCCTGGCCACGATACTACTCAAGTATTCGCCGCGATACCTGCCGCACCTGTCAGGCAAGATCCGCTTCCAGTTCGTGTTCTCCCAGCTCTGGTACACGCTGTTCTCGGGCTTCCGGGCACTGACGTTCCTGCTGCCTGTTCTGGCGCTCCTCACCGGCGACAATCTTGTGAACGTGACCTATCCGCAGTTCTTCCTCCACGGCCTGCCAATCTCGCTCGTTCTCATCGTCATGGCCCAGCGCTGGCGCGCCGCCGGATCCTGCCGTCCATGCGACGCGAAGATCCTGAGCTGGGAACGCATGATGTTCAACTGCGCCCGCTGGCCCTGGGTGCTGGCGGGAACGCTGGCGGCCGTTCGCGACTGGATCGCCGGCTCGCCCGTCGAATTCCGGGTGACGCCGAAGGGCGGCGACCCGGCCGGCCCGCTGCCGGCCAGGATCCTGACGCCCTACCTGCTGCTGTCGGCCGGATCGTCGCTGGCTGTCCTGCTGCTCAGCCATGTCGGGGCCGCCCGCGGTTTTTACCTCTTCGCCCTGATGAACGCTGTCGTCTATGCCGCCTTGTTGCTGCTCATCCTCGTCGCCCATATCCGCGAAAACCGCATCGCGCTGCGGCGGCGTTCCCTTCCCGCATTCGCCCATGTCGCACTCGCTCTCTTGCTGCTCGTCCCCGCCGCGCTGGGGATTGGGCTGCGCGGCCCGGACGGGGTGGAAGCGCTCACCTGGGGCAATGGCTGGTTCTCGCTCACCCACGCGGAGAACATGGTTTCCGGCGCGGGTATGGGCTCCGGCAATCGCGTTTTGAAGTTCCAGTTCCAGTGGCTGGGCGGCGATGCGCCGAGCGGCAGTTGAGGAGTAAAGGACAATGAAACGCAGACAAGTGCTGGCCAGGATGCTGGCCATGGCAGCCGCGCCCGCGGCCCTGTCGACCCTCGCTTGGACGGGATATGGCGATAGCACCGCGCTCGCGCCGGACGCGGCGGCGGCGAACGGCAGGCCGGCCATTTATCCGCGCGTCAACCATCCCGGGATTCGGCTGGGCGCCTACGATCCGCACGGCAACTTCATGAACTATCCGGGCGTGTCGATCGAGCACCTGTTCCTGCCCTGGCAGGACGTGGAACTGTCGAGCCTTTACGCGGCCGACAGATATGCCCTCGACAGGAATCGCAGCCTGCTCATCACCATCGAGCCCTGGACATGGTCTGGCGACTGGCGGCTGACGCCCCAGCAGCTGCGCGACGCCGTGCTTGGCGGCCGGTACGACGCGACCATCGAATCCATGTTCCAGGTCATCGGCGCGCTGAAGAGTCAGGTCACGATCCGCTGGGGCCAGGAGATGGACGACACCAGCGGCCGGTTCTCCTGGGGCGGATGGGATCCGGCCGACTACATCGCGGCCTATCGCCGGTTTCACGACTTGAGCAGCCCCGTGGCGCCGTCGGCGAAGTACATGTGGTCGCCGAAGGGGAACAAGAACCTGGCGGCCTACTATCCGGGCGACAAATACGCGGACATCGTCGGCCTTTCGGTGTTCGGCCTGCAGAAATACGACCGGCGGAAGTACGGACGCGATCGGAGCTTCGCCGAGACACTCCAGCCCGGCTACGACTTTGCGAGCCGGCTCGGCAGACCCATCGTGGTGGCGGAACTGGGCTACAGCGGCGATGAAGAGTATGTCGCCAGCTGGGCCGGTTCCGTGACCAGGCGCGACGAGCGATTTCCGCTGCTCACCGCCGTCGTCTATTTCAACGACAAGGAAGTCCACGCCTGGCCGGACGATTTCGGCTTCCCGGACTGGCGCGTCGATCAGTCGGTCACGGCGTGAGGAGCTGATTGCGATGTCAAGGAAGGTTTGGCTTCGTGCGACGAAATTGAAACGCAAGGCCATCTTGGCCGCCGCCCTGACGGCAGCCTGCCTGGCAGGCTGGCCGATCGGATTTGCTGGCGCGGGCGAAGCGCCGGCGAGCCGGACCGTCGTGATCGTCGATCCGGGCGACGTGCGCAAGCTCTACGCCGACAAGACCTGGGTCTGGTCGAAAGGCGCGGCGTTCTTTGCCGCAACCGGCCAATTCCGCGCCTGGTCGGGGAGCGGTGGAGACGTCGCCTACGCCGTCGGCAGATGGCGGGTGAGCGAGGATGGGCGCATGTGCTTCGACGCTTCCTGGTATACGAAACAAGGCGCGACGGTCGACACCACCTGCTTCGCCCACAGGCGCAGCGGGGACGTCTGGTACCAGAAAAGAGATCCATCGGGCGCCTGGTACGTCTTCCTGTCGGACCCGCCCAGGCCCGATGACGAGTTTGCGAAGCTAGTGAATGGCGATCTGATCGAGGCCAAGGTCTAGGCAGCGAGGGCTCAGCTGGCCGCCGCGGCGCCTTGAAGAGCGGTCCAGCGACCCGCTGGCAAACCGGCCGCGGATCGCCTTCAGTACGATTGGCGCAACGTGCAGGTGGCGATCTGGCCGAAGCCGCTGGGCGTGCAGATATAGTGCCCGCTGCCATTGTTCACGGGGTAGATGCGCCCGCCGGCGCCCGCAACCGGCATGCTCACGCCGCCGCCATCGGAAAGCGCCGCGATCTGCGTGTATTGCGGATTGGCGCCGGCGTTATCCGATTGCGCCGCGGCAGGAAGGCATCCCATTCCGCCCATCAGCGCGGCAAGACATAGAACCGAAAAGAATTGCTTCATGACTCGCCCCCAACATTGCAAGTACCGCGATGATGGAGGGTCGAAATGAACGAAGAATTAATTGCTCTCGGCTATTTCTTCGTCCAATGGTAAATGAATCGTTAATCTGAACTTCGCAGGGCATGCATGTCCGGATGCAGGCAAGAACTTGCCAGGTCGCGAATGTTCTTGTATTGTTCTAACCACCTGTGCGATTGGCAAGCGACCCGATGAAGCTGTACTCCGGACCCCTCAGCCTCTTTGGCCGCAAGGCCGAAATCGCGCTCAACGAGAAGGGCATTGCGTTTGAGCGGGTCATGGTTCCATTCAGCCAGGCCCAGGGCTATTCGCCCAAGCATCCGGCCGTGCTGGCCGCCAATCCCAAGGGGCAGGTGCCGGTGCTGGTGGATGGCGACCTCACCCTGTTCGATTCGACCGTGATCTTCGAGTACCTGGAGGATGCTTATCCGAACCCGCCGCTCTATCCGGCGGACGCCAAGGCGCGGGCGCGCTGCCGGCTCATGGAGCTGACGGCCGACGAAATCCTGGTGCCCATCGTGGTGCGCCTCGGCTATCGCACCGAGCCGCCGGCCGGCGATCCGGTGCGCCAGGCCGCGCGCGAAGCCGAGGGCCGGCGCGCCGACGCGGCGCTGGCCGACCGCTTCGCCATGCTGGCGGGTGAATTGGAAGGCCGCGAATATTTCTGCGGCGCGTTCACCGTCGCCGACATCGCCATATTCATGGCAGTGCTGTGGACCCAGCGTCTGCGCGGGCCGAAGCTGGCGGCTCACCCCGCCCTGACGCGCTGGTACGAGCGGGTGGGATCGCGACCGGCACCCGCCAAGGCCGCGGCCGAAATCGCAGCCGCCGATCGGGAATTGTCGCGGCCGCTGGCCGGCTGAAGTTCCCGTCTCACCCGACCGCGCGGTCGAGCCTTCCGCCTGTCAGCGGCCGCGGCACGCCTGTGGTGGTCGGCAGGCTGAGCGGCAGCCCCGAGAGCGAGCGGACCGCCAGATAGGCGAAGGCCTGGGCCTCAAGCCCGTCGCCGTCCCAACCCAGGGAATCGACGGAAGAAACCGGGACGCCCAGGCGCCGGTGAAGCGCTTCCATCAACACCGGATTTCGCCGACCGCCGCCGGTGACCAGCCAGGCGCGAGGCGCCTCGGGCAGGATCTCCAATCCCCGCCCGACCGCAGCGGCGGTGAAGGCGACCAACGTGGCTGCACCGTCGGCCGGGGATAGCTCTTCCAACGGCGCGGGATCGAAGGCGTCGCGGTCGAGGGATTTGGGCGCGGGCCGCATGAAATATTCGTCTTCGAGCAGCGCCCCAAGGACGCGCTCGTCCACCCTGCCCGCCGCGGCAAGCCGTCCATCCTCGTCCACGGGCCGGCCCAGATGGCGCATCGCCCAGTCATCGATGAGGGCGTTCCCCGGGCCGGTGTCGAAGGCGATCAGCTCGTCTTCGCCGATGCCGATCCAGGTGACATTAGCGACCCCGCCGACATTGAGCACGGCAAGCGGCCTCGGCAACGGCTCGCCATGGCTCTCGGCCAGCGCTCGGTGAAACAGGGGCGCAAACGGCGCCCCCTGCCCGCCCGCGGCCACGTCGGCGCTGCGGAAATCGCTCACCGTGTCGATGCCGGTCAGGCGCGCCAGCACCGCCCCGTCGCCGATCTGCCAGGTGCGGCGCTTCTCGGGTTCATGGAGGAGAGTCTGGCCGTGGAACCCGACGACACGCACCTCATCGGCACGCCTGCCGGCCCGGGACAGGAGTTCTGCGACAGCGTCTGCATGGCGCCGGGTCAGCTCCTCGACCACCGCGGGCGGCGCCTCGCGGCTCACCATGGCTTCTCGCAGTCTTTGCCGGAAGGCTTCGGGATAGGCCAGCGTGATGGCCTCACCGCAGCTGAGGCGGCGCAGCCCGTCGGTCGCCACCAGGGCCGCGTCCACCCCGTCGCAGGAGGTGCCGCTCATCAGGCCGAGAGCCAGGATCGGTTCGTTCTGGGCCATAGGTTTTGCTCATCTCCTGTGTTACATGACCGGCCGCGAACGGCAAGCCCGGGAGGCAGCGGGTCGGTTTGACCCCATGCTTCGACAAGCTCAGCATGAGGTTCGAGCAAATCGGCCTCATCCTGAGGTTGTCGAAGGATGAGGCGACCGAATCGTCCCCACACCGCCCGATTGCCAAATCCGGAATGATCGAACGGCCAATGACTAAGCCCAAGTCCGACTTTCTCAGGGAATTCATCGCCCGCGGATACTTCCACCAGTGCACCGATCTGGAAGCGCTCGACGATGCCGCCCGTCACGGCCGGCTCGTCGGCTATATCGGCTTCGATGCCACGGCCGATTCCCTCCATGTCGGAAGCCTGGTGCAGATCATGCTCCTGCGCCGGCTGCAGCAGACCGGCCACCGGCCGATCGTGCTCATGGGCGGCGGCACGACCAAGATCGGCGACCCCTCGGGCAAGGACGAAAGCCGGAAGCTGCTCAGCGCCGCCGACATCGCCGGCAACATCGCCAGCATCCGCAAAACCTTCGACCGCTTCCTCACCTTCGGCCCCTCCGGTACTGTCGCCGACTCCGCCATCATGGTCGACAATGCCGACTGGCTGGACGGCCTCGCCTATATCGAGTTCCTGCGCGACTACGGCCGCCATTTCTCGGTCAACCGCATGCTCTCCTTCGACAGCGTGCGCCTGCGCCTCGAGCGCGAGCATCCGCTGTCGTTCCTCGAGTTCAACTACATGGTGCTCCAGGCCTACGATTTCCTGGAGTTGGCCCGGCGCCATGGCTGCCAGCTGCAGATGGGCGGCTCGGACCAGTGGGGCAACATCGTCAATGGCGTGGAGCTCGGCCGGCGGGTCGAGAACCGCGCCCTCTTCGGCCTCACCACGCCCCTCATCACCACCGCCGGCGGTGCCAAGATGGGCAAGACCGCGGCCGGCGCCGTCTGGCTCAACGGCGACAAGCTTTCGCCTTACGACTACTGGCAATACTGGCGCGACACGGCGGATGCCGATGTCGGCCGGTTCCTGCGCATGTTCACGGATCTGCCGCTCGACGAGATCGCGCGCCTGGAGAATCTCGCCGGCGCCGAGATCAATGCCGCCAAGATCGTATTGGCGACCGAGGCCACCGCCATGGCCCACGGCCGCGAAGCCGCCGACGCCGCAGCTGAGACCGCGCGGCGCGTCTTCGGCGATGGCGGCGCCGGCGATGAGCTGCCGAGCGTCGCGGTCGCCCGGGGCGATCTGGCGCGCGGCCTCCCGGCCATCGAGCTTCTCCACCGCGCCGGCCTCGCCTCCAGCAAGAGCGACGCCCGGCGCCTGATCGAGGGCGGCGGCGGACGCGTCAATGGTCAGCCGCTCACCGACCACGCCGCGGTCCTGACGCTGGCCGATCTTACCCCAGAGGGCTACATCAAGCTCAGCGCCGGCAGGAAGAAGCACGCGCTGGTGCGGCCGGAGTAGGGTTCGAGCGGGAGATCGAAGTGTCCCTGACCCTCTACTATCACCCTCTCGCGTCCTTCTGCCACAAGGTGCTGGTGGCGCTCTACGAGAACGGCACGCCATTCGAGCCGCGCCTCATCGACCTGTCGCAGGAGTCCGACCGTGCCGCACTGCGCGATGTCTGGGCGATCAGGAAATTCCCGGTAGTTCGCGATCACGATCGCGGCAGGGACATACCCGAATCTTCGGTCATCATCGAATACCTCGATCGATATTTCGCCGGTCCGATCAGACTGATCCCCGCCGACGCGGATGAGGCCCTCGACATGCGCCTGTGGGACCGCATCTTCGATCTGTATGTGCAGCTGCCGATGCAGAGGATCGTTGCCGACCGGCTCCGCGCCAAGGACAAGGCGGATGAGATCGGCGTTGCCGAGGCGCGATCAACCCTGAAGACCGCATACGCCATGATCGATCGTCGGATGGCGTCGAGAACCTGGGCCGCCGGCAAATCCTTCAGCATGGCTGACTGCGCCGCCGCGCCGGCACTGTTCTATGCCGGCGTGGTCGAGCCCTTCCCGGTTGGGCACGGCAACCTGGCCGCCTATTTCGACCGGCTGTTCGAGCGACCCTCCTTCAGGCGCGTGATCGACGAAGCCAGGCCCTACTTCCCGATGCTCCCGTTCGCCAGCGCCATTCCCGAGCGATTCCGATAGACCTGACCGGCCAAATCGGCAGGATGCGGCGAGGCGCGTCTTGGTCCATCGGCCGGCATCCAAAGTGCGACAGCGGGTCTAGCGATGATATTTGACCAGCCACTTCTCCTCGCGAGCCTCGTCGGCGCCGTCGGCCTCGCCGCCACGGCCTGGCTCTTCCGCCAGCCGACGAAGACGAGGCTCGCCGTCGGCATCATCTTTATGGCTGTGTTCAGCCTCGCGCTCTTTCATGCCGGGGTGGCGCCACTCAAGCCTCCGCCGGCGGCGATCCAGGGCAACGCCCGCCTCGCATTTCTGCTGCTGGAGATATTCTGGTGGTTCTGGCTGTCGCGCCTCCTGATCACCGTCGGCAGAGCCTTTCTGCTCATCGATCACCGGGAGCAGGAGCGCAAGTTCGC
>Ga0070734_10002655_pt1 | contig 20831 bp, 19 predicted proteins | sample Coa_R1_8_FD_66444 | JGI IMG/M metagenome (GOLD analysis project Ga0070734, IMG submission 66444) | Surface soil microbial communities from Centralia Pennsylvania, which are recovering from an underground coalmine fire - Coalmine... | ecosystem: Environmental > Terrestrial > Soil > Unclassified ...
CCCGGCGCGACGCCTGGCCGAGGTGGCGTCGGTCCTCGGCGGCGCGGCCTCGGAGCCCCTCCTGCGACGGGTGCTCGACCAGGAGCCCATCGACGTGGTGGCGGCGCTCTCCGAGCTCGGTGACCGCCGCCTGCTCGTCGCGGGCCACGACGAGCGCGCCGAGGTCACCTTCGCCCACGACAAGATCCGCGAGGTCCTCTACCAGGAGATCCCCGGCGACAGAAAGCGCGAGCTTCATCTGGCGGCCGGAACGGTGCTGGAGCAGCAGCTGGGCGAGAGCACGGCCGCGCCCCGGCAGGACAGCCGACTCTACGCCGCGCTGGCGCAGCACTTCCTGGCCGCCAGCGAGCCCGACAAGGCGCTCGCGCACCTCGAGAACGCCGCCGAGACCGCGATGAGCACCTACTCGAACCGCGAGGCGAGCCTCTACCTTCGCCAGTTGCTCGAGCTGACGGCGCGGGACAGCGCCGACAAGCTGCGGCGCGCGCGCTGGTTGCGGATGCTCGGCAGCGCGCAGAACGCGCTGGGCCTGATCGACGGCAGCCGCGCGAGCTTCGCCCAGGCGCTGACGTTGCTGGGAGAGCCGCCGCCCGAGCGGCGCCTGGTGCTGGCCGGCCGCACCGTCGTCGAGGTGGCGAAGTGCCTGGTGGTGGCCGGGGCCCGCTGGCTGGCGCCCGAGGCGGCCGTCCGTCTGCCGAGACGGCCCCGCGTCGAGGAGGCGCTGCTCGGTCATCAAGGGATCGGCTACCTCATCACCGATCCTCTCGAGGTCTTCTATCACTGCATCCGGATGCTGACGCTGGCCCAGTGGCCGACCGACGTTCCGTCGCTCGTCCGCGGCCGCGCGACCATGGGCCTGGCCGTGGGGCTGGTACCGTGGCGGGGCGGCGCCGAGCTGTTCTTCGGCGGCTCGCGCGCGGCGGCCCTGACGAAGCGCGATGACGAGAGCGAAGCCTGGGCGCTGCTGGTCGAGGGCTATTACCGCATCGGACAGGGCGAGCTGGGCGCCGCGCACACCGTGCTCGACAGAGCAGAGGCCCTCTCGGTCGGAATGGGCAACCTGCGCCGACGCAACGAGTGCCGGGCGCTGCTGGCCGAGATCGCCATCCTGAACGGCGATCTGGCCGGCGCGGCGCGATTGTCCGAGGAGACGGTGGCGTCGGCGCGCGCGCTGCGCGACGGCCAGGCGCAGCTCTGGGGACTCTCGAACCTCGCCCGGATCTCGCTCGCCTGGGGACGCGCCGACGACGCGCTGGGCGTCCTGCAGCGCGCCGCCGGCTTCCTTCAGAAGACCGTCCCTTCCGACCGCATCATGATCGAAGGGCTGCTGGCGCTGGCCCAGCTCGAGCTCGGCCGCGGCGAGGAGGCGCGCACCCACGCGCGTCGGGTGGCGAAGCTTCTCAGCGTCACCGACAGCGCCATCTACTACACGATTCATGGCTGTTGGACGGCGGCGGACGTGCTGATTCGCAGCGCGCGCGACGACGAGGCCGGGCGGCGGCCCGCGACGCTGGGGCTGGCGGCCGTCTGCGTTCACGCGCTGAAACGACACGCGCGCCGGCACCCGGTCGCCTGGCCACGCTACTGGTTGGCGGAGGGCGCGCTGCGGGAGGCCCGCGGCTTGCCGTCCGCGGCGCGCGCGTTCGACGCGGCGGAGCGCGCGGCGGCCCTGATGCGCGAGCGCGCCGCGCCCGGTCCCCAGGTCGCGACGGTCACGACGGTCGACGCTCGAGGCAGCTCGGGTCCCAGGTGACCCCGCTCGCGTGAGAGGTCGCACGGGCCGCCGTCGCTCGGCGGGCGCCTGTCGCTTTTCGTGATCGTGCCCGGCGGGCGCTCTCCATTAGCCAGGTGCGAGCAACGCGCAGACGTTCCTCGCAATCCTAACGGCCAAGGTGACTCTCATGACGACAGGTGATCTCGGTGCGCGGTGGGCGGTGATTTTCCTGCTGGTGGCGGGCGCGACGAGCCAGGCCTGCTCCGGCTCGAACGGGCCCCAGGACAGCAAGGACGGGCCAGTTCCGCAGAAATACGCGGCGTTCGCGGCGGCGTTCGACCAGGAGCGGCAGCAGCTGGGCGTCTCGGGCGCGTCGGTCGCGCTGCTGGAGAACGGCCAGGTGACGTTCGCGCACGGCTTCGGGACCAAGGGGCCGAACAGCGACGCGCCGGTCGACGCGGAGACGCTGTTCCGGGTCGGCTCGATGACCAAGGCGCTCACGGCCACGGCGCTGCTGGGCCTGGTGCAGGCGGGGACCGTCGATCTCGACGCCACCTTGCTCAGCGTCGTTCCGGACGTCGCGATCGACGACGCCGGCAACCTCGGCGCGCTGACGATCCGGCAGCTCCTGTCGCACCAGTCGGGGCTGTTCGACTACGGCGTCGTCGACGGGCCGGCCGACGACGCCTCGCTCTCGCAGTTCCTCACCAGCCCGGCGTTTGCGGCGAACGAGTACTTCATGGACCCGCCGGGCACGTTCTACAATTACGCGAACCCGAACTTCTCGCTGGCGGGCCTGGCGCTCGAGCGCGCGGGCGGCGTCAGCTACCGGCAGGCGATCGCCGACCGCGTGCTCTCGCCGCTGGGGATGACGCGCACCTTCTTTCTCCCCTCCGACGTCATCGCCGACGGCGACTTCACCGACGGGGCGTCGACCACCTCGACCGGCGCCCCCTGGGACGTCACGCCCGACGCGTACGACAACGCCTGGCTTCGCCCGGCCGGCTACGCCTTCTCGAGCGTGCTCGACTACGCGAAGTTCGTGCAGTTCCTCTACGCCGGGAACGCGGCCGTCCTGGCCGACGGCACGCGCGCCATGATGGAGACCCCGCAGGTCGACATGCTGGACATCGGCGGCGCGCAGGCCGACATCGAGAGCTACGGGTTCGGCCTGGTGATCGACCGGGAGTTTCAGGTCGGCGAGAGCTTCTACGTCACCAAGCTCGTCTGGCACAACGGCAGCCTGCCCGGCTTCATGAGCTGGTTCTATCTGGTGCCGTCGACCGGGTTCGGGATCGTCTGGCTGGCGAACGCCGACGGCGTCACGTTCAGCAAGTCCGTCGCGCTCGCGTTGCAGAGCTTCGCCGGTCTCACCGAGCCCACCACGCAGGCGCCCGCGGGCGTGGCCGTCGATCCGAGCCTGTTCCCGAGCTACGCGGGAAACTACGACGATCCGAACGGGCTGGGGCCGATCACCGTCACCGCCAGCGGGTCGACGCTCTCGATCGACGTCCCCTCCTTCGACGCGGCGGGCACGCCCTACGAAAAGACGCTGCAGCCGACGTCGATGGACAACTTCATCATCACCGTGCAAGGGAGCCCGGTCCTGCTGACGTTCATCCCCGACGCGACGGGGACGTACGTCTGGATCCGGACCCAGACCGTCGTGGCCAGGCGCGTGCCGAGCGACGCGGGAACCACTCCCTGAGCCGGCGGAGGGCCGGCCGCGTTCGCTCGGGCGATCGCTCGGGCGTCAGGTGGTCCGGACCGAGCGCCCGCGGACGAGGTGCAGGATCAGGCTGATCACGGCCAGCAAGATCAGGATGTGAATCGCCGCCGAGGCCACGTGGAACAGCGCGAAGCCGCTGATCCACGCCAGGGCCAGGATGATGGCAAGAGCTAGAAACATGGTCGGTCCTCCGTTGCGAGAGATGCCTACGAATTGAACGTAGTCATCTGTCGGCCCGATGTCCGGCCGGCGGGCGGCGCCCGACGCCAGCGACGCGGCCAGCGATCCGGGGCGGCGGGGCCCGGTCGGCGGCGGTCTGGGGTCCCCGACCCCTGCTCATCGACAGGACCCGGTGGATCCCGGAGAGGACGACGATCGCCACGGCCAGCGACAGGATCCAGGCGATTCCCGCCGTGACGACCAGCCGCACCGTCCTGGACATTCGAAGACCGCCGTATCCAAGATAACCATCCCGCCGTCCGGTCAGCGCGTGGGGCTCGAACAGATCCGAGAGATCGTCCGCTCCATCGACGGTGGGAAGGATCGGAGGGCCGAGGATCTCCTCGACCGTCTTCGAGACGGTCGGCGCCGGAGCGAAAACGGCGGCCCGCCTCTTGTAGGCGGCGCACCGGCACCCAGGTTCTCGGCATGTCGACCAAAGCGGGCGGCGACGCGACCTCGCCACCGCGGCTCGACGGGAGGCGGGAATGCTGACATCGCTCGACGCTGCACGGCTGGACGAATTCGTGCGCCAGGCGGGCGTGACGATCGTCGAGTGGCGGCACCCCAAGAGCATCGCCTCGCTGTTGTTCGATCAGATCCTCGAACGGGTCGCGCGCGCGCAGCGGGACGTGCGGTTCGCGACCATCGATCTCTCCAAGGAGGCCGCCCTCGCCCAGGACTGGGAGGTGGCCGAAGCTCCGACGGTGATGGGCTTCCGCGACGGCACCCTGGTCTTCAGCCGCTCGGGTCCGCTCCCGGAGGCGGCCGTGGATCGCCTCATCGACGCGATCTGGTCACTGGACATGGCCGAGGTCAGGAAGGCGATCGACGGTCACGGGGGCCGCGCCGTCATCTCGTTCCGCGCGGACCGAGAGCCCGCGTTCGAGGTCGCGGCGGGCGCGGCCCCGGGCGGGCGCGGGGGCTCCTCTCCCGGCGCCGACCGCTAGCCCGAGGGCGACGGTCGCCGCGACCGGATGCCCTGGCGTTCGGCGCGGGCGGCCCCAGCTTGTCGCCCGTACCGCGTGGTGCGGAAAGGACGGTCGCGATGAGCGAGGCGGAGAAGAGGGCGCCCGGTCGAAACCTGGTGCCCGGCAGCCAGCCGTGGCTGCACCAGCAAGGCAGAGAGATCCAGAAGTTCGACGCCATCCGGCAGCTCCCGGTCGGGCTCGGTCACGACGCGCGCGTGTACTCCTGCCAGCGGCTGAACCAGGTGCTGGCGGACAGCCAGATCCTCTACGCGCTCTACAAGAAGCACCACTGGTTGATGCGCGGCGCGACCTTCTATCAGCTGCACCTGTTGCTGGACAAGCACGCCGGCGAGCAGCTGGAGCTGATCGACGCCATCGCCGAACGGGTGCAGACGCTGGGCGGCGTGGCGATCGGCGATCCCCGACACGCCGCGGAGATCACCCGCGTCCCGCGCCCGCCGAACGGCTGCGAGGAGGTGCCCGCGATGCTGTCGCGCCTGCTCGAAGCCCACGAGCTGATCCTGACCGACGCGCACGACGCCGCCAGCCGGGTGGCCGACCTGGGCGACGACGGGACCAACGACCTGCTCGTCTCGGACGTCATCCGCACCGGCGAGCTCGAGGCCTGGTTCCTGTCCGAGCACCTCGTCGACACGCCGCTGGTCCACGCCTAGCCGGGCGGCGCTCCGCCGGAAGCGACGTCGGTCTCCGGGCGCGCTGGACCCGAGATGATGAAGTGGGACGGCAGCTCGCGCGAGACGAGCGTTTGATACGTCCCCCTCGGGGCGGCCTCGTCGAGCGGCAGGTTCCTGGCGAGACTGTCGAGGACGCTGTGCGGGTCGACGTTCCATTCAATCGTGTACGAGCGCGCGTCCGCCTCTCGAACCAGCATGAGCGCGAGCTCGAACCGCGCCACCGACGCGACCAGAGGATCGTCCGAGGCGCTCAGCGTCTCGAGGAACGCCGGCGCCTGGGTCTCCCTGAAAGGCGAGATGTTCGTCCCGGCGATGAAGCCGCCGATCGTCGAGGCGAGGCGTCCTCTCTGGCGAAGCAGGGTGAAGGTGAGCGCGCAGGTGCGTTCGAGGACGTAGACCCGCCAGAGGAAGATGTTCCGCTTCGCCTCTTCCAGATCTCGGGACTGGGCGACGGTGCGGATGTGCGGATCGTCGTGGGGGCCGACCTGGTACGACCCACGGAAGAGGCCGAGCAGCGTTCTCTGGTGCGTGGCGAGGTCCATCGGCCTAGTCCGTGAACGTGGCGCGGAGGCGGGCCAGATGTTCGCGAATGTTGTCGCGCCCCAGACCGTCGGTGGCCTCCGGCATGAATTCATAGACCACGACCTGCGCGCTGCCGGCCGCTCCGTTCACCGCCTGTTGCGCGAGCCGGATGGTCGAGTCGTGCGCCAGCCGCGAGTGGACGTCCAGCAGGAACCCGTTGTGCTCCACGCCGCGAGCGACGTGGATCTCCCGCACGTGCTCGAGCCTCAACTCGTTCAGGAAGCCCGAGACGTCGAACCCGTGGTTGTGGGCGTCGACTTCGAGGTTGTAGGTGTCCAGGATCAGCCCACAGCCGGTCCGGTCGACCAGGGCGTTGAGGAACGCGGCGTCCGAGTACTCTCCCGGCGCGTCCGGGACGACGTGGACGATGTTCTCGAGCAGGAAGGGGAGCGGATAGCGCTCGCGGATGGTGCGGACCCGTTCGCACACGAGGTCCAGCGCCTCTTCGGTCCTGGGGAGCGCGAGCATGATCCCCAGGTGCTCGCCATCGACCCTGGTGTAGCCCAGATGCTCGCTGTGCCAGGCGACGTCGATCTGTTCCAGGAAGGAATCGAGGAGACGGAAGTATCCCGACCACCAGCCGTCGTGGGATCCAATGGACAGGCTGACGCCGTGGAGGATGATCTTGGCGGACCTGCTCGCCTCTTTCAGCTCCGCCATCACCTGGTCGCTGAGGACGATCTCGCCCCCCCTGACCTCGGAGATCGTTTCGAGCGTCACCTCGAGGTAGTCGACGAGTGGAAGGATGCGGTGGAGAAGGCCCGGATCGCGGCCTTCATAGGTCGTCCCCACCGCCGCACGTGGGGCGGCATGACCGGAAAGCGCGGCTCTGTTCGTCCCACGTGCGGTCTGCACGGCTCTACTCGTTGGCGGCGTGGGTGACGATTCCGCCCTGGATGTTGGGGATCTTGCTCAGCTGGGCCAGCTCCGGATCTCCGCGCAGGAAGCTGAGATCGAATCCGGTCAGGCCGCAGTTGCACCCGCCCCTGGTCACCTGGTGGATGGCCTGGTCCAGGGCCTTGTGTAGCTCCTCGAGGGTGACCTTCCCCTCGGTGACGACGATCTTGATGTGACTGTTTGGCGCCAACTTGTCTCCCGGCATTCTCCGCCTCCCTGCTCTCGTTTCGTCCAACGCCTCCACCGTCGAAGACCCGGCACCTCGCAGGGCCTTCCTGGGCGCTGCTTCGATGACAACGGGCAGGGGTGCGGTTCTTCCCTGGTCATGCGGTCGGATCCCGCGTCTCGGGTCGATTCTGCAGTCACCGGGCTCCAGTACGCTGGCTCCTCCGGCTCTCGGGGATGCTGGAACATGAAGGCTGACGTACCTGCCTCGATCTCGTGCAGCGGCTCCGGCCCCCGGCGGGCGGCCGCAGAGCTTCTGCGGGACGAGGGGCTCGCCGTCTTCGAGGCGCCGAACGGCAGATGCTGCTGGCGCTCGTGCGGGGGCAGGCCGGCAGCACCACGCGCTGACGGTCAGAACCAGGCGTGCCAACCGCCGTCGGCCAGCACCAGGTGCGCCGTCACCGACAGGCGGTCGCGGCCGCCGGTGAACGGCTGGATCTGATGCAGGCGGTAGCTGTCGATCAGCACCAGGTCGCCGGCCGCGTAGTCGGCGACGGCGCTGTCGGCGCGCGCGGCGGCGGCGACGTGCGCCTCGTCGTCGCGGCCGTCCCACAGCGCGTCCCACACGCGCAGCCCGCCGCCGCGCTCCGGCGGCTGCAGCATGACGATGGCGCTCAGGGCCGGGCGGCGCGCGCCGAGGTCGTCGTCGCACAATCCCTCGGTGTCGAAGTGGACGTCGCCGCCGTGGTCGGCCAGCCAGCCACCGGCCGGGAAGATGTGCACGCCTGGGCCGCACCAACCCGGCCGCGGGGTGACCGGCGCGCCGACCAGTTCGGCGAGGATCGCCCGCACGCGCGCCTGCAGCTCGGGGAGCGCGCGCTCCACCGCGGCGTCGGAGTCGGACGCCGCCGCGAAGTAGGCGTCGGCACGGTCCTCCTCGAGGTGGGTGTAGTAGGCGCGGCCCAGCGTGAACTGGACGCCGTCGAAGCAGGGCGTCCAGTCGGCGCGCGCGGCGTAGACGCCGGAGGACCAGCGCGCGCACTCCTCGGGCGTGAGGACGCCCGGCTGTCGCCAGAACCGCTCGACTGCCACCTCGACTTCAGGCTGCGCCACGAAGATCTCCCTCCAGGCGCGCCAGGAAGTCGGGCCGGAACACGCCGTCGACGCGGATCGAATAGCGAAAGAACGGATCGGCCGCCACCCCGTGGTAGTTGCGGTCGTCGAACCAGTAGGCGCGCCCCGGGACGGGCAGCGCGCGGCGCCGCTCCTCGTCCCACAGGAAGAGGCGCTTGTCGCCGCGCGGGCAGAGGGTGACGAAGTGACCGACCGCGGCCTCGTCCTCGCCGTCGCGGTGGATCGTCCCGTGGTCGTTGGACTGCAGGCCCAGCAGGTTGCAGCGTCCGATGTGGAGGAAGGGGAGCCGCTCGATGAAGGCGATCGTGCGCGGGAAGACGCGCCGGGCCTCGTCGGTGAAGGCCTTCCCTGCGCCCGCGGCCCGCTCCTCCCAGACCAGGTTGGGGCACAGTTCGTAATAGACCTTCCAGGGGAAGTAGACGCCGTGGCGATACTCGAGGTACAGCATCTGACGGCGGCTGAGCGGCCAAGGGCGCTCCTCGCCGAACTCGTACCTCTGCCGCCGATCGAGATCGAACGCCTCGGGCGTGTCGGAGAGGGCGACGAAGCGGCCAAACTCCGAGCGGCTCATGCCGGCGATGACCTGGCCGTAGTCGACATAGCGGTCGTCCTCCGTCGAGGGCGGGACGATCCCCATCCACTTGTGGCTGCCGCCCGTGTAGCTGACCGGCACCTCGGTCAGGCCGAGCGTGATCTCGTCGTCGAGGGCCGCCAGCTCGTCGAGATCGACGTAGGGCTCGAGGTCGACGAACGCGCGGCCGAAGATCCCGCCGGTCATGGTCGTTTGCTCGGTCATCTCCTCGGCCGTCTGCTCGCCTCGCCTCATCCCGCGAAGCCGCCGTGCGCGCGCCCCATCGATCCGCCGCGCCCCAGGCCGCCGTTCATCCAGTGCGACGCCGGGTGCCAGCCGCTGGGGTGCCAGCCGTTGGGGCCGCGCATCCCCCCCACCGCCACCGGCGGCGCGCCGCGAGGCACCGGGTGCCACCGGCAGCGCGCCGCCAGCGGCCGCGGGAGCGCGGCGAAGTGTCCGCCGCTGGCGGCGAACGGCGGCGACTGCCAGCCGTACCACCAGGCGAAGCACCCTTGCGCCGCCGGCGAGCCGCCGAAGTAGTAGTGCGGTCCCGACCCGGCCAGCGGCGCGGGCGCGCAGTTGGGGTCGGGCGCGTCGAGCCACCCTGGCAGCGGCCGCTCGGAGAAGTCGGAGAGGGCCAGCAGCTTCACGTCGAGGCCCCCTTCGTCGAGCGCCACCAGGTCGCCGTTCAGGTCGTCGGCGTCCAGCGTCGCCTCGTCGCGCGTCACGTAGAGCAGGTGGCGGATCCCCGCCGCCTGAAGCGCCTCCCGCGAGGGGAGCCCCGCGAAGTAGCGGTTGTCGAACTGCTCGGAGTCGTCGTCGTAGGGGAGCAAGCGCTGCCGGTCGAGGACGAACATCGGCGGCGCGGACGGTGCCCGCCCGGCGCGCGCGCGCTCGAGCTCGGGCAGGAAGTACAGCGTCGCGCCCAGCGTGAGGTGCGCCGGCACGACGCCGTTCGGGTGCGGCCAGTTGTCGAAGACGAACACCGGCTCGAAGCAGGGCGCCAGCGCCGCGGCGAGGGCGACCGCCTCGGGGCCCGGCACGTCGAGCACCAGCGCGACGTCGTTGCGGCAGACGCCCTTGTCGATGAACACCGAGAGGAGCGCCTGGCCGCGGCGCGAGGCGACGGCCATCTCGGCGGTGAAGACGGGGCGGATGACCGCGCGCAGATCGGCGCTGCGCGGCGCCTCCAGCGACTGGAACAGCGCCGGGGCGTAGTAGGGCTGCCAGGCGGCCTGCGCCGGCGAGAGGCGCGCCGCCAGCGTCGTCAGCGCGTCCCGCCAGCCGTCGCGCCCGGTGATGTCGCTGGGCTGGGCGCCCGGGAAGGCCAGCGGCTGCCCCTCGTCGCCCACGCTCCAGCCGTCGGCTTGCTGGTTCTCGAGCGCCGCCAGCGCGCGGTCCGGCTCGCTCTCGGTCCAGATCTCGGCGCAGCCGCTGGCGCCCAGCGTGGCGCCGGCGCCGGTCCAGACGAGCGGCCCGCTCAAGCCGCCCAGCAGGCGCGCCAGCGGGTGCGGGCGCAGCGACCTTCGCCACCAGGAGGCGCTCACGACGCCCTCACGGTCGCCCGCAGGGGCGCTCGGACCATCGTCGGCACGCAGGTGGCGGTGCGGTCGGTCCCGCCCGACTGCAGGCGGGTGAACAGCCCCGCGCCGCGGCCACCCACCAGGTAGACGCCGTAGTTCAGCGAGCGCCCCCGCCGGTCGCACAGCGGCTGGAAGCGACGTTGCGCGATCCAGCGGTCGGGCAGGGCGTCGCAGAGCGCGTTCACCCACGCGGCCGGCGTCGTCTCGGCGCCGATGACCACCTCTTCCCCCTCGCACCCGTAGTCCGACTTCAGCACCCACTGCGCGCGCTCGTCGCACAGCCGGCGCAGCGGCAGCGCCTCCAGCCGCGCCGTGTAGGGGACGTGGCGGCGGATGATCCGGCGGGACGGCTCGGAGAAGCGATCGATCGCCTCCCAGAACAGCGCCATGATCCGCTTGTTCTGCGTCAGCACGGCGCCGAACGGGTTCACCACGGCGCAGCGCCCGCGCGCGAGCGCCCCCGCCAGGAGCTCGAGCGGCCCCAGCAGCGGCTGGGCGTCGGTGTAGGGCGGCTCGGAGCGGCGGATCGGGCGCCGCTCGCCCCACCAGTCGGTCTTGTAGTGCCGCCAGATGACCGAGCAGGAGACGCCGAACATCGCCACGCCCCCCTGTCCGTCGGGGCGCAGGTTGAACGGCGAGCCGAGCACGACGCGCGCGCCGCGCGCCTCGAACCAGCGCGCGTAGAGCGAGATGACCGAGAGGTCGTCCGTCATCTCAGTCGGATAGACGATCCCCACGGTGAGCGGGCGCCCGGGCGGTGACAGCGCGCGCACCATCTCGACGACGCGCGCCTCCAGGCCGCAGTTCGGGTCATCGAAAGCGGTGGCGCCGGGGCCGTCGACGCTGCGGTTGAGCGCCACCGCCTCGGGCTCGCCGCTGGGCGTGTCCGAGTTCAGCTCGCACACCTGCGGCCCAGCGGCGGTCTGGAACACGTCGGCGCGCGCGATGCCGTGCCAGTGCGGGGCGCTGGTGCGCCACATCAACGCGTGCGCGGGCGGCAGGTCGAAGAAGCGCGCCACCAGCGCCGGATCGCGCGCGCAGAGCGCGGCGGCCTCGGCGTGGACCCGGGCCACGCCCTCGGCGGCGGCGTAGAGCTCGCGCTGCGTCGCGCGGTCGAGCGCCAGCGGCGTCATCTGGAACCGCGGCGCGCCGTCGACCCAGGGGTCGCTCAGGATCCCTTCGGCGACCAGGTCGGCGGCGAAGTCCGGGTACGAGGCGAGCAGGTGCTGGCTGGTTCGCATGCCCTATCGATAGGCAATCGTCGCGCCAGCGGAAGAGGGGACCAGCGGTCGGAAGTGGCGAATATTCGGGTGATCCGAGGGGCGCGGCGTCGGGGCGAAATGCCCCGAGGGGCAAATCGCCTCCTGCGCGCGGAACCGGGCTTCGCGCCCGCGTCAGCCCTCGCCGACGCCGTAACGCTCGAGCTTGCGGTAGAGCGTCTTGCGATCGAGGCCCAGCACCTCCGCCGCGCGGGTGCGATGTCCCTGCACGGCTTCCAGGACCCTGAGGATGTAGCGCCGCTCGACCTCCTCGAGCGGCGGCAGCTGCCCGGGGTCGTCGAGATCCAGGACCAGCCGCGAGCGCCGGTAGTCCTGGATCGTCTCCGGGAGATCGGCGACGGTGATCTCCTCGAAGCGGGTCAGCGCCACCGCGCGCTCGATGCAGTTGCGCAGCTCGCGCACGTTCCCCGGCCAGGCGTAGGCGGAGAGCTTCTCCGCCGCGGGCGCGGCGATCCCCGCCACGTTCTTCCCGGCCGCCCCGGCGATCTGCGCGACCAGGCGCTGCGCCAGGAGGAGCACGTCGTCGCCGCGCGCGCGCAGCGGCGGCAGGTCGATGCGGATGACGTTGATCCGGTAGTAGAGGTCCGAGCGGAAACGGCCCGCCTCGATCTCGGCTTCCAGGTCACGGTTGGTGGCGCAGACGATGCGCGCGTCGAACGGCCGCTCGTCGTCGCCGCCCACCGGCCGGACGCGCCGGTCCTCCAGCGCGCGGAGCAGCTTCGCCTGCAATCCGGCCGGCGCCTCGCCGATCTCGTCGAGGAACAGCGTGCCGCCGCTGGCCCGCACCAGCAGGCCCGCGCGGCTGGCGTGCGCGTCGGTGAACGAGCCGCGCGCGTGCCCGAACAGCTCGCTCTCGAGCAACGTCTCGGGCAGGGCACCGCAGTTGATCGCCACGAACGGCCCGCCGGCGCGGCGCCCCTTGTCGTGCAGCGCGCGCGCCACCAGCTCCTTGCCGGTCCCGCTCTCGCCCGTCACCAGGATCGACGCGTCGGTGGCCGCGGCGCGCAGGACGGTGTCGTAGACCCGCCGCATGGCCGGGCTGCGCCCCAGGAGCGGTGTCCCGGCCAGGCCGGCGCCGGCCGCCACGTCGCCGTTCCCCTCGGCGGCCCGCCGCAGCCGGCGGACCTCGGCGCGCAGCCGCCGGTAGCCGACCGCGCGCCCGAGCGTCAGGCCGATCGACTCGATCTCGAACGGCTTGGTCACGAAGTCGTAGGCGCCGGCCCGGATCGCGGCCACCGCGGTCTCGAGGCTGCCGAACGCGGTGATCACCACGACCGGCGTGTCGGGACGGTTGGCCGCCACCCAGGTGGCGACGTCGAGCCCCGACGTCCCCGGCATGTTGAGATCGACGACGATCGCCTCGAAGTCGCTCTCGTCGAGCAGCGCCAGCGCGGCGTCTCCTGAGGGGCGCGAGGTGACCTCGAACCCGCGCCGTCCGAGGCCCGCGGCGAGCAGCGCGCACATCTCGGGCTCGTCGTCGACGACCAGCAGGCGTCCCGCCGCCGTCGCCGTCGACTCGTCCGTCGGGCTCACGACGCCCTCCGCGGCAGGAACATCGAGAAGCGGCTGCCGCGCCCGGGCGCGCTGTCCGCCTCGATCCAGCCGCCGTGCTCGTCGACGATGTCGTGGGTCACCGAGAGTCCGAGGCCGGTCGATTCGCCGATCGGCTTGGTGGTGAAGAACGGCTCGAACACCCGGGCCAGCACCTCGGGCGCCATGCCCGGCCCGTGGTCGCGCACGGCCAGCTCGAAGGTCTCGTCCGGGCGGCCGACGCCGGGCCCATCGGGCTGGCGCCGCCGCGGCGTCGACGGGCGCAAGGTGACGTCGACCGCGGCCCCCTCGGCGCTGGCCTGGATGGCGTTCACGATCAGGTTGGTCAGCGCTTGCTGGACCTGCGTGGCGTCGGCCGTCACCGGCGCGGCCTCGATCTCGGCCCGAAACTTCAGCTGGATGCTCTTCTTGCTGGCCAGCGTCGCCAGCAGCGGGATGACGTCGGAGGCCAGGCGCGCCAGATCCTGCTCCCCCTTTTGCGGCGGGCGGCGGCGCGCGTAGTCGAGCAGCTGGCGGATGATCTTGGTCATGCGTTCGGCCTGGTCGATGATGATGCGCGCGTGCGTGCGCGCGTCGTGCTCGTCCTCGACGATGAGGCGGGCGCGTCCGGTCACCACGTTGAGCGGCGTCCCCAGCTCGTGCGCCACGCTGGAGGCGAGCCGGCCGACGGTCGTGAGGCGCTCGGCGTGGCGGAGCTGCTCGAGCGCGTCGAACCGCTCGCGCGTCGAGGCAAGCACCTCCGCCGCCGCGCCCTCCAGCCGATCGAGCATCCGGTTCATCTCGCGCGTCAGCGCCCCCAGCTCGTCCCGCTGCCGCGGGACCGAGCGCGCGCCCAGATCCCCGGCCGCCACCCGCCGCGCCTGGCTGATGAGCCCGGCGACCGGTCCGCCCACCACCCAGGCGCCCACCAGCAGCGTCATCAGCATCATCGTCGCCGCCAGCGCCAGCGTGGTCAGCAGCGTCGCGCGGATCGTGCGCCGGACGTGCGCCCGCAGATCCGGCGGCGGCTCGGCGACGTCGATGCCGCCGACGATCCGGGCGCCCGCGCGGACGGGGCTGACCGCGTGCAGCCACCCGGGGGGATCACTGTGCTGGTCGCGCCACAGGATCTCCTGCCCGCGCGCGACGGTCGCCCGCTCGGCGGGCGGCAGCACGCCGTCGCCCGCCGCGAGATCGATCCACCTGACCCGGTAGCGGGCGTCGAACGCCGCCAGGCGATCGGTCGCCTGCCGCACCGGCCGCTCGCCGACGGCCTCCCACAGCTTCCCCATGCTGTCGGCGAAAGCCCCGGCGGTGGCCTGATCGTCGGCGCGCTGATCGGCCTCGAACTCCGCCCGATCGCGCCGCAGCTCGAGGAAGGCCGCCGCCGCGACCACCAGCAACGCGCCCGGCAGCACCGCCAGGGCGAGCTTGAGCGTGAGCCTCACGGCGTTCGATTGTATCCCGGCCGCGCGCGGCCGACCGCTCTACCTGCCGAGGTCGGTGTCCACGATCACGACACACGGCGATGCGGCGGAGCTGGAGGTCAGGCTCGAGCGGGTGCCGAGATCTGCGGTGCGCCGCGCCGACGCCTTTCGGCCGGAGATGGCATCTTGTCTGAAGGAGTCAGGAGGCGGTCATGTCGAACCATCCCGTCGAGCTGGAGCTCGAGCATCCGAAGCGCACGGCGCGCATCCATGTGGTCACGCGCCTCGTGCTGCTGGCCGCGTTCGGCGCCCTCGGCTGGTCGGGCATCTACTGGTTCATCTACCTGGCGATACCGGCCCTGGTGGCCATGGCCGTCCTCAACAAGGGGGGCCAGCGCTACCTGAGCGAGGACGGGCCGCGCATCGTCAAGGTCCTGCGGTGGTTCGCCTCGGCCTACGCCTACCTCTGGTTGCTGACCGACGCGCTGCCGACCGCCGGGGGCGGCCCCGTCGACCTGCGGATCCAGGTCGAGGGACGGCCGACGGCGGGCTCGGCGTTGCTGCGGCTCCTCTTCACCCTGCCGGCGCTGGTCCTGCTGGCGGTCCTCTCGTTGATCGCCGGCGTCGTCTGGATCATCGGCGCCGTGGCGATCCTGATCCGCGAGCGCCTCCCCGGCTTCGTGGCCGACTTCCTGGCGCTGACTCTGCGCCTTCAGTTCCAGCTGGTCGCCTATCACCTCTCGCTGGTCGAGGCCTACCCGTCGCTTCGCGTGGAGCGCCTCGCGCACGCGACCTAGCGGTGGGCGGTGGCGGCGCGGGCGGCCAGCTCGCCCTGGCGCGCGTAGTCGATCGCCTCGGCCAGGATCCGGGCCGCCTCCGGCGGCGCGTGGAAGCCCATCGAGTTCTCGGCGGCCACGAAGTCGAGGCGCCACTGCGCCTTGCGCTGCAGCTCGAGCGCCGGGGCCAGGGCGTCGGGCGCCACGCCCGACTTCTTGGCCTCGCCGATGGCGTCGAGCATCGCCACCGCCGCGGTCGCCGCGCGCTCGAGCAGCGCGTGCGTCCTCTCCTGAATGGTCGCCACCCGCGCGCGGATCTCCGCCTCGTCGTAGGGGTGGCAGACCTGGCAGGCGCGGCTGACGTCGAGCAGCGGGCTCCGCACCCAGTGGTCCGAGACCTTCATCGCCCCCTCGCGCGTGTACGGCATGTGGCAGTCGGCGCAGGCGACGCCCGAGCGGGCGTGGACGCCCTGGCTCCACATCTCGAACTCGGGGTGCTGCGCCTTCAGGACCTCGGCGCCCGTCTCGGCGTGCTGCCAGTCGTAGAACCGGTGACCGTCGGGGAACTTGGTGGTGTCGTAGGTGTGCTCGATCTCCTCGACCTTCAGCCCCTCCTTCCAGGGATAGAACAGCGTCGTCTTGGGGCCGCAGTAGTACTCGACGTGGCACTGCCCGCAGACGAACGAGCGCATCTCCTGCCGGGAGGCGTCGGCGTTCGGATCGTAGGGGCGCGCGCGATCGGACTTGCGCCAGCGCTCGATGCTGGGGATCTGCGGCGTCGGCTCGGCGCTCTCGGCCAGCGCGCGGATGCCGAGCAGGAAGCCCGGCCGCGTGACCCGCAGGGTCATCAGCTTGGGGTCATGACAGTCGACGCAGCCGATCGGGTGGGCCCCCTCGACGTGCACGAACCGCTGCTGTCCCGCCTCGCCCGGGACGGGGTTCGACGAGCCGGTCTTCGCCACCTCGGCGTGCGCCTGCGCGTAGGGCAGCTTGGCCATCAGGTCGAAGCCCTTGAAGACGTCGCCGTCGCCGAGGCGGCGGTAGGTGGGGATCACCGCGGCGTGGCAGTGAATGCAGTTGCCCGGCTGCGGGCGCTCGGTCACGCGCTTGGTCTGCTCCTGGTCGGTGAGCATGTGCGCGTGGCCGCGGCGATCGCGGTAGTCGATGGAGAAGGCGTAGCCGGCGAAGATGCGCTTGAGCCACGGATCGCGGTCGATCTTCTCGGCGGGCATCGCCTCCGAGCCGCCGTACTGCGTGCGGCTGACGTCGGCCGTCCGCCGGTATCCGTCCATCTGCCGCGGCCAGTTCATCCCCCAGGGGGTCGAGTCGGTGGTCTCCTCGCCGACCTCCACCAGCCGGAGGTAGGGGTTCTTGGCCTCCTGCTTGCGCTGGAAGATGTTGGTCAAGAGCGCGATGGCGGCGAACGCCACGACGCCGGCGGCCGCGAAGGCGCCGGCGTAGAGCAGGGTGCGTCCTCGGGCTGGTCTTCGGGATGGATCCGCCACGGTCATCGCGCTCTCCTCGTTGGTCAGTTTCGGGCCCCGTGGCCCACGTTGCGGTGGCAGTGAACGCAGCGGAGCTGCTGCTTGCCCGGCGCTCCGGCCGCCTCGAGCACGTCGTGGACGAAGTCGCCGTGGCAGCGGACGCAGCTGGCGTTCAGGATGTCGGCGTTCCGCGGCTTGATGAGGATCGGCTCGTGGAAGTCCTGCAGCGTGAACCCCTTCGAGTGGTGGTAGCCGTTCAGCGCCTTGGCCAGGTACTTGCCGAAGAAGTCGTGCGGCAGGTGGCAGTCGACGCAGCCGGCGTCACCGTGGTGCGGGCCGCGCGACCACGAGGCGAACTGGTCGTTCATGATGTGGCAGTTCGCGCAGGCCCTGGGGTCGGTCGAGAAGTAGGAGAGGCCTTCGGCGTAGCTGAAGGTGAACGCGCACAGCCCCACCACGGCGCCGGCCAACACGACCAGGGCGAGAGACCACCTTCTCGCGGTTGATCGGAAGAGCGGCGACATCATCGTCCGCCGAACAGCACGGGTCGTGCCACGAGCTCTCCCGCGCCGGCCCGCCGGCTCGGTGGATCAGCGCGCGAAATTTGCAGTGCCCTTCTGCTCATCCGCAGAACTTGCGTTGCGCCGGCCGCTGAACAAGACGCGGCTCGACGAGAGACGTCCGCTGAAACCGGTCGTTACCCGGCCTGGCCCGGAACGGTGATTGCACCCAGTTTGGAGCAACGACCATGAAGATCGTCTGCGCCACCGACTTCACCCCACGCGGCCAGTCCGCCACCCAGGTCGCGGTCGACCTCGCGCGCCGCACCGGCGGCTGGGTCGAGCTGGTGCACGTGCTTCCCGTCCCCACCGCCGACCTGCTGGCGCTGACCGCCGACGCGGGCGCGCTCGCGGCCGAGGTGCGCGCCGACGTCGAGGCGCGGCTGAAGCTGACCTGCGACCTGCTCTCCACCGCGGACGTCCCCGTCACCTTCCACGTGTGCGAGGGGGAGGTGGCCTCCTCTCTCGTGGGACGCGCGCGGCAGATCGGCGCCGATCTGATCGTGACCGGCAGCCGCGGCCGCTCGGCGCTGCGGCGCCTCCTGCTCGGGAGCACCGGCGAAGGGACGGTGCGCCTGGCCGACCGGCCGACGCTGGTGGTCCCGCCCGGCGTCGACCGGCTGGGCGCGCTCGACGGCTCCCGCAAGCTGACCGTGACCGTGGCCTTCGACGGACGGCCCGCCAGCGAGGGCGCGCTCGCCTTCGTGCGCGGCCTGCGCGCCCACCTCCCCTGCGACGTCACGTTCGTGCGCCTCTACTGGGCGATCGAGGAGATCCAGCGCCTCGGCCTGGCCGGGCCCCGCGATCTGTTCGAGCCCGACGCCGACATCGTCGCCGACCTCGATCGCTCCCTGCGCCTGGCGGTCGGTGTCCTGCCGGGCGCGGGGGCCACCTCGTTCGCCATCAAGCCGGCCTGGGGCGAGCCGGCATCCACGATCCTCGCCTTCGCGCACGCGCAGAAGTCCGACCTGGTGATCGTCGGCGCCGAGAGCCGCCGCGGCCTGGCGCGGATCAACCACCCGGCCGTCGCCCAGCGCCTCGCCCGCGAGGTGACCGGCGTGCCGGTGGTGTTCGTGCCGGCCAGCGAGGCGCCCGCCCCGGCGCCGGCGGAGGTCCCGGCGCTGTTCACGGTGCTGGCGCCCACCGATCTGTCGCCGGCCGGCAACCGCGCCGTTCCGCTCGCGTACGGGCTGCTCGCGCACGGCGGCGTCGTCGAGCTGTGCCACGTGCACGAGCGCGCGCTGGCCAATCCCGCCTACGCCTACGAGCGGACCGAGGGCAAGCTCAGCGACCTCGAGCGGGCCCGCTTCGAGCGCGAGCTGCGCGCGCTGATCCCCGCGGACGCCGAGGCGCGCGGGATCACCACCCACGTCGCGGTCATCGACGGCGGCGGCGCCGCCGAGGCGATCATCCAGGCCGCCGAGCGGCTGATCGTCGACGCGATCGTCCTCGGCTCGCACGGCAAGGGCGGGGCGCTGCGGTCGCTCCTCGGATCGGTCTCCGCGGAGGTGGTCCGCGAGAGCCGCCGCCCGGTGCTCATCGTCCCCAGCCCGCGCCTCTGACGCGGCCGGCGCGCGTCACCCGGCGCGCGTCAGCCCGTCGTGCCGCAGGTGCCGTCCGACTTGCGGTCGATGCAGATCATCCCCGTCGAGCAGGTGTAGATGAACTGAAAGTCCGAGTACATGCCGTTCTGAAGGTTCGTGCAGGCGGTGCCGTTCAGCACGATGGTCGTCATGCTGGTGTCGGTGTACGACCAGCCGTTGGCCGGGTCCTGCATGATCTCGACGGTGTTGCCGTTCGCGTCCTTGGCCGACACGGCGACCTTGTCCAGCGTCCCGTTGACGCCGGTGAGTGGGATGGTGCACGAGGCGACCAGCCCGACGATCTTGTTGAGCGCGGTGACCAGATCGGCGGTGCTGTTGACCTCGTAGAACGAGTTCCCGTCGGCCGAGCCGACCTGCGGCTCGCCGCCCGCCATGGCCAGCTTGTTGAGGGTGGTGTCGCCCTGGGTGTTCCCGATCCCGACGACGAACGTCGGGAAGCCGGCCATCTGGGCGTTGGTCACCGCCGTGATCGCGCCGGGTGAGTCGTCGTCCATCACGTTGCGATCGCCGGCCTTGCAGTTGGGGAGCCCGTCGGTCGCCAGCAGCAGGTACTTGGGGTTGCTGTCGGTGACCCCTTGCATGTACGTGACGGCGGCGTTCACCGCGGCGGCGGTCGGCGTGTAGCTGCTCGGCTGGTTGCCGGCGTACGCCGCCGAGATCGGGCCGTAGCTGGCGCTGGGGGTGATGGGGACGATGGGCGTCGAGGTGACGCCGCACATGTTGTCGTTGCCGAAGAAGACCAGGCCCCAGTTGACCGTGGTCTGCGTGGCCATGACGACGGTGTCCATGGCGGCCGAGACCTGCGACCACTTCGAGCAGCCGGCCGCGGTGCAGGTGCCGCCCGCGGGGGCGTCGTTCATCGAGAGCGACTTGTCTTGCACGATCAAGATGTCGGGTGGCTCGGGCATGACGTTGACGTTGGTTTGACCGCAGCTGGTCGAGGCGTCGGTTCCGAGGCCGACGTCGCCGCCGCTTCCGACGCTGCCGCCTTGCCCGCTGCCGCCTTGCCCGCTGCCGCCGCTGCCCGGAGGGCCGCCGGTGAGGCCGACGCCGCCGGTGCCGATGCCGGTGCTGCCGCCGTGTCCGCTCGACGTGGAGCCGCCGCTGCCCGTCAGCGCCGTGGGGGCTGGGTTGAATCCGCAGCCCAGCAACGCCGACAACATCAATGAACCAACGACGTACGAATCATGTCGCTGCATGGTCGCCCCCGACACGAGAGAAGGTGAATGCCTCACCGCGATTGGTTCCCTCTCCACCCGATCCCTTCAAAAGAGTGACAGACGGAGTAACAACTACAGACCCCGGGCGAATAAAAAGCAGGCTGGCTGAGCTGATTGGTTGCGCGCGCCGTCCAATTAGCCGGATTTCACGAAAATGCCGACGTGAGGTTTTTCACCCTCGCCCGGCCTGGAATCGACGAGCCCAGGGTACCAAGGGCTCCAACAGGCGGACTTCCCGCCCGGAGCCCGGATGCCGATGACCCTCTCTCGCCTCCGCTGGATCTCGCTGACGGTCGTCGGCGCGGCCTCTATCTACGGTTGTGCCCAGAGTGAGCCCTTCAATGTAGACATCCTCGTTCCCGATGCCGGAGGTGGATCGGGGGGGACTGTCTCCACCGGTACGGGCGGGGACTCCCAGGGCGCGGGTGGTGACCAGGGGAGCGGGGGCAGCGGCACCGGCAGCGGCGGGACGACCGGGTCGGGCGGCTCGGCCACCGGCAGCGGCGGTTTCACCGGCAGCGGCGGAACCATCGGCACCGGCGGCAACGGGACGGGTGGCTCGACGGGCAAGGGCGGCGCGACCGGCTCGGGCGGGAGCGCGAGCGGTGGGACGTTCGGCACCGGCGGCAACGGGACGGGTGGCTCGACGGGCAAGGGCGGCGCGACCGGCTCGGGCGGGAGCGCGAGCGG
>Ga0070734_10002656_pt1 | contig 20831 bp, 11 predicted proteins | sample Coa_R1_8_FD_66444 | JGI IMG/M metagenome (GOLD analysis project Ga0070734, IMG submission 66444) | Surface soil microbial communities from Centralia Pennsylvania, which are recovering from an underground coalmine fire - Coalmine... | ecosystem: Environmental > Terrestrial > Soil > Unclassified ...
TACTTGAACAGAGATTTGGGCGACAGCAACAGTGCTTATACAGAATTCAAGCAAAGAATCAGGGAACGTCCCGACACGTTGGAAGTGATTTCCTCAGAGAAGTGTAACCACAAATATCAGTCGTGGAGTGGGTTGGAAGAATGGCTCACGCAGGGGATATACCCTAAAGCGCGACCCAAAAAAAGAACAGACCTGCACTATGAAATTCTGCGCGTAGATTGGAAGCACTATGAAGACGCCGGAACGGACACGAACACTCCCATTTGATCTCTTCGATGAACCTTAACGCGCATTGGTTTCAACTGGTACGACAAAGCAAGACCAAGCCCAAAAGGCTATTCTTGCCCATCTCCTAATAATTTACAATTAGCAGAATGTGATATCAATTTCATATTGTAATGACCGGCCCCAGAAAGCTGGGTCTGCAAATCGAGCCACCAGGGCAGCGATATCCACGGTGACGGGATCCGCACGGAAATCCATGGCTCCGAAGAGGTTGACGTTCCGCCAGGCAACGGGAGAGGTCTCGCGAAGGATCGCAATCGCAGCCGGGGTCCGATAAGGCTCTATAACTCTTCAATGTATGAGTGAGCGTCGCAATCTGTTCTGATGGACATATTCGATGCTTGGTTGCTATACTCCTTCCGAGATCCTGAACTATTCCGACACCCTACTGGGAAAAGCGCATTGTTATGCGGTGGCCGGTGGCGGTCTCGAAGAAGTCGGCCAGGGCGATGGCGAGGCGGTTTGCCCGGTCCAGCATGGCGGGATCGACCTTCTTTCCTGGAGATGGGATAAGGTAAATCCCCAGGCGGAACTCCTTTTGGGTGTGCGCGGCGGCGGGGTTGCGCGGTCCCATCGCGGCGACAATATCCTGGATGCGTACCGGGACCCTGGTTGCAGTTACGGGCGACAGCCAGCCGTCCGCCGGCAGTCTTTCCGGCGTGACCGGCTGAATGTTCTGCATCAGGAAGGTGTCGGGAACCTGTTCGGGCGGAAGCAAACCCATGACATAGAGATCGAGCGCGGAGAAGCCGGGGTTGCGCCACCAGGGCGTAAAACGGCGCTGAAACGTGCCATCGGGATTGGTGCGCCATTCGGTCCCCCTGCCTTCGGCCATGATGGAGAAGCTGATGGCGGGACCGGAGGGAAAGCCCGTAGTGTCGGTAACCATTGCGGGCGCGTACAGGTCGGGCAGCCAGTGGCCGGAGGGGGTAGCCAGCGGTTCTGTCTTGCCGGTCTGCGGGTTGCGAAAGCGGAGTTCCTGCCCCCAGCGGTGCGAAAGCTCGTGGGCCAGCCAGGCGACGCCCCGCGCAAAGTGATGATAGGCGATGCCGCCCTCGTCCGGGCCCTGCTCGGAGAAGAACGGCGCGCCGATCCAGACGGTCGCAGGCGTCACCTGCAGCCTGGAGAAGCCCAGATCGCGCGTGGACTGCGGAGAGGCGGGTCCCTCCCCGATGCCCTGGATCGGCAGGTTGAGCGCGCCCGTGCTCGGCCCCTGCGCAAAGAGGTCGTCGATCCGGAAATCCGTAAACACGACCGCGAAGTCATCCTCGGCAGGCAAGTGCGCGTAGAGGGATTTCAGCAGCGGGCGGCTCTCCTTCGTGACCCAGGGATAGTGAAACACCTCGAACAGGTTGCTGGTCCAGGGCGCTTCCGGCTTCGTCAAGGGCTGCTCGTTTCCATTGGCTTGCATCCGTACCCGGCGCGGTTTCTGCTCCGGCACAACCGCCGTGGCCTCGGTCTTGCCGTCTTCTGCGCGCTCCACCGAGGCGGACCAGCGCCAGGAGTTGGGATGTACCAGGCGGGTTTTGGAGACGAACATCGCTACGGTTCTGCCATGGACCTGGTAGCCGATCGTGCGCGGATCGGCGTCCACATCGGCATAACAGGAGATCCTGTCGGCGAGGGTGAGCCAGCCCTGCACTCGGGCAACGTCGTCTTCGACGCGGATATAAAAGGTCTGCCGACCCTGCTCCCGATGCAAAGGAACGTCCTGGCGCAGAGTAAACACAAACTCCAGCGCCGTGCCCGCATCGAAAACATCCATGGCCTCGACCTCTGCCCCCATAGCAGAGGCGGCGGCAGGGCCTGCGACATGATCCAGCAGGATCGTGGACGGCAGGACGCCCGGAAACAGCCCCACGATCCCATCCTGCCGGACGATGTCGGGATACGCCATTTCGATCACGCCATCGGGAGAGAGGCGCACCTGAAAGCGGTTGCGCCCCTCGACGGCATGGCCCCAGGGAACGCGCTGCACCTCCCAGGTCACCACAAAGCGGTCTGCTTCGCTCCCCGTGGAGATGCGCCATGTATCCCCATTCGTGTCATTGGCCGCCCATAGGGCCGCGATGAGCGCCTCCTGGCCGGACGCGCTCCGCTCGTCCAGCGCCGCCGCCATCGAAAGCATCCCTCCGCCGGCCCACGCAGGGCGCTCGTCGGCCACCTCTCGCTCCGAGCGCCCGAAGGAGAGGCTGCCGCTCAGGTTCACATACAGCTCCGTCCAGGTCTTGCCCCCGAACGGAAAGGCGAACGGGAGCTTCTGTCTCTGCCCCGTCAGGACCTCGTTGCTGCTCAAGGCATTTGGGCTGGGAGCGAGTTCCGCAGTGGAGCGGATCTGGACCCGATAGCCACCCCCCGATTGGGGTAGAAAGCGAAGCGTCTTGCCATTCAACCCGAACAGGTGCGCCGGTTTGCGGATCAGGTGGGGAATGGAAGCGACGATCACCGGGCGCTGGGGGCTATCCGGTTCAGGCGCGGCCTGCCCCCACGCCGTACCCCAGAGCAACATCCCCCAAAACAGCAGTAGCGCCGAGCGAACAAGCCTCTCTGGATGCAGAGAAATGTGCATCTCTGTCTCCTCTCCGAGTGATTTTGCGTTTCGCCCTACTCGTTCGCCCGGCGCGTGGTCTATTCCTGCACACCTGCCCTTCCAGGCGGGTTTCCTATGGACTGGGTGCGCTTCCGTCTCTCTTATGCAAACGCTCGGTCAGCGCAGGCTCCAGGCGGGCGCTCAGAAACAGGCGGCGCACGAACGGACGCAGAACCATCCCCAATTGATCCGGGTTCGCCTGATTCAGGTAGAGGTCCGGGGTCGCGTCGATGCGATTGCGAATGGCACCTTCATCGTGTCTTATGGTCTCGCACATCTCATCGGACAATTCCGGTAGATTCGCAGCCTCTTCCTCGTCGAGACCAAAACCCAACATTTTTAGCATGCCCTCATGCGAGGCCCCTCCACGATGCGCGGCTTTAATCTCTGGCTCGGAGTAGCGTTGATGCAGTGCGTAAGACACCTGCTCCTCCTTCCATTGAAACTCGGTACTTCCGTCCAGAACGAACCCGGAATTGGAATGCAACAAGGCGGTCCGGCTTATCTCGCCCTGCGGCGTCTCCCCCATTGCCAGCAGCCATACACGGTACATCTGCTTGCGGGTGAGCAAACGCGCCATACGTGGGGTGAGGCGGTTGACGATCTCCTCCATGGCAGGCTCCTGGCGCAAGAACATCCGGTGTTCCAGGTCCAACGCCTCGGCTTGTTCCGAACTGGAAGGCGGCTTGCCCTCTAAGAGGGCGTTGCGCTGATGCTGAACCAGATCTTCCAACCGGGCGCGTGTTTTCTCCTGTTGTTGCTCCGCATCGGCCAGTCGCGTGTGAGCAAACTGTGCCATGGACAGCATCTCCTCGTACTGTTTCGGAGAAAGGCGTAGGTAATCTAGCGCTTCCAACAGCAGAACATCCTCCCACTGCTGGGCCAGGCGCACGTTCTTATCCGGCGACGTATCGCTTTGCGCCGTAACTCTCCAGGGTATCACACACAACACGGCGCTCAGAGCCAAAATCAGTCCCACCATGCCTGCCTGCCGGGGGGAATGGGTTCGTAAATGCTTCAACATCCTCAGTCTCCTTTCGAGCGCCTGGTAAGCGTCCAGGACCCCCAGGGCCTGGGAGTTCTCCAGACGGTCAGCGTTGCGTTGCGTTGCTAGAGTAACGAGCATTTGCGCGTAGTCCGCGCTGGGAGCCTGCATGATTTGAACCACCATCGCGTCACAGGCGATCTCCTGCGCGATGCGCCACTCCCGATAGGTCAGCCACACTCCCGGATGGAAGAAGAATAGACTGCGCGTCAGCAGAAACACCCATCCCCAGAGCATATCACGCCGCTGTAGATGCGCCAGTTCGTGGGCGAAAATCCAGCGCAGTTCCTCTAAGGGCGCCTTGTCGGCAAGCGCGGTCGGTAAGAGGATCATCGGGCGGCGTATCCCTATCAATAGCGGAGTAGGCACATCACTTGAGCGCAACTGCGGTGTGTTGTTCAGGTGGAACTGCACGGCCACTTGCTCCAATAACTGCGTCTGCGTCTCCTTTGTAACTGGAACGGATTGACGCCGGAGGGCACGCATGCGACGCCAGCCAACAGATATAGGGAGTAGCGTCCCGATAATACCGAACAGCCACAGAAATAGCAGCATCGACCATACACTCCACGTTACGGGCGGTTGGACGGAGGGGGTCACAGGCAAAGCGACAGATGTAGCTGATGTTGAGAACACAGGCGTTCGCAGTTGAGGAATCGCACTCCGGGAATCCCGTGTGTCCAGTAGGACAGCAGTATCCGTCGGCACACCGGAAGATGGCAATAGTGGCAATACGACCGGTTGTGTCCATACAAGCGCAACGAGCAATTTCAGACAGGCTAAACGCCATAGCCAGGAGCGCACTCCCGGTGGCATCTTGGGGAAGAGAGCGCCGCTGATCCAGACGGCGGCAAGGACGATGGCTCCCTGCCAGGACGCTTGCCATAGAACCCCGGCCCATGCGGAAGACCACGCGTTCCATTGCAGAATGAAGGTGCTCATGGATGTTCCGCCTTCGCTTCCTGGCGCAGGTCTTGAATATGTTGCTGAAGTCGCTCCTGCTCTTCGTCGCTGAGCTGGGCCTCTTCAACAAGGTAGGCCACAAAGGGTTCTACAGAGCCGCCGAGCGTCCTGGTCACAAAATCGCGTACCAGCGTCCGCAGCAGATGCGGTGTAGAAAAACTGGGCGAGTACTGATAGACGCCCCCAACCTGCTCACGGGTGAGGTACTTTTTTTCGCGTAGTCGCTCCATCACGTTGAGTGCGGTGGTGCGGGTCAATCCGCGGGTTACGGCCAGATGCTCCGCCACCTGGCGGACGGTGACCGGATGGTGCTCCTGAATATAGCGCAGCGTCTCTAACTGCGCCTGGCCGAGGGTGACATTGTGCTCCATCAATCGGGTTCCTCTCTGACGATTGCAGTCGTCAATCTATTTGACGACTGCAATCGTCAGAAGTTTCACCATTTTTTTCTATGCAGGACGCAGGTGTGAAATCGGAGCGGACGCCCCCTTCGGGGATGAGACGGAGGCCATTTTTATGGGCTGGAAACTCCTCCCGCGCTTCTTCCTCTTCCGGCAGGCCTATGTATTTTGCGGACGCTTCATGTAGGAGCACAGGGTTGCCACATCGGTAAACAGCGCGTCTCCTCCAAACTGGAGGCCGGCGAGCGTCCGCTCCATCGCGGGCTTATCCCGGCCGCCGCAGGCGTCGGTCACGACCACTGGAATATAAGCCAGATCCGCGCCATGCAGGACCGTCGGGCCGATCCCGACTTCCAACGCCACGCCGACAATCGCAAAGGCGCGAATACCGCAGTCGCGTAACGCGATATTGAGAAACGTACCTTCAAACGCCGACATGGTGATCTTGTCCATCACCACTTCGCTGGGCAGGGGCATGAGTTCCGGGGTGATCTGAAAGCCCGGCGCGTCGCGCAGAAACCAGGGATGGACCTGCTCTGCCGAGGTCACGCGCTGCCAGGCCATCGCCTGCCGGTAGGCAAACGCGCCCATCGTCTCCCTGGGGAGCGACAGATGCCGGGTGAAAAACACCCGATAACCACCCGTGCGGGCCGCCTGCAGGGTCTCCCCCACGCGCGCAATAATTGGTGCGGCATCGGGCAACTGGCTCATAATGCCCACCTGCATATCGTATACCACCAACGCCATATGCTGAGGCTGACACACCTCTTCCAGCGTCTGCGGGATCTCCAACCCAAACGCACGCTCCATTCCTTATCTCCTTCTTCGGGGCGAATGCCTCTCGCCTCTGGTCCCTGGTCCTTGCATGGTCCTGAAATGAGCGGAAGATCCGCTTGCCCTGCCTCCTTACGTTTGTATGTCGAAGCCGGTTTCGCGCGGAACCCGAGCCCGCCCCAGTTCCTTGACAAATGCGTCATTCTGGGGTACCGTTTGCTCTGATCGGGCTCATCCGGCAAATCCCTGCTAGGCATCCAGATCTACAGAAAATCAGGCGCTTAAGCGACTCATGTGTAAACCTGGATGAATAATGCGACCTAATTGGAGGCATCCATGAAGCGCGAACGCAACGCCAGGAAGACAAGCGACGTAACAACGCACGGATCCCCAGGTGGGATCGCCCATCGTCCTGTCTCTCTCGAAGAGACGGGAGCGGATGTAATCTACGCGCCAGGGTATACGGTCACCAACACCACAGACGGTGGCGACCCACTCTTAACCAATGTGGAAGTAACAGTCATCTTCTGGGGAGATTATTGGAACGTTACTTCTCCGGCGCCGAGCGTGTCGGTCGCCGACTACTATACGGCTTTTTCAGGTGTGGTCACCGGGCCGTACATGACCAGACTGAACCAATACCGGGGGCTAGGCCCAGGCACCATGCTGAATCAGTTCATTGTGCCGTCCGCGCCGAACGCGAGTAACGTCACTATGCCCGCCGATGGCTACACCGACGCCGACGTCGAGTTTATGCTCACCAATTTTTTTACGAGCAACCCGAACGTCGCCCCGGCCAATGGGCATAACAGGTTTTATGCAGTAATCTCGCCGCCTGGCCTCAATAACTCTTTCTCCAACTTAGGTGGCCAACACCAACATTTCACGTTCAACGGCATCGGGTGTGTGTACGCCTGGGTCAATGGAACCGATAGCCTTGGTGACGTAGCTTTGTTTGGTCACGAGCTCGTCGAAAGCTGCAGTAACCCCACCTTACGTGACGGATCCTCAAATGGAAATGGGATCAAGGTTCCCGGAACCGATAGTAGCGGCAACGCCATACAGGACGGCAGCGATGAGATCGGTGACGCTTGCGAGCAAAACTCCGGCTTCGTGACGGTTTGGGTCAACCAACTTCAATGCACTTTGCAGGGTTACTGGAGTCAAGCCGACAATGCCTGCGTCTTGCCACTTGGTACAGTAACCCTGTTGATGAACAAGAACACCTTCGGAAAGGACGAAGTCCAGGAGGCAATCAATACCGCAGGTCCCGGCGCTACGCAGGCAATATTCGCGAATGCATTTTGGGTAGCGTTGGATGAGTACAGCCAGAACACTTTCGGTTCATTCAATATCACGATCCCTACTCCAACCTTCTCAGATCTGAACGGCAACGCGTTGACCATCCCCGGTGTGAGCATTCAGCTGACCCCGGCGACGCCATCCGCGCCCAACCCGGTGCTGGAAGCTCCGAATGACAACACGTCCATACAGCGTATGCGATGGTCGTACGATGTCGTGTTCGATATTCCTTTGCAGCCCACGTTTCCGTCTCAGTATTTGTTGCATGCGACCTTCCTCATGGATGGCAACCAGCCTCCAGGGGGCACTCAGGGGCATTCGCAGGATGTTGTCAATTTTGATCTACTGGCCGGCGAAGATCCCTATTTTTCAAACATCGATATCGAAGACAGCAGCGCCGTCTCTTACTTGAGTCAGGACCTGAGAGTATGCACGGTTATCGCTGGAGGGTCCGCCCTGCCCAGCGATCCCAATGCACCTGTCTTTTCAACTGGTGAATCACCCTACGCTTACGTTCAAGGATTGCTGGCCTATTTGAACAGCTCCACCACATACACGGTTCCGGTGCCCCCAACTTCGCCCGATCCCCTGAATGGTCTGACCAACCAGTCCGGATACGAAACCGGCGTTACCTCCGTGGTGGCCCTGGATGGCAGCGGCCATCAGAACTTCAACTTTGCCATCGCACGCGTGCGTATGACCAGCGACACTCAGGGCCAGCAAGGAGAAGCATTGAACACTCGCGTGTTCTTCCGCTTGTGGACTGCTCCTTCCTATGACACCGATTTCAATCCAAACACGACCTATCTCAGCACTCTCGGCACCACATCCGGAAGCCCCGATTTCGGTTTGCCCATCGCTCCACTACCATCTGGCAACCTGACCGACCCTTCCGGGCAGAACCTTCAAACGACGCCCTTTTTTGCTACCGCCGGAGGCGTTAGCGATTACGACCCCAGCTTCAACACCTCTACGCAGAACAATAATATCCAGACGATCCTGATCCCCACCGTGCCAGGACAGGACAGCGTGTGGACCTACTATGGCTGTTTTCTCGATGTCTATGACGCGAGCAACAATTCACTATACCCTGGCACGCACCATTGCCTGGTAGCGCAAATTGCATACGACAATGCCCCGATCCCATTCTCCAACTCCACCACTACCACCACCGGCAATTGCGACAAACTTGCCCAACGCAACCTAGAAGTCACCAAGTCGGGAAATCCAGGTCCGGCATCCACTCACCGCGTGCCGCAGGCATTCGATACCAGGCCAAGCCTGCCTTTCAGGAGCGCTGCTGGAAGAATGACGGGCGTCCCCGATGAGATCATGATCGATTGGGGCTCCACTCCGCCTGGAAGCACCGCGTACATTTACTGGCCCCAGGTCCTGGCATCGGATGTGATCGACCTTGCCTCGCAGCTTTACGTCACGCATTTCCTTACGGCGGCGGATGCCAACACCATAAAATGCAAGACCGTAAAGGGCGTGACATACATCCCCGTGCCATCGGCAACCAACCAGAATTTTGCGGGGCTTTTTACAATCGATCTGCCCATTGGCGTCACTGCAGGAGAGGTTTTCAAGATCGTCTTAAGACGGCTAACCACCAAGACCGTGCCCCCCTCGCCAATCACAACAGACAGAGCTAGGAGCGCAAAGCTGCCGATCCTTCGCTCCGTCCGCATGGTAACCGGGGCGTTCCAGGTGACCATTCCCGTCACTACAGAGGCAGATCTGCTCGCGGGAGACGAAAACACCCTGGCCGTATTAAAGTGGCGTTTGCAACAAATGTCGCCGCTCTACCGCTGGTACCCTGTCGTCAAGAGGCATATCGACTACCTGTCTGCCAGGATCGACGCTTCGGGAGGCAATGCCTCCTCCATTCCGCCGTCACTTAACGGCTGGCCCGTAGGTTCCGGGAAACGCCAGCACCCCGCTGGAGAGAAGCAATGTACCGGCAAGGTTGTCGAAGTCATCTTCGACTGTTTCGGCGACTTTGAGGGATTCGTTATGGAGGGTTGCTGCTCCAGCCGCCATGGTTTCAAATCCCGCGAGAGGGCCGTCGGGGAACTCGTGCTGCGTGCCTGTAGCCTCCGCTGGACAATTAGCGTTTGCTCTGTGGAGCCCGGCAATAAGATCAGTGGCATAAGGGTGCTCGGCTGAGCCGCACGCGGCGCTCGATCGAACTAAAAGTCCCGAGGAAACTCGGTGCTTCGTTCTTGATTGGGTTCAGTGCCGTCGATCTCGAGCAACGCCATCGGAATCGCAGGCGGCGTTTCGGGTTACGCTTCAACCTCATTGCGGCCATTTGCAACATGGAACGCGATGAGTAGACTTATGAAAGAGGTCTAATAAAGCGTTCTGCCATAGCGCGTACTGTACTATACGGCGTCTCAGCGACCCAGGCTTCCGGGAATTTCCAGGTTGGTACGTTGTAGACGCCCGCTTCATAGGCAGGATCATCGAACTCGACGATCTGGTCGCGGTAGGTTCGGTTCTCAAGCGCTTCCAGATAGGCTACCCCATCCAGTCCAGCGCCTTCCGCTACATCACGTAACACCGCAAGATCGCTGATGTCGCGATCTTCTTCCCAGTAGGCATGGTAGAGACGTACGATATAAGCCCACTGTCTCCCAGCCTCCCAGGCAAACTCACCGCCTTCCAGCGCCCGCCGTGAGTTGGAGAGTTTGCCTTTGCGGGTGGGCAGAGTCAGACCTTCGGCGAGCAACATCAATTCAAAGCGTGTGGGAATGGGAGGCTTCTTATCGGCATTGGGATCTCTGGGAGCGGGAGTATAGACCATCCCCTCCGGAAGCAGTTCAAAACCTACCCACCGAAGTTCCAGGGTGGGAAACTCTTCTTTCAGGCGCTCAGCCTGACGAACAGCAATCCAACACCAAGGACAGATACAGTCATGCGCGACGATAAGACGTGGCATTGTATGCTACTCCTCTTCCAAAGACAGTCCTCAGATTGGCGACAATGCGTCGCTCTATCCATCATACGAATGGCATGCGCCACTCTCTCCTCAGAAAATTAAGTATTCCGATAGGATAAGTTCGGTTGTCGCCCAACCGCCTGGAGGAGAACGCATAACAGGCCCGGCTCTCCTGAATTAGGAGAGCCGGGCCTGTTTGTTAGGGTTCTGCAGCTTCGATTCGGAGAGAACGATGTCTCTTCGGGGATTAGACGGCAGCCACCTTGATGGGGGTGGTCACCAATTTCGCCTTCTCGGTGAGTGGCAGGACCAGATGCAGCACGCCGTCATGGTAGGTCGCGACCACGCCGGCAGGATCGATCTCCGCGTCCAGCGTGTAGGTTACCCGGAAGTTGGCCGGCGCCCCGGCCCAGCCTTCCACGAATTGCTCCTTCGGATGCGTATACAGCGGCTCACGCTCGCCCACGATCACGACCGCCTCGGGTGTGGCTTCCACCGTGATCTTCTCTGCGGTAAAGCCGGGCAGCGCCACATAGCACTCGATGGTTTTGGCCAGGTAGACGATGTCTACCGGCGGCTCAAAGCCGACATTGGAAATCATGCGGGGCAGCGGGGTATACCCGAACCCGCGTCCGAACAGATCATGGAACCGATTGTTGAGGGTCATCAACTCCTCGAACGGGTTCCAGGGGATGAACTTGCCCTCCATTGGGCGGTTCACAATGCGCTCACCAGTGTTCGTAACCATCTCTCTACCTCCTTCAGGTAGTGTTCCGTAGCCCGGCGTGTTCGCCGGTCGTCGGTATGTTCAACCCTCCCTGGCCTGTGTTTGTTTGCACAGTTCCGGGGGTATTACTCTGATGGGGTTCCACTCTTGTTCTCTGGTTAACACGTCTGGATTATAGCGTATCACGCAGGTGACGGCATCCCCTAAATGGCGGATTTTGAGATTTTTTTTACAACTCACAAGCCCTCATTTTTCCTTGCGGATCAGCCAGATTTCGGAGACCTGGCAGCCGCGCCCGTTGCCACCGAGACCCAACTCTCGATACCAGCGTAGCGTGAGTTCGCCGGAGGCGGTCGCTGCCGGGGGAAGATCGAACTCCTGCGGCCCGCCGTCGGATGGCTTGGCGAGGTAGGGGTGGATCTCAATATTGTCTCCGGCAACCAGGCGGACCTTACGCGCCCTGTCGCCCCCATAGACCACACGGAGCTTGTAGGAGGCGTGGGGGTCCAGGTGGGTATAGTGCATCTCCAACGGCGTATCGTAGAGCGTCTCGACGTGGCGCGCCCAGGTGAGTCGCCCGGTGAGGTTGGAGAAGCCGATGCGGGCCGAGGCGTAGCTGCCCGGATCCTGCGCAAAGCCGGGGCCTATCACCAGATGCTCCCGGCGCGCCAGGTTGCCCGGCTCATCGTAGAAGCCACCGGGGCCGGGATCGGTCCAGTGGACGATGCGCGCGACCTGTTTGCGCCGCTCCGCCTCGTCCGGCAGTTGACGGATTGCGGCGAACTGCGCCTTGAGCCAGACCCGATTGTTGAGCGGAACGTCGATGCTGTCCAGGTTGGCGCCCCGCTCGATGGCGATGGCCTGATACCGCTCCACGCTCAACTGCATCCGGATGCTCTGAAAGAGGGCCTCCGCCAACTCAAAGACCCGCGCCCGCCAATCCGCCGCAACACGATGCGTGACGGCCTGGTCCAGCAAACTCTCCGCCGCATTCAACGCGTTCAGGGAGCCGACTTGCTCCGCACCTCGCAGGCTCTCCAGCGCCTGCTCCTCCAGACCCTGCTCATACAATAGCCGACTGCGGATGTAGGCGTCGTAGTAGGCGCGGTAGAGCGCCTGCTGGAAGCGCCAGTTCAGCCGCTCCTGCGGAGTGGCGGCGCGCTCCATCGCCTGGAACTGCTGGAGCGTGGTGTAGACGCCGGCATTGGCCTCCAGCGGCCCCTGCCAGTTGCGCTCCAGCGCCAGCAGCCCCTGCGCAAACCCCTCGGCATCGCGGTCGCTGATGAAGTAGCGGCTATAGTCGCGGAGGACGTCCGTGATATCGGCGTTGGGGTCCCATTCGAGGGCGCTCCAGATCGCCTTGTTGACATCGTCGTTGCAGCCCTCCGAGTAAGTGATCGAGCCGACCGTGTACTTCTGCAGTTGCCGCACGATCTGCGCCTCTTCCTGCGGGCGCGGGTTGATCCCCTCCCGCCCCTCGGTCAGCGCATACGCCAGGTCCCAGTTCGGCGGGGGATACTGGCACTCACGGCAGTGGGTGATGTCGGGGTAGTGACGGATGGGATACCGGGCGGGAACACGGGCGCGCAGTTCCGGAAGGCTGATGCGGACCTGCGGGCCGAATACGAGCCCTGTCAACCAGGCTGGGCGCTCCTTATCGAGGATCTGCAGGAACTCGTCCAGCCAGGCCTGGGTGAACCCCTGGGGGGCGACCCAGAGCTGCGCCTTCGGGTGGTAGCGGTGCAGTCCCTGCGCCTGCTTCGCCATCAGGTTCAGCAGGACCCTCGGCGGCGTATGGCCGGGATCGCCGCCGGGCACGAATACGGCATCCACGCGGGGCAACTGCCGGAACACCTCGCCCCACTCGTGGAGGGCGAACTCCACGGTCTTGGGGTCGGAGTAGTCGGGGTCCATGGCCGGATACCAGATCCAGACGTCCATGCCATAGGCGTCGAGCAGGCGGGACATGGCGATCATCATCTGCATCGGCGGCAGAGGGAAGTGAGGGCTGTCCGCGTCGTCGTCCGACCGGGGCGGGATCAGTTCGACGCTGTTGGCTCCGAAGACGGCCAGATCCCGAATGTACTGCTCCCACATCGCCACGTTCCAGCCATCATAAGAGTTCGTTTTGGGCCGGTAGCCGAGCTGGTGGCCCCGGATCGGAGAGTGGGGCGCGGTCGCGATGTTCAGATCGTCCGCCAGCGTGATATGCTGCTTCTCCATGTGGAGGCAGCGGAGCAGGCGGCCCACCCCGAAGAGCACGCCACGGGCATCGGTCCCTACGACCAGCACCTGCGGAGATTCCGGCGCAGTCTGGCGGATGTTCACGCGCAATTGGTAGCCTTCCGGCTTGTGGGCGATGGGAGAACCCCGGAGAGCCTGCGCCTCGTTGGGCATGAGCGCGGAGAAGGCCGAAATGGGTCCGACCACGATCACAGGGCCTGGACCGGACGGCATCTCGTGGCTGACCGGCCATCGGATCTGGGTCCGCTTCTCCACCTCCTCGACCAGCATCGTGACCGCCCTATTTTCCGGCCCGGTCAGGTTCGGTGGCGTTACAACGGTCGCCTTCTCCAGGTTTATCCGTCCGGGCGCGGGCGCTGCCAGGGCGGCGAGGCAGGCGGTCAGGGCGAACAGGGTCAGGATTGCGTTCAGCATCGGTACTCTCCTCATCGGGAGCGCTACCTTCCCGTTGGCAGGTGCGGCAGGCGGCAATGATTGGGGTTGGAAGCATTATACCCAAACGAGCATACTCTTCTAAGCTGCACGGATGGGGCCTTGTGGAGGAAAAGATACCGGGTTCAGGGCAAATATTGCAGTGGCTGAAAAACTGCTAAAATAGCGACCGGATTATCTCCGGTCGCTATTTTAGTAGACGGGCGTTAGCGACGTGCGTCAAGTGGGTTCATGCCGGTTACTCGTCCTCTTTGTGGAAGACATTGGCGGAGATCCAACCCACTATCGCCAGGATCGGCGTCCAGTTGATAAACAGCAGGCCCCATTCGTAGACCGTTTCGTTGGCGTTCTCTCCCTGTACTGCGATCATCCAGGGAGGTCCCAGCGCCTGCATGAACGAGAGATGCATGTCGTGAAAGGCCACAGGATTGAGGAGCTGGATGCCCCCCAAAATTGCGAGGCGTGCCACAAGGGCGATGAGCATACAGCCGAAGACGGCGGGGACGAAGTCCTGCCGCATCGCGCAGATCGCGCCATAGATGATCAGGCCGATTGCCGGGCCGAAGACCAGCGTCAGGACGGCGAGCCAGACGGCATCGCTGGAATCTTCATCCTGCCAGGGAACGAGCTTGAAGACCGGCATGAGCATCGCACCGGCGAAGATCGCCAGGCTGAGCGGCGCGACATAGGCAGCGGGCATCCATCCGGCGATCAACGCGGCCACCAGTAAGATCCCGCCGAACGCGGCCAGGAAGCGGGGCAGTTGCCGGCTGAGCGGCGGAGTATCGTCCCAGTGCAAGACGATGTCCTCGCCTTTTCTAGGGATGGCGCCATTCGGCCCTGCGACGACCCGCCCGGAAGCGGCGTCATAATGCGTCCCGGAGATGGGGTCCACCACCTGCCCGGTGTAGTACTTGGACACCTGCGCGGTAAACGTCCCGAGGGCGGGCGCGTTCATCTCCATGGTCGCCTGCGATACGGGCCGGCCCCGCGCGGCCACACCCGCCGCCAATCCGCTCACCTCCTCCTCATATGCCGGTTGGCCCATGGCAGCCTGCGCCGGATTGTAGGGCTGCACCGACGGGTTGTAGGGCGGGGTAGCCGGATGGTAAGATTGCGTCGTGGGCTGATAGGGCTGCGCCGGCGGGTTGTAGGGCGCAGGGGGCGTGGTCGGCTGATAGGGCGCGGCAGGCGGCGGGCTGGTCCGATTCACGGGCATCGCGGGCTGTACCGGCGGCTGAGATACGGGCGCTGCTCCCCCCCCGGTCAGCGAACTCGGCAGGGATGGGCGGGAAGAGGGCGGCGTACCGGCGGGCGGCGCGACCGTATTGGCAGGCGGCACGGAGCTGCTTGGCGGAGCGGTAGGGCGCACAACGGGCGGGCCGGGCGCGGGCATCCGGCTGGAAGCAGGCGGAATGGAGGGCGCAGGAATATGCGGACGGGTGGACACTGGCGGACCTGCCGGGGCAGGCGGGCGGCTCGTCGTCGTTGTGGGCGGCGCAGAGGCCCCAGGCGTTGCCGGACGCCCGGTCGCCGGCCCCCGTACCCCGATGGTAGGCCGCTGTGCGGGCGCAGTCGGTGCGGCGGGCGGCGTAGCAGCCGCGGGCGTCCCTGCAGGCGGACGGGCCGCCGGGCCGGAGGGCGGCGGCATCTGAGGAGCAGGGCTTCCCGGACGTCCACGGACCCCGATGATCGGGCGGCTCGGATTGCGAGGCGGTTCCGGCGGCGGAGCCACGCCAGGATACGCGGTCAGGGGGGGAGCGTGCGATTCTGCCGGCGGGGTCCAGGGCGTACTGGGAGCGGCAGATGGCGCCGACGCCCCGGCAGCCAGTCCGGAGACCAGCGGCGACTCCTCTTCAGGATAGACCTCTGCAGCTTCCGCGTGCGATGGCGCCGGAGGACGATTAGAATCAGCGCCGGAGACAGGCTGCGGGGCGGGACTAGGCTGTGTGGTCGTAAGAGCGCGGTGACACCAACTGCACTGGTCTGTGGACTCGCTCTCCATACCACAGTATTTACAAAACATCTACAGAACCTCCGTCCCCGCGCAATAGGAAGGCAGCCTGAAAAGAGAATGAATAAGGGCGTGTGGCGAGATTGGGAGCGTGCGAACGCTTCCGGAAAGATGATAGCATATCGAGTTCGCCGGAATCAAGCAAGGCGCGTGGGATTCTTCTTTCTTACGAATTATTATAAACCGATGTTGGGCGATTGTCAACGCAATGCTTGCACCGGGGAAAGACACAAAAGGCGGCAGCCATCGTTCGCGTCGGATAGGTGTCTCCGGCGCGCATACGATCCTGCTCCCGCCACCTTTTAGATGTTGACGCATCGACACACCTCAAATGTCTCAAACGGGATCAACAATTTCCAAAAAAACTCTCTATGCAATCGGTTTCCCGGCCTCATTTCGTTAGCCTATGGGGTTGGAAGCCAAAGAAAGCCGGTAGGAAGACGGGCATCTCGCGCGCCTCGGCGTCGCGATCCGGAAGCGGCCCTCCCGTTGCACTTCCCAACAGACAGATTTCGGCTATTTTCTCTCGATGCACATTGTGCTATAATCGGCCCTATGAAGCGCACCCCTGCCGTTCCCCCGGAGCCTGGCCCACAGCGCCCGCCGCTGACGCTGGCGCTCGGCCCTGCCGGAGCCGGAAAAACCCGCTGGGTCCTGCAGCGGTTCCTCGAAGCCGAGGGCCGCGCACTGCTGGTCGTCGCCTCGACGCCCCAGGCGGAGACCCTGGCCCGCGTGCTTGCGGAGCGCACAGGCCGACCGGAAGCCGAGATGCGAAGCGCCATTACCCACTTTCACGGTCTGGTCGCCACGCTCCTCTCCCCAGCCTCCTCGGACGATTTTCGCCTCATCGGGCGCGATTTCCAGCGTTTGTTGCTAACCGACCTCTTCCGCACCCACATCCGCCCGGACGACTTTCTGGGCCGCATGCTGGATGCACCCGGGTTTGTGCCGGCGCTATGCGAACGCATTCGGGAGTGGAAACTGGCCTGCATCACCCCGGAGGCGTTGGAGCAGGGCGCCCTGCTTGCCGCCGACGTACTGGAAGATCCCGCCTTCCTTCATAAAACGTCTGAATTGGCCCGACTGTTCCGCGCATACGAAATCTTTCTGCATCGGAACCGGCTTCGGGATGAGGAGGATTGCCTGCGGGACGCCGCAGCACGCCTTGCAGCCACATCCATTGCGCTGCCCAACAACGCCAACCGGATCTTGCTGGATGGTTTCTATCGCTTCAATCGGGCGCAGCGCCGTCTGCTGGCGACGCTTGCCGAACGTGGCCTGGAATGGGGGTCACCGGAGGCGGAAGTCGCCGTTACGCTGCCCTATGACGCAGACCGCCCGCTGCTCTTCGTCGCCCCGGAGCGTACCCTCACGATCCTCCGTGCGGAGTTCACCCCCCGCGAAATCTGCCTGCCCCCCCGCCAGGAGGCACAGCACCCCTTTTTGACGACCGTAACCGCCAGGTTGTTCGATACAAACCCTCTTTCACCACCCGGATTGGAACCACAGAGGCACAGAGACACAGAGATCACACAGAGAAAAACGAGGGAAGAGAGGGAAAAACAAAATGAAGAGAATGTTGAGGCTCATGCAAGCAAAGCCACCCCTCTCATTCCCTCTGCGTCCTCTAGCGCAGCGGGTGGTGAAAAAATCTCCCCCCTGCTGATCTTTGACGCCCCGAACCCCTATGTTGAGGCGGAGATGGTGGCACGGGAGTTTCGACGGCTGCAGGCCGAGTGCGGCTACCAGTGGAGCGACTTTGCGGTGATCCTGCGCGGCATGGGCGATTATGCCCCGATCCTGGCCGCTGTTTTTGAGCGCTATGCGATCCCCCTCGGGGTCGATGGGCCGGAGACGCTGGCGGAGAACCCGCTGCTGAAGACGCTGCTCACGCTGCTCTCGCTGGTGCGCCACGACTGGCCGCGCGAGGAGGTGCTGGCCTTCCTCAAATCGAGTTATACCGCGCCCGATAAGGTGGAGGCGGACTATCTGCGGCGGGCCGCGCAGGCCGCCGGAGTGCGCGGAGGCCGCGCCCGCTGGCTCCTACTGCTCGCGGATACGCCGATGGCTCCGTCAGTAGCCGACACGCTGCAGGAGATGTCCAGGCTGCACGATCTGCTCATCGAACACGCCGCCTCGCCTCGCGATTTCAAGGAGCGGCTGGCCGAATGCATTACGGTTCTGGGGCTGGAGGAGCGGATCGCGACCGGCGAGCGCAATCGCGTCGAACGGGATCGCGAGGCGCTGAAACAGGGGATGGCGCTGCTGGATGACCTGGCGGAGATGGCGCTGCTTTCGGGAAAGAACCGCATGCCCTTCGCGGAGTTCCATGACGCCCTGCTGATGGCCTGGGAGGGCGCTGCGTCCCTGGTCCCCTCCGGTCGCGATGTGGTCTGCGTCTGCGAACCCTACGACTCGCGGGAGCGCCCGCTCAAGGTCGCCGCCGTGATGGGCCTCACGGAGCGCGTCTTTCCGCGCCGGGTCACCGAAGATCCGTTTCTGCGGGACGAGGAGCGCCTGGCGCTGCGCGAGCGAGCGGGCCTGGATCTGGAGATCCAGAAGGGGCGCGTGGACGATGAGCGCTTCTTCTTCTATCTGGCGGTCACGGCGCCCAGCGACGTCCTGCGCCTCTCCTACCCCCGCTCTTCGAATGAATCCGACACCCTGCCCTCCTTCTACCTCGATGAGGTGCGGGCGGTCATGGACCAGAGGGAGGGCCGGAGCCCGGAAACGTCTTTGCCTGCCTCTTACACCCTCTCGCGCACCCTGGCGGATGTCGCGCCCCGTCCCGACGAGTGCGTGACGGACCACGACCGCCTGCGGGCCGCCTGCGCCGGCCTGTTCGATCCCGGCCCCGCCACCAACCCGAATACGCCGCACATCCGCCGACGCGCCGAGACACTGATGGCTGCGTGCCTCGAAAACACGGCGATGCGCCCCATCATTCACGCTGTGGTCGCCTCACGCTTCCTGCCGCGCTGGCCGCGCCTGGAGGCCCCCGATCTGCGCGCCCACTTTGCCGGACATGACCGGGCCTACACCATCGCGGAGTTGGAAACGTATCAGCGCTGCCCGTTCCAGTATCTGCTGCGGCACGCGCTGCGGCTGCGCCCGGAGGAGGACGCCGTGGACGCCCGTGTCCAGAGCCGTTTGCTCCACGCCGTCCTGCGCCGCTACGACCGCCGTCATGCCTCCGCGCGGGCTTCCGATCCCCCGCCCGATCTCGATACGATGCGCGCCGAACTCCGCGATCTGCTTACCGAACAGATGGGACAGGAGACGCTGGACGCCCCCCCCGAGCGGCTCCTGATGGTGCGCCGAATATTGGAGAGCGGGCTGGACCGCTTTGCGGAGCGTGAGATCCGCTTCCGTACGCAGTTCGGCATGGCGCCTGCCCACGCCCACCTCACCTTCGGTATGGGAGGCGAAGGGACCCCTCCGGAGGCTTCTTTGGAGGAGGGAGACGATTTTGCTCCCATCACGGGCGACGACCTGCAAGACCCCCTCTCCTGCGCCGAACCGCTGCTGCTCACCGGCACGGACGGAGGGCCGCCTATCGCGCTCCGAGGCGCAATAGACCGCGTGGACTACGACGCTGCCGGGCAGCGCGCCCTGATCCTCGACTATCGCCTCGATACTCCGCCGGACTACGATGAGATGCAGCGCGGCCAGAGCCTGCAGATCCCCCTCACCCTGCTCGCCGTCGAGCGGATCTTTGGCAAGGTTGGGGCGGTAGCCTGCTACGATTCGCTCTTCGAGGCCGGGCGGCGGCGGCTGTTTCGCACCGAACACGTCAATCTGCGCCAGTTCGCCCCACTTCTGCCTCTCGACGATCCGCCCACCGTGCGCCCGCTCAACCGCAACCAGTTCGCCGAACTCACCAAAACGGCGGAGGAGACCGCCGTGCGCACCGCGCGCGCCATCGTCGAAGCGCGGATCGACCCCACTCCCGGCAAGCACTGCCGCACCTGCCCTTATGGAGATGTCTGCCGCACCAGCCCGGAAGGCGTCTATGACGGCGGGGCGGCGTAACGGCCCTATCGGCAATCTTCCACCCTGCTGCCTATTGCGATACCACTCCTTTCCCGACCGAAAGGGATGGAGAGAAATGCACTGCCAATTCCCATAATCCGCCATTTCGCGGATGTTTCCTCACGCATCCTGGCGCATAATAGAGGTAACGAAAGTAGGGAGATGAACGTTACTATGAGCATGGAAGAATTCGGAAAACAGATCCACTGCGATGGGGAAGATTGCCAGGCGGTCACGTTGGCTCCGGTTGCGTTACGCCGTCAATTGCTTCCTGATGCCCCCGGATTGCCGAAGGCGGAAGGGTGGCTGTTTATCAGCGGCAAAGGGGCCAGCCGACACTTTTGCCCACGGTGCGCCGTCAAGCAACTGGCCCACATCGCCCAAGCCACCCGCTTCGAATAAGAACCGCTCCACGAGGTTGACGCGGCAAGGAGGGTTCGGATGGATGGCCGTGCTTCCGGCTGGGACTTTGTCCGGCTGATGGAGTTGCTGCAAGATCCGGCTGCGTATCCCCATCCCGTGGGACCGATACAGGTGGTGCAGACCCATGTCTCCTGTGTGTTCCTGACCGGGGATTACGCGTACAAAGTCAAGAAGCCGGTAGATTTCGGCTTCTTGAACTATCTTACCCTGGAGCAGCGCCGCCTCAGTTGCGAGCAGGAGCTACACCTCAATCGGCGGCTATGCCCGGACATCTATCTGGAGGTGCTGCCGATCACGCAGCGAGGGGAGCGCCTGCGGGTGGGCGGGGCCGGAACGCCGGTGGAGTGGACGGTGCGGATGAGGCAGTTATGCACCGGGGACATGCTCCCCCTGCGGCTGCGTAACGGCGCTGTCGACCTGGTAGCGATGGAGCGCATTGCCCGCAGGCTGGCGGCATTTCACGAGGACGCAGCAAGCAGTGACGCCATTCGCGCCTATGGCGCTCCCTCCGTGATCGCAAACACCATCGCCGTCACGCTGCAGACAATGGATACCGTCTCCGGCGAGACGCTGAGCGCGGGGGCCAGTAGGATGCTGCGCCGCTACCTGGAGGCGTTTCTCGGCGCGCAGAGAGACCTCTTCTCACAGCGAGTGG
>Ga0070734_10002658_pt1 | contig 20819 bp, 22 predicted proteins | sample Coa_R1_8_FD_66444 | JGI IMG/M metagenome (GOLD analysis project Ga0070734, IMG submission 66444) | Surface soil microbial communities from Centralia Pennsylvania, which are recovering from an underground coalmine fire - Coalmine... | ecosystem: Environmental > Terrestrial > Soil > Unclassified ...
CGGGTGCCCCTTCGAGTGTTCCCGTTGCGTCGAGTTCCTCGTAATCGACGGCAATCAGTTCAACGGCGTCCTTGGCCTGCGCGTAGGTTTCGGCGATCACCATGCAGATCGCCTCGCCGACAAAGGTCACGCGCTTGTTTGCGAGCAGCGGCTTCGGCGTCTGTTTGGGCGGACTGCCGTCGCGGCTCGGAACGGGCGCCACGCATGGCATCGGCCGCGCGCCGACCGCTTCGACATCGTCCTGGGTCAGGACGTCGATCACTCCGGGCGCAGCCTTGGCGGCCGAAATATCGAGCGAGAGGATCTTCGCGTGCCCATGCGGGCTTCTCAGGAACGCCGCGTGTGCCTCATCCGGAAAATGGATATCGTCCGTATACTGACCATGTCCGGTGACGAGTCGGAGGTCCTCCGTCCTCTTCACCGATTGTCCGATACCGAATTTCATCACGCTTGCTCCTCCGGCAGCGCCCAACGGGCGCCGCTCAAGCCGTTCGTCAAAATGCTTCAGTGGCGATAGCTCTCGTCGATGCGGTCGAGCTTGCGCAAGAGCGCCGGCCACGCCATCGCGCCGAGCGCGCCGTCGAAACCTCGCGCGCCCTGCTCGCTCGTTTTTTCCGGCACGCCCTGGTTCGGCCAGTTCGGCTTGGCGCCGCCGCCGAGCGCGCGCACCTGCATCGAGCAGGCCCGTTCGAGAAAGAAGATGCGCAGGAACGCGTCGGCGCAGGTCTTCCCGATCGTCAGCGTCCCGTGATTACGCAGGATCATGGTGTGCTTCTCGGGTCCCATGTCCTTCACGAGGCGCTCGCGTTCGTCGAGATCGAGCGCGATGCCCTCGTAGTCGTGATAGGTGAGGTCGCCGCCGATCGCCATCGCATGCTGATCGAGCGGCAGAAGCCCGTCGGCCTGTGCAGAGACAGCGACTCCGTCCGTGGTGTGGAGATGGATGACGCAATGGGCGTCGTCCCGGTTCATATGCAATGCGCTATGGATCGTGAAGCCCGCCGGGTTCACCGGGTAAGGCGAATCCTGGAGCTTGTTGCCGTCGAGGTCGATCTTAACGAGGCTCGAGGCGGTGATTTCCTCGAACATCAATCCGTAGGGATTGATGAGGAAATGATGCTCCGGTCCGGGCACGCGCGCCGAGATGTGCGTGAAGATCAGATCGTCCCAGCCGTAAAGTGCGACGAGGCGATAGGTTGCTGCGAGATCGACCCGCTGCTTCCACTCCTCTTCGCTAACTTTTCCTTCGAGTGAGGCAATCGAAAGCACGCCGGGCGATCCAGTCTCGTGCTTCACCATGACGTTCATGCGGTCTTTCCCTGAAATGGCGGTCTGAAAAGAGTGGGCTTGGCGGCTCGGCCTGTCAAACCACGCGGGGACGGAAGATCATTGACCCGTGCGGACTCGCAGCACGGCTTCCTTCCAGCCTTCGTATAGCGCCTTGCGCGAGGATGATTTCATCGACGGTTCGAAGCGGCGGTCGAGTGCCCAGCGCGCCCGGATCTCCTTCAGGTCCTGGAACAGGCCGGCCGCGAGTCCCGCTAGATAGGCAGCGCCCAGCGCAGTGGTCTCGGTGATCTGCGGCCGGTCGACCGGAAGGCCGGTCAGATCGGCGAGCCGCTGGCAGAACCAGTCGTTCCGGACCATGCCGCCGTCCACCTTGAGCGCTTTCGGCCGCCCGAGACGGGCCTTCGCCATGTCACGCGCCATGGCGTCGAGGAGATCGCACGTCTCGTAGCAAACCGCATCCAGCGCCGCGCGCGCGATTTCCGCAGCACCCATGTCGCGTGTGAGTCCGAGAATCGCGCCGCGCGCGTCGGGATCCCAATAAGGCGCACCGAGACCGGTGAACGCCGGCACGAAGTAAAGTCCCTCGGCATCCTTCGCCGTCCGCGCCAAGGCTTCGATTTCAGGCGCACTTGCGATCACGCCGAGCGCATCGCGCAGCCATTGCACCACGGCGCCGGCAATGAAGATGCTGCCTTCGATCGCGTAGGCTGTCGTCTTGCCGGCGCGATAACCGCAAGTCGCGAGCAGTTTGTTTTTCGAGGACGCAACCTTGGCGCCTGTGTTCACAAGTGCAAAGCAGCCTGTCCCATAGGTGGACTTGACGTCGCCGGGCGCAAAGCAGGCCTGCCCGAAAAGCGCCGCCTGCTGGTCGCCCGCGACCCCCATGATGGGAATGGACGCGCCGAAATGCGCCGGATCGGTTTCGCCGAACAAGCCCGCGCTCGGCCGCACCTCGGCAAGCGCCGCGCGCGGCACGTCGAAGAGCGACAGCATGCTCTTGTCCCATTCGAGTGATTTGAGGTCGAGCAGCATTGTGCGCGAGGCGTTGGTGACGTCGGTGACGTGGGCGAGCCCGCCGGTCAACCGGTGAATGAGCCAGCTGTCGATGGTGCCGAGCGCGATTTCGCCCTTCGCGGCGCGGCGCCGTGCGCCAGGCACATGGTCGAGCAGCCACTCCATCTTGGTGCCGGAGAAATAGGGATCGATCAGCAGTCCCGTGCGCGCTGTCACGCGCGGCTCCATCTTCCTCGCCTTCAGCGCGCGACAGCGCGCGGCGGTGCGCCGGTCCTGCCAGACAATCGCGTTATGAAGTGCGGCGCCGGTCTTGCGGTCCCACATGACCGTGGTTTCGCGCTGGTTGGTGATCCCGACGGCTGCAACATCGCTTGCAGAAACACCCTTGAGCGCGACGCGGCAGACAGAGAGCGTCGCTTCCCAGATCTCTTCCGGGTCATGTTCGACCCAGCCATTGGCAGGGTAGATCTGGCGGAGTTCGATCGCGTGCGTGGCCGCGGGCCGCAGGTTCGTGTCGAACAGGATTGCGCGGGTCGAGGTCGTGCCCTGGTCGATCGCAAGAATAAAAGGACTCTCGCTCGCCATGGCTCGAATCGGTCCCCGTCGGGCTTAACCACGTCTTCAGCTTAACACGCCGTTAATGACTTCCCGGCAGCGTTGCCTTCGGGGGATGGCATGCACGTCATTTCGGGTCTCGCGGATTGTGCCGCCAAGGCTGATGCCGTTGCGCGTCGGCCGAAAGCGGATGCGGGCAGCGCAGCCGGGAGACTCGTCGACAAGCTCGCGCTCTCTGGCCAATTGCGGCCGGGCACGCTGGTGCGCGCGCTCAAACGTGGAGAGATCGAACAATTCGATCTCGGCCTTGCTCGGATGCTTGAGCTCTCGCCGGCCGGCCTGGAGGGAATCTTTTACGGCTCTGACGGCGCGGGGGCCGCGCTCGCCTGTCACGCCGCCGGAATTGATCGCTGCGTTTTTCCGACGATCCTCGCACTCTCGCGCGAGGCACGCGGGCTCTCCGCCAGTTCGGCCAATCAGCACGCAATCGATACGGCTTTTGCCACACCTCGACACGTAGCACGCATGCGCTTGCACGCGTCCCGGTCCCTCGCCTGAAGCCGGATACCCGCGCCTTCGCTTTCTACCTTCGAGCGGATATCTTGGCATTCGCGATGATCGATCCTTTCGGCCGGGCCATCACCTATCTGCGCGTCTCCGTGACGGACCGCTGCGATTTCCGCTGCGTCTATTGCATGTCGGAGCACATGAGCTTCCTGCCCAAGAAGGAGCTGCTGTCGCTTGAAGAACTCGAAAGGCTCTGCCTTGCTTTCGCGCGAAAGGGAGTCGAGCGGTTCCGGATCACGGGCGGCGAGCCGCTGGTGCGGCGCAACGTGATGAGCCTGATCGAGCGCCTTGGCGCGGAGGTCGGCCGGATGAATCTCAAGGAAGTGACGCTCACCACCAACGGCAGCCAGCTCGCCACGCATGCGCGCGCGCTTGCGGCATCCGGGGTCAGGAGGATCAACATCTCGCTCGACACGCTCGACCCAGAGCGCTTCCGGGCCATCACCCGCTGGGGCGATTATAAAACGGTCCGCGCCGGCATTGATGCCGCTGCCGCGGCCGGACTGAAGATCAAGATCAACACGGTCGCGCTCCGCGGCATCAATGAGGACGAAATCGAAACGCTGCTCGCATGGGCGCATGGCAATGGCTTCGACCTGACACTGATCGAGACCATGCCGCTCGGCGAGATCGATGGCGACCGCCTCGCCCACTACCTGCCCTTGTCGGTCGTGCGCGCGCGGCTTGAAAAATCCTACACGCTCGAGGAAAGCACGCACCGGACAGGCGGACCTGCGCGCTATGTCGACGTCGCCGAGACCGGTGGCAGGCTCGGCTTCATCACGCCGCTGACGCACAATTTCTGCGAAAGCTGCAACCGCGTCCGGCTCACCTGCACCGGCATGCTTTACATGTGCCTCGGTCAGGACGACTCGGCCGATCTTCGTGCGCCCTTGCGCGCTTCGATGGACGATTCGAACCTCGAGCGCGCGATCGAGGAAGCGATCGCGCGAAAACCGAAGGGCCACGATTTCGTGATCGACCGCCGCCACACGCGCCCCGCGCTTGCGCGACATATGTCGCTCACCGGCGGCTGAGTCCGGAAGAGCGCCCTTGGGTACACGCAAACTCCATTTCGTGGCGGCATCGGTGCCAGAAGCGCAGGATGCGCTTACGACCCTGCGCAGCCGCCATGGCGATGCGGGACCGGACAAGGCCGAGATCGTGATCGCACTCGGCGGCGACGGCTTCATGCTGCAGACGCTGCACGCGTTCCTCGGCAAGCAGAAGCCGATCTATGGGATGAATCTCGGCACCATCGGCTTCCTGATGAACGAATATCATCCCGATGATCTCGAAGAGCGGCTCGGGGCCGCGGAATCCGCCATCCTCCATCCGCTGCGGATGCACGCACACACCCAGGCGCGCACCATCGAGGGCCTGGCGTTCAACGAGGTTTCGCTCCTGCGCCAGACGAGGCAGGCGGCCAAGATCCGGATCATCATCGATGACAAGGTGCGCATCGCCGAGCTGATCTGCGATGGAGTGCTGGTTTCGACGCCGGCCGGCTCGACCGCCTACAATCTCTCGGCGCACGGGCCGATCGTGCCGATCGACGCCGATCTCCTCACGCTCACGCCGATCAGCGCATTCCGCCCCCGCGGCCAGCGCCCGGCGCTCCTGCCGCATCGGGCCCGCGTGCGCTTCGAAGTGCTGGAATCGGCAAAACGTCCGGTCAGCGCGGTCGCCGATGATTTCGAAGTGCGCGATGTGGTTGCCGTCGACGTGGCGGAGGACCGCTCTGTGACGATGCGCATGCTGTTCGACAAGGGGCACAGCCTCGACGAGCGGATCCTCGCCGAGCAGTTCCTCAACTGATTGCTTCGGCGCGCTCGGGCGCGCCTCATCCGTCGTGTCATCCCGGCCGAGCCCTTCTAGCGGCGAGACCCGGGATGACACCGCCGGATATTTGGTCTTGACGCGTGAGCCAGCGCCCGCGAGCCTTACCCAGAATACCGGAGGATCCCTTGGTGGAATTCACGCGTGAACGGACTTTGGACGGCGTCACCGAGAGGCTTTTCGAGCTGACTGTCAGTGGCGAGCGCGTGCCAGCCGTGGTGTGGACGCCGGAAGGGGCCGCGGGCGCGCGGCCGCTGGTGCTGATGGGCCATGGCGGCTCGCAGCACAAGAAAATCGGCTCGCTCGCGACACGCGCAAGGAACTTCGCGCGAAAATTTGGTTACGCCACGCTCGCCATCGATGCCCCAGGCCATGGCGATCGCATCAGCCGCGAGGAAGCCTCGCGGCTCTCGAAGGAAGTCGGAGCACGCGTGCGCGGCGAAGCCGGGGCGCCGGTGAGGACCTCGGACATGCTGCGCACCATGGCGGAACGGACGGCAAAGGCCGTTCCCGAGTGGAAGGCCGCGCTCGATCTGACGCAGACGTTCCCGTTCGTGGGCAAGCATGAGCGCATCGGTTACTGGGGCGTGTCGATGGGAACGGCGATCGGCGTGCCCTTCGTCGCGAGCGAGCCGCGCATAAAGTGCGCGGTCTTCGGTCTTGCCGGACTCCGCCCGGGAGCCGAGGCGATGGCCAGCGCAGCGAAGGGCATCACCATTCCCGTCGAATTCGTTTTTCAGTGGGAAGATGCCGTTGCGCCACGCGAGACCGGCATCGCGCTCTTCGATGCCTTCGCCTCGAAGGAAAAAACGATGCACATCAATCCCGGCGGCCACCTCGACATTCCGAATTTCGAAGGCACGTCCTGGGAGCGGTTCTTCGTCCGGCACCTTGGCGTAGCCGAAGAGCACGCGAAGCTTGCGGCGTAATTTCCTACCCGCGCAGCGAAGCGAAGCGGTGGGATGGTGAGCGCGCAGCGCGAAGCGGGGGGAGCGCCTTACGGCCCCTCGTCGCGCATGTTCGCGGTCGTCTGCGTGTAGCCGGCGTCGTCGCGAATTCTCAGCACCTGGCCATTGGGCCCCGCCTCGATCCATGGTGTTACCGGCAAGGGTGGCTTTGCCTTCGCGCGCGCCAGCGCCTCCGCAACCGTCTTCGATTCCGCGAGCTTCATCAGGTTGAGCTTGGTCGGGAAGATCACATTCCATTTCTTGCGATCGGCAATCGCGTTCTCGGGTGTGATCCAGATCGAATCGACGGACTCCCGCCCGTCATGGCTGCCCGCATGGCCAATCGGCGACTCCGCCACAAAGAAATGCGTGTCGAAGCGCTTGGGCATGTTTTCGGGCGTGATCCAATGCGCGAAGTGTACGAGCCGGTCATAGGCAAGGCGCAGGCGCTCTCGCTTCAGGAGCTCGGCAAGTCCGAGTTCGCGGCTTTCGAGCGCTTTGCGCAAGGGGTCGAGCCGCGCGAGGCGTTCGGCCGTGACCAGTTCGCCCGTATCGGCATCGCGCGCGAGCAGAATGCCGGATTCCTCGAAGGCTTCGCGCACCGCCGCAGCACCCAGCGCGCGCATGGTGTCGTTCCACTCGTCGCCGCCATCGGCATGATCGCGGAGCGCCGCTTCGCTGTCGCCGGGATCGACGCGGCCACCGGGAAAAACCAGGGCACCGGCGACGAAGTCGATCTGGTGATGGCGCTTCACCATGAAGACTTCGATGCCGCTCGCACCGTCGCGGACAAGAAGAATGGTGGCCGCGGGCTTTGGGATCGCAAGTTCTTTGCTCGGTTCCGCCATGATCGCTCTCGGTTCTTTTGATCAACCTAGCGGCAGAAGACTGTGGCCGCCAAGCTTGCACACAGGGTGAGCGCAAGCACGATGAAATAGCCGCCGGTTCCAAGCATCGCGATTGCCTCTCCGGAAAGCAGCGGACCGGCGATCGAACCGAACCCGAACAGCAGGACCAATCCTGCCGCAGCGGCAATACGATTCTGGGGCGCGACAAGGTCATTGGTATGCGCAGCGGCAATCGCATAGAGCGTGAAGACAAATCCGCCGAGAAAAAATGACGCCGCGTCCTTTGCCAGAAGAACACCTGCATCCGACCAATAGCCGAGAAACGATGCGCCAATCGCGCCAGCCGACATGATCGCAAGGACGGCCCGGCGGCCGATCACGTCGGAAAGCCAGCCAAACGGAAATTGCAGGCACGCGCCGCCCAGCATCGCCGCCGCCATGAACATGGCCGTTTGCCCGAGGTTCAGGCCGGCGTGACGCGCGTAGACTGGGCCGAAGGTGAAGACGATGGCCCAGGAAATTCCTGCGAGAACGGTGACCAAGGCTCCGAGCGGCGAAAGGCGAAAGAGGCGGAGGACTCCGAAGGGTTCTGGCGGCGAATCCGGATGCACCGGCGCGGAGCGGATTACCGGCAACCCCGAGATCAGAAAAAGCATGCCGGCAAGCAGAAAGGGCAACGAGCCACGCGGATTGGAAATTCCGAAAAGGAATTGCGCGGCCGTCATGGCAACGAGCTGCACCACCATGTAGGCCGAGAACACGCGCCCGCGTGCTTCGTTTTCGACGCTATCGTGAATCCAGCTCTCGACCGCGATATAGAGCGTGGAGAGCACGAAACCCGAGAGCGCGCGGAAGCACGCCCACGCCAGGGGTGAAACAACATAGGCCGGCGCCACAATCACGACAGCGGCGGCGATGCTTGCAAGGATGATCGCGCGCGCATGCCCCAACCGCCCGATCAGCCAATGGCCCGTCAGCGGCGCGAGCGAATAGCCGAGATAATAACTCGCCATCACAATGCCGATGACGCCGGCGCCGAAAGACTCCAGATCCGCGCGCACGCTCAGAAGATCGGTCTGCAAGCCGTTCGCGAGCTGGACGAAGAAGATGGTGATGAACACGCTCCAGACACGCAGGAGAGCGGCTCGCATCGGGCGTCGTTGATCGCGTGCGGGCATGGTGAGCAGCGAACGTTACCTTGCCCGGCTGCGCGCCTTGATGGACAGCCGCAGCGTTCGCAACAGCGCCGCCCGCCGTACCACACTGTACGGCCGCGGCTTGCCCGAACCCCAGACTGGCCCAGGCCATGCGTCGTCGCCGGGCGTGCGCGCCACGACATGAACATGAAGCTGCGGCACCAGGTTTCCCAGCGCGCCGATGTTCAACTTGGAAAATCTGGAAGCTTCGAGGAGAGCCCGACCGCAAAGCGCGATTTCTTCGATCAGCTGTCGGCGGTTGCGCGCACCAAGTTCGAACAACTCGCGGACACCGGCCCTTCTTGGCACCAGGATGAGCCAGGGAAAGCGCGCGTCGTTCATAAGGAGAACGCGCGAAAGTGGGAGCTCGGCAACAGGCACCGTGTCCGCGGCGAGCCGCGCGTGCAGAATGAAGCGCGATGCTTTCATCCGGCGTGAATGATCGAAGCCGGCAGGTAGCCCGCGCGCCACGCTAGCAGCGCAGCGTAGCCGAGATAGGAAAGGAGCAGCAACGCGCTCTGCACGCGCGTGAGACGCCAGTTGGCGGCGAGCATCGGCAACAGAACAGCACTGGCGCCCAGCATCACGAGCGTGTCGATGCCGCCGAGGGAGGGGGAGATCGCCAAAGGGCGGATGGCAGCCGTCAACCCCAGCGCGGCGAGGATATTGAAAGTATTGGCGCCGATCAGATGGCCGATCGCAAGTTCGGTATGGCCGCGAGCTGCTGCGATGCTCGTGAGCAACAGTTCCGGAACCGACGTCCCGGCAGCGACGAGCGTGAGACCGATCAGGCCCTGCGGGACTCCGGAGAGAATGGAGAACCGGATCGCCGATTCCACGGCGAAATGCGCGCCGACGGCAACGCCGGCAACGCCGGCGAGGACCATGATAAGGCCCGCAACCCAAGAGCCATTCGCACCGGTCAGCCGCTCCATCGCGCGCGCACAGGCGATCGAGTGTTCGGGCGGCCGGCGCCAGTCGGTGACGAGCACGGTGATCGTGTAAGCCACGAACGTACCAAGAAGGAAAATTCCCTCCGGCCTTGTGATCGCGCGGCCGAATGCCATCAGGGCAAGCGCTACGCTCGCGAACAGCATCGCGCCGCCATCTCTCAAGACCACCTTCGGCGGGCTTGGCATCGGCCGGATTAAGCCGCCGATCCCAAGGATCAGGAGGAGGTTCAGGATGTTGCTGCCGACGACATTGCCGATCGCGATGTCCGGTGCGCCGGCAAGTCCTGCCTTCACCGAAACTGCGAGCTCAGATGCTGATGTCCCGAGCCCAACAATGAAAAAGCCGATCAGGAGGGGTGGCAGCCCGAGGCCCCGCGTGAGCGCCACGCCGCCGCGGACCGCGAACTCGCTACCCACGACCATGAGCAGGAACCCGCCCCCGAGGAACGCAAACTCCATGGAAATGCCCGCTGACCCGCCCTGCCTCCCTCAGCTAAGCCAACCCGAGGCGGCGGTGCAAGAATTGGCCGATCCGTATAGCTATATAAGCGGCAGCAATCGTGGAGACCGAGATGGAAAAAGCGACATTCGGAGCGGGCTGTTTCTGGGGCGTGGAATCCTTCTTCCGGCAGGTGCCGGGCGTGAGCGACGCCGTGTGCGGCTACGCTGGCGGAACGACGAGCAACCCCACTTACAGGGACGTCTGCAGCGACAGGACCGGTCATGCCGAGGTCGTCGAAGTCACCTTTGATCCGAAACGCGTGCCTTACGAGAAGCTCGTCGACGTCTTCTTTGCCAATCACGATCCGACGCAGCTCAACCGGCAGGGCCCCGATGTCGGCACGCAATATCGCTCGGTGATCTTCACCCATGGGCCGGAGCAGGAGGCCGTCGCTCGGGCGAAGAAGGCAGCGTTGGAAAAGAGCGGCAAATTCCACCGGCCGGTCGTCACGGCGATCGAACCTGCACCCGCGTTCTGGCGCGCGGAGGAGTACCATCAAAGCTATTTCGAGAAGAACGGCCTTCCCTCCTGTCATGTGAATCTCGCGGCCGAAGAGCGGTAGCCGGACCGGGCGGCGCAAGGTGACGGCGGGATTGGTGTCGAACGCGGCCTTCGGGTGGATCGAAGGCGGTGACCGCTACAGCGGCGCCAAGTGGGCGAGCCGCTCCCCGGTGCTCGCGCAGCACGGCATGGCGGCGACCGCACATCCGCTCGCCTCGGAAGTGGCGATCCGGATCCTGAAACAAGGCGGCAACGCGGTCGATGCCGCCATTGCCGCCAACGCGATCCTCGGCTTCGTCGAACCCGTTGCATGCGGGATCGGCGGCGATCTCTTCGCGATTGTCTGGGATCCGAAGGCGCGGAAGCTTCACGGCTACAATGGTTCTGGGCGCTCGCCGCAGGGACTGACCCGCGAGCAACTGAAAATGGCCGTTGCAGAAAGCGCGAAGCATGCGTCGGGCCTTCCTGGACGCGGTAAAACGATTCCCGAACTCGGCGCGCTCTCGATTTCGGTGCCCGGCTGTGTCGAAGCCTGGTCGGCGCTTCACGCCAAATTCGGCCGGTTGCCGATGGCCGAACTGCTTGCACCTGCGATCGCCTATGCACGCGAAGGCTTCCCGGTCGCGCAGCTGGTTGCGCTCTACTGGAAAGCGGGCATGGCGAATTTCGAACGCCATCGCGTCGTGCTCGAGGAATTCGAGAATGCAAAGACGACGTTCCTTTTGAATGGACGCGCGCCGGAAGAAGGCGAGGTCTTCCGCAACCCGGCTCTCGCCGGAACGCTCGAGATGCTTGCCCAAAAAGGATGCGAGGCGTTTTATCGCGGCCAGCTCGCGCACAGCATGGACAGCTATTTCCGGCGCATCGGCGGACACCTTCGCTACGCCGATTTCGCCGCGCATCGCGGCGAGTGGGTGACGCCGCTGTCGGTCAATTACCGCGGCTATGACGTGTTCGAGTTGCCACCGAACGGTCAGGGCTGCGCGGTGTTGCAGATGCTGCAGATCATCAAAGGCTTCGATCTCGCAGAATCGGGCGCGGGTTCGCCCGACACGCTGACCGTTTTGCTCGAAGCCAAGCGCCTCGCCTTCGAGGATCTTGCCAAATGGTATGGCGATCCCGCCTTCTCGGATCTGCCGATGGATGCGCTGCTCTCGAATCGTTACGTCGCCGCGCGGCGCGCACTAATCGCCAAAGATCGCGCGAACCCGGCAATCGGCCCCGGCGATCCGCGTCTCTCCGATGGCGACACCACCTGCTTCTGTACCGCCGATCGGGACGGCATGATGGTCTCTCTGATCCAGTCGAATTTTCGTGGACTGGGTTCGGGCCTCGTTCCGGACGGACTGGGATTCATGTTTCAGGATCGCGGCGCACTGTTCTCGCTCGAGCCCGGCGCTGCCAATTCCTATGCGCCCGGAAAACGCCCTTTCCACACCATCATTCCGGCTTTTGTGCTGAAAGACGGCTCGCCCTTTCTCGCCTTTGGGCTAATGGGCGGAGACATGCAGCCGCAAGGCCACGTCCAGATGCTCACGAACATCATCGATTTCGGCATGAATGTGCAGGAAGCCGGCGATGCGGCGCGCTGGTATCACAGCGGCAACGCAGAACCGACGGGCCTGCCGTCAAAGGGTATCGGTACCGTCAGCCTCGAAAGCGGATTTTCAAAGGCAACCGTGGACGCACTCGCAAGCCGTGGCTACGCGATCAGGCCGGCGAGCGGTTTGTTTGGCGGTTACCAGGCGATCGGTTTCGATGCGAAGAACTGCGTCTACTGGGGCGCCAGCGACATGCGCAAGGACGGCGCCGCAATCGGGTATTGAGCCGTGTCCACCCCGCGGTCCGACATCACCCTGCGCCTGCAGTCCGATCTCGAAGCGCTCACTTCGATTCTACGCGTCAGGTGTTCGCAGGGGCCGCGCAGGACGAGCCCGCTCCAGTTCACCGACATCCAGAGACGCCGCTTCGGCCCGATTACATTCTTCCGGATTCGCAAAACGTTCGACTAACGCGGGCTGCGATAATCAATGTCCCTTTGCATTCTTGACAGCGAACGCGGCAGCAAGCGTGCGGCCGTCCACAAACTGGAGCTCGACGACGGCCTTCCCGCCCGGATGGAGCGACGGGCTCATGCACATGAGGTGATAGCCGCCCGGCTGGAAACTGAGCGTTGTTCCGGCCGGGATCGCGATGCTCTCAACATCGCTCATCTGGCTCATGCCACCTGACATCGTGCTCTTGTGCAGCATCAGCATGCCGCAGGCCGGTGAAGTTGCACCGGTCAGTTCCACGGATTTCGGACCTCCATTGTGGAGCTTGAAATAGCCGGCCGCGGGAAGGTTCGCTGGCATGGCCCGGAACCAGGCGTTCGTGATGCTCAGCTCCGAGGCAAAGGCGGGCGTCGCCAGCAGAAGACAGACGAGAATCGCTTCAGGCCGCAAGACGCGCACGTTCCGACTCCTCTTCATGGTTTTTGACGGCAAGCAGGACGACGATCACGGCTGCGAAACTCATGAGCGTTCCCGGCAGCCAGATGATCAGCCCGCCATAGTGCTGATCGTTGAGCGCCGTCATGTCCATGATCCGGCCGCAGATCCCATAAACCGGATAATAGTCCGTCGACGACAGCGAAAGGATCGCGCCGAGCACCATCTGCGGCAGCTCGATCGCGATGATCAGCAGGAAGCGCGCGAGGAAGCTCAGCCGCGCCGGCGGCTTCGGCCGCGGATCGAGGATCAGGAGCCAGAAGAAGACGCCGTCAATCGCCATCGTCCAGTTCATCAGATCGTAGAGATTGCGGTCGAGCATTACCCGGGTATGAATCTGCGGAAGGAGCCAGAAATAAAGCAGCCCGATGAAAAGCACCGGCGCGACGATCGGGTTCTGGATTACGTTCACGCTTCGCTTCACGGCTTCCGTCTCGATGAGGCGGTTAATTGGCAAAGGCATTCCCGCTCGCAACACCGACCCGGCGGTACCGAGCGCGATCAGGAATGCTCCTGCGTGATGCAGCACGAAGTGCGCGAAGCGATGAAGGAAGAACATGTGCTGCGCCAGATAGTCGTAGCGCGTCTGGAGGATGGCGTAAAACGAAAGCACGCCAAGCAGGAACGCCGCACACCGCCAGAGTGGCGGGCGCGCTTTGCGCGGCAGGGCGTCCAGTCCGCGAAAGAACCAGAAAAGCGTGAGGGATGTGCCGAGAAAGACCGGCCATGAAAACTCCCATGGCATGAACACCGGGAGTTCGGCCGGAATGCGGGCGCAAAGGACATCCAGCACCAGCCCCGCAAGGAAGATCGCGGCATAAGGCAACCAGGGCCCGGAAATACGCGAGCGCGGAAAACCGACGGCAGCCATGTTTTCATTCTGCTCGACTGGGTGTGGTGCGGCTTCGGTCATTTGGTCGCGGCCGGCCTTCGACACAACGGGTTGATGCTAAGAACAGTCATGCGCCGGCTTCTCGCCATTTTCACCGTCGGTTTTCTCGCCGCGGCGTGCGGCCCACATACGGGTGGCTGGCACGAGACCGACATCACGGGGGCGATGCCAAGGCTCGCATTCGCGATGACGCGGGCCAATGATGGCCGCGCCGTCACGGCCGCCGATTATCGCGGGAAGATCGTGCTCCTCTACTTCGGTTACACCCACTGCCCGGACATTTGTCCTGCCACGCTTGCCAATCTTTCCGATGTGCTGAAGAGGCTCGGGCCGCGGGCGCACGATGTGCGCGTGCTCTTTGTCTCCGTCGATCCCCAGAGAGACACCGCGCCGGTGCTCGCCCAATATGTGCAGACCTTTGCCCCGCAAATCGATGGCCTGCGTGGAAGCGCCGACGAACTCGTCGCGCTCGCGCGCCGCTATCGGGTCGCTTACCGCGTGACACCGGCATCCGGTAAAAACCCTTATACGGTCATGCATTCGGGCGCGATCTTCACTTTTGATCGTGCCGGCCACGCGCGTCTCGTCACCACGAGCTCCGACGATACACAGGCAATTGCTTCTGATCTCAAGCGCTTGCTTGACGCTTGAGCGAGACTCAGCGGACGGTAAGTTCCACTTTTCGGGCGGTAAATTCCTCTTAGCCATTGCTGTCGTAGGTTTCCACGCGACCACAGTTCTGCCGGGAAATGGTCGCGGGCATGAATGCCTCCTGAATGGACGCTCAAGCGTTCATTCAAGACCGAAGCCTCAGAATGCTTATCGACAGTCGGCGTTGTGTGAGGCGAAAGAGCGAAGATGAGTGCGAAGCTGAGAGTAAAAGTCGGTGAGACGGTGATCAGCTGGGGCCTGTTGCCGGCCGATGTACAAGCGCAGACACACGAGCGTTCCCGCATCCGCTTCGCCGTCATCGAGGGCGGGCGGGGCAAACCGAACGCTCTGGAAGGGCAACGCGAACCAAAGGTCCTCTCGGCCTGAGGCGCCCGAGAGCGCGATCCGGAAAAGTGTGCAGCGGCTTTCCGTGAGATCCCGCGAAAGATCAATATTTTGAGCGAAACCGCGATTTCAACAAAAGCGGTTTCGCTCTCGACTTACCTTCTATAACGGCCGATCCTATAACGGCCGATCGCGCCTTCGGTTCAAGCATCGGCGTTGAACTGCGGCACACCTGCCTTTAAGGCGTTGCGTCGCAATTCCCGCTGATGGCGCCCTTGTCCCTCGAGGTCACTGAAGATTCCGCTTCCGGACGCCCGCGTCAGGATGGAGGCGCGGCCTTCGGTTTCATTTTTGTCAGCGCGATCGCCTGCGCCATCTCCATCGGGATCATGGTTCCGGTGTTGCCGAGCCTGCTCAAGGCGTTCAATGGCGGCGACACGGCGCTCGCATCCGAGTGGAATGTCATATTCGCCGCGTTCGGCGGGCTCATGAGCTTTCTCATTGGTCCCGTGCTCGGGCTCTTGTCCGACCGTTTCGGGCGCCGGCCTGTGCTCCTCATCTCGCTCAGCGGCCTGGGGCTCGATTTTCTGTTCATGGCGTTCGCACCGTCGCTGTCCTGGCTCTTTGTCGGACGGCTGATCAGTGGCGCGACGTCAGGTGTCTTCTCGACAGCAAATGCCTATGTCGCCGATGTCACGCCTCCGGAGCGGCGTGCGCGCGCCTTCGGCTGGATGGGATCGGCCTTCACGATCGGTTTTCTTGCCGGTCCCGCGATCGGCGGAATGCTCGGGAATATCAATCTGCGCCTGCCGTTCATGGCGGCCGCGCTCCTGACACTGATCAACGCGCTGTACGGGCTGTTTGTCCTGCCCGAGTCCCTTGCGCCGTCTTTGCGCGCGCACGCCTTCCACTGGCGGCGCGCAAATCCGCTCGGATCCTTGCGCCTGCTCCGTTCGCATCACGAACTCCTGCCGCTCGCGAGCGTCGGATTCCTGATGCAGCTCGCGACCATGGTGTGGCCGAGCGTGTTCGTTCTCTACACCGCCTATCGCTATCAATGGACGCCGGCGATTGTCGGATTCATGATGATGGCGGGAAGCATCCTCGGCGTCGGCGTGCAGACCTTCCTTGTTGGTCCAGTAGTGAGACGCTTCGGCGAGCGCGGTGCGATGACCATCGGCGCCACCAGCCAGATGCTCGGCATGGCCTGGAATTCCTATGCGCCGACGGGCGCGCTTTATCTCCTCGCGATGCCGGTGAATGCGCTCTCCGGACTGCTGGTCCCCGGGCTGCAGGGATTGATGACGAGACTCGTCGGACCGACCGAGCAGGGGCAGCTCCAGGGCGCCAACCAGAGCCTGATGGGAATCGCCAATGTGGTCGGGCCGGTCATATTCGGATTGAGCTTTGCATGGTCGGTTCGCCATCCGGAGCTGCACATTCCGGGTCTTCCGTTCATGCTCTCGTCGTTCACCATGGCGTGCTGTTTGACGGTTGCGATCTGGGCCGGCCGCGACGCGGCGCGCCGTGCGAAGGCGGCGGTCGCTCGATGACCTGCCGGGAACTGGTTCTCAGCGTGCCGCCTGAATCATTTTCCATCCATTTCCCGATGGGTCGCGGAAGCCCGCGTCGATGGTGCCGTAGCGCTCTGTCGGCTCTTGCGTGAACTCGACGCCTGCCTCGAGCATTTTTTTGTAGGCTCCCCGACAGTCGGTCACGTTGAGGACAAGCGGTGGCATCGCGCCCTTGGCCACGGCGGAATTCAGTGTTCCGGCGGTCGCGCTGTCATGGACGGGCGGACCTGGCCTGAACAAGCCGAGCTGAAATGAGGGCTGATCGGGGTGCTGGACCGTCAGCCACCGGTAGTCTCCGTTTCTAGCATCCGTATGAACGCGGAATCCCAGCTTCTCGACATAAAACGAGAGTGCTTCATCCTGATCGCGGACATACAGCCCGACCAGTGCAACGCCTTGGCTCATGTTGTCTTCTCCTTGTGACTCCTCTTCGTACCGGCCATTGCGCGACGCCGCTTCTCCGAAACTGCGATGGTGAGATCGGGACGATGGATTGCGAGCAGAATGCACGTGGGGACGGGATGGGAGCTCCGCGAGGCCCGTTCAGCACGCGCGCGCACTTCACTTGGACTTGAACCCGTGACATCGCGGAAGGTGCGGCCGAACGTGCCGAGGCTCTCCCAGCCAGTCTGAAACGCAATCTCCGTTACCGGTAACTGAGTTTCGCGCAGCAGTGCCGCCGCACGCTCTACGCGCCGGGTCAGTAGATAGCGATGCGGCGGCAAACCAAATGCTTCCTTGAACGAGCGCGCGAAGTGGGCTTCGGATACCCCGCTGACCTGTGCGAGGCGCGAGACGGGCCAGGCTTCGTGCGATGCCGCATCCATCCGGTCCTTCGCGCGAAGCAACCGGCGCAGCAGCCTGGGGTCCTGAATCGTTTCGTCTTTGCGCGGGTGCATCACTTGCTCAGATATGCAGGGCCTTTCCGTCGGCGGCGAGAACCGCTTCGTGCATCATTTCGGACAAGGTCGGGTGCGGAAAGATGGTTTGCGCGAGTTCGGCCTCGGTTGATTCAAGCGTGCGCGCGACGGCGTAGCCCTGGATGAGTTCGGTGACCTCGGCGCCGATCATGTGTGCGCCCAGGAGTTCGCCCGTCTCGGCATCGAAGATGGTCTTCACGAGGCCCTCGGGATCGCCGAGCGCAATCGCCTTGCCATTGCCGATGAAAGGAAAGCGGCCGACCTTGATCTTGCGTCCCGTTTTCTTTGCCGCCACTTCCGTCAGGCCGACCGAAGCCACTTGCGGCCAGCAATAGGTGCAGCCGGGGACATTGCTCGTATTGAGCGGGTGCACGTCGGTAATGCCCGCGATGCGCTCGGCCACGATCACCCCTTCGTGCATAGCCTTGTGCGCGAGCCAGGGCGGACCCACGAGATCGCCGATAGCATGAATCCCAGCAACACCGGTTGCGCCCCATTTGTCGACAACCACGTGGCTCTTCTCGACCTTGATGCCCGCTTGCTCGAGTCCGAGGTTTTCAACGTTTCCGACGATGCCGATGGCCAGAATGACGCGGTCGAATTCGGCACTGTCGAGCTTTCCGCTCTTATCCTTGAGTGTCGCGACAACGCGATCTGTGGTTTTTTCGAGCGTCTCGACCGTGGTCGAGGTGTGAAGCTTCATCCCCTGCTTGGCGAACGCTTTCGCGGCAAGTTCGGAAATCTCCTCGTCCTCGACGGGAAGAACGCGGTCGAGCACTTCCACGACCGTCACGTCGCTGCCGAGCGTACGAAAGAAGCTGGCGAACTCGATGCCGATCGCGCCCGACCCGACGATCAGGAGGCGACGCGGGAAAATGTCGGGGACCATCGCCCCGCGATAGGTCCAGATCAGCTCTCCGTCCGCTTTCAGGTTTCCCATGGTACGGGCCCGCGCCCCTGTCGCAAGCACGATGTGCTTGGCTGCGACCTCGGCGGTTTTGCCGTCCTTCGTAATCGCGACTTTTCCGCCGTTGGCAAGCTTCGCCTCGCCCGGCAGGACCGTGATCCTGTGCTTGCGCATCAAGAAGGCAACGCCATTCGAAAGCTGCTCAGCGACTTTCCTGGATCGTTTGACGATGGCGGAAAGATCGAAGCGGATGCCTTCGGCGGATATTCCGAATTCTTTGAGCCGGTGCAAAAGGTGAAAAATTTCCGATGACCGCAGAAGTGCCTTCGTCGGAATGCAGCCCCAATTCAGGCAAATGCCGCCCAGACGGTCGCGTTCGACGATTGCCGTCTTGAGTCCGAGCTGTGCAGCGCGAATGGCGCAGACGTAACCGCCCGGCCCGCCGCCTATGACGACGACATCGAAATTGTCCATGAACGCCTCAGAGCAGCATGGCCGCAGGTTCCTCGACGAAACGTTTGAAGACGTCGAGGAACCGCGCGCCGGTCGCGCCATCGATGACGCGGTGATCGCAAGACATCGTGACCGACATCATCGTTGCGATTTCGATCTTGTCGCCGTTGACGATCGCGCGCTTCTCGCCGGCGCCAATGGCGAGGATTCCAGCGTGCGGCGGATTGATGACTGCGGTGAAGGAATCGATTCCGAACATACCGAGATTGGAAATCGCAAACGTGCCGCCTTCGAACTCTGCGGGCTTGAGCTTCTTGGTGCGCGCGCGTTCGGCGAGCGCCTTCACCTCCTGCGAAATCGCGCCCAGCCCTTTTTCTTCGGCATGAAAGACGATCGGCGTGATCAGCCCGAAATCGAGCGCTACAGCGACGCCGATATCGGCGTGGCGGTGGCGAAGGATCGCGTTATCGGTCCAGCTTGCATTGACTTCCGGTATACGCATCAGGGCGAGAGCGGCGGCCTTTACGACGAAATCATTGACCGAAAGCTTGAACCCTTTTTCTCCAGCGCCGGCTTCGTTCAGTCGCACGCGGGTCGCGAGGAGGTTGTCGATGCGGCAATGGACAGTCAGATAGAAGTGCGGAATGAGCGTCTTGGCGGACGTGAGCCGGCGCGCAATCGCCTTGCGCATTGAGTCGTGCGGGATTTCTTCATAGTCACCGGCTTTGAAAAACACCCGCGCATCGAGGAGCGGTGCAATCCCGACAATGGCGCCACCGGCCTGCGGCGGCGGTTGCGGGGCGTCCTTGGACGGCGGCGGAGCGGAAGACCCGGCGCGCGCGGTCTCGACGTCGGCGCGAACGATGCGCCCGCGCGGTCCCGAGCCTTTGAGCCTCGCAAGATCAATGCCGCGCTGGCTTGCAATCCGCCGCGCGAGCGGTGACGCGAACAGGCGCGTGCCACCGCCGGAGGAGTAAGTGCCCCCGCCCTCTGGGCGGGGGTCAGGGGGCGGGACGCCAACGCTCCTTGGCGGAACGGCCGCCGCCGCGCGCGGCGCTGCTTGCTGAGATACGCTCGGCTTCGACGCGCTGCGTGCCGGAGCGTCCTCCTTCTTCCGATCCGCGCCGATCGCGTCCTTGATCGATTGCATCGCCGAGGAAATGTCGACCGGAGTGGCCGCTTGTTCATCGCCGAGAAGAATTGCGATCGGCTGGTTCACCTTGATGCCTTCGGCGCCCTCCGGCACCAGCAGCTTGCCGATGCGGCCTTCATCGACGGCCTCGAATTCCATCGTCGCCTTGTCTGTCTCGATCTCGGCGAGAATGTCGCCTGAGTGAACCTCGTCGCCTTCCTTCACCAGCCATTTGGCGAGCTTGCCCTCTTCCATCGTGGGCGACAGCGCGGGCATGAGGATCTCGGTTGCCATTCAGGCGTCCGCGAGCGGCGCCAACGCGCCTGCATTATCTTCCCAGTTCTTGCCGTCGAATTCGGCCGTGATGATCGATTTGAATGCGTCCGCCTCGAGGCAACGGAAGTTGACGCTCACGCCCTCGGGATGGGAACGCGGCACGTAAAAGGATTTGATCCCGCACACGGAGCAGAAGAGGTGCTTCGCCTGCTTGGTGTTGAACTGATAGGTCACGAGCTTTCGCTTGCCGGCAAGAAGCCGGAATCGCTCCTTCGGCACAATCAGGTGCAGATATCCCGTCCGGTGACAGATCGAGCAATTGCAGTCGACCAGCTCGACGTCGCCTCCCGTGAGAACCTCGAATGTGACGGCGCCGCAATGGCAGCTGCCTTTCTTCCACGTCATCGCGGATTTCCGTGATGCAGCCATGGTCACGCGCGGTAGCAGACGGCTTTCGCCGCCGCTACGACGTCGGCGACCGAAGGCAGGGCGAGCTTTTCGAGATTGGCAGCATAAGGCATCGGAACATCCTTGCCCGTGACTTTGGCCGGGGGCGAGTCGAGATAGTCGAACGCTTTCTCGACAATCTGCGAGGCGATCTCCGATCCGATAGAACAAACGGGCCAGCCCTGTTCGACCGTGACGATACGGTTCGTTTTCTCGACGGAGGCGACGACAGTCCCGATGTCGAGCGGACGGAGCGTTCTGAGATCGATCAATTCTGCGTCGATCCCCTCCTCCGCGAGTTTCTCCGCAGCTTCGAGGATCAGCCCCACGCAGATCGAATGTGCAACCAGCGTGACCTGCGTGCCTTCGCGGATGACCTTGGCCTTTCCGATCGGCAGCACGAAATCCTCGAGCGTCGGCACCGGAAAGGAACGGCCATATGCGATCTCGTTTTCGAGAAAGATGACCGGGTTCGGGTCGCGGATCGCGGCCTTGAGCAGGCCCTTGGCGTCGGCGGCGTC
>Ga0070734_10002659_pt1 | contig 20817 bp, 9 predicted proteins | sample Coa_R1_8_FD_66444 | JGI IMG/M metagenome (GOLD analysis project Ga0070734, IMG submission 66444) | Surface soil microbial communities from Centralia Pennsylvania, which are recovering from an underground coalmine fire - Coalmine... | ecosystem: Environmental > Terrestrial > Soil > Unclassified ...
GAGGTTCCTTGAGTCTCCGCGACCAGCTTCACGCATACATTGCACAGCTCGAAAAGCGTCTGCGATGGAGCACGTTGTTGCGTGGAATCGCCATCCTCGCCGCCAGCGCCCTCGTCGCGACCCTGGTTCTAGTTACGATCGCTAACGCGCGCGCCTTTTCTGACGGCAGCGTTACCGCCGCCCGCTTCGCCCTGATCCTGATCCTGGCAGTTGCCGCAGGCGCCGGGCTCTTGTTTCCGCTGCGCCGCCTGACGCGCCGCCGGGCGATCGGGATCGCCGAAGAATCGTTCCCGCAATTCCAGCAGCGCCTCACCACTTTCACCGAACGCGATAGCCGCGATCCGTTCATCGAGCTACTGGCCGGCGAAACCCTGGGCGTTGCGCAATCCGCCCAGCCCGACGAAATGGTTCCCGATGCTCGGCTCTACACTTCGCTCGGAATCGGCGCCGGCGCGTTCGTCGTTTTGATCTGGATGATCGCCGCGGGCCCCGGGTTTCTCGGCTACGGTGCTTCCCTGCTCTGGACCGGCCCGCATCGCGACAAGCCCGCCCTTTATAACCTGCGCGTCACTCCCGGCGACGCCGTGGTGCGCCGTCACGCCGATCAAATCGTCTCAGCCATCCCCGCGGGGATGCGGTCGCCTAGCGTAAAGCTCCACGCCCGCTTTCAGAATTCTTCGAAGTGGGAAGAGATCGCGATGCTCCCCGCTGCGGCGGGAAATTTCGCCGGCGGCTACCAGTTTCTCTTCGCCGGTCTGCTCGATAACGTCGAATACTATGTCACGGCGGGCGCGCTCGCATCCAAACACTACAACATCCACGTCACCGACCTGCCATCGGTGAAGCAGATTCGCGTCACGTATCGCTACCCCAAATGGACCGGCATGCCGTCTGAGATCGAGGAACGCGGCGGCGATCTGCGCGCGGTGGTCGGCACCGAAGCAGTGTTGGACGTCATCACCGATCATCCGCTGCCGGGCGGCCAGCTTCAGCTCGATAGGGGACAGAAGATCCAGCTCGCCGGCGGCCAGAACAACGTCTATCATGGCAACGTCAAGATCGATCAGGACGGCGTGTATCATGTCGCGGGCCTGGAAGACGGCCAGACCGTCCGCGTCAGCGAGGATTTTTTCATCGAAGCCCGCAAGGCCGATCCGCCGCAGGTTTCCTTGACGCGCCCCGGCCGCGGCGACTATCGCGCCAGCCCCATTGAAGAAGTCACCGTGGCCGCCAAAGCAGCCGACTCCTACGGCCTGACGGGCGTGACCCTGCACTACTCCGTCAACGGCGGGCCGGAAACTGCCGTCGACTTGCTCCCGAAGAAAGGTCAGAAGGAAGCAGACGGATCCACAACGCTCGCGCTGGAGCAGTACAAGCTGGTGCCGGGCGACGTGATCAGCGTCTACGCCACTTCCCAGGACGCCAACGCCGAAGCCCACACCGACATGATGTTCATCCAGGTGGACCCGTTCGAGCGCGAATTTTCGCAATCGCAGCAAGCGGGCGGAGGGGGCGGTGGCGGAGGTGGGGGGCAGGGCAATCAGCCCGCGCAAATCTCGCAGCGGGAGAAAGAAATTATTTCCGCCACGTTCCGCCAGATGGGCGACAAGAACTCGAGCAAACAGCAGGCCGCGCAGATCGCCAAGCTCCTGTCGGAATCGCAGGCCACACTGCACGATCAGTCCGTCACCTTGTCGGGACGCCTGCAGGCGCGCGAGCTGACGGACGAAGTGCAGGCCATCAGCGATTTTCAAAAGGATATGCTGGCCGCCTCGCAGGCCATGCAGCCCGCCGCGCAGCAATTGCACGACGAAAAGTGGAAGGATGCCATTCCGAGCGAACAGAAGGCCCTGCAATATCTCCTGCGCGCCGAAGCTACGTTCCGCCAGATTCAAGTCGCCTTCGGTGCGCGCGGGGGAGGTGGTGGCGGCGGAGGCGGAGCGGCGCGCGACCTCGCGCAGCTTTTCGATCTCGAGCTCGATACCGAAAAGAATCAGTATGAGACGCGGCGCACGGCTCCCACGAGCGAGGAGCAGCAGGCGCAGCAGGTGGATGACGCACTGAAGAAGCTCGACGAGCTGGCGCGCCGCGAAGAGGAACTGGCGCAGCAGCAGCGCAACGGCACCCAGACCGCCGAACAGAAATGGCAGCAGGAGATGTTGCAGCGCGAGGCCGAGCAGCTGCAGCGGCAGATGGAGCAGCAGCTTGCACAGAACGGCCAGCAGGGCCAGAGCGGGTCTCAATCCTCGTCCGGCGCGAGCGGAAGCTCCGGCGGTCAATCGGGAAGCCAGAGCGCCCAGGCATCGAGTCAGAGCGGTCAGCGAGGCCAGTCTCAAAACGGTCAGAATGGCCAGTCGTCGGCTCAAAGCCGAAGCGGGCAGGATGAAGGCGTCGCAAATCCGCAGCAATCGAGCGAGCAGGCCGCCCGCCAGCAGGCTGCGCAGCGCGCGCTCGACCGTCTTCGCCAGGCCAACGACGACATGCGCAGAGCCGCATCCGAGAGCGCCGGCGCAGCCGATTCGCGCCGCGCCGCAGATCGCCTGCGCGAAGCCACCAACCTGCTGGGCGGCGTCGAGCAGCAGGATGCCTCCAGCCGCCTCAACTCGCTGGCGCAGTCTGCCGACCAGATCGCCGGGCAGCAGAAGAAGCAGGCCGATCAGGTGCGCGACCTCATGAATCAGCAGAACGCCGGGCGCGCCTCCAATCAGCCGATGCACTACCCAAGCGAGCAGGAAATCAACAAAATGGTCAACGATCGCCAGCAGGTGAGCGATGACCTGGCGCGCCTCACCCAGCGCATCCGCGACACCGCGCGCGAGCTCGGCAACACCCAGCCCGGAGCCTCCGGCAAGCTGCGCAGTGCGCTCGAAGGCGTCGATGAAAGCGATCTCAACACTCGCATGCAGCGCAGCTCGGACTTTCTGCGCAGCGGGACTTTTTCCGATCAGCTCGAAAACGGCTTGACCAGCGATTTGCAGAAGCTGGGCCAGCAGGTGCGCGACGCGGTCCGCTCGCTCGGCGCCGCACAAAGCGATTCGAAAGATGTGGCCATCAATCGCGCTATGGACGATCTATCGCGCCTGCGCGATCAGCTCGCCGGCATGGGTGCCGGGAACGGAAATCGCCCAGGACAGCCGAATCGCGGCGGCCCCGCCGGACAGCAATTCCAGGCCGATCCGCTGAGCCGCGGCGGGCAGCCGGGCGGATCGCAGCAGGGCCAAGGTGGGCAGTCAAGCCAGGGCTCCCAGCAAGGGAACGGGGCGCAAGGCGGGCAACAAGGCGGTCGTGGGCAGCAAGCCGGCGGTGGTCAGCAGGGTGGTGGCGGCCAACGTGGTGGGAATCAGAACGGCGGACAGCGTGGCGGATACGGCAATGCCGGCGATGTCGGCAACCGCGTCGCCGGACCGGTCGGCAATCCCGGCGGCGGTGGCACCAATCGCGATCGCGCTTACGGCGGCTGGGACACCGGCAATACGCGCATCACCGGCCAGGCCGTCACACCACAATCCGGCCCCAACCCGGCTGACAATATGGGCGCCATCGATCAGGGTTTAAATCTTCTGAACGGAATGCGCGCCGTTGTGCAGGACAATCCCGAGGCGCGGCAGGAATTGCAATCTCTGATCGAAGAGATGCGCAATCTCGACCCCAAGCGCTTCCCGGGGAATCCAGCGCTGGTCGAACAAATGCATCAACAGCTGTTGAGCAACGTCGATGCCCTGGAGCTGCACCTCCGCAATGAGCTGCAGCAGAACCACGGCGGGACGATCCGCAACACCGACCCAACTAAGATCCCCCCTGGTTATCAGGATTCGGTCGCGGATTACTATCGGAGACTCTCGGCGGGAGGCCGCTAGCCGGACCGCCGCAGCGAACCGGCCAGCGAACCTGAGGCAAACCGGCTCAGTTCAAGCCGGCGAAATTATAAATCACGGTCGCGATCGACTTCTCCGCGCCCGCCATTCCATAGGTATCGCCCGCACCCTCGATCACGTAGAACTCGTTCGCGGCGTGCGCGCGTCCGCCCATCCCGACGCTTCCTCCGCCAATCGGGAAACCAACGGGCGCCACTCTCTGACCGACTTTGCCGTTATTGAAGAGGTAAGACGGCCAGTAGCCGCCCATCTCCGCCGGCTCGGGCACGTGATTCGCGGCGATCATACGGCGCGACTTCGTGCCGAACGCATCGTACATCTTAGCCGCCGCCGCGTTGACGTCATTCTTCGGATCCACGGTCGACCACGGCACGTCGCCGATGATCTTGAGCTCCACGTCCTTGTACCCGTTGCGATCCAGCTGTGCGCGGATCTTCTTCACCAGGTCGATACCGTTCATATTCGGCACGTAGCGGATGTTGTGCTTGGACGTGATCTTGTTCGGCAAAATCGCGCCCGCCGCATCGGCGTACATGTTGCCGCCCCAGATGCCGTCCAGGTTGAAGGATGTTTCGTATTGCTGCATGCGCATCACGTCGAACGGATTGTCGGCGATGTAGCGCGCCACGCCCAGGTTCTGCTCCATGGTCGCCAGATCGGCGTCTGCGGTCCGCTTGCGCAGTGCATCGAGCTGCTCTTTCGTCGGCGGCAGCTTGTTCTCGTTCCAGCCCTGGATAAGCGGCGTGTTGCCGTCGTCGGAAACCAGCGAAGCGAGCATCTTGATATGACGCCACGCCGGGCTGTCCACCGAGCGCTTGTTCGACCCGTGAATGTCCGACTGCACCGGGCCGCGGCCCCAGCTCTTGCCGCTGGTGGTGAGCTGGATATAGACACAGCCTTCCGAACTGCCGCCGCCCAGCATGGTGTCGACGCCTTTGAAGAGGTCCGGATGATCCCGAACGAAGTTACGCAGCCCGATGTCCATGCGCTCTTCATCGCCTTCCGCGACGAAGACCACGTTGACAGGCAGCTTGCCGCGCACTTCCTTGATGGCCCGCAGCGCGTTGTATTCGGACATTTCGGGACCCTTTGAGTTTGTGGCGCCGCGCGCGATGAGAACCTTCTTGAACTTTCCGTCCGGCACGATGGCGGCATCGAACGGAGGAACGCGCCAGGCATCCGGCTGCGTCACCGGCATGGTGTCATACTGCCAATAAATCGCAATGGTCTTCGGCGCGCCCTCGTCACACTTCGCATAGACTACCGGATTGCCCGGCAGTCCCCACTCGGTGACGCCGGTGTCGTAGACCCGCGATTGCTGGCAGCCCAGCTCGTCGAAGAAACCCTTCACCATCTCGGCTGATTCCGGAATGCCTTCGCCGCTGTTTGAAATGCTCGGCTGCTTGATCCATTTGCGCAGGCGCTCGACATGCTCGTCGAAATGCTCGTCGATATTCGCGTACACCTTCTTGAGCTCGTCGCTCTTGATCTTCGACATGTCGATCTTGGCGGTCGTGTCGCCGTCGGGTCTGTAGTTGTGCGTCAACACCTCGGATTTCGAGGATGCCGATACGGCCGGGGTCTTGCTGGAACAGCCGGCCAAGAAGGCCATCGTTCCGATTGCCAAAGCGGTTATCCAACGCATGAGAAGCCTCACCTTCGTGTGTATTTAACTCGCGGCGCCAGGACGCCGCTCGATCCAGTTCAGAACCTTTACTCGTAACGGAGCGCGTTGATCGGATCCAGCCGCGACGCCCTGCGCGCCGGATAGAAGCCGAAGAACACCCCGATCGCGCCCGCAATCCCGAATGCCATGGCGATCGACCCGAGCGACACGCTGGCCGGCCAGTCGAGAAGCTCCGTAATCAGAAACGCGGCCATGAGCCCTAGCGTGATCCCGGCGACGCCACCCAACAACCCGAACGTCACCGCTTCCACGAGAAACTGCAGCAGCACGTCGCGCGCCCGCGCTCCCACGGCGCGCCGGATGCCGATCTCGCGCGTCCTCTCGGTCACCGACACCAGCATGATGTTCATGATTCCGATGCCGCCCACCACCAGCGAAATGGTCGCGATCGCGCCCAGCAGCGCCGTCATGGTGGCTCCCGCGCGGTTCAGCGTTCCAGCCATCTCCTGCATGTTGATCTGATCCACTTTCGGCATGTTCGCAAGGATGAAAGCCGCCACCGAGGTGTAGAGCCCCTTGGTGAGCGCCTCGGCGGCTTGCGTCTTCACCGTAAAGTCGTCCGGCACCGCCCAGCCGCCGGGCCCCCCGGGCATCTGATTCCCGGGGAGTCCGGTCCTCTTCACGCGCTCCATGGCGTCAGCGGTGTCGAGCCGGTGGCGCTTTCGCAAAAGCGCACGGATCTCTGCGGCCACGGTGGTGGCATCGCCTGCGTGCGCGGCGAATACCGTGACCGTCTGGAGGTAATTCATCTCGAGAATCTTCTGTACCGCCGTGTAGGGCACGAAGACGCTCTCGATCTCCGCCTCATCCGTGCTTGCAGTCATTCCCACCACGCGATACGTCTGGCCCTTGATCACGATCTCTTTACCCACCGGATTCACGTCGTCGCCGAACAAGCGGTCCCGCGCCACCGTGCCGATCACAGCGACGGCATTGGCTGCGGACACATCACCCGACTTGAAGTACTTGCCCTTGGCAAACTTCCAGCCCTGAATCTGGGGATATGCGACATCGGTGCCGATGACCTGCGTATAGGTCTTCTCGTTCCCGGCATTCACCCACGCGCGAGTCCGGACGCCCGGCGAGTAATGTTTCACGCCCCCGATCTTGCCGATCTCGTCCGCGTCGGCAACGGTCAGCGTTGTCGCCGCGCCGAGGCCGGTTGCGATGTTCGATTCCGAACCGCCGCGCGTATAGTTGCCCGCGCGCACGTTGATCAGCGTGGTGCCGGCCGTCTCTAAATCGGACGAAACGGTTTGCCGTGCGCCCGTGCCCAGGCCGATCATGGCGATCACCGCCCCGACACCGATCGCCATACCGAGCAGGGTCAGAGCCGTTCTCAATTTGTGACGGCCCAGAGCTTTGATCGCGATGCGGAAGCTGGTGAGTAGCATTATTCGTACCGTAAAGATTCGATTGGTGCGACTTCGGACGCTTGCCGCGCCGGATAATACCCGAAGAAAATTCCGATCGCCGCGGCCACTGTAAACGACACGATCACGGAGAGCGGCGAAATGCTGGCCGACCACACCGCCCAGCGCGAGATGCTGAGCGCGACGAAGAACCCGAGCAAGATGCCGAGGACTCCGCCCAGCACGCTTAGCGTGGTCGCCTCCATGAGGAACTGCAAAAGCACGTCTCTTGAGCGCGCGCCCACGGCGCGGCGGATGCCGATCTCTTTGGTCCGCTCGGTCACCGAGAGCAGCATGATGTTCATGATTCCGATCCCGCCCACCAGCAGTGAAACGGCAGCGATGCTCGCGAGCAGCGCCGTCATAGTGGAACTCGCGCGGTCCAGCGTTTTCCCGAGCTGCTCCAGCGTCACCTTCTCGAGACCGGAGACATTTCCCACCACCGACCTCGCCACTTCCGGGCGCATTCCGCCTTTGGCGAGCGCCTGGCGGGCCTGCGTGGTGATGGTGAAATCGTCGGCCTTGTTGGCGGTTATTTTGTGGCGCTGGCGCAATAGCTCGGTAATCGCCTTCGTCAGGCGCGTCACATCGCCGGTGGACGCGGCGGTCACGGTAATGTCGTTCAGCTTGCTTAGATTGAGCAGCCGATGCACGGTGGTGAAGGGAACATACACCGCATCGAACTGATCGTCGCCCGCCGCGGGAGGCGTGATCCAGCTTCCGCTGGTCACCACACCCACAACCGTCCAATTCTGCTTCCAGATCGCTACGCTCTGGCCGACCGGATTTTTCTCGCCGAACAGCTTCTGCGCCACGACGGATCCCAGCACGATCACCTGCTCGGCGTCGCGCTCCTCGGTCTTGCTGTAAAAGCGGCCGAACTCGAATTTCCACGCGCGGCGGATGGACGGAAGGGAAACGTCGTCACCGTGCAGCCGCGTGAACCAGCGCTCGGAGCCGGAGCTTACGTGCGCGTTTTCGTGGACGCCTTCAGAGACGTACTGAACCCCGCGCAGCTTGCGGATCGCGTCGGCGTCCGCACGGAGCAGCGTGGCGGCCGCCCCCAGCCCGGCCTCGCTGTCGCCCAGACGCTGCGCCGCGGTCGGATGATCGTGCTTTTCCATCGGGTCGTCCTCGGCGTGAAACGCCAGCACGAAATGCGGCCGATCGCTGGTGCGCCACACCGCCGGGCGAAAAAGCCTTTTGCCTTTGCCGGGCGTGGTGAGCCGCGCGTTCTCTTCGATCGCCGATCCGTCGTCGTCGGTTTTCACTTTGTAATTTCCGGCAGTGATGAAGATCAGGTTCATGCCGGCGGCCTTCACCTGATCCTGAATCGCGGTCTGCGCGCCGCTTCCCACCGCGATCATGGTCAAAACGGTCGCCACACCGATCATCATGCCCATGATCGTCAGCACGGTCTGCAGTTTATTCTTGGCAAGCGCCTTGACGGCCACTCGAAAGCACGACTCCAGGTTCACGAGGCCGCCCTCCCCTCCGCCAGCGGCGCGGTTGCGATTTCGAAGCGGGCCAGGCGAGCCTCGTTCGGATGGTCGGAAACGATGTTGCCGTCTTTGATCGTCAGGATCCGCGAGCCGTACTCCGCAACCGTCTGCTCGTGGGTGATCAACACGATCGTGATGTTCCTCTCCTCCCGCAAACTCTGGAAGATGTCCATCACTTCGACGCTGGTGCGGCTGTCCAGATTCCCGGTCGGCTCGTCCGCCATCAGGATCGAGGGATTGTTCAACAGCGCGCGCGCGATGGCGACGCGTTGCTGCTGCCCGCCCGAGAGCTGGTTGGGATGATGATCGGCGCGATCCTCCAGGCCCACTGCGGACAGCGCCGCCATGGCCCGCTCCCTGCGCTCTCGCGCCGACACGTGCGAGCCGCCATAGAGCAGCGGCAGCTCGACATTTTCAAGCGCCGACGTCCGAGCCAGCAGGTTGAAGCCCTGGAAAACGAATCCGATCTCGCGATTGCGGATGTAAGACAGCTCGTCGTCAGTGAGTCCGGAGACGTTCTTCCCGTTGAGAAGATACTGACCGCTGGTCGGCTGGTCCAGGCAGCCGAGAATGTGCATGAGCGTCGATTTGCCGGATCCCGAGGCTCCGACGATGGTTACGAACTCGGCGGAATCGATTTCGAGCGAGACGCCCCGCAGCGCGTGCACGGAAATCTCCCCGACGTGATAAGTCTTGACTAAGTTGTGTACGGCGATAACCGGATTCATTGCGACACCTTCGTCATGAGTGCTGGCCCGTTTTTGCCCGCGTAGTTATAAAGAACCGTTGCGATGGACTTCTCTGCGCCCGCCATTCCGTATACTTTGCCCGCGCCCTCGATCACGTAGTATTCGTTTGCGGCGTGCGCCCGATCTCCGCGTCCGGCTGCGCCGCCCGCGATCGGCATGTACACTGGAGCGATCTTCTGCCCGCTCTGGCCGTTGGAAAACAGATACGCCGGCCAGTAGCCGCCCAGGATCGTTTCACTCTGCGATCCGGCGCCGTGAGGGATCTGGAACTGGTCGTACATCTGGTTGATGGCCCGCGCGATGTCGGTGCCGTAGGACATCTTCGACCACGGCACATCGCCGATGATTTTCATCTCGACGTCTTTGTAGCCATTACGGTCGAGCTGGGCGCGAACGCGCTTGGCGATCTCAATGCCGTTCATCTTGGGGATGTAGCGGATGTTGTGCTTGGACGTGGTCTTGTTCGGCAAAATCGCGCCCGCCGCGTCGGCGTACATGTTGCCGCCCCAGATGCCGTCCAGGTTGAAGGACGTCCCGTAGCGGGCCATCTTCAGCATGGTGAAGGGGTCGTTCGAAATGTACCGCGCGACGCCGAGGTTCTCGGCCGCCACTTTCATGTCGACTTTCTCAGCGGCGGTCTTCAGCATGGTCGAGTCGCTTGCGCTCAACGGCTCGGCTCCGTCCATGAAACCCTGGATCAACGGCGTATTGCCATCGTTGGAGACAAGCGAGGCGAGCATCTTGATGTGACGCCACGCCGGACTATCCACGGACCGTTTGTTCGCGCCGTGAATGTCGGACTGCACCGGCCCTTTGCCCCACGCCTTGCCGCTGGTGGTGAGCTGCAAATATACGCAGCCTTCCGAGCCACCCATCAGACTGCCTGCACCGCTGGGCGCCTGGTTGCCGAACATCAACATCGCGTCGGCTCCCTTGAGTAAGTCGGGATGATCCTTGACGAATTTACGCAGGCCAATATCCATGCGCTCCTCGTCGCCCTCGGCAATGAAGATCAGATTCACCGGCAACTTACCTGCCACAGCCTTGATGGACAGGAACGCGTTCAGCTCCGACATCTCCGGACCCTTGGAGTTGGTCGCGCCGCGACCGATCAATACTTTCTTGTAAGGAGCCTGCTCGACGAGACGGCCCTCAAACGGCGGGGAGCTCCACGCGTCGGGCTGTGTTACCGGCATGGTGTCGTACATCCAGTACACCGCCAGAGTTTTTGGCGCGCCCTCATCGCACTTGGCGTAGACCACGGGATTCCCCGGCAAGCCCCACTCGGTGACCCCGGTGTCGTAAACACGAGACTGCTGGCAGCCGAGCTTGTCGAAATAGCCCTTCACCATCTCGGCCGACTCCGGGATGCCCTCACCGCTGTTAGAGATGCTGGGCTGCTGGATCCACTTCTGCAGGCTCTCGACGTGCTCGTCGATGTGCTGATCGATGTAAGCGTAGACTTTCTTCAGATCCTCGGATTGGATCTTACTCATGTCTGGCTGGATTTCCGTGTCGCCGTTGGGCCGGATCCCCAAGATCTTTTCGGCAGGGGCTTTTGATTCCGCTTTCGCGACCGGTTGCCGGGAGCAGCCGGAGCACAGGAATAGCACCGCAGCGAATGCGGCGAGCGGGACGCAACGCATATTGGCTCCTTTTCAACAGAATTCGCTCGGCGAAGAGACTTGGGCCTTACAGACTGTCCTCTGTTGAAGGAACCTGAGGGGGCGGCAGAGCCACGCTTGCCACTGACGGTGTGGGCTACGGCCAGAGGATCACAGGTACGAGGTCCTTTTACCTGAGAGTTTCCCGGCGACTACTTGCGCGCCGGTTGCCCCTTCGGTGCCAACCTAACGAGCGGAGGTCTCTCCCTCGTACCAGATCACTATCGAACTTGAGTCTAGGCCCGACTCAGCGCGATGTCAATAACAAAATCACAAAAAATCACAAATGGCCCGCATAAGTCTCTATGATGTCGAAGCCGGTGCCTTGAATCCCTTGCCGTAAATCACTCTGCCCGGCCGCGCTCCGGTGTGCTTCCCGTTATCGATCACGACTACGCCGTTAACTAACACGTATGGAATCCCTTCCGGATAGGACTTGGGGTGCTCAAAGGAGTTAGTCTCGTGAACCTTCGCCGGGTCGAATACCACCAGATCGGCCGCGAAGCCCTTATGGATCTGCCCGCGGTCCTCCAGCCCAAGAATCTGAGCCGGCAACGAAGTCATCTTGCGAACCGCGTCTTCGAGAGTAAGTACATGCTGTTCCCGGACATAGTAACCGAGTACTCGCGCATTGGTGGAGTAGTTGCGCGGATGCGGAACACCCGGCGCACTCAGGCTAATTGCGGAACCGTCGCTGGCAATCGAGACCCATGGCTGCTTCATGACCAGTCTTACGTCGTCCTCCGACATCGTGTGAAACACGCCGCTGATCCGTCCGCCCTCTTGCGCCATCAGCTCGATGCAGGTATCGGCCGGGTCGGCGTCGCCCCTTGCCTTGGCAATCTCGGCGATCCGCATGCCTTCGTACTTCTTGTTGGCGTCTGTGTAGGCCCGCGCCAGCACGATCCCGTCCCATCCGCCGTGCTCGTCGGACCACACCTTGAAATCGGGGTCGCTCTTGATCCTTTCGCGAATCGCAGGATCCTTCAGGCGCTCAGCGAATTTCTGCGGTCCGCCCTCGCGCGCCCAGACCGGAAAGAAGGCGCTCCAGCCATGGAACATGGCCGTATATGGATATTGATTGGCGGTGATATCAAGTCCCTGCGCACGCGCGGCATTGATCTGATCAATGTACTTCGACACCGTCCCCCAGTTGGAGTGCGCGCGAATCTTCAGGTGAAAAATGTGCGCCGGGATGCGGGCTTCATCGGCGGCACGCACCACGAAGGCGATCTCCTTCTGTTGTTCAAAACCCTCGCTACCGATGTGCGATGTGTAGTTGCCGCCGTAGGAGCTGGCTACTTTGGCCATCTCGATAATCTCGTTGGGATGCTCGGGCCCGCCGCTCTCAAAGCGAGTTACTAAGCCCCAGGCGCCCTCTTCCATCGAGCGCGCCACCAGCTTCTTCATCTGCTCGATCTCGGCCGGAGTCGCGGGCCGGTTATCGTAGCCCATTACCACGCGCCGCACCTGGTCCGAAGCGACGTGCGAGATCAGATTCATCGCTATCCCTTGCTTTTGGAGCCTGGCGAAGTATTCTGTGAACGTGCTCCAATCCTGCCGCACGCCGTCAACGGTTTCAGGCGACAAACCGTCGCGCGGCGCTGCGGAGCTGCCCTCGCCGACTACATCCAGCGTCACGCCGTCGCGAACTTTGCTCTCGCCGTTCCCGTCAGCCAACAGTGTGAGGTCGGAATGTGTGTGAAGGTCGATAAAGCCCGGGGCCACCACCAGCCCGGCCGCGTCAATGATCCTCTTCGCAGGGGCGTTGGTGAGCTTGCCGATCTCGGCTACACGGCCATCCCGAACGGCAACGTCACCGTTAAACCAGGGGTTCCCGGTTCCATCCACGACGCGCGCGCCGCGGATCAACACGTCGTACTCCGCCGCCGCCGGCGTTTGTGCGACCACGGTCACAAGGCCGGCCGCCGCAATCACAGCTACAAAAGCGGTGTCGAGCCGCGACCAGCGGTATTTCGATAAGGACACGGTTTCCTCCTCTCCACTCGTTATCGCGTGCTTCCGCAATTCACTTCAGTTACTCGCGACGGGGAGTAGCGGGATTCTGCCGGAATCGCGCGTACTGCTGCGATCCCGCGATGTCAATAAGCCGGAGCCTTCCGTAAGACCTGAAGGCGACTCGGAGGTAATCCAGGCTGCATAGTTGCGCCAAGACTCCGCGGTGCCGGCGCCTGATAGGACGCGGTCTCTCACGACGGACCGGCCCCACGTGTACGTCAACATGTAGGTCCTATACTCGTTCAGATATTTGAGCGTGGCCTCCGGATGCGCCATCAGAACATCTTTTTCGAAGGCTGCCCCGGCGCGCAGAAATTCCAGATCTCCGTCCAGATAGCTGCGGGCGATCGGAACCTCGGCTATTTCAAGCTGCTCGATTAAACGCTGCACCTGAAGGTAACGCTGCACGGAACTCTTGCTGAGTCCCGCCAGCGGGAACAGCACATCTCGCTCAAACGCAATGCGCTCGCCATCTGGAAACGCCAGCGCGGCAGCGATGGTGGCGGCGGACTCCGAAGTGAAGGACTGAGGGCTGAATGTCGGCTGGGCCATGAGCTCGCTCCGCCCGCGCCCTTTTACAAGTAATTCATCGCTAAGCACGTTGATCACATGATGGCCTGGATAACCTTCGTGACACGCAAGTTCGAGCGCTCGATCCACAGTTACAGGAAGATCCGCGTTCACCTGAATCGTACTGCGGTAATTGCCGAGATAGCGGCTGTAGGCGCTCCATGGCTTATTGGAGACGTATTCAATGTCCACTGTTTCACCCGGCGGAAGTGACAGATGCGCTGCGGTTCGCGCACGGCATTCGGCGACCGCCCGGTTCATCACGGCCGACAATGTCTCGGGCGGGACCAGGAACTCTTGATCAAACTGGGCATACCGCACGGCGAGCGATCCCTCGCCAGGCAGCGAGCGGGCGATTTCCTTGCGCACCTGCTCGAGCTTCCGCTCGTCGATGTCCGGCTGCCTCCGCACACCGAAAAGCGCTTCAGCCTCATGGTCGAACCTGCTCTTGACCCCCGACAAAAAGGCGGCTCGCGCGGCGATCGCACGTAACTGAGGAATCAAAAACGCCGCCGGCTGCCTCTCGGGTGCCTCGAATTGTAAGCGGTCGATCATGCCTAAGGCGGATTGCTTGATCACACTGAGCGCGGGAGGATCGGCGCGCACGTCCGCCACCCACTCTGCCGGGCCGTAGTAGTAGTCGAGCGAATCCGGATCGCGCTCGCCCAGTGCCACCGCAAGCCGAAGGTACTGCCGGACCGGATCGCTAGCGTTGTTCGCCCGGCGCTGGCCGCAGCCGCTCGCCAGGACCATGGCCAGGAGCACACAAGCGGCACGCATATTCAGCGCTCCACGCCCGCCGCGCCCTGCTGTTGGAGCAGTGCGAGCGCCTGTCTTGCAGCGGCGTGCTCAGGATCGATGCCCAGGATCCTATGGCTCCACAGTGCCGCGTTCTGAATGTCGCGCTGTCGCAAGTACGTCTTCGCCATCGCCTCGTACGCTGGCAGATATCGCCGATCCGCGCGAATCGCTTCGGCAAACGACGCGATCGCATCCTGATAACGCGATTGATCGAAGCAAAACAGGCCGTAGTTCAGCTGCGCTTCAGGCCTCTCCGGCCAAGCCTCCTTCACTGACCGCAGCAGCCACTCGGCGGACGCCGCATCGCCCTTCCGCGCATCTGCCAGGGCTTCTTCGGTGCGGGTCGCGAGTGTGCCGGCAGCAGCGACTTCCTGTTGGGTCCGCGCGCAACGTAGCATCCCGGCCAGCGCCGCCGAATCAGCCGGCGCCGCAGTCAAGGCCTTCTGATAACTGTCGAACGCGAGCTGATAGCTCTCGCCCTGCTCGAACATCTTGCCGCGAGCAGCCAGAAGTTCTGCCGTCATCCCACTTTTCAATGCCAGGACATCGGCGGGTGGTGCAACGCGCTGCGGGAAGGCGGCGAGTGCTGCGATGTTTTGCTCGCTGGTCTGCAGATCGAGGTCGCGTTGCCCATGAAACTCGAGCACGGGCAGGTCGTCGGTATTTGGCTCTGCGGTGCCGGCAAAGGCTGCAAGATCGGGCCCGCGCATGACGTATAACGTCGCGAGAAGGCGCGGCTCGCTAACCCCGGCGACGGCCAAGTCCGCTACAGCCGCAGGGGGTAGCGATCGACTCCACAAAGCCCGCGCATCGCTCGACGAACTTTCGGTATTCATGCCCGTGAGCAGAACATCGCCCTCGTTCAACTGCCACAACATGGCGGACGGGAACACTTCGACGAAGGCGCGCAACAGGCTGCGCAGATCGTCAGGAGGCATGCTGTACAGATGAAACCACTGAGCCAGCACGCCGCCCGAAGTGAGGCGGCTCCGCGCGATCCGAAAGAAGTCGCGCGTGAAAAGAGCATTCATGCCCGCGATCCAGGGATTCGACGGCTCCGAGAGAATGGCGTCGTATCGCTCGGTCGTAAGCTCCAGGTGATTCCGCCCATCGTTCACGATCAGATGCGTCCGGCTGGAATCGAGAGGCCGTCCACTTGCGGAGTTGAACAGCTTGGATGCTTCCACCACTTCCTTCGAGACCTCGAGCACATCCATGCGCTGCACGGGATAAGTAAGAGCGGCGCCGGCTGTAACTCCGCTTGCGAGGCCGATCACGCATATGTTCTTCGGGTTCGGCAATAGAGAAAGGGGAATGTGGGCCAGCAGCTTCTCAGTAAGCAGATCTCCGCCGCCGTCGGTTGCGTCTACTTTGCCGTCTATAGCGAGCACGCGCGATTCGCCGGCGCGCCGGACCGTTACTGTTCCCGCCTGTCCTTCCCGCAGGAATTGCATTTCGCCGTGGTGTAACTCGTCGATTGCGGGTCCACTGTAATAGGTCGCATATTTATAGGCGCCCGAAGTCATGGCGGCCATGTCCCATTGCGGGTATGCCAGTGCCGCGACAGCGAGTGCACCCACTCCGATTCCCGCCGCGCGCCATTTCAGCCTGGGTAAGAGCGCCGCGCCGATCGCCGCGTTCACCACGACGCCCGAATACAGCGTCCGTTCCGCTCCCAGCCGCGGGATCAGGAACCAACCCGCCGCCAAGGCGCCGGCGATGCAGCCCAGTGTGTTGACCGCGTAGAGTCCGCCGAGCACGCGGGCCGTGCTCTCCGCGGATCTGCGTGCGCAGGACATCGCGAGGGGCAGCGCCATGCCGGCCGCTGTCATCAATGGGAACAGCGCCAAAAAGATGAGCGCCGCCTCGAAAAGCTCCATTCGTGCGGCATCGTTGGCGTGCGCGCGTATTTCGTCTGCGAGCCAGACCGGCGAGACCGCGACCAGGCAGGAACCGGCCAACATCAAAACGGCCGCCGCGATTTGCGACGTGGGCAGCCACCAGTCTGCGAGCTTCGGAATCCACGTGGCTGCGAGGCTTCCCGCTGCGAGCCCTAGCAACACCACTGCGAGCGTCATCGTGACGGTGACCGCCGTGGGGCCGAACAAAAGTCCCGTGACGCGCGCCGCAGTCACTTCGTAAAGCAACGCGGCCCAGCCGCTGCAAAAGACCACTAGCACGAGCGTTCGACGCGGCATCACAGCCGCGCCGATAGCGATATTGGATCGACGTAAATCGGGCGGCGGAAGCAATATACGGGCCGGCCATCTCGACAGGGCGATCGCGGCGACACCAACGATGCCGTCCAACAGACTCGCCGTCAGAAGCGTTCTCCAGTATCCGAAGACAGGCAACAAGACGAAACCGGCCAGGACCGCACCGGCAGCGCCCCCAAGCGAATTCAGCGCGTAAACCCAGATCGGGCGCGGTGCGTTGGGTCCTTCATAGGCCAGCGCCGAGAACAGCCACGGCAGCACGGCGCCCATCGGAATTGTAGCCGGCAACAAGATCGCCGCACAGAGCACTGCTCTTGCGAGCGCCACTTCAACCGCGCCCTCGCCGGCCGCCCCATAAATGTGCGTCAGCAACCGAGTCGATGCATGCATCAACTTTGGGATCGCGAGAGCGTAGCACGCGATCCAAAGCTCCGCCACGCCGTACAGGGTGAGCGGCCGCTTATGGCGAAGCCGCCCCGCGATAGCCGCTCCGATCGCCAGGCCGCCAAGAAACACGCTGATCACCGTACTGAAGGAAAGGAGAGTGTTGCCAAACGACAGCGCGAACGCCCGGATCCAAACCGTTTCGTAAATGAGGCCCGCACATCCCGAGGCACAATACGCCAGACAGATCCAGAGCGCGCGTTTGGCGGGTACAGTCATAGGTTGGAGCGCGCCCCTTTAGAAGGCGCGCCCGCGTTGCCACAGCCACTAACCTGGTTAAAACGTGAACTTAGCGCCCAAGCGGAAGATCCTCGGCGAAATTACCGTCGTCGGACTTAGGAATTGCTGGTACGATACCTTGGCTCCGTTTACCGTGGTGCTCTTGGTCGCGACCAAGTTACCCTGCGCTTGATCCGCATTGGAGTTGTTGATGTTGAATGCGTCGAAGAACAATCCGATCGTGTAGCGATCCTTGAAGGTAATATGCTTTTCGACGCGCGTATCCAGGATGGCGATGTTGTCCTGTCTGTACGCGCCCAGCGGAGTCACTGGGATGGTCTCCGATCCCACGTGCAGCCCGGTGACGGTAATATAGCGAGCCAGGGGCGCTCCCAGCTGGTAGCGGAACACCGGCGTAATCGTAAGGCCCCACTTTGCGTTGTAAGTCCCGAATAGCCTGAAGTTTGAGTTATAGACACTCGCAAGATTGTAGAGAGCCGTGTTCGGATTGAGCGGCAAGGTTAAGTTCGACGGCCCTCCAGTGGACGCAAAGCCGTTGCCCGTGGTGCCGTTAATTGGCGACGTTGACCATGTTCCCAGAAAGCTTCCCGCCACGGTCCAGTTTTGCGCCATGCGTTTGGTGACGGAGACGTCCAGGTTGCGGAAGTAGCTGTCGTTCCCGTCCGGACTCTGCCACTGCTGAACACTCGACGGCAATTTCACGCTGGCCGGAATGTCCCACACTGTGATGGGAGTAGTGCCCGTGCCGGTCGGGCCGGGGTCGACCTTTGTAACCGGATTCGTGAACAGATTCATCGTACGCGAAGTCTCGGCGAGCACCCAGTCGTGCGCCAGTTTGCGATATACGAAGCCAGCCCTCAAGACAAGGTTCGGCATTACTTCGTGTTCGACGAATCCGTTGTAATCGTCCATGTACGGATCGCGGATCCCGGGAGTGATGCTGTTGAAAATGCCGCCGGTGCTGCTCACGAAGGAGCCGAGCTGGCTGGGTGAGAAGGTTGCTGTCCCCGCGGTCAGCGCGCCGGATGCAGGAGCGTTCCAGAGGAAGGTATAACCCGTCATCTGCAGCGGATTCACCGTCGACGACAATGCCAGTGACGGATTCTCGTAATACCGTCCGTAACTGGCCTTGACCGTAGTCTTCCCGTTTCCGAAGAGGTCGTACGCGAAGCCCACGCGGGGCGCGAACGAATGCGTCCAGTGCAACACGCCGGTGTTGCCCGGAATCGTCAGGTTCGGGAAACCGCCCGGTATCGTATACCCGTTGGCGAAGGGAGTGCCCTGGTAGAACTGAGAAGCATAAAGCGCGGAACTCGGCACTTTCTCCTCGGGCCGGTTCGCGCTGTAATAATCCCAGCGCACGCCAATGTTTACCGTAAGGCGCCGGGTCATTTTGATTTTGTCCTGGATGTAAGCGCCGTTGTGCCGCAGATAATCGGTGGTGATGGCAGGCGTGTTGTACAGCGTTACTTCGTAAGGCGTGGTGAAGTCAGGAAGCCCGCCGGTGCTGTTAAATGTTTCGAGCACGGCGTCCCTGTAAGGATACTGCTGGAAATTATAAGTTTCATGCTCGGTCAGGAAGCCAATCGTGAAGAAATGACTCTTGCCGAACAGGTCGTCTGCGACGTACGAAAACGTCGGATCGATTTGCGTGCGGCGCCGGAAGTACCCCTGCGGCTGATATCCGCCGGCTGTGTCCCCGGTTGCCAGCTCTGTGCGCCGGTAGTCGATTCCTCCATCCGGCCCTTTGTAGGCTTCGTTGACCCAGTTATATCCCCACGAGCTTAACCGGACTTCGAAGAACGCCTTCGAGGAGAGCGTGCTGTCCCAAACCAGGTTGCCGATCCATTCAATCAGGTCCTGGTTGTAGACGGCATCCGAGTATTGCGTGTTGGAGGCGTTCCGATAAGGCTGCTGTTTCCGGTCGAAGTTCAACATCTGCGATATTCGGTTGTTCGAGTTGATCTGATAAGTGACTTTGTACAAAGCGTCGCTGAGCGTGGTCGTAAATGCCGGTCCGGAACTGGGGTTATTTACGGGATACCCTGTCACCGTCGTTCCGATGGTTTGATAGCGGGCAGAAGTGAAGAACCACAGCTTGTCTTTTTTGATGGGCCCACCGAAGTCGCCGTTTGTATCGTGGTAAGTGGTGATGCGAGTGCCGAGCCCGGCGCCTTCGTTCAACTGCGTGGGGCTGATATTGTGCCCCTGGAAGCTCGGGCTCTCGTAGTCCTGGTAAACGTCGCCATGAAAATCGTTGCCGCCCGACTTGACGATGAAGTTGATCTGCGCGCCGGGCGAGGGCATGGAGGCATCATTTCCGCTCGTTCCGATCTGCACTTCCGAAAACGCCGAGTAATCGCCGTACGCCGAAGTGGCGCTGTTGCTCTCGGTCATGTTCACGCCGTCTTCCTGCACGCGCTGCTGCCCGGTCATACCGTAAGCAAAGTACGAAATCTGAGTTCCGGTGGCTGAGCCGCCTACGTCGAAGCTCTTCAGTGTCAGTCCGGGCGAGATCCCCAGCAGGCTCCACATGTCGCGAGCGGTAGGAATATCCTTCAGCACCGTGGCGCTGAACACGTTCTGCAATTTCGTGTTCTCGACATCGATCAAAGGAGCTTCCGCTGTAACCGCGACGGTTTGGACCTGGCCGGCCAGGGCCATGGTCGTGTCAATCGTGGCGTTGAAGCCCGAAGTGATCACGATATCGGCCCGTTTCATCACTGAGAACCCGGGGGCCTCAACGGTCAGCACGTACGTACCGGGAGGAAGCGCGGGAAAGCGATAGCCCCCCTGCACGCCCGTCACCGTGGTCTGTGGAACTAACAGAACAGAACTGGTGACAGTGACCTTCGCGTCTGCCAGCGGCGCTGCGGACGGGTCCGTCACAATGCCGGCTATGCTTCCGGTGGTTGGGCCCTGGGCCCAAAGAGCCACTGCCGCAAGCGACAAGACCGCTCTCCCAAGGTATCGCCTGACCTGACACCAGCGTCGACGGTCGGTATCGTACTTTCGGTCAGCGGAATAAATCGATTTCATCATTTGCTCCCTCGTTAGATTTCGGATCGTAGTTCGAGTCACGCCCGATGAGATGAGAAGTGACGGAGGCTAACTTACTCGTGTGCCAAGAATGTTTTGCGCCCGGTTCGCATCTCAGATGCTCAACAGAGAGTTTGCAAGGTTACCCTGGAGAGTCCCCTGTTGTCTAACGCGGCGCTGCGGTGGGCCAAGTTGCCACGACGATGTGGCGGATTACTTCAGAGGGTGTCGACTACGAGTCCTTAGACCTGAGAGTTTCGCGGCGAAATCATGATCGTCGTTTGCCCCTTCGGTGCCTCCGTCCATGAACGGAAGTCTCTCCTCGTAATGTTTGCTAGTTTGGCGCGGCCCGCGCGAGTTGTCAAGAAGAAATTCTGGATTCGTAATATCAACAGTTCTGTAAGATACCGGGATCGCATCAACATATCCGGATATGTTGTTAGAATCCAAAACTGAGCGGAATGAATGCGATAGAAGATTCTTGGTTGACAATTATGCTTTACAAATCTAGACTCGTGTTTACTGACTCCGCGCTCGGCGACAGCGCGTGCCACCGTTCAGTCACACCACAACGTTGTGGCGAGTCCGGCCCCGCCGCC